>Ga0207753_1000159_pt1 | contig 27276 bp, 31 predicted proteins | sample PonA233FremontCA_2_FD_187273 | JGI IMG/M metagenome (GOLD analysis project Ga0207753, IMG submission 187273) | Salt pond sediment microbial community from Fremont, CA, USA - Pond A23 Sediment 3 (SPAdes) | ecosystem: Environmental > Aquatic > Non-marine Saline and Alkaline > Saline | place: USA... | reverse complement strand
CGAGCGACCCCGCCGCGAGGCCCGCCGCGCTGGACTTGCCGCGTCCGCGGTCGGCCGCCACCACCGCGGCGGTCGGGTGCTCGGAGCCGGAATCGAGCGCCTCCAGGTCGTGGAGGGTCCGAGACTGGTCGGCGGTCCGGCAGGCCTCGTACGCCGCCGCGGGGAAGCGACGGACCGCCGCCGGCGGCGTGACCGGCGACGATCGGGGCGTCCCGTGGGGCGTGCCTCCCGTGCTGTCGATCTCGCCGCGGCGTTCGACCGTGCCGGCATCGACGTCGACGACCGCGACCCCGGGGTGACTCCGGAGCGTCCGCGCCACCCGGTCGCGGAACCGGCCGCCGACCGCCTCAACGCCGAACGGCGGAACCGCGAGCGACTCCTCGAACGATCCCGCTGGCCACGCGTCCAGCGGGGGCGTGAGCAGGACGAACAGCCCGCCGCCGTCGGCGACGCCGGCGAGCCGGCCGAGCACGTTGGGCGAGAACCCCTCGTGGGCGTCGCAGACGACCGCTTCTCGGGTCGTTCCCAGCAGGCGGTCGGCTCGGTGGGGAGAGACGCGCTCGAACCGGAACCCCTCGCGGGTCGTGACGATGGTCGTCGCCCCGGCCGACACTCCCGCCCCGTCGAGGGCGTCGAACGCGGCGTCGACACACGCGTCCCGGCCGCCAGACAGGACGAGCAGCCGCCGGTGGTCGGTCCGGCGTGCCGCCGATCGGAGCTCCGCCGCGAGGTCGGCGACGTCCATACCGTCCCCCTCGACCGGCCCGAGTAAGGGAGTTGCGCTCGGGACGAGGAGCCGTCGCCCGCCGTCCGGCCGCCACCGAGCTTCGTTGGTGCACGGTTCCCGGTCGTCCACGGTTCCCGCCCGGGGTCGTGGCCCGCCCCCTCGTGTCGGATTCCCGAGGAGACCGACGTCGTGTGGCGGCGTCACACGCCAGACTCCCATTGAAAGCGCTTTTATGTCATCCCGAGCAATCGTAGTGTACAGCCTGCCCGGGGTTGATGATGCTCCCCGCCGTCAGGGACGCGGTGCGGTTCCGGCGGGGCGGTCGAGCCCGCGAGCAGGAGAGGTGAACACCAATGTCAGTCTACGTAGAATTCGACGTTCCAGCCGACCTCGCGGAGGACGCCCTCGAGGCGCTCGAGGTCGCCCGAGACACGGGTACAGTGAAGAAAGGCACCAACGAGACGACCAAGGCCGTCGAGCGCGGCACCGCCGAACTCGTCTTCGTCGCCGAGGACGTCTCCCCCGAGGAGATCGTGATGCACCTGCCCGAACTCGCAGACGAGAAGGGTATCCCGTACGTCTTCATCGAGACCCAAGACGAGGTCGGCCGCGCAGCGGGCCTCGAAGTCGGCTCGGCGGCCGCCGCCATCGTCGACGCGGGCGACGCCGAAGGCGACGTCGAGGACATCGCCGAGAAGGTCGAGGAACTCCGGTAAGCCACGATGAGCGCAGAAGAGACCGCCAGCGACTCCACGTCCGCCGAGGTCATCGAGGTCGTTGGCAAGACGGGGATGCACGGCGAGGCGATGCAGGTCAAGTGTCGCATCCGCGAGGGCTCCGACCAGGGTCGCATCATCACGCGGAACGTGCTGGGACCGGTCCGGCAGGGCGACGTCCTCCAGCTCCGGGAGACCCAGCGCGACGCCGACTCCATCGGGGGCAGATAGTATGGTCGAGACACGAACGTGCGACTTCACCGGCGAGGAGATCGAACCGGGCACGGGCACGATGCTCGTGAAGAACGACGGCACCATCCTCCACTTCAAGGACTCGAAGGCCGAGAAGAACTACCGGCTGGGGCGCGAGCCCAGAGACCTGGAGTGGACGCAGTCGGGCGGCGCCGGGGACGCAGAATGAGTTCGGATAGACGGTCCGGCTCGCTTCGCTCGCGGTCGCCGGCGTCTTCGACGCCGGCTGCAGGCGAGACCGAGGGTCTCGCTCGGGCTGCGACTATCGACCTCACGCTCACCGGGTGGTTCGCGTGAGCCACCACGACGAGCGCACCTTCGTGATGGTGAAGCCCGACGGCGTCCAGCGCGGGCTCATCGGCGAGATCGTCTCCCGCTTCGAGGACCGCGGGCTGAAGCTCGTGGGCGGGAAGTTCGTTCGGATCGACGAGGACCTCGCCCACGACCACTACGGCGAACACGCGGACAAGCCGTTCTTCGACGACCTGGTCGCGTTCATCACCGCCGGACCGGTCTTCGCGATGGTCTGGGAGGGCGCCGATGCGACCCGACAGGTCCGCGCGATGGTCGGCGAGACCGACCCCGCGGAGTCCGATCCCGGCACGATCCGCGGCGACTTCGGGCTGGATCTCGGCCGCAACGTCATCCACGCCTCCGATCACGAGGACGAGGGTGCGAACGAGCGCGAGATCGACCTCTTCTTCGACGACGACGAACTGCTCGACTACGAGCGGATCGACGCAGCCTGGCTCTACGAGGATTGACATCCTCCCACGGCTGAGGCCGTGGAATTCCTCTCGTGGGATCTTGGCTATGCCGTCTCCCCAGAGGCAAGTTTCCCATCGCTGGTACTCCGGTTTGTGCGCTGTTCTTTGGAACTGTCCCTGGCGGGGGAGCGTGGTGACTCCGACCACTCGTGGTCGTCCCACTCGAATCGCACGGGCCGTGCCATCGGCCTGACTGCACCGTTGAGCTGCCGTTTGAGGAACGTTTCTGACGCCGTCAGATCGGCGTGTCCCTCAAACCCACAGACACAGGTGAGTGTGTCTTGATGTCGCGTGGTTCGATCTGTCGACCCACACTGTGGACATTCCTGACTTGTCCACGCTTCCGACTCGACAACGACCGAGATACCGTATTCGGCGGCAGTACAGACCAGTCGCTTCCTGAATTTTTCGAACGCCCAGAAATTGTGAGTTTTGGCGTTCACTTCGGCTGACCAGTGTGTCTCTAACACGTCGGTCGTGTTGCCGAGATATACTGTATCTATGCCGTCCTCGTGCAGCCGTTCCAACAGGTCACGACACACCGCTTCTTGGGCGTGATCACGGCGGCGACTTCGCTTCCGATACAGCCGCCGGATGCGATCGCTACTGTACTGGTCGTATTCAAGTTTCGACTGTAACCTGGCGATCTCGTGTGCCGTTTCACGGAAGCGACTAAACAGTTCTCGGCCGCCGTACAGGTACTGTTGGCCGGTTGTGGTGGAGCACGCAACGAGGTTGTTTGCACCAATATCCAGAGCGGCTGTTTCATCAGCCAGTGGAGTTGCCTGTGTTTCGTCAGAAATAGTCACAGACTGCGAAGCTCGGAAGGTGCGGTCGGTCTCGTCGTACCACAGGTCGAGCTGGCCTTGCTCGTCGTAGTCGGGCCAATTCGGCTCACCAGCAATTTCTAACCGGATGCGGGTTCCCGGACTATTATGAGTGTCTCGGAGGTCTTTGCCGACGACGATCTCGATCCGGGAGCGGTCGCCCCACTGGATCGAATATGCGTCCTTACGAATGACTCCTTTGAGAACACGGCCATCGTCGTTGTTTCCACGGAAGCCTGGTGGTTCAGGGTGCTGGGTGACCGACGAGTTTGACCCGTCGTGATAGGCGTTCTTGCTCTCGAAAAAGCCGGTCCACGCGGCCCCATTCTTGCGGATCACCTGTTGGGCGGTAGACGCTGCAAGAATATGTTTGTATTTACCTTCGAGACGGCCGGTGTCGGCATCCCAGACGTCACCCTCAAAGCCGTCTTCGTCGTTGTACCGCATAAGCCGCTGATAATTGACCTCGTTCCAGAGAGCGGCAGAAGCATCCAACAGATCGCGTAGTACCTGCTCCCCAGCGTCAGAGAGCGGTCGCACGGCGAACGTGTTGGTACGCTTCATCCAAAGTATGATACGTCTATTTGTCTAATAAGTCTATTGATGAGGCCGAACATAGATATCCAGTGGAGTATACACGGACGCATCAAGGACTACGCAGAAGCGAACGATCTGGACCTTTCAGAAGCGTACACAAAGGTGTTGGAGGCGGGATTGGACGAGTTAGCAGAGTGAATATCTGGGAGAGGCATCGCACGTGATTGCGCTCACGATTGTCCGATTCACTCTAGGCTGAAGCCGTGGGCTCTCTCCTTGATTTTTGTAGCCGGCCTTCCCGGCCGTCGGGAACCGCCGAACCCCTCTTTGCTCCCCGGACGCTACCTCGTGGTATGTTCGACAGTTGCAGCCGAATCTGGGGCGCGTCGGCGGTCGTCTTCGGCGCGGCCGGTGCGCTCGTCCCGCGACGCGTCATCGATACCATCGGTCGACTCGCGCTCGCCGGCTACGAGAACCCCGAGGAGCTGGAGCCCAGCGAGTGGTACGTGTCGGCGGTGCGAGCGAAGTTCGGGCTGGCCGCGCTGGCGGGGCTCGTCGTGCTGGCGTTCGAGTACGTGACCGCCGGCCGGTCGGATTCCCCGGACGACGCGTCCGCGGAGGAGTGAGCGGCGGAGCGGCCTGCACCGCCTCGGGTGACGGCGGCTCGACTCGCGCCTACGCTCCGGACGGCCGCGCGTCGAGTTCCCCGGCGTCGAGCTCCGTCTCGACCGCCCGGGCGGCCGTGACCAGGTTCTCGAGTTTCCGCGCGGCCACCTCGCGTGGCAGCAGTTTCAGGCCGCAGTCGGGCGAGACGGTGAGCTGCTCCGGCGGGACGACCTGCAGTCCCCGCCTGATGTTGCGCTTGATCTCGGCGACGGTCTCGACCGCGGCGTCGTGGACGTCGACGACGCCCAGCCCGAGGTCCGGCTCCGGCGGCGGGTCCCGAAACACCTCGATCTGCCCGTAGTCGCCGTTACACAGTTCGACGTCGAACTCGTCGATCGGGAAGTCGTTGATCTCGGGGTAGATCCGGGAGTAATCGCCGTAACACACGTGAAGCGTGATCCGTACTTCATCCGGGATCCCGTCGACGATGCGTTCGACGCACTCGCGGACGACGGCACAGTCGTCGGGCCGCGTCGACAGCGCGGGTTCGTCGATCTGGACGTAGCGCGCGCCGGCGTCGGCGAGCCGCCGAACCTCCTCGTTGACCAGGTCCGCGAGGTCGTGCGCCAGCGCCGCCTCGTCGTCGTAGACCTCGTTGAACGACCACCGCGCGAGGGTGTACGGCCCGGTGATCGGTACTTTCACCGGCCTGGTTGCGACCCCCGACGCGAACTCGAACTCGTCGAGCAGCCACGGGTCGTCGTAGGTGACCGCCGAGACGACCGACGGCTTGTCGAAGTAGTTGTGGCCCCACACCTTCACCGGGCCGTTGAACTCGAACCCGGGGATCCGGCGGGCGAAGTGCTCCACCATTTCGGTCCGGCGCATCTCCCCGTCCGCGACGGTATCGAGCCCCGCCCGCTCGTGTTCGCCGGTGACGAGCCGCGCGGCGTCGTCGTGAGCCTCCCGACGGTCGTCCTCGTCGAACTCCGCGTTCGGGTCCGCCGCGAGTTCCCGCGCCCGGGCCAGCCACTCCGGCTTGGGGTAGCTCCCCACGACGGTGGTGAGCAGGAAGTGGTCGGCGGCGTGGTCGGGTGGGCGGAACTGCGACCGGGTGTCGGTGCCGCGCGCCATCACGCGCGCACCGCCGTCTCGCGGTCGGCCGCGGCCCCGACCGCGTCCAGCTTGGCTCGATGCTTGTTCACCGGCAGGTAGAACGGTTCGGTGTCGGTGTGCAGATACACCCGCCCGAGGTCGGCCGCGGGGACCTGATCGACGAACCACTCGGCGCGTTCCCGGAGGGTCTCCGCGGACTCGACCAGGGTGTTTCGGCCGTTCGCGACGCCGAGCGCCACGTCGTCGGTGAGCCCGTACTCGACCGCGTTGTACACCGTTTGCTCGCGGTCGCTGGCGACGATGTCGAGCCCCAAGGCGTCCACGTCGGCGTCCATCAGGTACGCGTAGGTCTTCTCGTCGAGCGCACCGAAGTACGTGGAGACGATCACGTCGGCGTCGGTCGCCGCGGCCACGGTGTCGATCGCCTTCGGGACTGCCGGCGCGAGGTCGTCGTCGGGCGGAGCGGTCACGAGCGACGGATCCAGCAGGAACAGCGTCTCGTGGGCGGGAAACGCGTCGACCTCGCCGGCGAGAAAGTCCGCGACCGCCGAGAGCAACGTCCGGTCGTCGCCGTAGTGTTCGTCGGTGGCGAGATCGGCGAGCGAGTGCGGCCCCGGAAGCGTCGCCTGCAGCGGCGGGTCGCCGTCGTCCAGCAGATCGGCCGCCCGGGCGAGATCAGCCGGCACGTCCCCCGCGGGTGTCAACTCGCCCACGATCCGCGGGTTCCGGTAGAAGTTGTTGTTGTCGTAGTACCGGACGATTCCGCCGGTCTCGACGTTGTCGTGGAGCGTGAGCGGGTGGGCGAGCATGTCGTCCCACCGGGGACACCCCTCGACGATCCGGTCGAGGCCGGCGTTGCGCTGGTCGGCGATCATCGTCGCTCGTGCGTCCGCGTGAGCGGTCGCGACCGCGCCGGACCCGTCGTCGGGAGTCGCCGCCGCCCGCCCGTTCAGCTCCGAGAGCTCGGACTTCACGGCGTCCGGCAGCGGGAACACCCCGGGCGAGGTCGCGACGTATTCGGTCATCGGCTCAGGGTAGGAAATGCCGCGGCTTAATATTTGCTAAACCGAAGTATTCCCCTTAGTTATCGGCATCGGCGCGTGATCGCGTCAACGCCACGACCGAGAGCGTCTCGAAGGGGTACGACTCCTCGACGACGGCCCGAGTCTCGAACCCGCAGGCCGCCGCGTGGTCGAGCACTGCGTCGTATCCCGCCAGCGAACTCACGAGCAGCAGTACCACGCCGTCGGGCGCGAGCACGCGCCCGACCGCGTCCAGGAACGGCTCGATCAGCGCCCGACCGGACTCCCCGCCCGACAGCGCCCGTTCCATCCAGTCGTCCCACTCGTTGTCGGGGTCGGTCGGAAGGTACGGCGGATTGAACGCCACGGTGTCGAAGGCGTCGCCGACGAAGGGCGCGACCAGGTCACCGCGCACGACCTCGAACGCGGCGGAGGAGCCGTCCTCGGCGGCTCGCTGCCGCGCCGCCCGACAGGCGTGGGGGCTGCGGTCGCTCGCGACCACGTCGGTCACCGCATCCACCTCCCGTGCTGCCCGCGCGGCGACCCACCCCGAACCGGTCCCGACCTCCAGCAGCCGACCCCGGCCCCGTTCCTCGATCGCGGTCGCGAGCAGCCCCGAGTCCTCCGCGGGTTGGTAGACCTTCCGCTCCGTCCCGCGGCGCGCGGCGAGCTCCTCGCGGGAGCCGTCGGTCACGAGTCACCGCCCTCGATCGGCCCCGCCGGGCGATCCGCCACGGTGCCGTCACGTCCCGTCCGCTCGCCGCCCGCGAGCACGAGACCCTCGGTCTCCTCCCGTCCCAGCAGTTCCCGCTGCGGGAACGGGATCTTGATTCCCTCGGCCTCGAAGGCGCGCTTGACCGCACCGATCACCGCGGTCTTCGACCGCCACCGGCGGCGGGCACTGGGGTTGTCGATCCAGTATCGAACCCCCAACACGACCGCGGAGTCGTCGAGCCGCTTGAGTACGACCTGCGGGGTCGGCACGGTCATCGGTTCGTCGAGTTCCGTGACCGCGTCCTGTGCGATCGCCGCCGCCCGCTCGGCGTCGGCGTCGTAGTCGACGCCGACCTCGACCTCGATCCGGAGCCGGCCCTTTCGGCTACGGTTGATGAGGCTCTGTGAGGAGACGACGTCGTTCGGGATCATGACGTACTCGCCGTCGAACGTCTGGATCCGGGTATTGACGATCGTGATGTCGGTCACGATCCCCTCGCTGTCGCCCACCTGGATCCAGTCGCCGATCTCGAAGGGCCGGGAGAACATCAGGACGAACCCCGCAAGCAGCGCCCCGAGGGTCTGTCTGGCCGCCATCCCGACCACGATCCCGAGAAAGCCCGCCCCGACCAGGATTCCGCCGACGTTCACCCGCCACAGCGTGAGGATGAGGAGGAACGAGACCAGATACAGCGTGACCTGGCCCACCCGGAACGCGATCTCGCGTTCGTGCTCGCCGAGCGACCCCCGTGCCCGGGCGATCTCCTCGACGAGCCGCCTGATCAGCCCCGTCATGGTGTACGCACCGATCAGGAACAGGATCGAGATCCCGATCCGGACCAGCGCCTCCGCCCCGAGGTTGTCGGCGAAAACGCCCAAGAGCTGGTCGGAAAGTCCCCACACCGCCACGATCACCAGTCCGCCGGCCGCGGCCACTGTCATCGTCCCCAGGGTCACGGAGAGGTGCCACGCGACCCGCGGAACCCGTCCGGGTTCGACCTTGTGGAGCCGGTCGGTGCGGCTGAGCACCGCCATCACCGCGATCGCGACGCCGAACGTCACGGCGGCCCGCCCGACCGTCGTCGGGACCAGCTGCGAGAGCGAGCTCAGTCCGGTGCTGACTCCGGCGAGGATGCTCTGGAGGGGGACAGTCACGGCCGTCGGTTCACCTCCCGTTCTCGGCCGCGATGCGGGTCAGCACCGCGAAATCCGACGGTGAGAGCGACCCCGGTCGGGCACGCAGGAGGGACTCGTCTTCGCCCGCGACGGCGTCGACGACGGCCTCGGGGGCGTCGAGCCCGGAGATGTGCGGCGTGTTCCGGATCCCGTTCCGGACCGTCTTCCGCCGCTGCGTGAACAGCGCCTTCACGAAGTCGAAGAAAAAGGCCTCGTCGTCGACCTCGTAGTCGGGGTCGCGAGGGCGGACGCGCACGACCGCGCTCTCGACGTCCGGCTGCGGGTCGAACGCGGTCGGCGGGACGATCTCGACAACCTCGCACTCGGCGTAGTGGCCCGCAGTCACCGACAGCCGGCCGTAGTCGTCGGTGCCGGGCTCGGCGGCCATGCGCTCGGCGAACTCCCGCTGGAACATGAGCACCGAGGGTCGAGACCTGGGAAGGAGCCGGAACGCGATCGGCGAGGAGATCCCGTACGGGAGGTTCGAGACGCACGCCGAGAAGTCGGGAAGGTCGACCTCGACGGCATCACCCTCGACGACTCGGAGCCGTCCCGCGTCGACGGCAGCGCCGAACTCCTCGCGGAGGAAGCCCGCGAGCGCGGGGTCGCGCTCGACGACGGTCACCCTGTCGCCGACCCGGAGGAGCCGGTCGGTGAGCCCGCCGGTGCCGCCGCCGATCTCCAGGACGTGCGTCGTGTCGGCGGCGGCCGGGAGGTACTCCGGGACACGGTCGAGCACGCGGTCGTCGACCAGGAAGTGCTGATCGCGGTCGGGGGAGCCCCGCACGCCCGCCCGCCGACGGAGCGCGTCGGGATCGCGGGACTCGGGCGTCGAATCGGTCATTGTCCCGAATTGTACGCGAGCGAGTGTAAACATCTCGACTCGTGGACGCAGGTCGACGACGGGACGAGCGGTCCGGTGATGCGGCGCAGGCGCCGCCGGGGTCACCGCCCCGCCGCGACGGCCGTCCCCGTCCCGTTCCGGCGGCCGCCGAAGACGGTGTGGGCGCTCCCGGGGAACCCACCCGCCGTCACCCGTTCCGCCCCACGAACGTCTTGTACTTCAGGTCGTCGTCCCGAAGCTCCTCCATAATCCGCTCGATGAGCACCTCCTTGGGGTTGTGGAGCCCCGAGACGCGCTCTTCGACCTCGTCGAAACTCCCGAAGGGGCCGCGCTTCCGCTGATCCAGGACGTTGTTCCGGAGCTTCTTCCCGATCCCCGGCAGCAGGTTCAGCTGGTGGAGCCGGAGCGTGATCGGTTGGGCGTCGTTGTAGAAGTTCACGAACCGCTCTTCGTCCCCGTCGACGATGGCCTCGATCGCGTACTCCAGTTCGCCGACGCCGGTGTTCGAGAGGTCGTCGTAGGTGACCTGTTTGAACCCCGAAACGGCGTCTCTGGCTTCGGTCGGGCCGATCACGACCCGGTCGCCGATGGAGACGTCGGCGTCGTCGGCCAGCGTGAGCTCGAAGAGCCGGAAGTCGCGTTCGCCCAGCGCGTACGCCAGCGGCGACTTCCGGTGGCGCGGCCGATCGTCGTCGGGACGGCCGTGCGGGAGGTGGTCCAAGACGACCGCGTGACGCGTCGCGTCGGCGGCCTCGGACGCGTCGTCGGTGTCTCCGCTCTCGGTCGTGGTCATACCACGACGTAGGACGAGGCTCTATTTAAATAGTTGGCCGGGGGAACCGGCCCGGCGGGAGTGGACCCGCCGTTGGAGGGGCAAGACGTCCCCGAACCCTCGACGCGACTGGCTCGGCGTCGTCCGGTGGCGGGGTTCGACCTCCGGGTGTCGAATCCGCCACGCGAGTGTCGCTGGCGGTACCGCTCGGCGGTGGCTCGTCCAGTACCGCCGCGGGCGGCCACGACGACGAACGAAATACTTTACTCCGTGTTGGATCGATACACGCTTGCGGGACCGTGGGTTAGCCTGGTATACTTCGGGCCTTGGGTGCCCGTGACCCCGGTTCGAATCCGGGCGGTCCCAGTTCTACGCGGCTCACTCAGCGAGCACCGCGACGCGTGTGCGAGCAACACGTGATCGTGTGGAGGACGCGTCGATCGGGGCGTCCCGTCGCCTCGCGCGACACGGCCGCCACCGCTACGATCGTGGCCCGTCGTGGAACTCGACGCCGGTGATCTCGAAGCGTGCCCCGCCGTCGGGACCCCCGGTGATCCGGACGTCCCACCCGTGTGCGTCGACGATCCGCTTGACGATGCTCAGCCCGAATCCGGTTCCGGCGTTCGTCGTGGAGTGGCCCATCTCGAAGACGTCCTGCCGTTCGTCCTCCGGGATCCCGGGGCCGTCGTCTTCGATGTAGAACCCGGTAGGCAGCTCGCCGACGCGGATCCGGACGCTCCCGCCGGCGTGTTCCACACTGTTTCCGACCAGGTTCCCGACCAACTGCCGGAGACGGTCCGCGTCCGCCAGCACGGTCCGGTCGACCGTCCCGACCAGCGTTGCATCGTCCGTCGCGACGGTCCGCCAGCCGTCCTCGATCAGTGCATCCAGATCGACCGGTTCCGTGTCGCTGATGTCGTCGCCCGTCCGCGAGAGCGTCAGCACGTGGTCGATGAGCGTCTCCATCCGGTCGAGCGCCCGCGCCGCGTCCGCCAGCCGCCCGCTCTCACACTCCCGACGTGCCAGTTCCACGCTCCCCGCAGCGACGTTGAGCGGGTTTCGCAGGTCGTGGGAGACGACGCCGGCGAACTCGTCGAGCCGGTCGCGTTCGCGCTCCAGTACTGCCTCGCGCTCCTGGAGCCGTTGCTCGCGGGTGATCCGCTCGAACGCGACTTTCGCCGTCTCGGCCCACAGCTCGCACAGCAGCACGTCCCGGTCGTCGAACGCGTCGCGCCCCGTCGATCCGACGTTCAGGACTCCGTACTCGCCAACGGGGACGATCAACTCGCTTCCGAGCGGGGTGTCCGGGTTGTATCGCTCCTCGTGGGCAGCCAGGTCGCGGATCGTTTTGATCGTCCCGTCCCGGAACGCGTCCCAGGAGAGCGACTCGTCCGCTCCGGTATACGTCGGAGGATCCGCGAACAGCTCCGCACCCGCTCGAGTGAGCGCAGTCGGGACGAGCGCGTCCGCTGACTCGTCGAAGAGCCACATCCCCGCGATGTCGAACGACATCGCCTCTTCGATCCCCGAGATCACGGTCTCGGCCGCCTCCCTCGTGTCGCGCGCACCCAGCAACGTCTGTGCCGTCTCCTGCATCTCTTCCAGCGTGGCACTGTACGCCGCCAGCCGGCGCTGCGCGCGTTTCCGGTCCGTCACCTCGCGGACCGTGACGAGCAGGCCGTCGACCGCCGTTCCCAGACAGTTCTGGGTCCGCGACTCGAACCACTGCCAGTCTCCGTCGGCGTCCGCCGCCCGAAACTCGGTTCTGACGATCGAATCCGGCTCGGCGAGCGCCCGGCGGAAGTCCTCGGCGACGCGGGGCACGTCGTCGTCGTGGACGTATTCGAGCGGGTTCTCGCCGGCGATCCGCCGCGGGTCGACCTCCAGCGCGAGCGACGGCGGATTCTGGTACGCGACGGTCATGTCCTCGTTCAGGATCACCACCAACTCCGGCGAGTCCTCGACGATGTGTTCGAACCGCTCCAGGTGGCGTTCACGGGTCTTGTGCTCGGTGATGTCCTGGATCGTCCCACGGATGCGCACGCACTCGCCGTCCGCGAACTGCGGGTCGCCGCGAGTCCGGACCCATTTCTCGGTGCCGTCAGGCGTGACGATGCGGGCTTCGATGTCGTATGGCTCGCCGGTGTCGATCGCGGTCCGGAACGCGGTCCGGAGCGCCTCCCGGTCGTCCGGGTGGTAGAACTTCCGGATGTCCGCGTCGGGGGACCGATCCGACCGGGAGTCGACGCCGTAGATGTCGTACACCGAGTCGCTGTAGTAGCCGTCCCGTTCCTGTGGGTACCACTCCCACGCCCCGACGGCGGCGAGATCCTGCACCTTCCGAAACAGGTCGTTCTTTCGGGAGAGTTCCCGTTCCGTCCGGTGCTGTGCCACGGCGGTCTCGACACGGGTGGCCAGGAGCTCGTATCGGTCAGTGTCGCGGTGTTTCTGCAGGTAGTCGGTCACACCCGCGGAGATCGCCTCGCTGGCAACCTCCTCGGATCCCTTCCCGGTATAGAGGACGAAGGGGAGGTCGGGGGAGTCCTCGCGGACGGCTTTGAGGAACTCGATCCCGTTCCGACCCGGCATGTCGTAGTCGGAGACGACACACTCGAAGGCGTCGTCGGCGAGCCGCGTCAGTCCTTCGGACGCGTTCGTCGCGGTCTCGACGCTGAATCGCTCGTTCCCGCGTTCCAGAAAGGTGGCGACCACCTCCGCGAACTCCGGGTCGTCGTCGACGTGAAGGACGCGTATCGGCGTGGTCGGTGACATTGGTGACGGTGGCGGGCCTCGTGAATCCGTGTCTCAAGATTCCGGTGTGGAATAAAAGCGTGTCGGCCACGTGTCGGGCGTCTTGGCCCGGCGTAGCGCTGCGAGCACTGCTACGGCCGGAAACGCCCGGTGGTGTGAGGGTCGCGGGTTTCGAGGCCTTCGCTGCCCACACACGTAAGTACGTCCCACGAACAGGACCAGTATGGACGCGGAAGCACGGATCCGGGCGTACTACGACGCGCTCGAAGCCGGTGACCCGCTCGGGGCGTTCTTCGCCGGCGGCGACGTGGTCAAGTTCGGCATTTCCGAGCGGCTCGTCGGCGGCGGGGAGGTCCGACGCGGGCTTCGAGAACAGACCGGACGGACCGCCGGCTGGTCGGTCGACAGCCGCGACCTTCGGGTGACCGCCCGGGAGTGTCACGCGTGGTTCAGCGACGACGTGACCCTCTCCTGGGAGGACGTCGAGGAGGGGACGCGGCACACCTTCGAGACGCGGTGGAGCGGAACGCTCGAAGCCCGAGAGGGGGCCGAGCCGGTCTTCGTCGGGATGCACGTGAGCACCGCCCGGTCGTTCTGAGAGCGCGCGGCCGGGCGGAACACCCGTCACGGTTTTGCGGCCCGCGGTCAGCTTACGGCTACGGCACGGACCGGCGTGATCGCGGGCGTCGGGCCCGGGCGCGGGGCGTCGCTCGCCCGGAAGTTCGCCGCCGAGGGATCCGACGTCGCGCCGTTCGCCCGCTCGACGGAGTACATCGACGACCTCGCCGCCGACGCCCCGATCCGGAGGCGGGCATCGGGGTCACGGTCGATCTCGCCGACGTCGAAGCGATCCGCGAGGGGTTCGAGACCCCGAGCGAGGCGTTCGGTCCGGCGGACGTCCTAGTGAACAACGCCAGCGCCGCGTCGTGGACGGGAGTGTTTGACACGGACGTCTCCGCGTTCGAGTCGACGTGGGCGGTGGGCGGCCGCGGGGCGTTCGTCTGTGCACACGAAGCGGTGGCGGACATGCTGGAGACGGGCGGCGGAACCGTGGTCTTCGCCGGCGCAACCTCCGCGGTCCGGAGCCTCGGCGGCACGATCGGGTTCGCCGCGACCAAGTTCGCCGCCCGCGGGATGGCGATGGATATCGCTCAGGAGTTCGGCGCCGAAGGGGTCGCCGGCGCGTAGCGCCGGCTGCCAGAGGAACGCTCCGCGTCCCTCGCTGTCCACGCCGACACGTCGTGATCGACGGCCGGATCGACGATCCGGGCACTCGGGAGCGCCCGATCGCGACGCCGACTTCTCGGCCCTGACGCGATGGCGGAGACCTACTGGCACCTCGTCGAGAGCGACGACCGGAGCACCCAGCCGTTCGAGGTCCACATCACGGACGACCCGCAGAACACCGAGTTTATGTAACCTCTCTCGGGGGTCGGTCAGTTGGTTGGCGTCCGCATCCGGCCCACGTCGAGCGTGATGGCTCCCTCTCCCGGCTCGACGTCCGTCACCGTCCCCGAGAGCCGTAGCTCGACCGACGGCGTCGGGCCGACCGCCATACGGTCACCCTCGGAGACGCGGTAGAGCGGGCCGTCGAGGACGATCTCCGCCCGGCACAGGTCGGGGTTGTGGACCGTCACGAAGTCGATCTCCGTGACGGTGACGTCGTCCACCGCCTCCCCGTCCAGTTCGACCGTGACCGCCGCCGGGGCGTCCATCTCCTCCGTGTCGAGCCGGCGGTAGGCGGTCGCGGTCGGCTTGTACCCCCCTTTCGGCCCCGGCACCCCCTCGACGAGCTGGAGCGCCCGGAGGCTCTGCATCTGCTGTCGGATCGTTCCCGCGGTGCGGTCGACCTCCTCCGCGATCTGTTCGCCTTTCACCAGCCGCGTGTCGTCGTCGGTCCGCTCGACGAGGGTTTCGAGAATGGACTTCTGACTGCGGCTCAACTGCGTCGTCGACATACCACATCCGACCCGGTGGATTCGGATAAGCGTTCGGCTATTACCTCCTAATATTCCTATATCAAATCTTTTGTGCCGTATCGAGTTTCGTATTTAACCGTATGTCGCCCTCAGGTGGACGATTCGACGTACCGGGTCACGGCGGTGGTGGAGGTGACGCGTCGGCGTCGTGGCGGCGGTTCCACCCCGTACCGGCGGCACCCCGTCTCGTCGGTGACGGTCACCCGCGGCTGCTCACCCCGCGGCGTCGCCGGGACCGTCACTGGCACGTGCGGAACGCGGCGTGTCTCATACGGATTATTGTAGTCAATTACCGGTCATCGCCGACCCCGTCTCCGACGATGACCGGTAATTCGTTACAATAATCCGTATCAGAGTTTCCGCGCGCGCTGGGCCTGTTCCGCCCGCCGGGCGACCTGGTCGGACCGGTTCCGGACGGCGGCCAGGAACGACTCCGGGACCCCCTCGTCGATCTCCGCCAAGCGGTCGACGACCCGGTCGATCCCCACCGCGACCGCCCGTAGCTGCCGGTCCGCGTTCCCTTGGTCGCCCGCGCGGGCGCTCTCGGTCGCCCGCTCGGCGGCCTCGATGACCGCGTCCAGCGACCGGACCAGCCCCCGCAGGCCGTTCGCCCGCCCGTCGAGGTCGCCGTCGTCGACGATCACCTGCGCCTGATCGCGGGTCTCCACCGCGATCTCGACGAGAAACGACGACAGCGACGCCTTCCCGGTGTCCGGACGGTCGATCCGGATCGGGGGGCCGCGCTCGCCCTCGTCATCGTCGTCATCGTCGTCGTTGGAGTCCGAGTCCGGCACGCGCCCCCGGCCGGGGTTCACCCGGAACGCGCCGAGCTCCCCGTCGGCGTCGCGCACCTCGGTGGTGTACGCGCCGCCGCGGTGGACGTAGACCGCGTCGGAACCCTCGGTGGGCGCATCGTACAACCGGCCGGCGAAGTCGTCTTCGACCGCCACACCCGCCAGGTCGGCGTCGGTTCCGTCGGCGTCGATCTCGAGCTTCCGTGCCGCTTCGCTGGCGACCAGCGGAATCTCCGCGTCGACGCCGGCGGCCGTGACGCGCTCGGCCGGGGCCGCGCGGTCGGCCCCTTCAGTCCCGGTCGCGTCGGGAGTCTCGCTGCCGGGGGTGACGGTCGACGTCGTCGTGGCCCCGGTGGTCGGCGTCTCCGCCTCGGCCCCGCCGACCGGGAGTGATTCGCTGTAGGGCGCCCGTCCCGCGGCGTTGACCGTGAGCCGATGGTCGCCCTCCGGAACGTCCCGCGCGACCGCGACCCCGCCGAACGTGGGGACCACCCGCGACTCACTCTCCAGTAGCGCGACCGACTCGACCGGGGACGCCCGGGTCGTCAGCCCCTCGCCCTCGGGCGCGTCGTCCGCCGCGACCGCTTCCCCGACGCTGGCGACCACGGTGTTGATCGGCGCGGCCGCGCCGATCGCGTCGTACCGCTCCGCGAGCGCCGCGCGGTGGTTCGGGTCGGTGATGTCGTCCGCGGGGTTTCCGTACCGCGGCTGCTCCCAGGGCACTCCGGCGGTGGAGATGTGGCCGGAGACCGCGTCCTCCGCGAACGCCGGCACCGCGAACTCGAAGCTGAGCTGTGGCCCCGCGAAGTCGGTGATGTCCTCGAGTTCGCTCGTGGGCACCAACTCGTAGGCGTACTCGGTGCCCACGGGGTCGCCGCCGCCGATCGCCTCGCGGCCCTCGTGGCGGAACACTACGCCGGTGGAACGTTCCGGGAGGTCGGTCGGCGGGGTGGCGAGCTCCGAGAACGCCCGAACCGTGAGCGAGCCGTCGATCAGCGAGTCCGCCTCGACCGCGGGCAGCCGCTCGTGGTCGTACACCGGCCCGCCCTCGTACTCGGGGACGACGTACGGCAGGCGCCCGCCCTCGTCGCGAGGGAGGCCGTACGCCAGGGGGATCTCCGCCAAGGACTCGATCCCGTCGATCGCGGTGTTGGTGATGTCGGCGAGCAGATCCGCCCCCGGGAGCCGCTGGAACTCGTCGGGCCGGTCGTTGACCGACAGCGCGCTGGAGTGTGAACCCAGCTCCGAGAGGATCCGTGGAGCCGGGTCGGGCTCGGGGTCGAGGAACTCGTTGCTGGGGACCCGCGTGGAGTGGGAGCTGGCGACGTAGAGCTGCGCCGCGTCGGTCTCGGTGTCGACGAAGACGTGGAGCACCTCCCAGTCGTGCCAGTGGAAGTTGGCGGTGAACTGGTCGAACGCGGCGTACATCCAGAACTGGACCACCGCGAGCGGCGACTCGTCGTACTCCACCACGTGGTAGAAGACGGTCCGGTTCGGCGGCGCCTCGGCGTCGGCGAGCCGCTCGTGGTACCCGTTCATGGCGTCGAAGCCGTCGACGATCGGCTCGCCGTCGGGGTCGGTCACGTACGGCCGCGGGTCGGTGGGGAACCACGGTTCGGCCTCGTCGAAGTACACCGTCGGCGCGAACCGGGTCGCGAGCTCGTTCGCGCGGTCGGGGTCGGCGTCGGTCGTCTCGGCGTCGTCGCCGCGGCCGGTCAGCGCGGAACAGCCGGCGAGCCCGGCGCTCCCGACGCCGGCGAGCCCCGCGAGCAGCGTCCGGCGGTCGAGGGTCGGGTCCGAGCGGTCCGGCACGGTCAGGTCACCGACACGGTCGGTCGGCGATCACTTGTACGCCTCGCGTAGGAACACCAGGGCCGCCCCGAGCATCGCCATGTTTCCGAAGAACGCCAGGCGTTCGCCGCTCTTCGAGCCCTCCTCGGCGTTCCAGAAGTCGTGCATCGTGGGCGTCACGACCGCGAGAAACGCCGCCGCCGCGCCGGTGGCGATCCGGGGAACGCGCCAGAGCGCGACCCCCACCCCGGCGACGAGCATCATCCCCGAGGCGAAGGGGGCAGCGAGGTCCGGAAGCGGGACGTCCGCGGACTCGGCGTACTCGATCGTGTCGTCCATGTCGCGGAAGTCCTCCGACGCCTGGAGCGCGAGCCCCAGTCCAAACAGGAGGCGTCCGATCCGGGAGGGCGCACCGCGTCCGTCGGTGTCGTCGGTCATAGTTCGTTCCAGTCGGGGCGCGGACATAAGCGTTCGGCACCGGCGTGTGCGGGGGAACGGCCACGTCGCACCGAGCACTCCCGGCGGACGTAGTTCGAGCGGCAGGCCGGCGCACGAGCCGGAGGCGATCGACGGCGGCCGCCGTCGACCCGAAGCGTATTCCGGGTCGATACCGGACTCGGGGGTATGACGATCGAACCGGGCGACCGGGTCGCAATCGAGTACGTGGGGCGGTTCGAGGACGGGACGGTGTTCGGTACCTCGAGATACGACGTCGCCGCCGACCACGGGCTCGCGACGGCCGAAGAGCGGGATCCGGAGGCGTACACCCCGCTGGCGTTCACCGTCGGCGCCGGAGAGGTGATCGAGGGACTCGACGACGCGGTCCGCGGGCTGTCGGTCGGGGAGGCGGTGACCGTGAGCGTCCCCCCGGAGGCTGCGTACGGCGACATCCGCGAGGATCGGTTCCGGGAGTACGACCGGGCGGCGTTCGAGGCGATGGTCGACGCCGAGGCGGCGGTCGGGCTCCACGTCCACGCGGAGAACGGGCTCCACGGCGACGTCGTCGCGGTCCGCGAGGAGACCGTGGAGGTTGACTTCAACCACGAACTCGCCGGGAGGACGCTGAGGTTCGAGGTCGAGGTCGTCGACCGGCAGCCCGGTCACGAGGGGTGACGGGACCCCCCGGTGTCGGCCGGGGAGTCCACCCCGGAGCGGAGGCGACGTCCGGAGATCGGGTCGCCGACGGGACGCTCCCGGTCGCCTCCGGATCCACGAACCCGGGGCGCCCGGCGTTACGCTCCGAGCGGAAGGGTAAAACGCCGTTTTGAGCCAACGCCGGCTATTTTATCTACTGGTACGTACACGTAGTCGTAGGGTCGTCGTCGCTTCGGCTCTCCATCACCCGTCTGCCCCCCTCGGACGCCGAGCGGATCCGCCCGACGGTCCCCCTGGCGCCCCGCCCCCATCCCCACTCGGCGCCCCACGATCGTCGGCCGGACACCGCGAGCCGGCGACGACCCGAAGCCCCCCTTCCTGCCGAGACCAATGCACCGACGTCCGGCCGCCGCTCACGACGACCGGTTGTCCTCGGGTCTGCCGGATGGTTACCCGCCGCCGACCACGAACGACTCGAAGACGTCGCCGTCGACCGTAACGAGCCGTCCCGCAAGGCCGTCCCCGCGCGCCTCGAACTCCGCGTGAGCCGCCCGGTTCCCCCGGGGTTGGGCGTGGCTTCCCGGGTTGACCAACACGACGTCGTCGGTCGGTTCGTACGTCGGCCGGTGGCTGTGTCCGAACACCACCACGTCGGCCCCGCGCTCCCGGCCGAACAGCGACAGCGCGGTCGACCCGCCGCGCCGGGTGTGCGTCATGGCGAACGTGACCCCGGCGAACGTGAACGTGCGGGCCTCGGGAAGCCGATCCCGGATCGCGGCGTCGTCGTTGTTGCCGGCGACGCCGAGGAGGCGCGTGGTCTCCCGCTGGAACCCGTCGAGCACGGATTCACGCATGAAGTCGCCGGCGTGGGCGACCACCTCGGCCTCGCGGACGGCGTCGAGTGTCCGACCCGACAGCCGGTGGGTGTCGGTGCTATGGGTGTCGGAGACGACGGTGAGCATACCCGGGTGTAGGCGCGACGCCCTATGAACCACCCGACGGACCGGGACGGAAGTGACGGTGCCCCCCGGAGTCGAGGGAAGACCCGGAGCGCGCCGTCCGCCGCGTGTCAGAGCGCGGCCACCGCGCGCTCGACCCGGTCGATCGCGGCGTCGACGTCCGCGCGATCGACGTCGAGGTGCGTGCAGAACCTGGTGAGAGACGGGCCGTGCGCCCCACCGCGGACGCCGGCGGCCTCGCACGCGTCGACGAACGTCTCCGCGCCGACCCCGAGGTCGTCGGTGTAGACTTGGACGATGTTGGTGTCGGGAGCCGGAGCGCGGAGGCCGTCGACGGCGTCGAGTCCGGCCGCCAGCCGGTCGGCGTTGTCGTGATCGGTCGCGAGTCGGTCGACGTTCTCCAGCGCCAGCAGGGCGGGCGCGGCGATCAGCCCCGCCTGGCGCATCCCGCCGCCGAACAGCTTCCGGACCCGACGCGCGGCCGCGACGAACTCGGCGTCGCCCGCCAGGATCGAGCCGACCGGTGCGCCGAGCCCCTTCGAGAGGCAGAACAACGCCGAGTCCACGTCGCGGACCATCCGCGCGGGGTCGACGTCGAGTGCGACACACGCGTTGAACAGGCGGGCGCCGTCGAGGTGGACCGGAACCCCGAGGTCGTGTGCCGCGCCGGCGGTCGCCGAGATCGCGTCCGGGGGGACCGCAACCCCGCCGCGGGCGTTGTGGGTGTTCTCGAGCGCCACCAGCCCGGTCCCGGGTCGGTGCAGCGACTCCGGGACGTACGCACCGCGGATTGCCTCGGGGGTGGGCACCGCGTCGGCGGCGTCGACGGTCCGCGGCTGGACTTCCGAGAGTTGGGCCAGGCCGGCGAGTTCCCACCGGTAGATGTGGGCCTCGCGGTCGAGGATCACCTCCTGCCCGCGGTCGGTGTGGACCCGCGCGGCGATCTGGTTGCCCATCGTCCCCGTGGGGACGTACAGCGCGTCGTCGAACCCCACGATCTCGGCCGCGACGGCCTCGAGCTCGTTTACCGTCGGGTCCTCAACGTAGACATCGTCGCCGACCGTCGCGTCCGCCGCCGCCTCGCGCATCGCGTCGGAGGGCTGCGTCACCGTGTCGCTCCGGAGGTCGATGGCCATACCGCCACGTCGGGGGCGGGCGGCAAATAGCGTGGCGTTCGGGGGGCGCCGGTACGGGGAGGGGAGAGTGCGCTGGGCCGAGCAGAAACCCCACGACCTCAGTCGTGGGCTGAATCCGGCTGGACCGTGGTGCCTTCGGTGAGGGTGAGCGTCAACGAGTATTCGCGGTGGCAGTCGGCGCACGCCGTCCGGACGTAGCTACGGGTTCCCGTCCGCGTCGCGTCGGATCGAACGGTCGCACCACAGACGCAATCGAACTGGATGGGCATCGGTGGATGCGACGCATCGGAGTGGCACAAGCGTCCCACGAATTCACTCGGATTCTCTTTGTTAACACGGTCACAACACGCGCCCCGGGTGCCGCGTTACCCCGGGTTCGTCCCGGAAACGACGTGAACGCCCGTCGTCGGTTGTCGGCCGCTACCGGACCGTGATGAGATACGTGAGCGCGAACAGCAGGATCGTGCCGGTCGCGACGTTGATGAAGGTCAACTCGACGGCACCGAGCAGATCCAGACCCCACACGATGGTCGCGGCGAAGCCGGTCGAGAGCACGATGTTCAGTCCGATGAGCACTCGGGGATCACCCTGGGACCCGCGCGCACCCGCCTCGAACCCGCCGTCGCTCGCGCCCTCGCCGTCACCCTCGGTCATACCCCCAGAAGGGAAGGTGAGCCCTTTAGCTCTTTGTGGCGGGGTCCCAAACGTGAGGTATGGAGGTCCGGAACCGCGACGGCGACCCGGTCGACCCGGTGCCGTTCCTCGTGTCGGTCGGCATCTCGGGGATGATGACGCTCTCGCTCGGGCCGCTGTACGGGCTCGCGTACGGCGTCCCGGTCGCCCGCTCGGTGACTGTCTCCGCCGTGGTCACCGCGGCCGTCGCCGCCGCGGCGTTCCACCGGCTCGTCTGGATCGCGCCGCCACGGTGGGTGACGATCCCCCCGAAGATCCGGTTCCAGCGGCTCTGGTACCTCGCGATCGGGTTCGGGCTCGTCCTCCTCGGGCTGACCGTCCCGTTGGCGGTGTAGGTTGCTCTCGAACCGACCACGCTTCCGTCCCTCCGCACTCACCCGCTCCACTCGGTCGCTGAGCGAGGGGCCTCCACGCTACCGCCTAGGTGACTTTGTACCCTCGGATTCGAGAGGCGGTATGCGCGAGGTCGAGGTGTCGGCGTTCGTGATGGCTCGCCCGCCGGCGGTCCACCGCACCCTCACGCCGGAGACGGTCGTCACCGCCGAGGGGACGTTCCAGGTCGCGGCCGTCGAGGAGGAGGACGGCTCCCCCGTCGTCGTCGCCTCCGCGCCCGGCGTGACCGTCCCGCTGCGGTTCCGGGAGTCCGAGACCGGGCTCGCGTACACCGCCGCCGGCGAGGTCGGTCCGTTCGACCACCTCGAAACCGAAATCGAGGTCGAACCGGAACGGAACGGCTCGCGGGTCACGATGCGCTCGACCGTCTCGTTGAACCTCCCGCTGCCCTTCGCCGACCGGATCGCCGCCTGGAAGCGCCGGGGGGAGATCCGGCGGGCGCTCGGCGAGCTGACCGACGAGGTCGCGTGACTCCGCTCTCCGCCCGGTTGTGTGTCCCCAGCGCACACTCACGGTACCGTTAGGTGTTCGTTGTTCACAGACGATCGTATGAGTTTCATCGAGACGGTGAAGGACGCGCTCGCGGACGGCCCGTCAGCCAAGTCGACGCCCGACGACGGTTCGAAGGGCGCGTACTGGTGCGACGACTGCGACAACCGGATCCGGGACGTCGACCTCGACGGCGAGGCGGTCTGTCCGGACTGCGGCGAGCAGATGCGGTTCGAGCGCGCCACCGGCCGCGACTGCGCCTGTTGAGCGGTCGGTCGGTTGGTGTCGCTACGGGCGGTACGGGACTCCCGTCGCCGCGTTGTTTCCCGGTCTCGTAGCCGAATCAGCCGCGGGAACCTGTGTGCGTCTTGATTGCCGCCGTCGTGGGAGTGCTTGTCGATCGACGCCGAACGGCAAGCCGACGAGCCAACAATCGGCGACGAGGTGGGCAAGGAGTATCGGCCCCGTAATTATACCTACTGCCTCCGTATCGAGGCGTATGTCTGAGCACGTCGGTACCGCACTGGAGCAAAGCGACATCGATGGGTTCCTCAAAGACCACGGGCTGGGGGTATTGAGCCTGGCCGATGCTGATCAGGCGTACGCGATTCCGATCGCGTTCGCGTACGACGGTGAACAGAACCGTTGCTTCTTTCGATTTATTATGGGAGAAGACAGTAGGAAACGGGACTTCGTTGCCACGACGGATCGTGCAAGCCTCGCGGTGTACGAGTGGAAGACTCAAAACCAGTGGACGAGTGTCGTCATGAACGGACCGATTCGGCCGGTCGCCGAGTCCGAACTGACAGTCGCCGCGTCGTTGTTTTCCGACATCGGCGAGGAGGCCGCGCTCAAGACGTTCAACCGGCCGATAACGGAGTACGACACGGCGTGGTACAATCTGGAGCCGGACGAAATCACTGGCCGGGGACGGAGGGTCGGGGCGGAGTAATCCACCGACAGCGTGTACCACGGTGTTTGTCTCCAATCGAGGGTACAGCTCGTCGCAGCCGCGCTCAATACGTCCCGCTGCACTCGGTACAACTGCCTGACAGCGATCGGCGAGACCGGGTGCCGCCCCGTGGGCTTTTTGTCCGGTGCTGATCGGTGCCCCGTCCGGGTGTGGTGACTCTGCGATGACGTCCGCCTGTTTCCTTCGGTGTGAAACCAGTGGGGCCGACCCGAAGAAGCCCCACACTCCCAGCCAGCCGTCGCTTGCCTGAACGTCACAAGAGCACACGGTGACCGGAGTGTGAGCACCCACCCTACGGTTCCCTGAGCACCACCTCCGCGCCCTGCTCGTCCGGGAACGGCCCGTCGAGGCCGCCGGCGCGGTCCCACTCGTCGTCGTCGACGAGGGCGTCGTCGAGCGACGCACGGAGCGCCGCCTCGTCGTAGTCGGTCCCGATGACGACCAGTTCCGTCCGCCGGTCGCCGTGCTCGTCGTCCCACTCCAACTCCGGCCGGTTCGACCGGTAGAGGTCGCGTTCGACCTCGGGGAGGCTCGCGATCCAGGGGCCGACCGCCTCCGCGCGGACCGACGGCCCGGCCTGGTGGAGCACGATCCGGCGGTCGGAGCCGGCGACCCACACGGTCCCCTTCGATCGGACCACGCCCTCGGGGAGGCTCCCGAGCCAGTCGGCGAGTCGACCGGGGTGGAACGGCCGGCGGGTTCGGTACGTGAACGAGGAGACGCCGTAGACCTCGTCGGGGTGAGTGTGGTCGTCGTGGGCGTGGCCGGTGTCCTCGAGCGCCCGCTTCCACCCGGGGAGGTCGCCGACGCGGTCGGGGTCGAACAGTTTCCGGTCGAACAGCCGGTGGTGTGCGACCGCGGAAAACTCCGTGCGGATCGTCTCGGCGTCGGGTTGGAGCGCGCCGATCAGCTCCTCGGCCCGTTCGAGTTCCGCCTCCGTACAGAGGTCGGCCTTGTTCAGGAGGACGACGTTCGCGAGTTCGGCCTGCTCGACGAGGAGGTCGGACAGCGGGCGGTCGCCCTCCGTTCCCCGGCGCTCGGGGTCGCCCCCGGTGAAGGCGTCGAGGAACTGCCGGGTGTCGAGGACGGTGACCAGCGAATCCACGCGGTACAGCGCCGCGGCTCGTGACTCGGTCGTGAACAGCCGCGCGACCGGGCCCGGTTCGGAGATGCCCGACGACTCCACGACCAACGCGTCGAACTCGCGGTCCTGCGCCAGCCTGACCACGGCGGCCTCCAGGTCGTCTTGGAGCTCACAGCAGATGCACCCGTTCGAGAGTTCGGTCACCCCCCCGGCGACGTCGAGTTCCGAGTCCGACGCGACCAGGTCGGCGTCGACGTTGACGGTTCCCATGTCGTTGACCAACACGGCGATGTCGCGATCGCCCGCGCCTGACAGAATGTGGTTGAGAAGCGTCGTCTTGCCCGCCCCGAGGCTCCCCGAGATGATCGTCACCGGAATCGTGTCGGCCATACGTGGCTGTGTCGGACGCGTGGGACTTCAACCCATCCGCGACAGGTTTTAGACTTGGTCCGTCGAAACGACGAGCCACGATGGACCTCTCCGACCGAATCGAACGCTTCCGGCGGATCGTCGAGGAGTGGGCCAGGGGGCTCTACCACGGGCTGGTGACCCACCCGGCGTACGAGAAGATCGAAAAGGAGGCCGAAGACGTCGAGGACGCGTTCATCCTGGCGTGTTTCCCCGACGCGTTCGGCATCCCGTCGCCGGTTTCGTACTACACCGCCGAGCTCCTCCCCTACCTCGAGGACGCCTTCGAGGCGTGGGAGCGCCGGCTGTGGGATCGCGGTTCGTACCTCGAACGTAAGGGCCAGCAGTACCACTTCTGATGGAACCGTTCGTCTTCTTCGGCGGCAAGGGCGGCGTCGGCAAGACCACCGTCTCCTGTGCCTACGGCGTCAAGTCGGCGCGGGCGGGGCTCGACACCCTCGTCGTGTCGACCGATCCGGCCCACTCGGTGTCGGACGTGTTCGAGCAGTCCTTCGGCGACGATCCCCGGCCGGTCGACGGCGTCGACGGGCTGAACGCCATGGAGATCGACCCCGACGCCGAGGTCCAGCGCCACCTTGACGGGATCCGACAGGGCCTCTCGGATCAGGTGTCGGCGGCGATGGTCAACGAGATCAACCAGCAACTGGAGATGGCCCACCAGACGCCGGGAGCCTACGAGTCGGCGCTGTTCGATCGGTTCGTGGACGTGATGCGGGACTCGGACCCGTACGACCGCGTGGTGTTCGACACCTCACCCACGGGGAGCACGCTCCGGCTGTTGGGGCTGCCGGAGTTCCTTCAGGGGTGGATCGACCGGCTGATGCACAAACGCGAGAAGAGCATCGACCTCTTCGAGAAGGCCGCGATCGGCAACAACGAGCCCCGGCGCGTGATGGACGGCGACCCGGTGCTGGCCCGCCTGCAGGACCGCAAGGAGTTCTTCGAGTTCGCCGGCGGCGCGCTCCAGGCCGACGCCGCCTTCTTCCTCGTGCTCAACCCCGACCAGCTCTCGGTCAACGAGACGCGGCGCGCAATCGCCGAGATGCGTGAGCGCGACCTCTCGGTTCGCGGCCTCGTCGCGAACAAGCTCACGCCCGAACCGGACCCCGACGAGGAGGGTCGCGGGGCTCGGTACCTCCGGGACCGCGTCGCCACCGAGAACGAACGGCTCCGGGAGGTCCGCGAGACGCTCGATCCACCGCTGGTCGCGGAGATCACGACCCGAACGGCGGAGGTGAAAGGCGACCTGCTCGACGACGTCGCCGCCGAACTCGATGTCGAGACGAGCGCCGAGGCGCCGACGTTCGTCTGAGCCGCCGGCTCTCCGCTCATGTGTGACCCGCGCACGACCGATAAGTAATCAGATATTGGATTTTTTATTGACAGTAGAGACGGTGCGTCCGAGTGGGTTTTGACGGACTCAGGAAATATAAGAAATATACAATAACTATTAATAGCCTAATCTTGGTTAATATTCATGCACACGCATGACTCAAGTAATATGGATCGTACTGGCCGTGCTGGTGACGTTCAGCGTGGGGTATCTGGGGTACTCGAAGTACCTCGCGCGGTTCCTCGAACTCGACGATGACAACGAGACACCGGCACACAAGTACGAAGACGGGCAGGAATACGTGCCGTCGAAGAAACCGGTGTTGCTGGGTCACCACTACTCCAGTATCGCGGGTGGGGCACCGATCGTCGGTCCCATCACTGCGGGTGCGGTGTGGGGCTGGGTCCCCGCCCTGCTGTGGATCGCCATCGGCAACCCGCTGATGGGGAGCGTCCACGACTTCGTCTCGCTGTCCGGCTCGCTCAGACACGAGGGGAAGTCCATCGGCTACATCATCGGTGAGTACATCGGAGAGGGGGGCAAGAACATGCTGCTGTGGTTCGCGTTCCTGACCATCATCCTCGTCGTCGCGGTGTTCGCGCTGGTGGTCGCCATCGTGTTCGACGCGTTCCCGCAGGTGACGACCGCGAGCACCGTCTACATCGTACTGGCCCTGCTGCTGGGGGTGTACCTCTACCAGTTGAACGGGCCGTTCCTCCCCGGGACTGTCGTGTTCGTCACACTGGTGTTTGCCGGCGTGTATGCGGGTATCCAGTACCCGTTCGCGCTGTTCCCGGCCGTCGGCGACGCGAGCTACCCCGCAGGGACGCTCGTTCTCGCGGACGTCCTGAATCTCGGCAGCGGCCAGTGGATTCCGGGGTCCTCCGCGACGGCGATGAACCCCAACCGTGCGGCGTGGGTGCCGATAATCATGGTGTACGCGGGTATCGCGAGCGCGCTCCCGGTGTGGGTGTTGCTCCAGCCGCGTGACTACCTGTCGTCGTTCCTGCTGTACGCCGGCGTCGGCGGCGCGCTGGTGGCCGTCATCGTCGGCACGATATTCGGAACGGCCGCTACCGAGAGCGGCTCGCTGGTCATCGCGGACTCGATGGGTGCGTTCAACGGCTTCTGGGGCGTCGAGGGCGCGGGCCTCGCACCGCTTTTCCCGCTGCTGTTTATCACCATCGCCTGTGGGACGATCAGTGGCTTCCACTCGCTGGTGTCCTCCGGGACGACAGCCAAGCAGTTGAACAAGGAGACCGACGCCCGCCTCATCGGATACGGCGGGATGCTCGGCGAGG
>Ga0207753_1000158_pt1 | contig 27336 bp, 28 predicted proteins | sample PonA233FremontCA_2_FD_187273 | JGI IMG/M metagenome (GOLD analysis project Ga0207753, IMG submission 187273) | Salt pond sediment microbial community from Fremont, CA, USA - Pond A23 Sediment 3 (SPAdes) | ecosystem: Environmental > Aquatic > Non-marine Saline and Alkaline > Saline | place: USA... | reverse complement strand
CGTGTTACTTATAAATGAAGCCAGTGCAGCGGCGGAGCGGGCGGTCTATGACCGCAGCGGCGAGGCGGACAGCTTTTTAAAACTCGCCCAACCGCGATTGGTCGCCGCCGCCCTCCACAAGGTCGACGGCCGCCTCGAGCGCCGAGGCGAACGTCTCCCGCTGGCTCGGGTCGTACAGCGTCGCCGCGGGGTGGACGCAGACGAGCACACGGCGCGGGTCGCTGGCGATCCGGGCGTCGTGGACGGACCCGGCCTCGGCGGTCACGGAGACGGACCGACCGAGCAGGTGCTCGGAGGGGACTTTCCCGAGCGTAACGACGACCTCCGGGTCGACGGCGTCGAGTTCCCGTTCGAGGTGCGACCGGCAGTTGGCCAGTTCGTCGGCGGTCGGATCCCGGTTGTTGGGGGGTCGACACCGGACGCAGTTCGTGATCCGGACGTCCCGGCGGGCGAGCCCCAGATCCCGGAGCGCGTCGTCGAGGACATCGCCCGACCGTCCGACGAAGGGGTCACCGGTCTCGTCCTCGTGCTCGCCGGGGGCCTCGCCGACGAAACACAACTCGGCGTCGGTCGGGCCGACGCCGTTGACGATGCGGCTCCGGGCGTCGCACAACTCCGCACACCGCGTGCAGTCCGAAACGTCGATTTCCTCGGGCACGTCCGTCAGGTCGACGCGCCGGGAGTTAACCCCGCCGGTCGAGGCGGCGATGGTGCGGTACCTGAGAGGTCGGCCGACCCGGCGGCCGCGGCTCGTCAAGCAGAGACGATCTGGCAGGTACCTACGACACGTCGAGCAGCTACGTCCCGTCGGACGGTCCCGCCGTTTTTAAACGCCCATCGCGTCGGGCAGCGTCAAGCCGCCCCGCGACCCGTTTCGCAACCCGTAGCGGCTCCGGGCGGCGCTCGTGGGTGTAGGCGTCGACCACGGCGTCGGCGGCCGCGTCGTCGAGGCCGACGCTCCGAACAAAGAGAGATTGCCCGTCAACCTCGATCCGCCGTCGCCCTGGAAGCGATCGGTAGGCCGCCAGGCGGGCCGCCCGCTCCTCGCCGTCGAAGGCCGCCTCGATCCCGGCTTCGAGGCCGTCGCCATCCTCGAAGGTAACGGCGACGATGGGACGGTCCGTCGCCGCCGCAAGCGCGCCGAGATCAACGATGTTGTACCACGCCAAGGCGACGCCCGCCACGAGAATGTAGCGGATGTCCGGGCGATCGAGACGCCGCCAGATATCGACCGCGGCCTCGGTGGCGTCACGGCCGCCGACGGTGCAACTCGAGACCTCGATATCGTCGACTACACGATCGGCGCGGGCCACCGCCCCACAGAGCGTACTCGCCGCTCCGTCGTCGTGACCGCGGTAGGACTCCGCGACCCCGAGCGCCCGGCACCCGGGTTTTACCTGCGGCGGCATTCGTCCCCGTCCGTCCGCAACCCGGCGTCAGCCCGACACCGGTCACGTCCTCGGGAGGCGGCCCGGCGGACGGGGCGTTCGCTCACTGGTTGTTGAATTTCTTGTAGGCCTCGAAGAGGTCCTCGGTTGAGGCGTCCTCGTACTCGAAGTTTATTTCGCCGTCGTGCGTCGATCCGGCTGGTCGGTCGTCCCCGTCGATGTCGCCGGCGTCACCGGCGTCTATCTCGTGGTTGCCCTGTTCGGATTCGTCGTAGCTTCCGAACCCCATGTGAGCGTCTAACAGCGTCGGGATTGTAAATTATGCGGCGGCAACCGGGGGCGTATCGGTCAGCATGGCTGGGCGGTCGGGGGAAGCTGGGCGGTCGGTGCGGCCAGCTCGGTCTGGGCGATAGATGCAGCCGGCGCGGTCTGGGCGATCGGTACAGCCGGACCTCAGCCCGCATCGACTGACGACGAGAACGCCTCTCGGAATCACCGGCCGAATCGGCCGGTACCATTATCAGCGCGTTCGTCGTACGCCGACGTAATGGATTGGGTGGTGTCGCATGGCTGCCGATAACCCCGAATCAGCCGTCGTGCTCTACGCCGGCCGGGGTCCCGCGATCGACCCTGGCGGACGATTTCGGCTCGAACGCGTCGCCCCGGGATCGGTCGCCGAGCACGCGGCGTTCGCCGACTGCGTCGTCCTCGAGGAACCCGGGTGTGGGTTGGCGGCGCTCGAGCGACTCCGCGGAACGTCGGTCCCGACGGTCCTGTATGACCGAACCGGGGATCCGGCGATCGCCGCCCGCGCGACCCGACTTGGTGTGACGGAGTACGTGACGGACGAAGGCGAGGGGCGACCGATCGACCGGATCGCCGGCGTCGCAGGGGTGTCAGGCCCACCGCCGGAGGGTCGGCGACACGAGGCCGCGGTGCGATCGCTTCGGAGGACTATCGCCGATGGGACACAGTCGTTCGAGGAGTCAGTCGAGGCGATCTTGGAGGCCGGACGCGAGCGGTTTGGCGCGTCTTGGGGGGCGCTCGCGGAGATCGACAACGCGTCGTACTCGGTCGTCGTGGCGGCGGGCGGCATCGATCCGGAGCCGACGGTACTAGAGGGAACGCTCTGTCGACGGACAGCCCGTTTCGATGGGCCGTGTTGTCTCCCCGATACGGGGTGTGCCCTCCGAAGCGGGGACGTGACTGGGGTGTTCGACCGACTCGGGAGTTACCTTGGGGCGACGGTCCACGTCAGGGGCGAACGCTACGGGACCGTGTGGTTCGGCAGCGAGTCGTCAAGGGGAGCGTACTCGGGCGCTGAACGACGGTTCGTGGAGTTGCTCGCGGGGGTATTGGGCGAGCGGATTGAGGCCGACCGGCAGCGACGAGCACAGCAGGCGGGAGTGGCCCGGCACCGCCGGGCTATCGACGCACTCGCCGAGGCGGGACAGTCGCTTCGTGTGGCTGGGACGGCGGCCGAAATCGCCGATATCGCGGCCGAGACGGCCGAGCGGATCGCCGACCTCGAAATTAGCGCAGTCAGGCTCTTCGATGACGGTGCCCGGGTCGCGGCGGCCGAGGACTCCGGCGATGCCCTGAGCGAGGACCGGGAGCGGCCGTCGGGGGCGGAGCCGAGTCGGGGCGAACTCGTCATCGGAGATGGCTCCGGCGATGTCGGGGGCGTCACGCGTTCGGCGACGGTAGCGCTGGGTGAACGGGGGGCGCTGTCAGTCGACGACGGAGCGGGATCGATCACGAAGGCTGAACGGCGACGGCTTGCGCTGTTGGCGACGCTCGTTGAATCGGCCCTTCATCGCCTTGACGGTGAGGCGGTGTCGAGTGGGGGCGACGCGGGGAGTGACGAGGCCACTACGCCCGGCCCCCCGACCCCGGCGACGGACGCTGACGAGGACCGACGCCGAGGGCGGTTTGGGCATCTCTTCGACGCGCTCCCGGACGCCGTCGTCGACGTGGAGTTCGTCGATGGCGAGCCGATCGTCCGTCGGGTCAACGACGCCTTCGAGGAGACGTTCGGCTACGACGAGGTCGCCGTCAGCGATACGCCGCTGGCGGAGGCGATCGTCCCGCCCGAGGGTAGCCCGGAGGTCGAACGGCTGGATGGAACCGCCTCCCGACAGAGCCACGAGACGGTCGAGGTCGAGCGGTTGACCGCCGAGGGGCGACGGACGTTCCTGTTCCGCGGGTTCAGCTACCGCTACGAGGGAACCGAGCGTGGGTTCGGCATCTACACGGACGTGACGGGGCGGCTCGAGCAGGAGCGCCGGCTTCGGGTCCTCCACCGCGTGCTGCGACACAACCTCCGAAACGAGATGACCGCGGTCATCGGCTACGCGAACATCCTGGCGGAGGAGGCTCAGATGGAGGAGTACCAAACGCAGGCCGAACAGATCTACGAGCGGGCGATGAACGTCTCGAAGCTCGGCGAGCAGGTCAGACGCATCCAGCAGGCGCTGGACATCGATCGGCAGTGGGTTGCGCTTGATCCTGAGCCGCTCGTGACCGACCTCGCCGAGCGGTTCCGCTCGAACTATCCCGAGGCGACGATTCGAGTATCGAGCGACGATCCCGGGGAGGCCGTCGCCGACGAGTTGTTGAAGATCGCCATCGAGAACCTCATCGAGAACGCGGTCGAGCACCACCCGGAGGCGGCGACCGTCGACATCGAGTTGACGGCCGACGGCGGGTGGATCGACATCACAGTCGCGGACGACGGGGCGGGCATCCCGGAGCGCGAGCGGGCCGTCGTGAGCGGCACCCGCGAGATAACCCAACTCGATCACAGCGTCGGGCTCGGGTTGTGGCTCTCGCGGTGGATCGTAAGCGGCGTGAACGGACAGCTCCTGTTCGGCGACTGTGAGTGCGGGTCGGAGGTGACGCTCCGGCTCCGCCGGGCGGACGACCGGGACGAGGAGTGAGCGGCCGGATCGCGCGGAAATCAAAAGCGGTCGGGGCGCACAGGCCGTGGGTATGAATACCCCGACGGCCCTGGCTTCGGTATGGACGTAACCAACGTGACCGCGGCGGCGGAGACGTTCACCTGCAACGCCTACCTCGCTGAGGGCGACCGGACCGTCCTCGTCGACGCCGGGGCATACGAAGGAGTCGTCGACGCCATCGCGGACCACACCGACGCTCTCGATGCCGTGGTGGTGACCCACCAACACAGCGATCACATCGCGCAATTGGACGCGGTGTTGGATGCCTTTGACGCGCCGTTGTACGCCTACGCCGACCACCCCCGGCGGGACGGGGCCCTAGACGACGGCGATCAACTCTTCGTCGGCGATGAGCCGTTCGACGTGGTCTACACGCCCGGCCACGCCGGCGACCACGTAGCCTTGGTCTCGGAGACGACGCTTTTCAGCGGCGACGTGGTCGTCCACGACGACGGAGCGTTCGACGACGGGAGTTTCGGACGGACCGACATGCCCGGCCAGTCCAGAGAGCGGCTCATCGAAAGCATCGAGACGCTGCTGGACGCGATGGGCGACGGCGTCGAGCACATGTACGCCGGCCACGGCGGGACGTTCCACGGCGACGTCCGCGATATCGTCGAAACCGCGCTCTCGCGGGCCGAAAGGCGCGAGCCAAAGTATCCCGGAGAGTGAGTCGAGGAGACGGACCGAGACAGGTGGCGAAGACGAACGCCACAAAAGCGTCGGGGCGCGCCCGTATTTACGCGATCAAGAAACGTTTTCCGACGAGCGGGATCGACGGCGGGGTCGGCGGCGGTCCCGGGAGAACGGCGAAGACGAACACGAGGTAATAAACGGCCACGAGGAGCAAAAACGCGCCGACCGCGCGGTTGATCGGGTCCGAGTATCGCGCGAGCGTCCTCGTGATCCGGCGGCCGAACGACTCCGAGAGGAGCGCAAAGGCGAGCAGCGGCGCGCCGATGCCCAGCCCGAAGAGGAGAAAGCCGACCAGATTCGGGATCGTGCCGTCGAACAGCACCGCTTGGCGGGCAAAGAAGAGCCCGATAAACCCCGGATTACACGGGATGATGATCCCGCCAAAAAAGAACCCGTAGCCGAACGCCGACGCGTAGGGGTGGTCCGCGTGCGGCGGGTCAACAGAGGGAAGCCGTGAGAACCCCGCGGGGTCGGCGAGCAACACCGCCCCGATCACGCCGAGGACGCCGAACGCCCACGGGCCGAACCGGCCGACGAACCCGCTTTCGATGCCGACGCCCAGGACGACGACGAAGAGATAGCCGGCGGCGGCCATGAAGCTGATCACGCCTGCAACGACCAATAGGCCGAGGACGGCTGGCGACCTGGATCGGGCGTCGTCGCCCGCACTAGCGAGGTACGAGACAAACGCCGGGTACAGCGGTAGGACACAGACAGCTGTCAGCGGCGTCGCAACGCCGATCCAGAACATCTCCGCGAACGCCAGGAGGCTCATCCGCAATCGGTGTTGATCCGAGATTCGATCGTCGCGGCGTCGGAGATCTTATCGATTTCGTGTGTGCCGCCACCGGAACACTGGAGTATGACGGGCGATTGCGGCGGGGAAACAGCTCTGGGGCCGAACTCCTCGACGAGGGCATTGGCGACGGAGTTGGGCGCAACGGCGAAGCGGCTGTGGTCGGCGTAGCCGTTTTCCTCGGCGTACTCGAGGACATCGTCGTTGGCCTCGCCGTCGCCTATGTTCAACTGGACGACCGCCAGATTTTGATCGCGGTCACGCTGAAGCGTATCGATCTCGCTGTTTTGACTGCCGCAGGTGCTACACCAAATGGCGAAAGGGTGTACCAGCGCGGGCCCATCAAGCTCCGAGACCGTGAACTGCTCGTCGGTCGTGACGTCGGTCAGTTCAGCCGTCCGCCATGCCGTCGTCTCGTCGCCACCAGTTCCGTCGCCATCGCCGCCGCTGTCGCCGTCGGACCCGCCGCCGGGGTCGCTGTCGTCGCCGGTACCGAGACATCCCGAGACAGCGACAGCGCCGCTACCGAGGGCTGCAAGGACCGTTCGGCGTGTTCGTTGAGTCATCTTTCGAACGCTACGAGTCGGAGTAACAAAATCCCCTCGTCGATCGTGCACCCTCGGAGCACGCCCGGTCCGGTGCCGGACGTGCCACGTGTGTTTTGGGGCGCGTCACCCGCCCTCTCATCGAGGGTGACCATACGGAATGATAACAAAGAACTACGTGGGGATAGGTCCTACAGATCGTATGCCCCGTCGATCGACTCTGGCTGCTGTTTCGGGCGTGTTCGCGTGGCTGCTCGCTCGACCGGCAGCCGCGCACGTCGATTACGTCACCGAAGGGGACGGCGAACAGATCGACCCGGTAGCGTTCACCGTCGAGGTGCTCTCCGACCCGTTCAACGCCGCGGTGCTGTTTGGATCCGGGGCTGCGATCACCGGCGTCCTCGTCGTGTATCTGTGGCTGCGGCCGACGATCACCGATATCGTCGTCCTCCGCGAGAAACTCGCCAGTTACGGCGATCTCATCCCGTGGATGCTCCGGTTGTCGATCGGACTTCCGCTCGTCGGAGCCGGCTTCCAAGGGTATCTGTTCGCGCCGACCCTGACGTTTGACCCAACGGCGAATCCCGTGCTCAGAGCGTTGTTAATCGGCATCGGGTTCTGCTTGCTGTTCGGGCTCGGAATCCGGATCGTCTCTGCGCTCGGGCTGTCGCTTTTCATCTGGGTGCTCGTGACCACCGATCCTGGCGTCGTCATCGCGATGGAATACGTACCGATACTCCTCTCGCTGCTCATCCTAGGAGGCGGACGGCCGAGCGCCGACGACATGCTGTTGGAGGTTGCGAGTACCGCTGACACGTACTACGGCCGTATCGATCCGGTCCACCACCTGAAGGCGTTCCTCGACGAGACGATGGCACCGTTTCGTCGGTACGTGCCGACGGTCCTTCGAGTCGGGATGGGGGTCACGTTCATTTATCTCGGCTTGATCCAGAAACTCGCCACCCCCGGCCAGTCGCTGCTCGTCGTCGATCGGTATGATCTCACGTCCGTCGTTCCGGTTGACCCCGGCCTTTGGGTCGTCGGGGCAGGGATCACCGAGATCGCCGTCGGGATAGCGTTGATCGCCGGCTTCTTTACCCGCGGTGCAGCCGCAGTCTCGTTTATCCTGTTTACCACGACGCTGTTCGGGCTGCCTGACGATCCGGTGTTGGCTCACATTTCGCTCTTCGGGATGGCGTCGGCGGTGTTCACCCTCGGCGCTGGGCCACTCTCGATCGACCGGTGGATCGGTCGCCCTGCACTCGACGACGACGAGCAGGCGATCCCGGCGGACTGATGCGATTCGCTCCGGGACGGCAACCGGGGCAGAAAGGGTGTTCAGGCGTGCTAACTGGACGTTATATAGATGTACGCCGCAGTTGGTCGGTTCAGTAGTTAGATCGGATTTTTATAGATTCGTTGCATCGCGCGGAAGAACCCGTTTTAATACGGATTTGCCGGAAATTCGACACGCTGCTTCAAACGATCCGTTTAATCGCGGTGCAGTCAGTCGGTTAGGCCGACAAATAGATACTTCGAAGTGAATAGAGAAACGGATGGACTCGCCGGGATTTGAACCCGGGGCCTCTTCCTTGCGAAGGAAGCGATCTGCCGCTGATCTACGAGCCCGCAACCGTGTGTTACCGGGAGCGTCGTTTGAACCTTCTGATTCGGGGTGCCGAAAGCGACCGCGCGTGAGCGCTGCGGCGGACACGGCGAGTGCGTCGGCCGTGAGTCGCAGGGCGTTACCCCGCTCGGCGTCCGAGCCTCGGCTAGTCCTCGAGGACGATCTCGATGGAGACGTCGTTCGGGACCTGGATCCGCATCAGCTGGCGGAGCGCGCGTTCGTCAGCGTCGATATCGATGAGACGCTTGTGGACGCGCATCTCCCAGTGCTCCCACGTTGCGGTCCCCTCACCGTCAGGGGATTTGCGCGCGGGGATTTCGAGTGTCTTCGTCGGGAGCGGGACCGGGCCCGACAGGGTTACACCCGTCTTGTCCGCGATTTCGCGGACGTCATCGCAGATGTTGTCGAGGTCCTCCGGAGCCGTGCCCGCGAGGCGAACGCGTGCCTGCTGCATGCGTTATCGCTCGTTGACGCTGAGGACTTTGCCGGCCGCGACGGTCTGACCCATATCGCGGATGGCGAAGCTGCCCAGCTCGGGGATCTCGTTCGAGGACTCGATGCTGAGCGGCTTCTGGGGACGGACCGTCACGACGGCCGCGTCGCCCGACTGGATGAAGTCCGGGTTCTCCTCGGCGACCTCGCCGGAGGAGGGGTCGATCTTCTTGTCGATCGACTCGACCGTGCAAGCGACCTGTGCGGTGTGGGCGTGGAAGACCGGCGTGTAGCCGGCCGTGATCACCGAGGGGTGCTGCATGACGACGACCTGTGCCTGGAACGTCTCGGCGACCGTCGGCGGCTCGTCGGCTGGGCCGCAGACATCGCCACGGCGGATGTCGTCCTTGCCGATTCCGCGGACGTTGAACCCAACGTTGTCACCGGGTTCGGCTTTCGGCACTTCCTCGTGGTGCATCTCGACCGTCTTGACTTCCCCGCCCACGTCGGAGGGCTGGAAGGAGACGTTGTTGCCGGTGTTGAGAATGCCCGTCTCGACGCGGCCGACCGGGACCGTGCCGATGCCGGAGATTGTGTAAACGTCCTGAATCGGGAGGCGCAGCGGCGCGTCCGTCGGCGGCTGCGGCTCCGGCAGGTTGTTGAGCGCCTCAAGTAGCGAGGGGCCGTCGTACCACGGCGTATTCTCGGAGGCCTCGGAGACGTTGTCGCCCTCGAAGGCGGAGGTCGGGATGAACTCCGCGTCGTCGACGTTGAAGCGAACCTGCTGGAGGAGCTGTTTGACTTCCTCGACGACCGTCTTGTACTTGGACTCCTCGTAGTCGACGAGATCCATCTTGTTGACGGCGACGATGAGTTCGTCGATGCCAAGGGTGCGGGCCAGGAAGACGTGCTCCTGTGTCTGCGGCTGGACGCCGTCGTCCGCCGCGACGACGAGGACCGCGTTGTCGGCCTGGCTCGCGCCCGTGATCATGTTCTTCACGAAGTCGCGGTGGCCCGGACAGTCGACAATAGTGAAATTGTACTTGTCGGTGTCAAACTCTTGGTGGGCGATGTCGATGGTGACACCGCGCTCTCGCTCCTCGGCGAGGTTGTCCATGACGTAGGCGAACTCGAAGCCGCCCTTGCCCTTCTCTTCGGCTTCCTCTCGGTACTGCTCGATTACGTGCTCGGGTACGCTCCCAGTCTCGAAGAGGAGCCGCCCGACCATTGTACTCTTTCCGTGGTCGACGTGGCCGATGACGGCCAGATTCTGGTGGGGTATGTCGCTCATTATTGTCTCACGCGCGGATGCGCTGTATCGGAATCTTTTGTCGGTGCCCCGTAAAACGATTTCGAAAGGGTTCGGCCGAATCCGGACGTGTCGGGCGGTTTGCGACCCGATACCACGGGATGCGGCTAGCCGGGGTCAGAGCGATTTGCGAAGCCGGAGTGATCAGTCCGCCGGGACGGTCACCTGGAGGGCAACCGGCCGACATCCGCGAGCACCGCACTCGCTGTCTCGGGGCCGCCCGCACCGCGCCCGGAAATGTTGAGCCGTCCGGCATGGTGGGTCTCCAACTGGACGATGTTGAGCGTCCCCGAAACGGCGAGCGTCCCGTTTTCGGGGACCAACCGGGGGCCGACCCGGACGTCACCGTCCGCGACCTCGCCGATGAGGCGTATCGTTCGTCCGTCCTCGGCAGCCAACTCTAAGGCGCTCCCCGGCAGGTCGTCGATTCCCTCGACCTCGGCGTCTTCGAGGGTGTAGGTGTCCTCGTAGAGGACGTTCGCGAGGATAACGCATTTCAGGGCCGCGTCGATCCCCTCCACGTCGAAGGTCGGGTCGGCCTCAGCGACACCGAGGTCCTGCGCTTCGGCTAGAACGTGCTCGTAGCCGAGGCCCTCGGCGGCCATCCGCGAAAGGACGAAGTTGGCCGTCCCGTTGAGGACGCCGCGGGCGGCGGTCACCTGCCCATTGAGGTCGTCGATCGTCGACAGTACCGGGATCGCGCCGCCGACCGCGGCCTCGAAGAGGACGGTCCCCGCGGAGTCGGCCTCCAACGACCGGACATCGTCGTAGCGCTCGGCGACCGGTCCCTTGTTCGCCAACACGACGTGGCGATCGCGCTCGAGAGCGCGCTCGACGTGTGAAAAGCCCGGTTCGGCGTCGCCAAGCGTCGTCGGTGTCGCCTCGACTAACACGTCGTAGTCGGCCTCGAGAACGTCCTCGGGCGTTCCGTCGCCGACGGTGCCCCGCTCGCGTTTCCGCGACAGCACCGCCTCGGTGTCAAGGCCGGTTGCCCCGACCGCGCCGCTTGCGGAGTCGGCCACGCCGACAACATCGTGGCCGTACCCACCGGCTAACTCGATCACCGACGTGCCAACGGCGCCCGAGCCGACGATTGCGAGTCTCACGCCGACCCCTCCGTCAGTGGTTCGACGACGCGGAGATCCTTTTCATCGGCGACCGCCCGGACCGTCTCGAGTGCGTCGTCGCTTTGGCCCTCCGTTGCGACTAGCCGGAGCCGCGCGCTGGAGGGGCCCTCGGTCCCAGCAGGGGCAGACAGCGAGACGTCCGCGACCGAAACCCCGCCGCGGTCGGCAAACCGGCGGAGCGTGTCCGAGAGATCCGTCTCGACGAGATGCCCGACGAGGACGACCGTCAGTTCCTCGCTGTAGCGCTCGGCGCCGGCCTGGATGACATTAACTCCCGCTTCCCGGAGCGCGTCGACAATCGTATCAAAACGCGCCTCCGTCGCCTCGAGGTCGACTTCGACGGGGATGTGTCCCCGCGGCGTGAGGTTTCCCCGTTCGTGGAAGATCGAGAGCAGATTTCCCCCGTTGTCAGCGATGGGTTCAAGCGCGCGCAGCAGTTCGCCGGGTTCGTCGACAAGTTCCAGCCGAACCGTGTACGAGTTCGTGTCGGTCCCGCTCATCGACGCACCTCCGTACGTTCGCTCATTAGGTGTATCTCTGCCCCGCCGGTTATAAGAGCGCCGCCATTCGCAAGCGTGACCGCGACGCTGTCTGGATCGACGGAGACCGGCAGGGCCTAACTGCAGCGATGCCGGTCTGATGGGCCGAGAAAGCCGACACTAGGTGGCGTGGTGGGGGCTGGGACCGACGCTGTTGGATTCCCCAACCGATTTTTCCATCGCCGACCCAAGGATTACGTATGGCCAGTAGTATCTTGATCCCGTTCGAGTTCCCCGACCCGGAACCGGTCTCGCCGGTGCTCGTCGAGGATCTCTCGTCGCTGGAGATCGTGTTGCTCGGTCATTACGGCGTTCCGGAGCAGACGCCGAAGGAGTCCGCACGCGATGAGTTCGAGGACGAGGTGATAGAGCGCTTGGAGGAACTCGCCGAACCGTTCATCGAGGCTGGAGCGGACGTTCGGACCCGGCTGGTGTTCGGAAAGGACCGGGCAGCCGCAATCGACCGGGTCACGATCGAAGAGGAGTGTGCGGCGGAGCTTGACCCGGCGCCGACCGAGGGGATCGATCGGATCCTCGTCCCGCTGCCGGACGTCGCCGAGTTCGACCGGCTCCCGCGGTTTGTCGACGTCCTCTGTGAGGACACGGCGAACACGATCACTCTGTTTCACGTCGTCGAGGGCGAGGAAGATCACGAACGCGGCGAAGAGATCGTCACAGAAACCCGAGAGGGATTGCTTGAGGTGGGATTCGATCCAGATGCGGTCGACACGCGCGTTAGCGATACCGGAAGCCACGACGACGAGATCATCCGTGTCGCCTCGGAGTACGACGCGGTCGTAATGTACGAGGCTGAATCGCGCCTCGGGGACCGGATCTTCGGGACGCTTCCGGACCGCATCCGGAACGCGACCGGTGATCCGGTCATCGTCGTACGCCGCGATTACTGACTCAACAACAGGCAGAGCAAAACGTACTGACCGAGCAAACGGGTCGGGGGCAGTCAGTCTGTTTCCGCCGCTGGCACGTCATCGACGTTCCCGTAGTTGTCGGGAATAAGTGACCCGATTGCACCGGTTCTATCGATTCTGGACCGCCAGTAGAGCAACAAAGAGGAATCGCGTCCCCCGGCGGGTAACGGGCGGTCAGTCCAGTCAAAAAAGGGAGACAGGCGTGGGGTCGTGTCGACCGAGACGGGAAGGTTCAGCGGCTGTCGTTGCCGGCGAAGACTGACAGGAGTTCGTCTCTAGAGGCGGTTCGGGGTAAAACCGTCACCACGTCGTCGGCCCTGACCGTCGTCTCCTCGTCGGGTTGGATTATCGTGCCATCCCGTTCTATCGAGACAACGACGGGCGCGTCCGGGAGCAGTCCGTCGGCCCTCGCGCTCGGGACCGAGTGGCCGACGATGGGGGCGCCATCTGCGACCCCGACCTCGATGACATCGGCACCGTCGGCGAGGGTAACGATGTCCGTTGCGCCGGAGGACTGTTCGGATTCCTCGGGCCTGAAGGGGGCATAGGGGCTTCGAATCTCGGTCTGGACGAGTTCCTCGTCCTCGATCTGTATGTCTAACTCCGAGAGCGACCGGGCAATCGCCCGCAGATCCTCGGTGTCCTCGCCTACGGCAACGACGTGGAGATCACGTCGCCCGGCCATCAGGATTCGGACGTTTACGACGCCAGGGATCGCCTGTGCGGCAAGTGCCAGGCGCTCCCGGTCGGCCGCCGGAACCGTACACATATAAAGGGATGTCAGTCGCCCGCCCGCCTGTTCGAAATTGATCGTTGCGGTGTACCCCTGGATGACGTCTTCTTCCTCAAGTCGGTCGATCCGGTTTCGGACCGTTCCGGCCGAGACGTTCAACCCCTCCGCGATCATCGGGGCAGAGGTGTTCCGGGCGTCGTCCATCAGCGCGTGGATGATGCGTCGGTCGATCTCGTCGAGACGGTGGGCCATATCGTCTCTCCGATCAGACGCGTCTTATGCGTTTGGCGTTGGAGGCGTGATGGCCGTCGCGAGAACAAGACTGGAGGCGAAACCGGGGGCGAAATCGAATATCGAGCCCCGTGAACCGGCGCCACGGACGAGACGCGCGGGCGTTTAGAAGTAGTTGACCTGTTCGGGCAACTCGAGTTTCATTCCCTTCCGCTCGCGGATCTCGTCGATGATCTCCGGCTGGAGATTGTCTGCCATAACCCGGAATCCGGCGTTCTCGGTGTTCCAGGAGGCACGGCCCTCGGTCGCGGATCGGATGTCCGAGGAGAAGCCGATCATCTCGTCGACGGGGGCGATCCCTTCGACGACCATCAGATCGCCCTCTTGATACATGTCGTCGACACGGCCACGCCGGCCTTGGATCTCGCCGGAGGCGGCGCCCATGTGCTCGTTCGGTACATCGATGCGGACCTCTTGAATCGGCTCGAGCAGTTTGATCTCGGCGTCGATCAGGGCGTTGTGAACCGCGCGGCGGACCGCGGGGATGACCTGTGCCGGACCGCGGTGAATGGCGTCCTCGTGGAGTCGGGCGTCGTGCAGCCGGATCAGCGCGCCCTCAACGGGCTCGGCGGCGAGGGGGCCGTCGTCCAGAGCCTCTTCGAGGCCCTCGATGACGAGCTCCATCGTCTCGTTGAGGTGTTGGATCCCCTTCGTGTCGTCGATGAAGACGTTCGTATTGAAGATGTGCTCGACGTTCTGGGCTGTATCCTTGTCCATGCCTTCGTCCATGAGCGCCTCGCGGCGCTCGAGTTCGGGCATGTCCATCGACGCCTCGCCGAGTTTGATCGCCTCGACGATATCGTCTTCAAGCGGCTCAACCGTGATATAAAAGCGGTTGTGGTTGTTCGGCGACCGCCCCTCGACCTCGCGGGACTCGCTCTGGGGGGCCTCGCGATAGACGACGATCGGTTCGCCGGTGTTGACCGGGATTCCCTGGTTGCGCTCGATACGCTGGGTGATGACCTCGAGGTGGAGTTCACCCTGTCCGGAGATGAGGTGCTCGCCGGTGTCCTCGTTGATCTCGATTTGGATCGTTGGGTCCTCCTTTGCGACCTGCTGGAGCGTCTCGATGAGCTTCGGCAGATCGTCCATGCTCCGTGCCTCGACAGACTTCGTGATGACCGGCTCGGAGATGTGCTCGATGGACTCGAACGGCGTCATTTCGACGCTCGAGACCGTCGAGCCGGCGATTGCGTCCTTTAGCCCCGTCACGGCAGCGATGTTGCCGGCCGGGACGCGATCGACTTCCTCGCGTTCGCCACCCATGTAGACGCCGACGCTCTGCACGCGGTTCGTGCCGACCGTTCCGGAAACGTACAGATCTTGACCCTTCTCGATGGTACCTGAGAAGACCCGCCCCGCGGCGATTTCGCCGGCGTGGGGGTCGACACCGATGTCAGTGACCATCAGCACGATTTCGCCGTCCTCGTCGACGAGACGCATCGTCCCGGCGAGATCGGAGTCGGCGTCGCCACGCCAGATCCGCGGGATACGTCGCGGCTGCGCGTCGACCGGGTTCGGGAAGTGCTCACAGACCATATCGAGAACAACATCCGACAGGGGCGTCCGCTCGTGGAGCTCCTGTCGCTTGTCAGCCTTCTCTAGGTCGATGATCTCGCCGAAGTCCATCCCGGTGCGCTGCATCGACGGCATTGAGACACCCCACTTGTACAGCGCGGAGCCGAAGCCGACAGTCCCCCCCTCGACGGAAACCGTCCAGTCGTCGTCGATGTCGTCCATTTCTTCGGTCATTCCGCGGATGAGCTCGTTGACGTCCGAAATAACGCCCATGAGCCGCTGTTGCATCTCCTCGGGGCCTTCCTGAAGCTCCGAGATGAGGCGGTCGACCTTGTTGATGAAGAGCGCCGGCTTGACACCCTCTCGTAGCGCCTGCCGGAGGACGGTCTCGGTCTGCGGCATCGCGCCCTCGACGGCGTCGACAACCACTAGCGCGCCGTCGACGGCACGCATCGCGCGCGTCACGTCGCCGCCGAAGTCGACGTGGCCCGGCGTGTCGATGAGGTTGATGAGGTGGTTTTTATCACCGTACTCGTGGGTCATCGAAACGTTAGCCGCGTCGATGGTGATCCCGCGTTCCTGTTCGTCTTCCTCCGTATCCATCGCGAGTTGTTGGCCCGCGGTGTCGTCGGAGATCATCCCGGCACCGGCCAGCAGGTTGTCAGTGAGCGTCGTCTTCCCGTGGTCGACGTGGGCGGCGATGGCGATGTTCCGGATGTTCTCCGGAGCGTCCATCAGCCGTTCACACTCCTGTACGATCTTCTTGCGTCGGCCCATTATACTGTCTAATTTCGCCAGCAGCGTGAAAAGAGTAGTGTTTCGTCGTGGGCTGCCCCACGACGAGGCTCACGAGACAAAACTGTGGGTCTCGGAACGTTTCGGCGCGGCGGTCTCGCGCCGAAGCTCGTCGGATTGTTTAAATATAGAACGAGTGGTCTCGCCGGTCACTCGGTGCGGAGTAGTTCGCGGACAACGTGGCCGAGAAAGCCCACGAAGGGCGGGACGAACACAGAGCCGTGAATCGCCGCGGTGTACGTAACTCCGGCTGGCTTCGCGAGGAGGAACAGGCCGTAGACGGCAGACATGATGACGATCCAAATCGCCGTAATAACGACAAACGGGACGGTGTCACGGACTGCGGTGCCGACGGACGACTGCAACGTGCGAACCATGCACCTACTGTTGCTCGGAGTATGTAAAAGAATCCTGAATGGACGCGCGGAGCGCCGGAGGCGCGGTACCGGCGGCGAAACAGTCAAACGGATACATCTCGTGGTAGCTTATGACATGGATGTTCGCGTGAGAGGGAGCGGGTCTGTCGAGCCGTTTCTCGCCGCACGGGACCTGCTCGCGACGGAGTACGATCTTGAGTTGCCCGTGATCGTGAAGATACGCGAAAACCCCGACGAGCGAACGATGGCGGGGCACTACGATGATCGCCACGAGCTGCTCGTCTCGCAACGGGCGGCCAGTTCAGCGATGGCCCGCGAACTCGCGCTTCACGAGTTCGCACATATGGCGCGCTACGAGGAGGGTCATCCGTCCCACGTTCAATCGACCGAGGAAGCGCTGTTCTTAGCACTTGCCGGCCGGAGCGTCGAGCGCCGAAAGCTCTCGCATTGCTATCAGATCGCCAATCATATGAAGGACATCTACGCCGACGACATCACCCTCGATATCGGGCCGACAGGAAAACTCGTCGACTTCATGGAATCGTCGCTCGCGGCCGCACTGGCGGAGATACCGCAACCCGCCCCGGGAGAGTGGACCCGCCAGACGGAGTCGGCCGACCCGGAGATCACGGCCGTCAACGCCGCGTTCGCGCTTGCACTTCTTGAGCGACACGGCGCCATCGACGAGGGGCACCGACTGTACGATCTCGCGGACGCGGCCGCAGCCGACGCCCCCAGTGTCTCGCTATCGCGATTCAAGCGACACTTCCAGTCGCTCGGCGATGACCCTGGCACGTCGGAATACCGAAAAGCGCTGGTCGAGGTGACCCGCGAATACATCAGTTCGGACGAAAGACGCGCCGCGGACTAGTCCCGCTGGACGATCCGGACGAGTCGGTCGTCGCCCTCGACGGGAAACGGTTGATTCGCCCGGCCATCACGGTTCGAGGTGATCGCGTACAGTTGGCCGTCGGGGGCTTGCTCAAGGTGGCGGATTCGCCCCAGTTCGTCGGCAAAGAGGTTGTGGGCGACCGACTCGTAGTCGGGGTGAAGCCACGAGTCGTCGTATCGCGACCCGCCGATGTCGGGGGCAGCCCCACCGTGGACGCTGATCGAAACCAGCGTCTGCGAGCGCAAGCCGCCGACGAGGAGACGATTCCGAAGCGCCGGGACGGCCGCACCCGTATAGAAGACGCCCCCCGACGGAGCCCATGTCTCGTTCGGTCCGGTGTTCACGAGTGGGTTCGTGACGCCCGCCGAGTCGCCGTACCGCCGATACTGGTCGTCTTCGCCGCCGCTTCGGACGTCCGGCCAGCCGTGATCTTGACCCCGCTCGACGACGACGACCTCGTCGCGGGCGGACGGGCCGTGTTCGGTGACCACCGGCGTGCCGTCCGGGAGGAACGCCATCGCCTGCGGGTTCCGGTGGCCGTAACTGTACACGCGAGGGTCGCCGGCATCGGGGTTGTCCTCGGGAGCGGTGCCGTCCGGTTTCAATCGCAACACCTTCCCGGCGAGGCTGTCCGGATCGGCGCTCAACGCCTCGGTCCCGGCGTCGCCCGTCGTGACCCAGAGGTAGTTCCGAGGGCCGAACGCGAGGCGGGCCCCGTTGTGGTAGTCCTCTCCGGGAAGCCCGTCGATGACGACCGTTTCCGTCGGGTCGTCGCCGCTCAGATCGAAGTACGACAGCCTGTTTCGGAGGTCGTCGGAGCCGTACGTATAAAATCCGTACAGTACGGGAACGTCAGGGTAGTTCGGGTGAAGCGCGATCCCGAGTAACCCCCCCTCGCCGCCGCCGTCCCACCAGTCGCCGTCCTCGCCCGGGGCGACCGAACTTGCGTGTTCGATGACCCCGTCAGGTTCGACGACCGTTTCGAGGGAGCCGGCTTCGTAGCGGTTGATCCGGCCGACGCGCTCGGAAATAAAACACGTTCCGTCGGGGGCGAACGTCATCCCCCAGGGAATCTCGATTCCCTCGGCGAGCGTCTCGACCTCGAGAGCAGCCGCAAGCGGGGACGTGTCGGGAGCCGTCCAGTCGGGGTCGTAGCGGTCCCACGATTCGATGTCGTGGTCGACCCCGAGGTCGAACGCCGAGTCGACCGGGTCCGGGCCCGAGGCGGCCGGGGACCCGTCGCCGAGGCAGCCGGCGGTGGTCGCGCCGACGCCGACAGCGAGCAGAAACCGGCGGCGCGGCAGGCGGGAAGGCATACCTAAATCGTGGAACTCGGTCCGCTAAAACGTACTGTTTGCGGTGGCTTGTGGCATCGGAGAACAGAAAGGAAAGAAACCAACGGGCGATTAGCGAGCGGCGGCCGCGACGCGCTCTTGCTCTTCTTTCTGGCTGACCGGGTAGGCCTGCAGGTCGTAGTTCGACGCGCCGATAAGCTGGTTCGCCAGCGCTTCGGCGGCCGAGGTCGTCGTCTTGAACGCGCTGTTGTACGTACCCTGCGCCATGAACTTCAGAGACTGGTCGACGCGGCGTTGCGGCCCGACATCGACGGCTTTCGGCACCGAGATGCCACCATACTTCAGCCGCACCGTCTCCTCGCGTGGGCCGGCGTTCTCGACGGCCGTCACGAGCACCTGAATCGGGTTCTCGTCGGTCCTGTCCTCGACGATTTCGAAGGCCTCGCGGACGATCCGGGTCGCCTGCTGTTTTTTGCCCGTGTTCTCGTCAGTCTGCATCAGGCGGTTGATCAGCCGCTCGACGATCGAAATCTCGGATTTCTTGAACTGCTTTTCGGAGTGTCGGCCCATCGTGTGTGCGATCGGCGTCACCGTGATGTAGCGGCGCGTCGAGGGGTCGGAGTACTCGATGCCGTCGACCTCGTACTCGCCGAAGAGTTTCGCCGAGACGCGCTCGTCGTCGGTCGACGCTGGGGCATCGGGTTCGGGGGCGTCGGGGCTCATCGTACCGGTTTCTCCGCGTTCCCGCGAACGAGTTCGATCATCGAGACGCCGTTGACCTTCTCGACCTTGTAGTTGACACCGGAGAGGTCGCCCATCGCGCGGCCCTTCGCGCCGCCGATACCGGCGATCGTGACCTCGTCGTGCTCGTCAATAAAGGAGATCGCTCCGTCGCCGGGGCAGAAGGCGGTGACCTGCTTGCCGTTCTTGATGAGCTGGACCCGGACGCATTTCCGGATTGCCGAGTTGGGCTGTTTGGCTTCGATTCCGACCTTCTCGAGGACGATGCCCCGTCCCTGCGGGGCTCCCTCGAGGGGGTCGGACTTCTTTCCAAGTCCGCGGGCACGGCGCGCGTAATCGGAGTCGGACCACCGGTGTTTCTGGCGGTCCTTCTTGAGTTTGCGCGCGGCGTATTTGCCGTTCGCCATAGTAAGTGTTGTTTCTCTACGGAGCTACTTAAGGGTCCCTTTTCCGACTGCAACACGTGAGAGCGGCCCACGATTCAGGCGCGCGCCGAGCGGAAGCAGGGCGGTTGATTTCTGTTGGCGACAACGACTGTTATGACGGATCAAGATCCCCCGTGTGCCATATATAAATGGAGTGCCGACGGTCGTCCGTCGTTGAGAACTGACTGTCGTGATCGCCGGGGGTCACCGGTCGGGCGGCGGTGCTGTTCTACGTGTCCGCTGTTGGGGTGTGTCTGGGGGCTCGGTTATTCGAAGTCGCCCTCTTCGAGGGCGGCCCGCAGTACCATCCCGAGTGCGAGGTGTTGGCGGGCGGCCTCGGCGACGTTATCGCGGGCGGTTTCGGCGTCGTCGAGGGTGTATTCTTTTGTTTTGACCAGTTCGCGCTGTTCGAGAACGGACTCGTCACAGAGATCGTGAAGCCGCGGGTAGACTGTCCCGGGGCTGAGAATCGTGTCGAACTCTTGGGCGAGATCGTCCAGCAGTTGCTTGCCGTGGGTGTCGGCGCTCCGCAGCGCCACCAGCGACACCAACAACTCGTCCAGCGAGGACTTGACGTGAGTCTCCTCGAAACTGAACGCGTCCGCCCCGAACAACGATGCTTCTACCTCGCCGACGACCTCCGACACCGCCGTTCCCGGCACTTCCGAGTGGCCCGTGCCGTTCAGTTCTGCCCGCAACTGCGACACTGTGATCGAATCTTCGCTATCCGTCTCGCCGATTTCCGCCGGTGACTCCATCTCCGACATATCAAGCCTTACACGCTACATGGACTAATAACGGCGAAGCATTTTCACCGCCCGAACAGCGACCCCTAAATTTATGTATGAGTGTCTGACGCTCGTCGGACTGGTCGAAATCCGCTGAGTGAGCCGCTCCGACCGACATCGAAGCCGGAGAGTTCGCCGAGACCGCAGTCGTTTGCTCCCGGCAAAAGGGGCGTGGGTCCGCTCAGTCGTCTCCGAGGATGACCCGTTCAGTCATCGCTCGCGGGTCGAGGACGTCGTCGGCCTCAGACTCGGTGAGGTACCCCTCCTCAACGGTGACCTCACGGACCGTCTTATCCTCAGCGAGCGCCTTCTTTGCGACCTTCGAAGCCTTGTCGTAGCCGATTGCCGGGTTCAGCGCCGTCGCGAGCGCCATCGACTGATCGACCTGCGTCCGGCAGTGGTCGGCGTTGGCCTCGAGTTTGCCGACGAAGCGCTGCCCGAACGTCTCGGCAGCGTTGGCAAGGAGTCCGGCGCTCTCAAGAAAGTTGTGCGCGAGCACCGGTTTATAAAGGTTCAAATCGATCTCGCCGCGGGCGGCACCGGCGGAGACGGCGGCGTCGTTGCCGACGACCTGCTTGTGGACTTGGTTGACCGACTCGGCGACGACCGGATTGATCTTGCCGGGCATGATCGAGGAGCCGGGCTGGTTTTCCGGTTGTTCGATCTCGCCAAGGCCGTTGCGGGGTCCGGAAGCGAGCAACCGGAGGTCGTTAGCGATCTTGTTCATCGACCCCGCGACCGTTCGGAGGGCCCCGTGAGCCTCGTTCATCGCGTCGTGGGCTGCCTGCGCCTCGAAGTGGTTGTCGGCCTCGCGGAAGGCGAGTCCAGTCTCCTCCGCGATGTTCTCGGCGGCGAGTCCGGGGAACTCGGGGTGTGTGTTGAGCCCGGTGCCGACCGCGGTGCCGCCCAACGCGAGTTCGCCGAGGCGCTCTCGCGTCGACTCGAGGCGGTGGATGCCCTTCTCAATCTGGGTCCGGTAGCCGCCGAACTCCTGGCCGAGTCGGACCGGCGTCGCGTCCTGGAGGTGGGTTCGGCCCGTCTTGACCACGTCGTCGAAGGCCGATTCCTTTGCTTCGAGTTCCTCGACGAGAACCTCGAGTCCGGGGATTACGTCCTTCTCGACGGCCTCAAGCGACGCGACGTGCATCGCCGTCGGAATGACATCGTTGCTCGATTGCCCGTAGTTGACGTGATCGTTCGGGTGTATCTCCCGAGACCCCAACTCGGCGCCGTAGATCTCGGTCGCGCGGTTGGCGATCACCTCGTTGGCGTTCATGTTCGAGGAGGTGCCGGAGCCGGTCTGGAAGATGTCGACCGGGAACTGGTCGTCGTGGTCGCCCGCGATAACCTCCTCGGCTGCCTCAACGATCGCCTCGGCCTTGTCGGCCTCGAGAAGGCCGAGTTCGCGGTTGGCCTCTGCGGCAGCCTTCTTTACAACCCCAAGCGCGCGAACGAAACGCCGGCCAAATGTGATGCCCGAGATCGGGAAATTTTCGACTGCTCGCTGCGTCTGCGCGCCCCAGTAGGCGTCCGCGGGGACTTTCATCTCGCCGAGACTGTCGCGTTCGATCCGGTGTTGGTCATCGTCGTCCGTCATGATCGGCCCCTCTCGCGGGTGTCGCTAAAGGGCATCGAAAGCTGACTGAGACCCGGTACCATTTATAAATCCTCGATGGGCGTGTGGGTTCATCGCATAGCTGCTGCGCCCTTATCATGATTGTCCGGAGACGTATACGTATGAACGACGCACCGCTGTCCGATCGGCGCACTGTCTTGAAATCGTTGGGTGCCGGCTCGTTCGTCGCTGTCGCGGGTTGCAGCGGCCTCGGGGGCTCCGGGGAAGAGAGTGGAACACCCGACGATGGGACGCCTGCCGGCGAGTCGACACCGGAATCGGAGGCCGAGTTGGCCTACGGTTGGGAGGACGCGACCTGGGACTCATACTGGTACTCGCTGTACAACATGAGCACCAACATCTCGATGAGCGGGAACGGGATCACGTTTCCTGCTACCGACGAGCAACAGGAACTATTCCAACAGCGGTTTCCGGAGATGTTGACGGTCGCCGAACAACCGGGGCCGCCGGTCACGAATCCGAATCTCAATATGGCGCCGTTTACCGAGGGTGACCCCCACTTCACCCAGGAGCCGGTACTGGAGGATGACAACGACCGTCCGGATGCGTCGTCGCTCGAATGGGACCCTTCGGCGTCGTCCGGCGTCGTCAGCCCGTCGGCACTGGCGTGGACGCACCTCAAGGGAGTGACCTGGGCGAAGAACTTCGAGGCACACTTCGACATTCTGCCGGACGACTTGGCCGCGGAGTTCCGCTCAATGGTGCTTTCGACGCTCGCACAGGTCGGCACCGTCTTCGCGCTCGTCACCGAGGAGGGCGGCGGCAACCTCCGGCTCAACGATGAGAACCTGCTGTTAGCCTCGGCGTTCCGCCCCGGCGAGGGCGTCGTCGACGAGACTCCCCGGCCGAGACACCACGCCGGAATGGTGTGGTTCCTCTCCGGACTGAACAGCCTCGCACAGAACGGCTGGTACGGCTACGTGAACCCCGAACCGATCATCCCCGCCGAGAACATCCAGATGCTCACGAACGGGATGGGGCAAACGATGATGAACGCCGTCCCTCCGAGCGACGTGTCGAACACCCGCCTACTCGGGGAGTTGCTCGGCGCAATCGGCTGGTTCGGCACCCAGACCGATCGCGACGAACTCCGAGAGAGCGCCGTCGAATACGCGAACGGTCTCGCGGGCGTCGTTGAGAGCAACCTCGATGGCAACGGCCGTGTCGGCGGGGGCAACGAAAACCAGGCTGCAACCCAGGGCGTCGTCGGGCAGGGGCTCGTGTGGGCCTCACAGCTCGATGATGTCGACCACACGGGAACCGCGGAAGATGTCATCGGGTACCTCTCCGATGAGTTATTCGACGAAGATGCCGGGACGTTCGCTTCCCAACCCGATGCCGACACGTACCTGATCACGGCCCGGGACGCCGGCGACATCGCCGGCGGAATCAACGCGGCCGACGCCGTGCTCGGGATGGACCTCACGGAGCAGTACGCGCGCTTTTTCAATCAAACGCTCAACCGCGGCCGCCTCCAGCGCGCCGAACGCCCGTCATCGCGAAACGAGGACGCCGACCACACGCTGCCCCTGCCGCCGGCGGCGGGCGGCGAGTTCGGGCAGGCCGCCGTCTACAACGCCGCCGTCGAGTACGACACCACGGCCGACGAGTGGCGCGTCGCCGACGACACCTTCGATACGGCGGCGGCGCTGTACCTCTCGAACCAGGAGATCTGGCTCAGCCAGTGGGGCGGCGAGTCCTACCGTGGCCGCGGCGTCCCCGGCGAGACGGAGACACCAGAGTAAGCGACGAACTCACTCGCCTCACTGGTCGCGCTTCTCCAACTCGATTTTTGAGGACTCGCTATGCTCGTCCTCGCTACGGGGTCTGGGTTGTGAGCTCCAAGGCGTGGATGTCCGTCGTCATCGCCTCGCCGAGAGCGTCGTAAACAAGTTGATGTTGATCGACGAGCGATTCCCCATCGAAGACCGGCGAGACGACGGTTGCCCGCAGGTGGTCATCGTCGTGCTCGCCGCGGGCCTTCTCCACCGTCGCCTCACACTCCTCAAGTGCTGTCTCTATCCGGGCTTCGACTTCTTCGGGGGTCATATTCGTTCGTGAGGTCGCGGGAACCAAAAGCTCGCCGGGATCGATACCCCGGCACGAGACCAACGATCGACGCTCAACGCCAGCGATCGAGGCCCGTCTGAACGACAGATTCCTCGATACGTTCGAAGCCGCGAGCGACCTCCTCGGCGGGAACCTCCCACGTTTCGGTCACGTACTGGCGGGCCGCGTCCATATCCGGCTCGATATCGGCGTCGTAGTCGTACTCATCGGTGACGGCCGGGTTGAGGAACATCTCTCGGATGCGGTCGGCGTTCGGGACCGACTCGCCGCGAGCGTCGAGTGCGTCCCATAGGTTGCCGTGCTCGCGGAGCAGTTTCACCGCGGTCTTCGGGCCGATGCCGTTGATACCCTCATTGAAGTCCGTGCCCATCAGGATGGCCGCGTCGACGAGCTCCTCCCAGGTCAAGCCGAGTTCCTCAAGCGTCCGCTCGAAGTCCATGCACTCGGGGTCGCCCTTGCTGGTTAGCCCTCGAAGCGTGTACGGTGCGCCGAGCAAGAGCGTGTCGTAGTCCTCCGAGCCAGCGTAGTCGACATCGCCGTACCGCGCCATATGTGCCGCCTGGGCCTCGCCTTCGGCGGGGGCTTCGATAACCGGGACGTCGAGCAGCGACAATAACTCCCGAGTCGTCGTCTGAATCGTCTCGGTGAGCCGTTGGGTGCGTGACTCGAGCGTCGAGATCTCGGCGGCGTCGGCCTCCCCCGCCCGTGCGGCGTCGAGTTCGTCCTCGTAGCGTTCCCGTTGCTCGCGCCGGCTTTCGACCTCGTCGTCTTTCAGTTCCGTGACGCCGCCGTCGAAGACGAAGATCGGCGTCACGTCCGCCTCGAAGAACTTCGGCAGCCCCTGGACGACGCCGACGAGGTTCGCGACTTCCTCGCCCGACTCCGTCGTGTAGATCTCACTGGACGTGAACCGTACCGTCGTCGTCAGATAGCGATACAGCCAGTTGTGGGCGTCGATGGCCACGACCGAGCCGGCGAGGTCCTCGAACGGTTTCGGCTCGATGACCGCGAGCGCCCTGAGGTCCGCGTTACCCATTATCCCGTATTAGGGTGTCGGGGCTTTGAACCCGCCGATCCGGCGCATCGACAGCGGCTGTGGTTCCGCCGGCTGAGTGTAGTCCCAGGGGGCGTGAGGCCGTACCGACTCAGTACTCGCCGTTCATGGCACTGAGGATCCGGTCGTCGAATCGCTCGAAATCCGGCTCTCCGGACGCCTCGTCGACCGCCATCTGACTCACCGGGATCTGGGCACCGGCCATGCGGGCATGGCCGCCGGCGCTGGCGGTCTCAATGTCGCCCATCGCGCGCTGGAGGCACTCACCCATGTGGACGCGGTCGTCGTTCGACCGGGCCGAGACGTGGACTGTCCCGTCGTTGACACCGTAGAGGACGACGGCGGTCGTCCCCTCAAGCCGCGTGAGTTCCTCGACCGCCTGCGAGAGTGCGTCGACGTTATCTACCTCGCCAACGTTGCAGATGCCGAAAGAGCCCTCGACGTGGACACCCTCGATCGCGTCGGCTTTCACCTGAAGAGCATCGTGTGAGACGTTCGGCGTGGCGATCCGGCGGAGCAGGTCGTCATCGATGGCCGGGAACAGCGCCGCGCAGACATCGAAGTCGGTCTCCGTACAGCCCCGCGTCAGGTTCTTGGTGTCGGACTGAACGCCGTAGGTGAGGCCGGTCGCGAGTTTGGGACCAACGACAAAAGCGTCATCGGCCGTCTCGGTGGACTCGGAACCGAAGACGGCACCGAGATCAGCGAGGTATTCCGTGAGTATCGACGCGGTCGCGCCGTACTCCCTGCGGACATCGGTGAACTCCGATCCGGTCCCGTTGCCCGGATGATGATCGATGACCGCGACAGGTTCGATATCCTCGGAGCCAACGAACCCGCGAGCGGTGTTGTGATCGACGAGCACGGTCCGATCGGGGCGTTCGAGGTCGGAGGCGGTTTCGATCCGCTCGCAGTCGAAGCCGAGCACGGTCCGGAACGCCCGATTCTCCGGCCGACGGATCTCACCGGGGTACTGGACCACCGCCTCAGTCCCGACCCGTCCACCGATGGCCTCGACTGCCATCGCCGCGGCCATCGCGTCCGGATCGGGGTTCGGATGCATCAGGATCGTGATCTCCTCGTACCGCCGGAGAAGGTTCCGGAACGACTCGCCCTCCGAGCGCCGCAGCCACCGGAACAGCCGGTACAGCAGGTACAGCGCGAGCGCGCCCACGATGGCTCCGCCCGGGTAGTACAGCGGGTCCCCGGGGAGCCCTCCAAACTCCGGCCACCCGGGAAGCGGCCGCGTCATCGCCCCCGCGACGGCGTCGCCAGGCGCACCGAGGGGCCGTGTAGTGGCCGCCGGGGCTGCGGGCTGTGCGGGCATACATGCCACCAGTTGTCTCGGTCCGAATAAAAAGCTTCGTCACCCGTTTATGCCCCAGTGTTCTCCGTATTTTATACCGCTCGTACCGAATCAAATAAAACAACTATCGAATATGTGGCATTGTCACCCATCGTTGCACAAGAGGTAGAATATGTAGCCAGCACGATGACTACGTCTGTGTTGTACCGAGGTTATTGAACCAATTACACACTGAGACTGAAGCTGTGACACCGCTACCGGCAGGGTTATACTCCGATTTTAATTACACTTTATTAATGACTCTAACACGGCGTCTGAAATTCGGTGTGTATGAGTCGCTCCTGATAATCCTCGGATTCGCCATTGCCGCTCAGGTGTTGCCTCCAGACCTCTACAGCCAGGTGATATCAACAGTAATAGTTCTAGTAGTAACGCTTCCACTCTCGTATTGGTTGGCCTACAGACGGAACTAACCGCCCCCCTCGTCTTCCGTATCGGATAGTTCAAAGAAGAGGGTTAGACTGCTAATGTCATCACATTTCTTATTCGCTGAAGGATACTCGGATTAACAAGCCCACCGTTCCAGAAAAAGAAGTCGAAGAGAAAATAGACAGACGCCAGCCCACCAATAAGCCGACCAATTCCTTCCATGTTCTCACATCATCGGGTCAAAACCGTTTCCGCCTCGCGTCTCTTCCTTGTCTTCGTAGAATCTGTCTCCACACTTCGTGCAGACGATTACTGTTGTCCCGTCGCTAACTTGCCCACCGAACCCCCCGAGGTTCGCCCCTGCCGACTGTTGAACAGTCTGCGACTCCTTGTATTGTGGATCACAGTCGCAAAGATCATTTTCATCTTCCACTTCTTCATACTCTGACGGCTCGCCACCGGACAGATTGATTTCCTCGATGGTGTCGTTTTTCCAAGGCCCATCGTTGTCGAACATTGGTACAGGTTAAAAATCGACTCTTAGATTTAAAAATGTTACTTGTGAACTGCTAACAAGCTTTCATAGAATCGGGTAGCTCTAACGCGTTTCTGAGCAATCTTCGCAGTCGATTTGCGCA
>Ga0207753_1000157_pt1 | contig 27428 bp, 24 predicted proteins | sample PonA233FremontCA_2_FD_187273 | JGI IMG/M metagenome (GOLD analysis project Ga0207753, IMG submission 187273) | Salt pond sediment microbial community from Fremont, CA, USA - Pond A23 Sediment 3 (SPAdes) | ecosystem: Environmental > Aquatic > Non-marine Saline and Alkaline > Saline | place: USA... | reverse complement strand
CCCGCGTAGTTGGTGTTGATGATGTGCTCTGCGAGCTTCGCGTCGGTCTCGGGATCCGGCGAGTCGGTGACGGTGAAGATCAGGTCGAACCGCGAGATCAGCGCGGGTTCGAGGTCGATCTGCTCGCCGATCGGCTCGTACTGGTCGAACCGGCCGTACTTCGGGTTTGCGGCGCCGAGCAGCGAACACCGGGATTTGAGGGTGGCGTTGATGCCGGCCTTCGAGACGGAGATCGAGTTGTGGAGCACGACGCCGCTGCTCACGAACGTGTTCGTCGGCTCGACGGTCACGTCGTAGACCCACTCACAGGCGTTTTCGCCCTCGTTCGGGACCGTCTCGACGTCGGTCACGCGGTAGTACCGGAGGTCGCACCGTGCTTCGAGGTCGTCGAGGCGGTCGGCGGCATCTTCGAGCGCCTGCTCGATTGCTTTCGTTGCCTCCACGCGTATCGAGGCCCGCTTCGCTGCGGTGTATCCTCCTTTTTCCGCGTAGTGGACGGCGCTCGTCGTCGCCTCCGGCAGTCGCTCGGCGAGCTGCCGTCCCGACCACCCGATGAGCTCTCTGGCCGCCGCGAGGTCCGAGACGGATTCCAGCCCATCTTCGATGGTCTCGATCCGATCACGGAGGTCGGCGATCACCGAACGGACAGTCCCGATCTGGACGCCGTACCCCTCGTCGAGATGTGGGCGGAACCGACCGTCGAGCGGAACACCGAGGAGCCGCTTGAGCGACCGAAGTTCCTCGGCCGCGCTCGGCGGGAGTACGTCGTGGTGCCGCTCCGTGGCGTTGCTCCGTTCGACGAACCGTCGTGCCTCCTCGTAGCGGTCGTCGGCCGGGTCCACGACCGCGTCGACGAACCGCTCGGTCGAGTCGCCCATCACGTACGTCTTCCAGTATTGCTCAGTCGCGTCGTGGTGGATACGGGACGCGACACCGAGCTTCGAGAGCGCGTCCGCGTAGTCCTCCGCGAGCCCGGGGGAGGCGGTCGAAAACGACATCGCCTCGCTTTCGACGCCCCCGTCTCCCGCGAACGCGCCGACGAGGAACCGCCGGATCTCTTCCTCGGACGCGCCGAGGACTGCGCTCGGCATTCGTTTCTCCGGCGACTTCCGCATCACCTCCGGGAAGTTGGATTCGAACCACCGGTACAGCTTCGTCGACACCCACCGCTTCGTCGTCGTGCCGGCCGCGTTGACCACGTCCGTGCTGTCGAGCCCGAAGACGTCGTCCATCAGCCGGCCGGCACGAGCGAGCAGTCGTTCGTCCTGGTTCGAGAAGCCGATCTCGTGGGTTCGGCCGCCGGAGTACGAGTGGCCCTCGGCGGTCAGGAGGCCGAGGATCTCCGCCAGGTCGGGCGACATCTCCGCCGGAAGGTCGAGATCACGCTCCTTGCCCCGGTGGGCCTCGTCTTCGAGCGGCTGCGGTGCTGCGGAGTTCGGGAGCTTCCGCGGCGCGGGCACGAATGCTCCTTCGGAGAGTTCGGCGGCGTCGACGGTGTCGACCTCGCCGCCGGCGTCGACGAACATCGGATGTTCGGGTGTCACGGTCACCGAGCGACCGTTCGAGAACGACACGCGGACGAACTCTTCGGACGCCTCGTGGCGACTAACTCGGTCGATCTGTGTCTTCTCCACGTCGTTGGCGTCGAGATCGACGGTGTGGACGCCGACGTCGTCCACCGGGAGAATCTCGCAGTCGACGCCGTCGACGATGTCGTCGGCGCGGGCGTCCATCATCGAATCGACGAACGGACCGATCTCGACGCGCCGGCCGTCCGAGAGAAGAATCTCCGAATTCGGGTGGTACGACTGCTGTTCCAGCGCTTCGTGCATCGCGCTGCGGTCCTCTGAGTTGTGGACGATCATTCCGTTAGCGACGAAATTGTGCGTCCCTTCGACGGTGAGGTCGTACACACGAGTGTCCGCTTCAGCATCGATCTGACAGGTGTTCTCAACCATTCTCGTCGACACGCTTCGCACGGGACTGTCCGCAACCCCGTCAGATCGGATCGAGTTACTAGAAGCAGCGGTTCCACGATGCTGGATGCCGCCGTCTGCCGAAACAGGTTGACTACCGTCCGGGACGTACACTTCGTCGCCAGCGTCGATATCCTCGGCGGCGCGTTCGACCCGCTCGTCGCCCTCCGTAACAAAGAACGGGTGGTCCGCAGTCGTCGTGAGTTCGGCACCGTCGGAGAGCGTGACCGTATAGAGTGTGTCCGGCGCGTCGTACTCGTGGACTGCCGTGACCGGTCGTCGGACGAGTCGCTTGTCGTCGCTCATCGTCCACACGTCTATGTCGATACCGCGGATCGTTCGCCCGTTCGGGAGTTCCTCTACGGTGCCATCGGTCGCAGCCTCGGTCGCTAACTCGTCGATACGGGACTCGCCACCGCGTCCGAGTTCGACGAGCGTATCACCAGTAACGCACCGCATCTTATCTAACTCGTCGACGGCCGCGATCCCCTTGTCGGCCAAGACGAGCGCACCGGCCTCCAGCGTCCACTGCTGGCCATCGCCGAAGTCGTCGCGAACAGCCGCAGCAGTCAGGCCCGCCGACGAGCTACCTTTCCCGGAGGTGTAGACCGACCGAGGAGCAATATTACGGATGTACTGGAGCATTGCCGACTTCCCCGTCCCCGGATCCCCGATCAGAAGCATGTGCAGATCGCCCCTGATCCGCGACCCGTCGGGGAGGTGCTTCGTCACGCCCGAAAACAGCTGGAGGATCATGGCGAGTTTCTCCTCCCGGTACCCGTAGATCGACGGCGCGACCGAGTCGATCATCATCTCGTGGATGTCGGGCTCGTTCGAGAGGTCGACAATCTCCGCGACGTCCTCCTCGGTGATGTTCATGTCCTCGAACTCCTCGTCTTCGATCTCGACGGCGACGCCGTCCATGTAGAGGTCGAAGATGGGCGTCTTCTCGTTGTTCGAGGTCTGCTGTTCGATGTGGAGCACGCCCGTGACCGTGACGTGATCGCCGGCGGTGACCCGGCCGGTCACGTCGTCTTCGAGGTCGATGTCGATGTTCTGCGGCGTCTCACCCCCGCGTAGCCCCTCGGGGCTCTCCTGGACGCGGACCTTCTGGGCGTCGACGAACTCCGATTGGTCGAAGTCGACGTGGAACGGTCCCTGGCGCTCGCAGCCTTGACACTCGTGTGGTTCCTGGAACCCGCTGTCGCTCTGGGGAATGTAGGTCATCGTCCCGCACCGTTGGCACTCGAAGGCGGCTTCGGTGATCTTCGGCCGAACGTCGGTGGCCTTCCGGACGATCCCCTGCACCGCGATCAGTCGGCCGATGTGGTCGTCGTGGACTCTGATGTTCCGGATGTCGACGGTCTCGGGGAGCCCCGCCAGCCGAACGTGCGCGCGGCCGAGTTTGACGTCCGCGGGGAGGTCGTAGAGCCGGAGCGCCTCCTCGGCGTACTCCTGCATCTGGTCGGGTTTGGTCCGGTAGTCCTCCGCGAGTTCCATGTCGAACGTCGAGAGGTCGGCGTAGTCGACGTAGAGCGACCGCTGCTCGGTGGGATATTTCTGGGCGAGCGTCCCGATGTCGTCGCGGTAGTATTTCCGGTAGAACTGGATGAACCGCTCCGTGAAGTCAGAGGGATCCTGGGGGGCCTGGGCCATCGCACCGGAGTAGGGTCCCCCTCGGGTAAGAGTCTTCGCCACCTCCGGATGGTACTGGTTAGTTACGACTGGATCTGCCACGAGAGGTGCGAAGGTGACCTCGGAAGCCCCTGCGCTCTCGACTCGATGGGCTCGCTGCGATCCTCGTCGTTCGCTGCGCTCACTCCTGCGGTTCTTACGTCACCGGAGGAGCGAAGCTCTCCCGAGCTCACGGCGGCAGAGCCGCCGTGAACGCCCGCCTTCGTCGAGAGCCCAGCCCCTTCCAGTCCCGCCCGTGGCAGTTCTTCGACCAGCAGTCGCCTAACTAAACACGACCCCGGTGGCGAAGACCGAACAGCCGGCACGCTGCGCCCCGCGTCGGTGTGCCGGACGCCCGCGGCCCGACGCGGGGTGGAGGTCAGTGCACGGGAACCGTGGCCCCGGCATCGTACATAGCTCTCCGTGCCGCAGGACGTTTCACGCTCGCCCGCCTACGTCTGATATGACCACCGAACCCTGCGAGGGTTGCGGCGAGTCGGTCCGGATCGCGGGCGGGATCGGCGACTTCTGGTCGTTCGAGGCCGCCTCCTCCGGCGGGATGACCCTGGAGCTCGACGACGGCGGGGAGTTCTTCCTGTGTCACGACTGCATCGCGCGGCTCCCCGACGACCGGACGGTGACGAGCGAGGACGTGGCGTCGTTGTAGGCCCGGATCGCGTCGCCGTGGCGGCCACGCTGACCGCCGACGCCCGGCCGCCGTCCGATACGGACCGTCGTGGTGGATTAGCGGTCGTCGTCCGAACGGGGTCGGCGGTGACCGGTGGTTCGGTGCAACGGTCCGTATGAACCTTTTTATCCGGGACCGGCGGAGGGGGGCGTGTGGATCCGGCCCTGATCCCCGCGTCGTTTCCAGCGCCCTCGTTCCGCGGCGCACAGGAGCGGGCGCTCTCGGACGTCCGCGACGCCTTCGCCGCCGGCAACGACGTCGTGCTCGTGCGCGCGCCGACGGGGAGCGGCAAGTCCCTCCTGGCGCGGGCGATCGCGGCGGCGGCGGCGACCCCCGACGACGTCGCCCCCGCGGAGGCCACCGGCGCGTACTACACCACGCCGCAGGTCTCACAGCTCGACGACGTCGCCGCCGACCCGCTGCTCGACGACCTGAACGTGATCCGGGGGAAGTCCAACTACACCTGCATCCTGAACGGCGAGACCGACACGCCGGTCGACCGCGCGCCCTGCGCCCGGGAGGCGGGGTTCGACTGCGACGTCCGCCACCGGTGTCCGTACTTCTCGGACCGCGCGATCGCCTCGAACAGATCGATCGCGGCGATGACGCTGGCGTACTTCATGCGGACCGCCGGCTCGGAGGTGTTCCGGAAGCGCGACGTGGTGGTGATCGACGAGGCCCACGGGCTCGCCGAGTGGGCGGAGATGTACGCCACCGTCGAGGTGAAGCCCCGAACGGTCCCGGTGTGGGACGAGATCGGCGTTCCGGACGTGACCGCCGCCGCCGACCCGCTCGAACGGACGGTCCGGTTCGCCGAGACGCTGTCGGGGGTCTGTGAGCGAGCCAGCGGCGAGTTGACCGGCGAGCCCGAACTGACGGCCGCGGAGGCCGCCCGCCGGGACCGACTCCGGGAGCTCCGCTCGGAGCTCAACTGGTTCGTGGCCGACGCCCGCGACCCCGAGAGCCCGACCACGTGGGTGGTCGACCAGCCCGACGGCGAAGGCTCCCCGATCACCATCAAGCCGCTCGACCCCGCACGGTACCTGCACCACACCGTGTGGGACCGCGGCAACAGGTTCGCGCTGCTGTCGGCGACCATCCTGAACAAGGCGGCGTTCTGCCGGGGGGTCGGGCTCAACCCCGCGAACGTCGCCCTCGTGGACGTGCCGCACACCTTCCCGGTGGAGAACCGGCCGCTGTACGACGTGACCCGCGGGAAGATGACCTACCAGGAGCGAGACGAGACCCTCCCGAAGGTGGCGAGGGCGATCGTCCGGATCGCCGCCGCCCACCCCGACCGGAAGGGGCTGATCCACTGTCACTCCTACGCGATCCAGTCTGAGCTCCGGACGCGGCTCGCCCGGTTCGGGCTGGGGGGTCGCGTCCGCGCTCACGACCGCGAGGACCGCGACGCCGCCCTGGAGGCTTGGAAGGCGACCGACGACCCGGAGATCTTCCTGTCGGTGAAGATGGAGGAGGCGCTGGATCTGGCGGGGGAGCTGTGCCGGTGGCAGGTGCTGTGCAAGGCCCCGTATCTCAACACCAGCGACTCGCGGGTGGCCCGCCGGCTCGACGAGGGGCAGTGGGCGTGGTACCGCCGGGCCGCGCTGCGGACCGTGATCCAGGCGTGCGGTCGAGTCGTTCGCGCACCCGACGACCACGGCGCGACGTACCTCGCGGACTCGTCGCTGCTCGATCTGTTCGACCGCACTCGCCGGGAGATGCCGGCGTGGTTCCGCGACCAGGTGGACCGGGTGTCGGTGCCCGACCTCCCGGAGTTCGAGGCGGCTGCCGACGCCGCGTCGGCGTCGCGGACGGGCGGGCAGACGCGGAAGTCGTCGAAGCCGGGACGCGGCTCCGGGCGTGGCGAGGGAGACGCCGCCGTGGGGAGGCCGGGACGCTCCGGCGACGGAACTCGGGGCGGCGGTCGTGGCCGAGACGCCGACGACGGCGACGACGAGGGGAGGAATACCGACCATCCGCTGTCGGACGTCTGGGGCGACGGATAGCCGGGGCTACGGCGCGGGCGACGCAGCCGCCGGGCCGTTCGGACTGATTCCTCGTCGCTTACCGGCGATCGTGACCCCCATCGGCGGCGATCACCGGTGCGAACCGAGAGTGATCAGTGTCACAGGATCAGCGCCGCCCCGTACGCGACCGACGAGCCGATCATCAGGAGCACGAGAACGATGGCGAGTACCTGCTGTCGGTCCATACGCCGCAGTACACCGCCGACGGGTTCAATTCTTTCGACCGGCCGGCGCCACGATGGTCGGGGGCGGACCCGCACGGGCCGCCAGCAGGGGCTCCCTGAATCGGACCCGCACGGGCCGGCAACGGACGACGTGTGGCCGTCACGGGAGCGTCGCGCGCCCGGCGTACACCTGCCACTCGCCGTCGGTATCCCCGTGTGCGTACGACGCCGGCGGGTCGACGCCCCAGGCCCGCAGCCGGGAGTCGACGCCGTCGACGATCGTCCCGACGAACGACCCGTGCCCCCGGAGGGACGCGGCGGGCGAGCCGTGGGCCAGCCGGAAGGCCACCCTCGCGTGCCCCTCGGTCAGCGCCGCGCGGTCGCAGTCGATCCGGACTCGGAGGTCCGACCGGAGCCGCTCGTCGACGACCGTCGGCTCGTCGTTGAGCACCGACCGCCCGAAGCCGTCGATCGCGGCGAGGACCGCGTCGGGAACGTGATTCACGGCGCCGACCTCACCTATCGGGACTCCGGTCCGTCCCCGTCGGTATCGTCGGGCGTGACGTCCGCCGGGAGGATGTAGAGGCCGGCGCGGCTCGAGAGGACCGGAACGGTGTCGGCGTCGGGATCGACGTACGACGGCCGCGCGACGGTCGTCGACTCGTAGGTGTCGGGGTCCAGAACCTGGATCGCGTACTCGTCTTCGACCGCGACGACCGTGGTGTCGACCGCGTCGTCGAGGGTGCCGAGCAGCCGGGCGTCCGGGGTCGCGCCCTCCTCGAAGGACGCCTCGTAGCGGTCGCCGGTGGTCAGCCGGACGCCCTTGAGGTTGCCCCGGACGCTCCGAACCAGCACCGGCCCGTCGCCGTCGTCGGGGTCGACGACGTCGCCCGGGCTGAATTCGGGAAGCCGGACGGCGTAGGTCACCCGGTAGACCTCGTTGCCGTCGCCGTCCTCGGTCACCAGGGTGGGGTACTCCTCGACGGATCCGCCGAGTTCGCGGACGATCCGCTTTGCGACGCCCGCACCCATCTGGTTCGTGGAGATCTTGATGTCGACCCCGTCGTCGGCGTCACGGGTCTCGGTGATGAACGCGTTCCGGTCGCCGGTCGCCTCCCGCTCGGCGATGTACGATTCGGCGATCTCGACCGCGCGGGCCTCCTCCTCGGGGGTCGGAACCCGTCCGCGCGCCCGGAGTTGGACGATGCTGGCGTAGTACCCGCCCGCGATCCGCCCGCAGCGCTGGCACGTCTCCCTGGCGATGTGGACCGGCACCGTCACGCGCTCCTCGCGGTGGGTGTCGCGGACGATCCCCCCGAACGTGCAGTGCATGCGGATGGTGTTCTGGTCGACCTGTTCGGGCTCGACCCCCCACCGGACGTCCTCGGCTTTCAGGTGGACGCCGAGCGACTCGGTCACCCGATCGACCGCGACGTCGGTGTAGTCCTCGGCGTCGACGTCGACCCACCGGTTGCCCTCGTGGACCGCGCCGCACCGCGAGCACACCCGGACCTCGATCCGTTCGGGGGCGTCGACGAGCTCGAACTCCTCGAAGTAACACTCGTCACACAGCACCGCGTCCCGCTCCCGGGGTTCGCCCGGGCGCGGCTCCGTGCGGGCGGAGACGGGGTCGCCACACCGCGGACAGAACGCGCCGGAACTCATTGTCTGAAGCACGCCGCCGAGCGGGTTAAGCGCGACGAACCGGGGGTCACGGCAGCCGGCACCGGCTCGGAGCCGACGCCGCGCCCCAACACCGTTTATAGGCCCCGGGTCGTACCGTCGGGTATGGAGTGGAAATCCGATTGGGGACTCAGGGGCCGGATGGTCCTCACCATGTTCCTGCTTTTCGCCCTCTACCTCGTCTTCGTGGGGGTCCTCGTGCAGACGAACTCGTTCGTCTTCCTCCCGCTGATGGGGCTGTTCGTGCTCGCGCAGTTCTTCTTCAGCGACCGGATCGCGCTGTACAGCATGGGCGCGAAGGAGGTCTCCGAGAGCGAGTATCCGGAGTTGCACGCGTCGATCTCCCGGCTCAGCCAGCAGGCCGACCTCCCGAAACCCACGGTCGCGGTCGCCGACTCGAAGGTCCCGAACGCGTTCGCCGCCGGCCGCTCGCAGAAGAAAGCCACGGTGTGCGTGACCACGGAACTCCTTCGGACGCTCGACCGCGACGAACTCGACGGCGTGCTCGCCCACGAGCTCGCGCACGTCAAGAACCGCGACGTGATGGTTATGACCATCGCGTCGTTCCTGTCGACGGTCGCGTTCATGATCGTGCGTATGGGCTTTTGGTTCGGCGGCGGCCGGAACCGTCAGGGCGGCGGCATCATCGTCGCGATCGTGGCGTCGCTGGTGGTGTGGGTCGTCTCCTTCTTCCTGATCCGGGCGCTGTCGCGGTACCGGGAGTTCGCCGCGGACCGCGGCGGGGCCCTGATCACCGGCCAGCCGTCGGCGCTCGCGTCGGCGCTCCTGAAGATCGACGGCCGGATGGACCGGGTGCCGAAGGAGGACCTCCGGCAGCAGTCCGAGATGAACGCGTTCTTCATCCTCCCGGTGAAGGGCGGGGCGATCGCGAAGCTGTTCAGCACCCACCCCGCGACCGAGAAGCGCGTCGACCGGCTGCGCGACCTCGAACGGGAGCTGGAGACCCGATAGATGTCCGGCGCGACGCACGCCGGAGCGACGACACGCGGAGAGGCACCGAACCGCGGAGAGGCACCGAACTGCGGAGGCATCCGCTGATGGGGCTGTTCGACACGATCCGTGCGGTCTTCGGGACCAGCGCCGAGGCCGGCGCCACCCGCGACGCCGATCCCGAGGACCTCTTCGGGATGAGTACCGCCTACCTCACAATGGAGGCCGACCTCGGCTTCCGGTCGGTCGAGGCCGCGGCGCTGTGTTTCTCCGGCGTCGACAGCACCGACTTCGCCGATACCGTCGACGACGTCGAGGCCATCCTGGGCGCCGGCGAGGAGGAGACCGGCACCGAGTTCCGGGTCCGCGAGGACAGCCACGGGTGGGAGTGGGTGGTCCTCGGAGACGACGACCCCGAGGACCTGGTCACCTCGATCCACTTCGCGGCCGACGAGTTCATGGAGCGGGGGTACGGCTCGCGGCTCCTGGCCGCCGTCTTCGGGTTCGAGCGGGAGACCGACGGCGACCGCGCGTACTGGATCTACTCGTTCCGGCGCGGGGCGTACTACCCCTTCGCCCCGCGGCGCGGGAAGGAGCGCGCCCAGCAGCTCGAGTTCAAGCTGGAGTCGGTGCTCGGCGGCGAACTCGACGTCGAAGACGACGAGTCCTACTGGTACCCTATGTGGCCCGATCGCGACGGCGGCCACCCGTGGGAGTGAGGCGACGGGCCCCTGGAGCCGTCCGGATCCCACGAAGTATTTGACCCCGACGGCGGTAGCACGCCACGATGCCCTCCAACGAACGATCGCCGACCAGGCGACGCTTTCTCCGCTCGACCGCCGCCCTCGTCGGGGCCGGCACCGTCGCCGGCTGCGGCGGGAGCGAAAGCGCCTCCAGTTCCGTCAGCAACGCTCCCGGCGACGACCCCCCGGACGACGCCGTCACCGACCCGCCCGCGGTCGTCCTGCGTGCGCCGCGGGACGTGGCGGTGCTCCGCGAGCGAGGGAGCGACGCCGAAAGCGCCGGAACGGACGAGATCCGGGAGTGGACCCACAGCCTCGTCGCCGACGCCGACGCCGCGGCGTCGGTGTCGGTCGCCGATGTCGACGGCGCGACGGCGGCCCGCCGGTTCCTCGGTGAGACCGACTTCGATACCGAGACGGTGTACGTCGAGCGCCACGTCGTGGGCGAGTGTTACGAGCGGCGGCTGTGTTGGATCCGGTGGACCGAGGAGGCGGTCGAGACCAGCTACGCACGGGTGCTCCGCGCCGCCGACGTGGCGTGTTCGGCCGACACCGGAGTCGGCGTGACCCACCTGATTCGGCTACCGGCCGCGCTCGACCCCGACAGCGTCAGCAGCTTCAGTTCGAGCGGCGGCTCGGGGGTGTGTCGGTCGCGGATGGAGTCCGAGGACGCCGGAACGGAGGTGGAGCCGTGACCGACGGAAGCGGGACGCGGTTCGGCCGCCGGGAGCTGTTATCCGGCGCGGCCGCGACGGCGCTCGGCGCGCTCGCCGGCTGTGTCACCCAGTTCGTGGACGAATCCCCGCCCACCATCGACGGGTCGGACCTCCGGGCGGCGACCCGCGGCGATCCCCCGGCGGTGCCGGACATCCTGCCGGTCGACATCGAGGCGTCGTTCGTGGAAACGCTGCGTGCGGACGCGCGGTCGAAACTCGACGGCACGCCGGCGCCGTTCGACGAGGCGGAGATCCCCAACGGGGTGATCCGGGGGCGGCTGAACGACGCGTACGACGACGCGCTGCGTTCGATCCGGGACGCCTCGGGCGCTCCGACCTCCTACGAGCGCCTCGCGCACGCGGCCCGAAGCCGGACCAGCGCCCACGAAGTAGAGGCCGCGTGGGACGGGATCAGCGACGAACTGACAGCCGCGGACCTCCGGGCGTCGATCCCGGACGTGAACCGCGCCGTCGACGGCCTCGCCTCGACGCACGCCTACGTCGGCGACGGCCCCGTCCGCGCGGCGGTCGTCCACGCCGATCTCGAACGGCGGATCGGGGGTGCCCGGCGGTGGCTGTCGGTCTCGGACCGGGAGTTCGCCGCCGCGACGAACGCCCTCTATCTGGCCGAGATCGCGGCCGACATCGAGCGCGCCCGGGTCGACGTGGCGGTGGCCTCGTACCTCTTCGATCGGTTCCGTGGCAGCCTCGACGCCGCGACGGACCACCACGACCGGCTGACGGACGCCCGTGCAGCGCTCGAAACCCGGATCCACGACCGGGCCGACCCGGTGCCCGAGGAGAGGGTCGACGACGCCACGTCGCTCGTCGACCGGGACGTCGGGACCACCGCGGGGGTCCGGGCGCTCGAGGAACTCGCGTGGGAGGCCCGGTCGCGGATCGAACAGGTGCGGCGGGCGGAGGACGCGGCGGATCCTGCGAGCGACGTCGTGGGCGCGGCGTCGGTACTCACACACCTCGGGGCGTTCGGGCGGCTCCGCAACCGGATCGAGGGCGGCGACGACGTCGCCGTCGACACCGCCGCGGACGTGGGTGAGCTCCGGTCTGCAGCCATCACGGCGGTCGAGGCGGCCGGAAGCGTCGAACGGGGGCAGGTGTTGGCCGACGCGATCCGCCCCCGGTTCGCGCGCGAGGTCGAGCGGGTCGACGGACGGCTCGACGATGGTCGCAGCGAGGTCCGGGTGGCGTCGGCCGCCCGCGACGCGGCGGGCTACGTCCGGATCGCGGCGCTGTGTCTGTCCCTGCCGGAGGCCGTCGGGACGACCGCAACCACGCTTCTGGAGTCGACGTAGCGGTATCGCCCACGCCGCCGCCGGCGACTTCGTGTTTCAACGTTCGGTGGACGCCCGATACCGGCCCGTTTCCGTCTGGTGATTACACTTTCACCTTGCTGTTAACGAAGCTTTATGTACGGACGGGAACCAAGGTCGCATACGATGCCACAAGACGACCTCGAAAGTCTACCCGGCGTGGGTCCCGCAACGTCCGACAAACTGGCCGACGCGGGGTTCGAGAGCTATCAGGCGATCGCCGTCGCGAGCCCGGGGGAGATGTCGAACACCGCCGACGTGGGTGAGTCGACCGCCGCCGATATCATCAACGCCGCGCGCGACGCCGCCGACGTCGGCGGATTCGAGACCGGATCGACGGTCCTGGAGCGCCGCGAGGAGATCGGAAAGCTCTCCTGGCTGATCCCGGAGGTCGACGAGCTGCTCGGCGGGGGGATCGAGACCCAGTCGATCACCGAGGTCTACGGCGAGTTCGGTGCCGGGAAGTCGCAGGTCACCCACCAGATGGCGGTCAACGTCCAACTCCCGCCGGAGGACGGCGGGCTCGGCGGGGCGTGCATCTTCATCGACTCCGAGGACACGTTCCGCCCCGAGCGGATCGACGACATGATCCGCGGGCTCGACGACGACCTCATCGCGGATCTGCTGGAGCGCCGCGAGATCGACGGCACCCCCGGCGACGACGACACGATGGACGCGCTCCTCGACAGTTTCCTCGAGCACATCCACGTCGCGAAGGCGTTCAACTCCAACCACCAGATCCTGCTGGCGGAGAAGGCCAAGGAACTCGCCCGCGACAACGAGGACGCGGAGTTTCCGGTCCGGCTCCTCTGTGTGGACTCGCTGACCGCCCACTTCCGCGCGGAGTACGTCGGCCGCGGCGAGCTCGCCGAGCGCCAGCAGAAGCTCAACAAACACCTCCACGACCTGATGCGGATCGGCGACCTCTACAACACCGCGGTCTTGGTGACAAACCAGGTCGCGTCGAATCCCGACTCGTACTTCGGCGACCCCACCCAGCCGATCGGTGGCAACATCCTGGGCCACACCTCCACGTTCCGGATGTATCTCCGGAAGTCGAAGGGTGACAAGCGGATCGTCCGACTGGTCGACGCCCCCAACCTCGCGGACGGCGAGGCCGTGATGCGGGTGCAAGACGAGGGGCTGAAGCCGGAGTAGCGGCCACCCACCTTTTCACTGCGTCGGGTGCGCCGCAGTAAAAATCTGGATCAAGAACACCCGCTCGCTCGGCCTTCGGCCTCGCTCGGGGTGGATTACACCTACCTCTGCGTTTTTTGATGTAGCTTCGGAACCTGCGCATTTCCGAGGTGCTGTGCGAGAGCTCCGCACTCGTCTGCGCTCGATCTCGTAGACACCTACTTATTTTAGAGTCTAACCGTACGAATTAGCCGTTGGATAGGGTGTACGGATCGAACACACGAAAATCGTATTAGCGCTGAGAGTTGCAAAGATTACTGAACTGTGCTTCGATCATTAACGAAGATCCACCACTACCGACTGCCGATTCTCGGAGTGTGCGGGGCGACATTAACTATTATACTCTCTAACCCAGGAGATAGTCTAAGCACTGTTGGCCCACTCAGCATAGATCCGTTCTGGGTCTCTCTGATCGTATTTGGAACATTAATATCGTCTGTACTCACCCTCAGCGAGTATAACCCAGAGGAATATGGATTAGAACCGCAGAATGACAAGGAGTAGTACGTCTGTACTGATCGATCCATAGATCAACGGTCTTGAACGATTCCTCACCTTTGCTTTCGTACCCCATCTCGACGAATTGGGTGAGATATCGAGTATGCACACCGACCTTTTGCTGCGCTCGTTCGCTTCGTCGCCGGGGTTGGCCCGGTTGCCAGCAGGACCTCCGGTCCCGTCGTGCTCACTCGCTGGCAAAAGCTCGGCCAAAAGCACGGCGTCGGCCCCTTCGGGGCCTCCTTGGCCCGCTCGCTCACTGCGTTCGCTCGCGGTGAGCGATTCCTTTGTATCGAACATCCGCGAGCGAAGCGAGCGGTTCACGTCGACGAACGGCCGAAGTCCCCGTGGGCGACTGAAAGGAGTAAGCGGGGGCACAGAGGAGCAAGCCCTTCTGGAGGCCGTGAGTCGGCGGCGTCTTTGATCCAATTTTTACAACGAGGGCGAGACGGCGGAGCGCGACCCGACGCGGTAAAGAGGTGGAGGTCTAGCCTTCAGTCGTCGTCCGGTCGATCTCCTCGCCCCGATGCATCGCGGCCCCGTCTTGGGCGACCTGCCGGGCGAGCACCGCGCACTTGATCCGCATGGGGGAGATGTCGACCCCGAGCATCTCGGTGATGTCGTCGGTCCCCATCGCCTCCAACTCCGACAGCGTCGTCCCCTGGAGTCGCTCGGAGAGCATACTCGCCGACGCCTGGCTGATCGCACACCCGTCGCCGGTAAACGAGACGTACTCGATCGTCTCGTCGTCGTCTTCGAGGCTGACGTTCACCGTGATCGTGTCGCCGCAGGACGGGTTCTCGCCGGTGTGTGAGAAGTCAGGATCCGACATCGCTCCCTTGTTTCGGGGGTTCTTGTAGTGATCCAATATCTGCTGTCTGTACATGTCCGAGCCCAGTCCCATAGATACTCTCAGTACGGCGCTGCGGCGCAAAAGAGTTCCGCCGAGACGGGCAACGGGTCGGCACTGGCGGGACGGCCGCGGGTCAGATCCGCCCGCCTCCCGCTTTCGGAGGGTCTCAGAACAGCCCGAGGGCCCGGGCGAAGTTCACCCCGTTGTTTATCACGACCCACTTCACCGCGTTGGTCATGCCGAGGCCGTCGAACGTGATGTCACCGTTCGTGAACGCGGAACGGAACGCCACCGCAGGGTTGTCGGCGGCGAGGACGTTCTCGAACGTCTCGCGGTCGGTCGACATCCGGAGCGTCGCGTCCGCGCGTTCACCCTGCTGCAGCTCGGTCATCCGCAGTTGGTCGTCCATCCGGAAGGACATCGTTGCGGTCGTGTCATCGGTGTCGGTCACGACGAGATTCACCCGTTCGCCGGCGAGCTGCCCGCCCGCAGGCCCGAGATCGACCGACGTGATCGCGTCGTTGTAAGCGCCGACCATCCCCTGGTAGTCCGCGAACGCCTGGTCGGCCCACGCGGGCTGGCCGGAGCCCGACTGTGCGACGCCGACGCCGCTCGTCACGACGAGCAGAGCCAGAAGAGCAGCCGCCAACCGGGAGCCACCGAGCCGTGTTGAAACCATACCTACTCTGACACCGTTTGAGAGCATAAAGATAGTAGATGGTATGTTATCACGCTCGTCGCGGTGGGATCGCTCCGGTCCGTCACCCGTTCGACCCTCACGTGTCCGCGCCACCACCGTCGCGCGGGTGCCTACTCGCCCGCCGCGGTAGCTGCGTCGTCCGTGTGGAGCTTGGTCCACTTCTTCTCGACGTCGCGGTTCGCGACGACGACGGTCTCACCCGCGCCGTTCCGGAAGCGAGTCTTCCGGAGTTCGATCGCGGTCACCGTCCCGGTCACAGGGTCGGATTTCACCTCGTCGCCGGGGTTGAAATCCGGATCCCGGAGGAGGTAGACGCCGGCGACGGTGTCGGCGAGCATGTTCGAGAGGGCGTAGGAGACGCCGAGGGCGACGAACCCCGTCGCCGTCCCGAGGCTGGCGGCGATCTCGCCCATCCCGAAGATCTTCAACAGCGTCAGCGCGGCCCCGAACCACAGGAAGATGCTCGCGACCGTCACCCCGAGGTCGGCGACCAGGCGCTGATCCGCTGGATAGACGGAGTCAAGCGTCCGCCGGAGCGCGCCGGTGACGAGCCGGATCGCGACGTACGCGACGGTGAGGAAGACGAGACCACTCAGGAGCCGCGGGGCCGCGGTCTGGAACCCGTCGGCGAACCCGTTGATCGTCCGCACGACCGTCGTGACGAGGTACTGGACGACTGTGGCCATCGGTACCGGTGAGACTCGGGAGAGTCACAAAGAGCTTCGGGACTGGTGGCCGCCGGCCGCGGTCCCGTCACGACGCGAACGGGTGTCCGTACCGGTGGCGCCGGATCCGCCGGGGATGCGAGAACGACGTACCGCGAGCGACCGGCGGGAGCGAGCGGGCCGAGGACCCCTCGACGGAGCGGCGCAGCCGCGACCGGGAGGGCGTTCACGAGACCCTCGGTTCCCGTGAGCCAACCAGAACGCGGAGCGTTCCGGTGGCGACGTAGGCGTTTGCCCGAGCGTCTGCCGGCGGGTGAACGGAGCGAACGACCGCACCGAACGGTCGAGTTACGCGAACAGCCGTCTGGCGTCGTCGACCGCGTCGACCAGGGCGTCGACCTCGTCTCTCGTGTTGTAGACGTAGAACGACGCCCGCGTCGACGCCGGCACCCCGAGTTTGTCGTGGAGCGGCTGGGTGCAGTGGTCGCCCGCCCGGATCGCGACGCCGTGATCGTTGAGGATGCTCGAGAGGTCGTGGGCGTGGACGCCGTCGAGGTTGAACGCGACCAAGCCGCCGCGGTCGTCGCCCGGCGGGCCGTAGATCTCCACGTCGTCGAACGCCGAGAGCCGGTCGTAGGCGTACGCCGCCAGCAGGTCCTCGTGGGCCTGGACGTTCCGCATCCCGACGTCGTCAAGGTAGTCGATCGCGGCGTGGAGCGCGATCCCCTGGGCGATCACGGGGGTGCCGGCCTCGAACTTCCACGGGAGGTCCTCCCACGTCGAATCCTCGTAGGTGACGCTCCGGATCATCTCCCCGCCGTAGAGGTAGGGGTCCATGTCCTGGAGGATGTGCTCCTTCCCGTAGAGCACGCCGATCCCGGTCGGGCCGAGCATCTTGTGCCCGGAGAACGCGAAGAAGTCGGCGTCCATCTCCCCCACGTCGACCGGTCGGGTCGGCGCCGACTGCGCGCCGTCGACGAAGACGTACGCGTCGTGGTCGTGCGCCAACTCGGCGAGGTCGGCGACCGGCGTGATCGTCCCGAGGACGTTTGAGACGTGGACCACGGACACCATCGCGGTCGAGTCGTCGATCAGTTCCGCGGCGTGGTCCATGTCCAGGTAGCCCTCGTCGTCGACGCGGACGTACTCCACGCTCGCGCCGGTCCGCTTCGCGATCTGTTGCCACGTCACCAGCGAGGCGTGGTGCTCCATCTCGGTCAACACCACCGTGTCGTCGGGGCCGAGCTCCGACAGACCCCACGCGTAGGCGACGAGGTTCATCGCCTCGGTGGTGTTCTTCGTGAACACGATCTCCTCGCGGCCCGCGGCACCGATGAACTCCGCGACGCGGTCGTGAGCCTTCTCGTAGGCGACGGAGGCTTCCTGGCTCAGGTGGTGGATCCCGCGGTGGACGTTGGAGTTGTAGCCGCGGTAGTACTCGCTGATGGCGTCGACCACGGGGTCGGGGGTGTGGCTGGTCGCCGCGTTGTCGAGGTACACCAGCGGTTGCGTGTCGCCGTCGTCTTCGCCGGGCGTTTCGATGTCGCCGCCGACCATCCGGTCGAGGATGGGGAAGTCCCGCCGAATGGAGCCGACGTCGATCGGATACGTTTCCTGTGTTCCCATTACGTTCCGGTACGGGTCCCAGGACTAACACGGCTTCGGTCGGACGGACGTCCGACCCGGCCCGGGAGCGCCGCCCCGGTGCTCACATCCACACCAACTGCGCGTGGAGCGTGCCGTCGACCGAGAGCACGCGCTCCTCGTCGACGATGCCGGCCTCGACCGCGACGGAGACCGCGCGTTCGCCGACGATGTTGGCGACGCTGGCCCGCGTCAGGCTCTCCACCACGGCGTCGGCGTCGGCCTCCGCGGCGTCGTCGCCGCCGTAGAACGCCTCGGTCACGTCGAGCGACACCGAGCCCTCCTCGTACGTCTCACCCAGACACGCCGTGTCGCAGACGGAGACGAGCAGTCCCTCCGGCGTCCGGCGTTCGCGGAGGAGCAGTCCCATTACTGGTCCCGCTGGTCGAGCAGTTCCTGCTCGCGTTCCTGCCGGAGTTCGTCCGCGCGCTCTTTGACGTCCTCGGCCTGCTCGTCCTCGCCGAGCTCCTCCAGGGCGGCGGCTTTCTCCTGCAGGACGTCGGCGGTCTGCATCCCCAGCCGGATCGCGTTGTCGAAGGCGTTGACCGCGTCCTCGTTCAGGCCGCGCTCCCGGAGGAAGAAGCCCCGATTGTACCACGCCTGGGGGAACCGCGGGTCGATCTCCACGGCGCGCTCGGCGTGCCGCAGCGCCGACTCGGTCTCGCCGGCGTTCCACAGCGCGTACGCCAGGTTCGTCTCGGCGGACGCGGCGTGCTCCGAGTCGTCGTCGATCCGGAGCGCCTCCCGGTAGGCGCCGATCGCCTCGTCCCACTCCTCCAGTTCGGCGTGGGCCACACCCTCGTTCACCCGCGCCTCCTGCGCCTCCAGGGAGTCCTCCTCGGCGAACTGCGCGGCCCGCTCGAAGGTGCCGGTGGCCTCCTCGAATCGGTTGATCTGCATGTACGACAGCCCCACGTCGATGAGTTCCGCGACCTCAACCTGGTCGGCGGCGACGTTCCGACGGTCGAGTTCGTCGGTGACCACCCGAGTGTCGACCGGATCCACCTTCGCGGGATCCACCTTCAGCTCCGGGGGATCGAGGGTGAACTCCTCGTAGTCGGTGTCGAACCCCTGGCCCGACGAGAACTCGTGGCGCTCGGGGTCGCCGTCGGCGTTGCCGTCTGTCATTGGACGACGTTCGTCGCCGGAACGGTTAAGGACTGCGTCACGGCCACGGTTTAGTCGCTACAGCCATTCAGCCGGGGTATGCGCTCGTTCGTCAGCATCGACCTCCCGGACGATCTGGCCGGCGCGGTCGCGGACGCACAGGAGCGCTTCGCCGGCGCCGGCGGCCTCCGGTTCGTCGACCCCGACGACGCCCACCTGACGCTGTTCTTCCTGGGTGACGTCGACTCCGGCCGGCGGGACGACATCGAGGCGGCGCTGGAGCGCGCGGTCGCCGACGCCGGCGTCGAACCGTTCGAGCTACGCGTGGGCGGCTTCGGCGTCTTCCCCAGCCTCGACTACGTCAGCGTGGTCTGGGCCGGCGTCCGCGAGGGCGGCGGGGTCGCCGAGACGGCCCGGCTCGCCGGGGCTACGGAGCGCGAACTCGACGCACTTGGCGTCGCGGGCGACGACCACCCGTTCACGCCGCACGTCACGCTCGCCCGGATGGACGACGCCCGCGGGAAGGAGCTGGTCCGGCGGGTCGTCCGCGAGACCGACCCGGATCTCGGGGCGTTTCGGGTCGAGGAGATCCGGCTGAAGCAGAGCACGCTGACGGGCGACGGCCCGGAGTACGAGACGCTGCGGACGGTGGCGCTGTGACCGCTCCGCGCTCAGGACCGCGACCCGTCGACGTCGATCGCGTCGACCGGACAGATGTCCACGCACAGCATACAGTCGATGCACTGGTCCTCCGAGGTCGGTTCGACCTTCCGGTCGGACTCGGGGTGATCCGGAGTGTCGACCCACGTGAACACGTCGACCGGACAGCTCTCCAGGCACGCGCCGTCGGCGACGCAGAGGTCGTAGTCGACCGCGACGTGAGTGCCGTGGATCCCGAGCTGCTCGGGAGGGTCGACGGGGCCCCACACGTCGACGCCGTCGCCGAACTCCGTGTCACTCGACGAGCGAAGCTCGTCCATCTCCTCGTCGCCGAGCCGCTCGCGGTTGGTGTCGAAGTTCGGGTCGATTCCCATCGTGTGCCGGTAGTCGGTACCGACTCAAAATCCCGTCGGTCGGCGACCTCCCGTGTCGCCCGGAGGCGATCGTCGGAGACACCGGGGCAGCGGGAGCCGTACGACGCACACAGGGCGGATTCAATCGAGGCGCGGCTCCCGTGACGACGGCACGGGGTCTCTCCGTACCCGAGCGGACTCACCGCTCCCGACGCTGTCTGACGACCAGAGCGACCAGCGCAACAACCAGAATCACCTGCGCGGCTTTGTCGATGTATCCGACAAGCGTGAACTCGCCGGCTTTCACCACGTACCAGAGTGGGATCTGGACGGCAGTGTACGGAATTGCGATCACTGCGAGAACGGACCGCCCGTAGCCTCGGACGTATACCCCGATCCCACCGAGGAATCCGAGTCCGGCCAGTAGAAGCGGTGGCGCGGATTCGACGATACCGGCGTACACGTGCGTCGCTGCTGTAACCGCGAGTAAGGCGATTATTACGACTTCGAGCCGCGAGTCGATCCCGGTCGAAGACGCCTCGGACACGGCTGGTTCGGAGGATGAAGCCACGTCGGTATACTGTGTCAGAGTTCATTAAAGTATTGTGATTTGTATACAATAATCTGCGTCGGCCGAGCCGGACAGCCAGCCGGTTGTCTTCGGGTACGTCGACATCCACCCCGTCCTAACGGGCGAGGATTCCCCGAGGGGGACGTTCAGGGTGTGCGTTTCCACTTAAATACGCTTTCGCGTGGAACGTCGACGGTTGCCACCGGGTTGTGACCTCCCCCGCAATCTGCGGGCGTCAACGACGACTTGACCTTCGACCAGCGAGGTAGCACGGTTCGGCTCGCCCGAAGCGTAACGGTGCCTGGCGACGATGCCTCGGTATGGGACTCGTCGACGAGGCCGACCTCGAGTGGAGCGAGACCGAACGGGAGGAGACGCACTTCCGGCGGAAGAAGCTGGCCGCCGCGGCCGACGCCGACGACCTCGGCGCGAGCCTCTACGAACTCCCGCCGGGGAAGTCGTCGTGGCCGTACCACTACCATACCGGCAACGCGGAGGCGGTCTACGTGCTCGACGGGACCGGGACGCTCCGGACACCCCACGGCGAGACGCGGGTCGAGTCCGGCGACTACTGCGCGTTCCCCGCGGGCGCCGACGGTGCGCACCGGCTCCACAACGACGGCGACGACCCGCTCCGGTATCTCGCGGTGTCGACGATGCGGGACCCCGACGTGACGGTCTACCCGGACTCGGGGAAGATCGGCGTGTACGCCGGGTCGCCGCCCGGCGGCGAGGCGGAACGCGACGTCTCGGGGTACTACCGTCGGGACGACGACGTGGACTACTGGGTCGACGAGTCGTAGCCGGGCGGTGGCGGGGACGAGACCGTTCGCCCCGGCCTACGCTGGTGCGCCCGCCCGAACCCGACGCACGTAGTCGGTGAAGTTGTCGAAGAGCCGCTTGGTCCGGCGGGCGGCGGCGTAGTTCTCCTCGGTGATGCCGTCGATCACCGACTGGATGCGCGCGTCGGTGAGGTCGCCCTCCTTCCCCCGGGTGACCTCGACCGCGGTGTCGCGGTCGTACTCGGGGTGGAACTGCACGCCCCACGCGCGGCCGCGGCGGAAGGCGTGGATCCCGTAGTCGTTCTCCGCGAGCAGTTCCGCGTCGGGCGGGAGCTCGGTCACGGCGTCGGAGTGAGTGGTGAACGCGACGAACTCGTCGTCGACCCCCGCGAGGAGTTCGTCGTCGCCGGTCCGGGAGATCGTCCGGTAGCCGATCTCGTACTCCCCCATCGACGCCACCCGGCCGCCGAGCGCCGACGCCAGGACCTGGTGGCCGTAGCACACCCCCAAGATCGGCAGCCCGCGGTCGTGGGCCGCGGCGACGTAGTCGACCAGCGGCCGGATCCAGTCGCGGTCCCAGTAGACGGAGGCGCGGGAGCCGGTGACCACGACGGCGTCGAAGTCGAAGCCGCTCGGCCGATCGGCGTCGGTCACGTCGAACTCGACGAGGTCCGCGTCGAGCTCGCGTCGGAAGTTGCGACGGGTGTGCTCGGCGCCGTGTGAGGCGTCGAGCAGCGCGATCCGGAGTCGGTCGCTTCCTCGACTCATTGTCGACGCGAGGAGTGCCCCGAAAAAGTGCCTTGCGACCCCAACCCTGGCCGCTCGTGACCTCGACCTTGCGCTCTCGCGACCCCGGCCCTGCACTCTCCCGATCTCGTCCCTGTACTCTCGCGACCTCGGCCCTGCACTCTCGCGATCTCGGCGCTGTCCGCTTGCGACCTCGGCGCTGCCCCCTCGTGCCCGACCGACGACTCTCACACCTCCGCGAGGAATCCCAGCATCTCGTCGTTGACGCGGCGCGACGCCTCGACGTGGACCAGGTGGCCCGCGCGGTCGACCTCGCGGAACTCCCCGCGCGGGAGCCCCTCCGCCAGCGCTTCGCCGCGTTCGGGCGGCCAGACGCCGTCGTGGGCGCCGTGGAGCACCAGCGCCGGCGGAGTGATCTCGTAGAGTCGGTCGGAGACGTCGAACGACGCGGCCGCGGCGGCGTGAGCCTCGAAGGTCGGCCGCGGGGCGTCCGCCGCCGCCCGCCACTCCAGGATCCGGTCGAGCGCGTCGGGGTGCGCGTCGCGAAACGACTCCGAGACGCCCGCCGCCGTCGACCGGGCGAGCGCGTCGGGGTCGTCGGGATCGCCCCACAGCGGGTCGAGATCCAGGCCGTCGCCGCTCGCTGCGGTCCCGATCAGGGTCAGGCTCTCGACCCGCGCGGTCGACACCGCGGTTTGCAGCGCCACCATCCCGCCGAGTCCCGCGCCCACGACGTGCGCCGAGCCGACGCCGGCGTCCGCGAGGACGGCGACCAGATCCGACGAGAGGGTGTCGAGGTCGACGCCGTCGACCGCCGCGCCAGCCGACCGCCCCACCCCTCGGAGGTCGGCCACCAAGCTCCGGTAGGGGCCCGCGACCGCGGCGTGTTGCCACCCCCACTGCCACGCGCCGTAGCCGGCGTCGCCGACGAACGCCACGGTCTCTCCCGATCCGTCGGTGTCGTAGTAGAGGTCGGCGCCGTCGTTCCGGACAGTCGGCATACCCGAGCCGAGGCGTCGGGGCGGCTTTAGGGTTCGTGTCGCCGACGAGCGCCCGCTTCCACGCCCCGTTCGCGTCCGCGGCTGGCTGCGGACGGAGGAGTCGCGCGGGCGACGCGTCGTCGCTCCGGGAGGCGGCTCGTGACGTGTGGACGATACGTCGGGTCGGTTGCGACTCCGACTGAGTCTCGTGCCGACCGGCGTGGCGCCACTGACCCGCCGGCCCGTGCGTTCAGGCGCTCCGTGCCGCCCGGAGGATCTCCGGCGCGTCGTCGAGCGCGTCGTCGAGCGCGTCGACGTCGGGGCCGCCACCCTGGGCGAAGTCCGGCGGGCCGCCCCCGCCGCCGCCGACCTTCGCGGCGAGCCGGCCCACGACCTCACCCGCGTTGATACCGACGCCGTCGGGGACGCCGACCACGAACTGCGCGCTGTCGCCGGCGCCGGAGCCGAGCACGGCCACGGTTCCCTCCTCGACCAGCGCGTTCGCGGTCGCCCGGAGCTCGTCGGCGTCGGCGTCGAGCCGGCGCACCGCCGCGGGCGTCCCGTCGAGGTCGACGGCGTCGTCGGCGCTCGCCCGCGCCTCCGCGAGCTCCGTCTGCAGCCGGTCGATGGTCTTGCCGCGTTCCTTCCACTCCTCGAAGAAGCGTGCGGCGGTCTCGGGAACGTCCTCGGGCGTCACGTCGAGGACGTCGCTCGCCTCGTAGAGCGCGTCTTCGACCCGCTGTGTGGCGTCGATCGCGGCGTCGCCCGCCGCGAAGACCAGCCGCTCGACCCCGTCCTGGACCGGCTCCGTCGAGAGCAGCTTGATCGCGCCGATGTCGCCGGTGCGGCGCACGTGCGTCCCGCCGCACGCCTGGACGTCGTCGCCGATGGTGATCGTCCGGATGGTCTCGCCCGGGGGAATCCCCCCCTGGTAGAGGTCGAACCCGTGTTCGGCTTCCGCCTCGTTCCGGTCGGGCCACGCCTGCTGGACCCGGATGTTCCGCATCACGATCTCGTTTGCGACCGCCTCGATCCGCTTCACGTCAGCCCGGGTCAGCCGCTCGTAGTGGGTGACGTCCAGCCGGGCCCGGTCGGTGCCCTTCTGTGCGCCCGCCTGCCGAACGTGCTCGCCGAGAACCTGCCTCGCGGCGAACCCGATCACGTGGGTCGCGGTGTGGTGCCGCATGAGTCGGCGACGGCGCTCCACGTCGAGTTGGCCGCGGACGAACTCGCCGGTGCCGGGGTCGCCGTCGGCCCGGTGGACCACCACGCCATCGTGCTTCCCGACGTCGGTGATCGTGACGGTCGTGTCGTCGGTGGCGAGGGTGCCGTGGTCGGCGGGTTGGCCGCCGCCCTCGGGGTAGAACATGGTCTGGTCCAAGACGACGTCGTAGCCGTCCCCGCGCTCGAAGACGTCGAGGACGACCGCCTCGAACTCGGTCCGCTCCTGGTCGTCGTAGAACAGCATCTCGGTCTCGGGGAGGTCCGCGAGCCGGCCGTCGGGGTCGGCTGCCGCCTCGGCGGCGCTTCCGCCGGCGTGTCTGTCAGCCACCAGCGAGTAGAAGTCGTCCGGCACCGACGCCTCGGCACCGTACTCGGCGGCGATGTCCTCCACCATCCCCGGCTGGATGCCGTGGGAGTCGTAGAGCTCGACGAGCTCGTCGACCGGGATCGGCTCCCCGCGGTCGGCGTACTCCGCGGCGAGGCTCTCGACCCGCCGGCGCCCGCGCTTCAGCGTCTCGCGGTACTTTCGCTCCTCGGTCCGAACGATGTCGCGGATGGTGTCGCGGTTCTCGTACCCGAGCCGCTCGGCCTGCATGTCCACGAGTTCGTCGAGCGGGGCGTCGACGCCGACGTCGTCGACGAGCCGCTTGGTCCGGCGGAGCACCATCCGCGCGAGGTATCCCGTCCCGACGTTCGAGGGCACGATCTCGTCGCCGAACATGTACGCCAACGTCCGGCAGTGGTCCGCGATCGCGTAGATGGTCTCCAGCGGTTCCAGGAGGTCCGCGAGGTCGTCGGCGTCGACGCCGAGTTCGTCGGCGACGCCCGCCCGGGCGGCGGTCAGGTCGTCGACCTCGTCGATGTCGAGATAGCCGGAGAGCTTCGCCGCCCGGTGGACCAGATCCGCCTCCTCCTCGGAGAGGGCGATCCCGGCGTTGTCCTTGAGAAAGTCGATCGTATCGGGGTAGATCGCCTCGTACACCGTGGGCGTGCCCTGCGACACCCACGTCCAGCGTTCGAGGCCATAGCCGGTGTCGACGATGTAGGTGTCCATCGGCGAATACCGGTTGCCGTCTTTCATCTCGTACGCCCCGTCCGCGTCCTGCTCCATCGACATGAAGACCAAGGTTGCGAGTTCCGCACCGCGGTAAAGCACCTCGAAGGCCGGTCCGGCGTTGCCGCCGCCGACCCACGGATCCTCGATGTAGGTGATCTCCTCCGGATCGGCACCCATGTGCTCGAAGAACTGGTCACAGAGCTCGACCGTCCGGTCCTTCCAGTAGACTTCCCCCTCGTATGCGTACTCGTCGGCAGCGTCCTCGCGCGCGTTGAACGCGTGGTGGGCCATCATCTCGAACGCCATCGTGTGCCGGCCGGTCTTGCCCACGTTGTCGATGTCCTGCATACGGATACACGGCTGGGAGACCGTGAGCGGGTTGGCGGGCGGCGGCGTCCGCCCGGAGGTGACGAGCGGCTGGAAGTCGTAGATCGACGCTTGGGTGAGGAGGACGTCGTCGCGCCACCGGTTGGCGGCGACCGGGTACGGCTGGATGCGTTCGTGGCCGTTGTCCTCGAAGAACGAGAGGAACTCCTCGCGCATCTCAGAGAGGGTGTACGCCTCGTCGAAGCCGGGGTTGTCGATGAAGGAGTAGTCGTCGGCGGGCGGCTCGCCGCACGTCTCGCGGTCGGGGTCGCGGGTCCAGAAGTGGACGCCGGTCACCGGACACTCCTTCCGGTGGAACCCCTCCTCCTCGAAGTAGTCGAGTCGGTACTCCTCTTCGAGTGCACTCATTGCTGGTGAGTTGGCCTACGCCCGGGTAAAACAGTTCCGGGAGGGCACCGCGCGTTATCGACTTCCCCCGCGACCGCGCGACTCCTCGGCCGCCAGCGACGCCAGGAGCGCCTCCAACTGGACCCGCTCGTTGGCGCCCGCGGTGATCCGGTAGTCGGCCTCGCCGATCCGCTCCATCAGCCGGATGGTGGTCCGCTCGTCGAGGTCGAACTCCCACGCCGACCGGTGGAGCTGGTCGATGATGTCGCCGCCCGCCATCCCGGCGTCGACGAGCAGCGTCTCGAGCTGGGACCGCGCGGCCGCGAAGTCGCCGTCGATCGCGGCCGTGACCAACTCCTCGATCTCCTCGGGCCGGGCCGTCGAGGTGATCAGGTACACCGCCTCCTCGTCGACGACCTCGCCGGTGGTCGCGGCGGCCTGCAGGGAGTTGATCGCGCGGCGCATGTCGCCGCTGGCGGCGTACACCAACGCGTCGAGGCCGTCCTCGGTCACCTCGATCCCCTCCGCGTCGGCGATCTCCTCGACTTGGGCGCGGACCGCGTCGTCGCCCAGCGGCGAGAACCGGAACACCGCACACCGCGATTGGATCGGGTCGATGATCTTCGAGGAGTAGTTGCACGACAGGATGAACCGGGTGTTGTCGGAGAACTGCTCCATCGTGCGGCGGAGCGCTGACTGGGCATCTGACGTGAGCGAGTCTGCCTCATCGAGGAATATCACCCGGTGGTCGTAGCCGCCGAACGACGACCGCGCGAAGTTCTTGATCCGGTCGCGCACCACGTCGATGCCGCGCTCGTCGGAGGCGTTGAGTTCGAGGAAGTTGTTCCGCCAATCGTCGCCGTATATCTCGCGAGCGACAGCCGTTGCAGCGGTAGTTTTGCCTGTACCGGCCGGACCGGCAAAAAGTAGGTGGGGGAGGTCGTCGCGGTCGACGTACGACCGCAGCCGGTCGACGATCTCCTCCTGGCCGTGGATGTCGTCGAAGCTCTCGGGGCGGTACTTCTCGATCCAGATCTCCCGCCCCGTCGGGGCGTCCGCCGGCGCGTCGGCCTCGCTCATACCGAGGAGACGGGCCCGGTGGGGCATAAACCACCCGCGTCGCGTCCGGGAAGCCACCGCAGTCCCGCTGCCGGCGCGGCCGACCGCCGAACGAAACCGGCAAACCCCGGCGGCCCCACCGTCAGGTATGCGCGTGACCGTCGAGGTCGTCGGCGAGGGGACGCGGGACGTCGACCTCGCCGAGGACGCGACGTACGCCGACGTCGCCCGAGCGGTCGGCTACTCGCCGCACGAGGTGTCGACGCTCGTCGACGACGCCCCGGTTCCGGCGGATCAACCCGTGGACGCCGATCGGGTACGAGTCCTCAGGCTGATCACGGGAGGGTCGTCGGCCGGCGCGCCCGACACCCGTCCGTGACTCACGCCGTCCGCGAGGCGACTGGCGACGACGCCGCGGGCGTGGTGCGACTCCTCGACGCCGCGATGCTCGAGTTCGACCGCGAGCGGGCGCGCCGGCGGGTCGACGCCGGCGACGTGTTGGTCGCGGTCGTTCGGGGCCACAACCGCGAGGAGCGGCGGGGTGGCGGCGGTGACGGAGCCGTCGACGGCGGCGACCGCGTGGTCGGTGCGTGCGTGCTGGGTCGCGGGTCGGCGGACGCAACCGAGATCGAACAGCTCGCGGTCCACCGATCGCGGCGGG
>Ga0207753_1000156_pt1 | contig 27437 bp, 29 predicted proteins | sample PonA233FremontCA_2_FD_187273 | JGI IMG/M metagenome (GOLD analysis project Ga0207753, IMG submission 187273) | Salt pond sediment microbial community from Fremont, CA, USA - Pond A23 Sediment 3 (SPAdes) | ecosystem: Environmental > Aquatic > Non-marine Saline and Alkaline > Saline | place: USA... | reverse complement strand
CGCACTCCCGGAGTGCTGACCTACCCCCGGCGGGGGCGGGTTGCTCCGAAAGCGACTTGCGCCGGCGCGGGCGACCGGAACCCGATGACACGTGAGACCTGGGCGACGCGCGCGGGGTTCATCCTCGCGGCCGCGGGCTCGGCGGTCGGGCTGGGCAACGTCTGGCGGTTCCCGTGGGTGACCGCGGAGAACGGCGGAAGCGCGTTTCTCGCCGTGTATCTCGGGGTCGTCTTGCTCGTCGGCGTCCCCGGGCTCTTGGGCGAACTCGTGATCGGGCGTCGAGCGGCGAGAGGCCCCGTCGGGGCGCTCCGGGACCTCTCGGGGTCGCGTACGTGGGAGGCGTGGGGCGGGTTCTACGTCGTGACCGCGATCGCGTTGCTCTCGTTCTACAGCGTCGTCGGCGGGTGGATCCTCCGGTACTTCGTCGAGAGCGCACTCGGGGTCGCGGGGGCACAGCCGGCGTACTTCGCCGCACCCGGGGCGTACTTCGGGGGCGTCGCCGCCGGCGTCGACGCCCTCGGGTTCCACGTGCTGTTTCTGCTCCTGACGGCGCTAGTCGTCCTCGGTGGGGTCCGCCGCGGGATCGAACTCGGGACGACGGTGATGATGCCCGCCGTCCTGGTGCTTCTCGTCGGCCTCGCGGTCTGGGCCGGCGGCCGTCCGGGCGCGGCCGAGGCCTACGCGTTCTACCTCCGGTTCGATCCGGCGACGGTCCGCGCGAACTTCTTCGACGTCCTCGGACCCGCCGCCGGACAGGCGCTTTTCACCCTGTCGCTCGGGGCAGGGACGATGATCACCTACGCCTCGTACATCGACGAGGACCGCTCGCTCCCGTTCGACGGGGCGGTCATCGCCGTCCTCAACACGCTGGTCGGGGTGCTCGCGGGGCTCGTGGTCTTTCCGCTGCTTTTCTCGCTCGGGATCGATCCCTCACAAACGGCTCCGGGCCCCGGAGCGCTGTTCGTCGGTCTGGCGGGCGCGTTCGCCCAGCTCCCCGCGGGCCGGCTCGTCGCGACGGCGTTCTTCGGCGTCGTGGTGTTGGCGGCGCTGTCGTCGTCGATCAGCATGCTCGAGATTCCGGTTTCCGTCCTCGTTGACGAGTACGACGTCCCGCGCCACCGTGCGGTGGTGCTGGTCGCGAGCGCGGTCGCCGTGACCGGCGGGATCTGTGCGATCAACCCCGCGATCGGGGGGACGGCCGTCTTCGAGTTCGTCGCCGGCCCGCTCGTGGACACGCTTCTGACGGCGGGGCTCGCCGCCGTCCTGGTCTTCGTCGGCTGGGTGATGGGGCGGGACGCGATCGCGGAGTTGCGCTCGGGTGCGGGCGGAATCTCGACGCGACTCGCGACGCCGTGGCTCCTCATTGCGGGCGTCGCCCTGCCGGGCTTTCTGTGTTTCACCCTGCTGACGAGCGCGGGCGTGGACGCCAGCCTCGGGTTCTGGCCCACGGCTGCCGTCGCGGTCGCGGCGAGCGTCGTCGCGTTTGCGGGGCTCCGGACTGACCGGGCCCTGGTTTGAGTCGACCGTGCCCGTCTCCTCCCGACGAGCGTAGCTGACGGCCGGCCAACCGCCCGAACCGTCGCCCCGGGCGGCCGCGCCTCGTCGCCGGCGGCCGCCACCTCGCCCGTATCGACGTTCGACGAACCCCCCTGTATCCGATTGCGGAAACCCTTTTGCCCCCCGTCGGCACGTACGCGACAATGAACGGAGGTGGTCCGGCGTGACCATGGACGAGCGGATCGAGGAGTTGCGCGAAAAGCGCGAGCGCGCGCTGCGGGGCGGCGGACAGGACCGGATCGACGCCCAACACGACAGGGGGAAGATGACCGCCCGCGAGCGCATCGACTACTTCCTCGACGACGACACGTTCAACGAGTTCGACCAGCTCCGGACCCACCGCAACCACAACTTCGGGATGGAGGAGACCCAGCTCCCGGGCGACGGCGTCGTCACGGGCTACGGCGAGGTCGACGGCCGGAAGACGTTCGTGTTCGCCCACGACTTCACCGTCTTCGGCGGGTCGCTCGGCGAGGTGTTCGCCGAGAAGATCACGAAGGTGATGGACATCGCGGTGGAGGTGGGCGCGCCGGTCGTGGGGCTCAACGACTCCGCGGGCGCCCGGATCCAGGAGGGCGTCCAGTCGCTCGGCGGGTTCGGGAGCATCTTCCGGCGCAACACCGAGGCCTCGGGCGTGATCCCGCAGATATCGGCGATCATGGGGCCGTGTGCGGGGGGTGCGGTCTACTCGCCCGCGCTCACCGACTTCACGTTCATGGTGAAAGACTCCAGCCACATGTTCATCACCGGCCCCGACGTGATCGAGACCGTCACCGGCGAGGAGGTGAGCTTCGAGGAGCTCGGCGGCGCGGTCACCCACGCCGCCACCTCCGGCGTCGCCCACTTCGCGTGCAACTCCGAGGAGGAGGCCTTAGACGACATCCGGCGGCTGCTGTCGTACCTCCCGCCGAACAACGTCGAGGACCCGCCGCGGGTCGAGCCGTGTGACGACCCCGACCGCGCCGACGAGTCGCTGACGGCGGTCGTCCCCGACCAACCCCGGAAGCCGTACGACATGCACGACGTGATCGGGGGCGTCCTCGATTCGGACTCGTTTTTCGAGGTCCACGAGGGCTTCGCGAAGAACGTCCTGGTGGGGTTCGCCCGGCTCGACGGCCACTCGGTCGGGATCGTGGCGAACCAACCGCGGGTCAACGCCGGCACCCTCGACATCGAGGCCTCCGAGAAGGCCTCGCGGTTCGTCCGGACCTGCGACGCGTTCAACGTCCCGATCGTGACCTTCGTGGACGTGCCGGGCTTCCTCCCCGGCACCGACCAGGAGCACGGCGGGATCATCCGGCACGGCGCGAAGCTGCTCTACGCCTACTCCGAGGCCACCGTCCCGCTGCTGACGGTGATCACGCGGAAGGCCTACGGCGGGGCCTACGACGTGATGGCGTCGAAACACCTGGGGGCGGACGTGAACTACGCGTGGCCCACCGCCGAGATCGCGGTTATGGGGCCGAAGGGCGCGGTCAACATCCTCTACGACGAGGAACTCGCCGCGGCCGAGGATCCCGAAGCCCGCCGGGAGGAGCTGATCGCGGAGTACCGCGAGGAGTTCGCCAACCCCTACACCGCCGCCGATCGGGGGTTCATCGACGCCGTGATCGAACCCACCGAGACCCGCGTCCGGCTCGTCGACGACCTGGAGATGCTCCGGTCGAAGCGGACGTCGCTCCCCGACAAGAAACACGGCAACCTCCCCATCTGAGATGAGCGACACCGACGACACCGGCCTCGATCCGGACCTCGCCGACCGGCTGTCGATCCCGGACGACGCCGACGACACGGAGGCCGCGGCGATCGCGACCGCGGTCGCAGCGCACGTGAGCGACGCCGAACGGGCCGCCGCGGCGGTGGCTGCCGCAGCGGCGGAGTCTGGGCCGACCTGGGACGGCGAGAAGTGGCGGTTCGCGGGGCGGCTGGAGTCGACCGGCGGACGGCGGATCGGGCGCGTGCCGGACGGGGCGCCGACCGACGAGTGGACCGCGGCGGGGCGCGCCGATCGGTTCTGAGGCGCCCGCGTCGGTAGCACCGCCGCTCACGAGCGCTCGACACCGAACGCAGAATCCCGACTACGCCGCGCCGCCGCTCTTCTTCCGGGTGATGTAGCCCGCGATCCGGTTGCGGACGCCCTTCGACTCCACGTTGGTCAGCGTCGCGACGCTCTCCTTGTTGGTCTCGAACTCCGTGTTGAACGCCTCCGGATACTTCTCGAGCAGGAGTTTCCCGAGCTGCTTGACGTATTTGGGTTTGATCGCCATACCGAAATATCCGCCAGCGCGCACAAAAACGATTCGTTCTTACGCCGACCGTCCGAGTCGCTCGTCGAGGATCAGCCGGGTCTTGGTGTTCTCGACCTCCTCCAACTCCCGCGCTCGGGTGATCAGTTCGTTCACCGCCCCGGTGTCGGCGGCGTCGACCACGAGGACGATGTCGGCCTCGCCGGACACCTGCCACACGAAGTCCACCTGATCCCACGCCGCGATCCGTTCGGAGATCTCGGTGGTGTGGACGTTGACCTTCACCGACACCTCGATCATGGCCTTGATGTTGCCCGTCCGCGTTGAGACGGTGAACCGCTCGATGACTCCCTCCTCGGTCAGCCGCTCGACCCGGTTCCGAACCGTCCCCTCCGAGGTCCCGACCTGCTCGGCGATCTCGGTGTAGGGGGTCCGGGCGTCGCGCCGGAGGATGTCCAGGATCTCCTGGTCGAGGTCGTCCATACCACCCGAACGGATCACGCGGGCTTACCGGTTACGAAATTCGTAACTCAGCTACGAAAGCAACACTTATACACCCGTGAAACGTTCGTTTCTCGTAATGTCGGACGCATATCTCGCCCTGGAGGACGGCCGCGTGATCGAGGCCCGCGGACGCGCTCCGGGACGCACCCGCGGCGAACTCGTGTTCACGACCGCCTACACCGGCTACGAGGAGAGCCTCACCGACCCCTCCTACGAGGAGCAGGTCCTGACGTTCTCGTACCCGCTGATCGGTAACTACGGCGTCCGAGACGAGCGCTTCGAGTCCGCCCGCGTCCACCCGCGCGCGGCCATCGCCCACGAGTTCACCGACGACGTCGCCGAGTGGCTCGACGGCGAGGACGTGCCCGCGCTCGACCACATCGACACCCGCGAGCTCGTGACCTCAATCCGCGAGGGCGGCGCGATGAAGTGCGGGATCGCCGTCGGCGACGACGTCACCCCCGAGGACGCCGAGGCGGAGCTCCGGGAGTGTAAGGGGATGAGCGAACACGTCGACATCGGCAAGCGCGTCACCACCGTCGAGCACACCACCTACGGCGACGGCGACGGCGACGCCGAGGTGGCGCTGATCGACTGCGGCGCCAAGGCGTCGATCGTGGACTCCCTGGTCGACCGCGACGCCGCGGTCCACGTGCTGCCGTACGACACCACGCCCGGCGAGCTCGCGGCGCTGGACCCCGACCTGTTGTTCATCTCGAACGGCCCCGGCGACCCGGCGAACTTCGAGGCCGCGGAGACGCTCGTCGACGAGTTCGTGGGCGACCTCCCCATCGCGGGGATCTGCCTGGGCCAGCAGGTCGTCGCCCGCGCGCTCGGCGGGACCACGGAGAAGATGGCGTTCGGCCACCGCGGCGTCAACCAGCCCGTTCGGGACCTCGACTCCGGGCAGGTCGTGATGACCACCCAGAACCACGGCTACACCGTGGGCGAACCCGGCGACGAACTCGACGTGAAGCAGGTCAACGTCAACGACGGCACCGCCGAGGGGCTCGCAAACGAGGAGCTCGACGTGCTCACCCGGCAGTACCACCCCGAAGCCCACCCCGGCCCCCACGACTCGCTCGGCTTCTTCGACGACGTGCTCGCGATGACGGCCGACGGTCCGAGCGTCGTCGCCGACGACTGAGCCGCCTCCGGTCTTCACCCTCCGGGTGTCGGCTCCCGACGCTCAGCCGAGGCGTTCGAGCGCGCCCGCGGCGGCATCGGCGACCACGTCCGACGCCGCCGCTCCCGCGGTGAGCGCTTCGAGCCGCGGTTTGGCCGGTTCGTACCCGGTGGCTGCGAGGAACCGAAGTATCGGGTCCCGCGTCCGGAGCCGCCCGCGGAGCCGGTCGGCGTCGAACCGTTCCTCGATCTCCGACTCGGAGAGCCCCTCGATCAGCTCCTCCAAGGCGTCCCCGGCGGGCGAGCGCACGTCGAACTCCGGGTGCATACTCCCCTCCAGGAGAGTCGTCAGTTCGTCGCCGCCCACCTCCGAGGGGGCGGATTCGACGGCCTCGGCGATCTCCTCGATCCGGGCTTCGGCTGCCTCCGTCATCGCGTGTCCCATCACGTGATGAGTTCAAAAACGTTCGGCCCGACGGGCAACGCCGTCCGTCGGTTTCGCCCGCGATTTCGCCGCCTGCGGACGCATCGGAGGGCAACGCTTAATTCGGGGGCCGGACAAACTGACATAATCGTATGGGCTTGTCTCCGCTCCTCGCGTCTTTCAGCCGCTGGCCTCCCCGTGACGTCGGCCCGTCGACGGTGACCGACCTCGTCGGATCCGACCCCACCAACTACGGCGCCGCCGGGTCGCTGCTCCAGACCGGACCGATCACGCCCACGACCATAACCGCCATGGGCGCGGTCGCGATCCTCATCCTGATCGGACTGTCGGCGTTCTTCTCCTCCTCGGAGATCGCCATGTTCTCGCTGGCGAAACACCGCGTCGACTCGATGGTCGAAGACGGGATCCCGGGCGCGGAGACCGTCAGCAGTCTCAAGAACAACCCTCACCGTCTGCTGATCACCATCCTGGTCGGCAACAACATCGTCAACATCGCCATGTCCTCCATCGCGACCGCGATCGTCGGCTTCTACTTCGATCCCGGGACCGCGGTCCTGGTCTCGACGTTCGGGATCACCACCCTCGTCTTACTGTTCGGCGAGAGCGCGCCGAAGTCCTACGCCGTCGAGAACACCGAGTCGTGGGCGCTCCGGATCGCCCGCCCGCTGAAGTACTCGGAGTACGTGCTGCTGCCGTTGGTCGTCGTCTTCGACCGGCTGACCCGCGCGATCAACCGGATCACCGGCGGCCGGTCGGCGATCGAGACCTCCTACATCACCCGCGACGAGATCCAGAACCTCATCCAGACCGGCGAGCGCGAGGGCGTGATCGAGGAGGAGGAACGGGAGATGCTCGACCGCATCTTCCGGTTCAACCAGACCATCGCCAAGGAGGTCATGACGCCGCGGCTCGACATGACCGCGGTGCCGAAAGACGCCACCATCGACGAGGCCATCGAGACCTGCGTCCAGTCGGACCACGAGCGCGTCCCGGTGTACGACGGCAACCTCGACAACATCATCGGGGTCATCACGATCCGTGACCTGGTCCGGGAGAAACACTACGGCGAGGGCGACCTCGAACTGACGGACCTCGTCCAGCCCACGCTCCACGTCCCCGAGTCGAAGAACGTGGACGAACTCCTGACCGAGATCCAGGACAACCGGCTGCGGATGGTCATCGTGATCGACGAGTTCGGGACCACCGAGGGGTTGGTCACCTTGGAGGACATGGTCGAGGAGATCGTCGGCGACATCCTCGAAGACGACGAGGAGGAGGCCTTCGAGCGGGTTAACAACCGCGAGACCCTGGTGCGCGGCGAGGTCAACATCGACGAGGTCAACGAGGCGCTCGGGCTCGACCTCCCGGAGGGTGAGGAGTTCGAGACGCTCGCGGGGTTCGTGTTCAACCGCGCCGGTCGCCTGGTCGAGGAGGGCGAGCGGATCGCCTACGAGGGGATCACCATCCGGATCGAGCAGGTCGACAACACCCGGATCCTGAAGGCCCGGATCACCATCCCGGAGCAGCCGGAGCCCGACCCCGACGGCGACGAGGCGACGCCCACGGCGGAGAGCGTCCCCGAAGAGGCGTCCGGAGCGTCGCCGGAGCCGGAGTAACCGCCGGCGCGTCGTTAAAGCACGGCGTCGACGCCGAGGAACGTGACGTAGGAGACCCCGAACGCCAGCGCCAGGGATCCGACCCACGCCGCGGCGGTCTTGAGCATCTTCCCGCGGCTGACGCCCGCACCGCCCGCGGCGTACCCGCTGCCGATGATCGCGCTCACGATGATCTCGTTGAACGACACCGGGATGCCCAGCGCGACGGCCGCCTGCGCGATGGCGAAGGAGGGGATCATCGCCGCGATCGACCGCCGCGGCCCGAGCGAGGAGTAGTCCTGTGAGAGCGCCTTGATCATGCGCGGCGCACCCGTCCACGACCCGATCAGGAGGCCGAGTCCCCCGCCGACCAGGAGCGCCGGCAGCGGAACCGCGACCGTCCCGAGCAGCGGCACCAGGGGACCGATCGCCAGCCCCACCTGGCTCCCGCCCGCGGAGAACGCCACCAGCCCGCCGAGTACGAGCAGGAACCGGCGCTGGCCGCGCGCGGGATCCAGCAGGATCTCCCGCCGGACCACCAGGAAGGCGGCGACGACCACCGCAACCGACGCCGCCACAACCCCGAGGTCGACCCCGATCACGGGCAGTGGAAGCGGCGGGGTCGCGGTCGCGGCCACCGCCGCCATCGACCGGCCGCCCTCGCCGCCGAGGGCCGCAAAGCGGATGTTCGCGACCAGGGCTCCGACCACGCCGGCCAGCGCCGGGACCGCGAGGCGTTCTGGCACCGAGTCGTTGCGGAGGAACCGCGCGGTGCCGTACGCGATGCCGCCGCCGACGAACGGCGTGAGCACCCACAGCGACGCGATCTGCTGGTACTTCGCGATCGCGGGGCCGCCGCCGTTTGCGAGCCCGACCCCCACCACCGCGCCGGTGACGGTGAACGCGGTCGCGATGGGGTAGCCCGCGAAGACGCCGATGGCCACCAGCGCGGCCGCAACGATCAGCGCGACCGTCGAGGCTGTCGCGGTGAGCACCGACCCCACCACCAGTTCCGTCCCCACGGCCTCGGTGACGTTCGCTCCCTGGAGCACCGCGCCGGCGAGTCCGAGGACGCCGACCACGAACCCCGCGCGCATCACCGAGATGGCGTTGGCGCCGACCGCGGGGGCGAACGGCGTCGACCCCGACGACCCGGCGCCGATCGACCACGCCATGAACAGGCTAGCCAGGGCGGCGATCACGAGAGTCGCTATGGTTGCGGCCGCGACCATCCGGCTATTTCCCCCGGTACCCCTCGTCGAACCCATCGCGGAGTCCGGTGAGGGTCCGCCTGACGAAGAGGAACGCGAAGAAGACGAACGCGAGAAGGAAGACGACGAGTACGACCAACGCGGGATTGGAGGCCACGAAGTCGGTCACGACGCCGATCTGGGCGGGGGCGCCGTCGGCACGCGCGGCTCCGAGTTCCCCGATCGATCCCGGCTGACGGGCGAGCATAGCCCCGATTTCCCCGGCGCCTGTATATGGGTTTCGCCCCTGATCGGCTGCTGTTTAGTTAGCCCAATACGCCGTCCGAACGTTCAAATACCGGGGCGAGGCCAACCACCCCGTGCCCGATTCCCCCGACTCGATCCCGATCTCGGACCTCGCCCGCGCCGCGTACTGCCCGCGGCAACTCTACTACGCCCGCCGCGACGACGATCGCGAGCCGCCGCAGTCGGTCGCTGCCGCCCGGGACCTCGCGTTCGAGTACGACCGGCTCGTCGACGCGTCCGACAGACGCCTCCGGGAGCGCCCCATCGCGGTCCCCCCGGAGACGTACCGGTCGAACCTCGCCGCGCTGGCCGAGCGTGACGACTACGACCGGCTCGCGGCTCCCGCCGACCGCGACGCCTTCCTCCGCGGTCGCGACTGCCACGGCGTCGCCCACAAGCTGCTCGACGCCGACGGCGGGACGGAGGCCGCGGGGGCGTCGCCGCCCGACGGAGCCGCGGGAGATCCACCGCCGGTGCCCACGGTCGTCTCGCCCGGCGAGCCGTCGCCGCGGGGCGTGTGGGAACCGCAGCGCGTCCGCGCGGTCGCGCTGGCGCTGGCGCTCGCGTGGGAGCGGGAGCGCGAGATCCCGCGTGCGGTCGTCGAGTACCCGCGCCACGGCGTGGTGCGGACGGTCCGACTGACGACCAGAAACCGGAGCGCGTACCGCCGCACCCTGTGGACCGTGAAATCGATGACGGGGGTCCCGGGCCGGATCGACGACGAGTCGAAGTGTGACGCCTGCGAGTACCGGACCACCTGCGGGACGCGCACCCGCTCGCTGAAGACGATGCTCGGGTTGGGGTGACCCCCGGAAGCGGACGGCCGCGGCCCGAACGGGTGAGGTCGGCTCTCGCCCGGTTCACCCGTCGCCGACTGTCGGCTCCTCGCCCGTCGCGTCTTCGAGCCACGCGACGACGGCGTCGGCCATGGCGCCGCGGCGGTGGACCACGTTCCGGTCGGGATCGACGACGGTGCTCCCGCCGCCCGGGGTCCGACCCCCGTCGACGACGGCGGTGACGGCCTCGCGGAACTCCGCGGGAAGCTCGTCGGGGTGCGTGACGCTCGGGGCACCGCTCCGGTTCGCGCTCGTCGCGGTCACCGGCCGGGGCGCGACCCGCTCGAACAGCGACACCGCTATCTCGTGGTCGGGGATCCGGACGCCAACCCGATCGCGACCGGCGGTGAGAGCGTCCGGCAGCGACGGCTCCCGCTCGACGACCACGGTGATCGGGCCGGGAAGGAACGCCCGCAGAAACCGGCGGGCACGCTGGCTCGGGCGGGTGTATCGCAGCGCCGCGGCGACGGTTGCGACTCCGATCGACAGCGGCTTCGACCGGTCGCGCCGCTTGAGCTCGAAGACGCGTTCGACCGCCTCGGGGTCGGTCGCGTCGACGCCCAAGCCGTAGACCGTCTCGGTGGGATAGACGGCGGCGCCGCCCTCGCGGATCCCCGCGGCCGCCGCGTCGAGCTCGGCCTCCGACGGCTCTCCGTGGTCGGTCATCATCCGGACGTATGGGCGTCAGGCGGCAAGAGCGTGGCGGAGTCCGGCGGCGACGACCGGATCACCGGATCGTCCACTCCCCGTCGTCGCGTTCGACGAGCCCCCGGTCGGACAGCCGGTCGAGCGCGGTCTCGACCCGACCCGGGTCGGCGTTGAGCTCGTCGGCGACGCCGCGGGCATCCCGGGCTCCCCTGGCGATCGCGGCGAGCACCTCCGCGTGAAACCGGCTGTCGGCCTCCGATCCGAGCCGCTCGCTCAGGGCATCGAGCACGTCGGTCACGCGGCCGTGAACCCACCGCTGCGCCAAGGAGAGTTCGCGCTCGACGTCCTCCAAGTAGGCGTACTCCTCGGCGAGGGCGGCGACGCCGTCTCCCGCTCCGTCCTCCCGCGCCGGGCCGACGGCGCCGTCATCACCCCGACCCGTCGACGCCGTCTCCGCGGCGCCGGCACCCGTCGCCGAGTCGTCGTCGCCGGAGCCGTCGTCGCCGCACCTCTCGTCGGCGGGCCGGGGTGTGTGCCCGTCCCTCCGCGGTAGTTCGAGCGAGATGTGTTGACACCGCCCGCGCATATCCAGGCTCCGGCTGGCGGGGTACGCGCTCTTCGCGCCGAAGCGGTACGGCGAGACGCTCACTTCGAGTCGGAGGTTCCGCGCGATGTGGAAGTACTTCCGGCGTTGGTCGTCGGTCCGACTCTCCACCAACCCCGCCTCCTCGAGCCGCCGGAGGTGGTCGATGACCGCTTTCGGACTGACGCCGAGGTACTCGCTGATCTCGGTGACGTAACAGGGTTTGTGCGAGAGGAGCCGGAGGATGCGCCGCCGGTTCTCGTTCCCCAGGAGGTCCAGGAGTACCGCGGAGTCCATAACCACAGGTAAACTCTAAGAATATATAAGCGTGCTGTACTCGCTGCGACGCCGAAATGGCGTTTTCGGAGGTTTCAGTCCGTTTTGCGGTCGAACACCCAGTTCGCGTATCCGACGACGACGACCGAGAGCACGACCGTGATGCCCGCGAGTAGTCCCCCAGCCTCGTACCGGAGCGGCGGGTAGAGCCCGAGCCCGTAGTCGAAGGCGTCGTTGAGGAGCAGGAGGGCGAGCGCGGCCACGAGCGCCGCGCGGGACGTCTTCCCGTAGTAGGGGATCACCGCGGCGTGCAGCAGGAAGAAGAGGTGGGTCAGGAGGATCCCCCAGTACTCCCAGAGCAGCGCGGGCGTGAACCCGAAGTACAGATCCGGCCGAAGATTGAGCGCGACGGCGGTCCAGACGCCGTACTTCACGAGCCACACGAACGCGAGAGTGTGGACGAGCGCGAGCAGCGGGTTCGAGGGCGCCTCGTCGACCGGTTCGCCGAGACGCGGGAGCAGCGTCGCGACCGACAGGGTCGCGAGCGCGAGCGCAGTCGGGGAGTCGCCGAAGAGGGGGTACGCCAGCGCGGTGAGGTCCCGGAGCGAGGGATCGGAGTGGACGTAGAAGCTGACGCCGACAAGAAACGCCGCGGCGTCGGCCACCACCAGCCACCCCAGGCTCGCGGGGTTGCCGAGGTAGTACTGGACCCACCGCCGGGGAAACGGGCGTCTGAGCCGACCCCAGCCGACGCCGGAGTCACCGCCGCCGGCCTCCCCCGCGGACCCGGCGACGGCGTCGTCCCCTCCCGAGCGGCCGCCCGGCGCGTCGCCGTCGGCCGGATCGCCGCGTGGCTCGCCCATCGGTCTCTCCGACGCCGGGGAGCCGAAAGAAGGTGTCGCGTCGGCGGTGACACGCCGGTCCGCGAGCGACCGCGACCCGCAGAAACGAAGCCTATTCCGCGCTGCCCGCCGTGAGTGGGTGTATGCAGGTAGGACTCGTCATCCTCGACGGCTGGGGCCTCGGGGACCACGACCGGCGGGACGCGGTGAGAGCCGCGTCGACGCCGAACGTCGATCGACTGGCCGACGTCGGTGCGTCCGGCACGCTCGACGTGTCGGGGCGTCGGGTCGGCCTCCCCGAGGGACAGATGGGCAACAGCGAGGTGGGGCACCTCAACATCGGCGCGGGACGCGTCGTCACCCAGGCGTACACCCGGATCGAGGACGCCATCGCCGCGGGGGAGTTCCGCTCGAACCCCGCGGTCGCGTCGGCGTTCGACCACGTCGCGGAGACCGGCGGCCGGGTCCACTGTATGGGGCTGCTCAGCGACGGCGGCGTCCACTCCGAGGAGGGCCACCTCCACGCGCTGATCGAAGCCGCGGCGGACGAGGGCGCCGACGCCGTGACCCACGCGTTCACCGACGGCCGCGACACCGATCCCTACGCCGGCGAGGAGTATCTGACGCGGCTGGCGTCGGTCGTCGACGACTACGGAACCGGCGACGTCGCGACCGTCTCGGGGCGGTACTACGCCATGGACCGGGATCACAACTGGGAGCGGACCGAGCGCGCCTACGACGCCATCGTCCGGCGGAAGGCCCCTCACGAGGCCGACACGGCGGTCGAGGCGGTCACTGACTCCTACGACCGCGGCGACACCGACGAGTTCGTCGAGCCCACGCTGGTGCGGGGTGGCCCGGCGCTTTCGGCCGGCGACGCGGTGCTGTTCTTCAACTTCCGGCCGGATCGGGCCAGACAGCTCGTGCGGTTGCTCGCGGACGTCGACCCCGTCTGGCCGTTCGACACCGACCCGCCCGACGTTCGGGTGGTGACGATGACCGAGTACGACGCGACGTTCGACCTCCCGGTGGCGTTCCCGCCGGAGGAACCTCAGCGGACGCTCGGGGACGCCCTCGCCGAGGCGGGGTTGACCCAGCTCCGGATCGCCGAGTCCGAGAAGTACCCGCACGTCACCTACTTCCTCAACGGCGGCCGCGAGATCGAGTTCGACGGCGAGATCCGCCGGATCGTGGAGAGCCCCGACGTCCCCACCTACGACCTCGCGCCGGAGATGAGCGCCGCGGCGGTGACCGACGCCGCCCTGGATCTCGTCGACGCTCGCGACCCCGACGCGATGGTGCTCAACTACGCGAACCCGGACATGGTCGGCCACACCGGCGACTTCGACGCGACCGTGACCGCCGTCGAGACCGTCGACCGCGAGGTCGGCCGACTCGTCCCGGCGATTCAGCGGGCGGGCGGCCACGTGCTGGTCACCGCCGACCACGGCAACGCCGACGACATGGGCACGGCGGAGAAGCCCCACACCGCCCACACCACGAACCCGGTGCCGCTCGTCCACCTGACGCCCGACGGCGACGGCGGGGGTACGCAGGTGCGAGCGGGCGGGTCGCTGTGCGACATCGCGCCCACGATGCTCTCGCTGATGGGTCTCGACCCCCCGTCGGCGATGACCGGCGACCCGCTGGTGGAGTAGCGCACCGACCACCGCTCTCGGTCGAGCCGTCGAACGCCTCCCCCGCGTACGTTCGACCCGCCGCTCTCCGCATCCGAGTTTCGCCCTCGCGCCGAGGCCGGCGGGGAACGAGGCTCCGGGCGCCGTCACTCGCCGCGCCCATCCGCTGCGGCCCGACGGCGGAGCTTCGTCTCCACGCCACCCATCCGCCCGGGATCGGGCTACACGCGGGGGCTCGGCGGATCAGCGTGACCCGACGGTCTCCGCCGGACACGGGTGAATACCACACGATTCAAGACTCGTCGGTGGCAACGGTCGATCGCGCCACGGTAGCCAAGTCTGGAAAAGGCGGAGCACTCAAGATGCTCTCCCGTAGGGGTCCGCAGGTTCAAATCCTGTCCGTGGCACTCTCTCCGTGACGGTGGGGCGATACCACCCTCGCTAGCCGCGAGTGACCACTCGCGGAACCGATCGGATCGCCCCCCGCTCGACCCCGACCGGGTGGCGTTGCCTCACGGGGCCGTTCACTCGAACCGATCGCCGAGTCGCGACGGGAGCTCTCGCGCGACCCCGACCGCGACGGCGGGACCCACGACCGCAACGACGACGAGCGCGACGCCACCGCCGACGACCGCGCCGACGAGCAGCGCCAGCAGTACCACCGGGACCGCGATCACGACGCTCCCGCGGGCGAGCACGCCACCCACGCCCGCCGCGTAGTCCGCGACCGCGCCCGGAAACTCCCGGATTCCTGGACCGTCCGACATACCACGGCCGTGGTCGCCCGAGAACAAAGTCCTGTTCACTCGACTCCCGACCCTCGGCGCCGGCGGTCGGTCACCACTCGATCGGCTCCCGGTCGTGCCAGAACCGCCCCCCGGGCGATCCCGGCCGGAAGCGACACAGCCACGTCGGGGTCTCCGCGCCCGTCGCAACCGACCGGGCGGCGTCCTCGCCGCCCATCTCGGTTCTGACCCATCCGGGTGACGCGGAGTTCGCGATCAACCCCTCCTCGGCGTACTCCCCGTGGAGGTAGGCCGTCAGCCCGTTTACCGCGGTCTTCGAGACGCGGTACGCCGGCGATCCGCCAGACTGGCCCTCGCCGAGGGCACCCATCCGCGAGGAAACGTTGACGACGCGGCCGCCGTCCGACTGCAGGAGTAGCGGCACCGTATGCTTGCACACCAACATCGGCCCGCGGAGGTTGGTCGCGAGCGTCCGGTCGACCGTCTCGACGTCCTCGGAGACGATGTCGGACCCGAACTCCCCGACTCCGGCGTTGTTGACCACGACGTCCAGCCGCCCCGCGGTCCGGAAGATCTCGTCGGCCGCCGCGGAGATCTCTCCCTCCTGGGTGACGTCCACGAGAACGTGCTCCCACGCGTCGGGCACGTCGTGGGTCACCGACCGGGTCGCGGCGAAGACGGTCGCGCCGAGGTCGTCGAGGTTCTCGGCGATCCGTCGGCCGATCCCGCGGTTCGCGCCGGTCACGAGCGCGACCTGACCGTCCAGCGAGTCGTGCAGTTCCGGTTCGGGGTGGGCGTCGGTCATCGCCTCGTGGAACGTGGCGGACCGGCAAGGGGGTTGCGCCTGCCGAACGGCGGCACGCGGCGCGGACCCGAGAGCCGTGGCGTCAGCCCTGGAAGTCCCGCCGCATGGCGATCTCGAACCAGGGGCACAGCCGGAGCTGGCGGTACCACGACGGGTGCTCGTGGAGGTGCCCGTAGTCGGCCCACAGCAGCCCCGCAACCTCCGCCTCGTCGGGGTCGAGCGAGGTGTCCTCGAGGGTCACTTTCAGCACCGAGCAGACCTCCCACTCCAGACCGGCGTTCTCGTAGTAGCGCTTGTACTCGAACTTGTCCGTCACCCGGAGGTCCCGGTACTGGTCCGGCGTGATCCCGAGCTCGTCGTCGAGCCGCTCGCGGGTCGCCGCGGTCTGGGACTGCCCCTCCACGGGGTGAGAGGCGACCGTCCCGTCCCAGTGGGTGTCCCAGAGCCGCTTGCCGGGGGCGCGCTGGCCGAGCAGGATGTGACCCTCCCCGTCGAACACGAGACACGTGAACGCGCGGTGGCGGATCCCCTCGCCGGTGTGTGCGTCGAGTCGGTTGACCAGCTCCCTGGCGTTGTCGTCGGCGTCGACGGCGATCACGTCCTGCCCGGCGTTGTCGTGGACCGCCGACCCCGCCTCCCCCTCCGCCGCCGCGGGCGCGGCGTCGTCGTGGTGCTCCGTACTCATACGTGGTGTCTCACGGAGGGGGCCCAAGGAGTCTTCGATGCGTACCCGACCCGGATCGATCGCGGAGTGTGCGGCTACCGCGGATTCCGTCGGTCGACGCCCGCCGACGCCTCGACCGCGCGTCGCACGCGACGCCGGACGGCGGGATCGGTGCTCGGCCGCCCGATGCTCACGGCGTCGGCACCGTACCGCAGGTACTCCCGGACGGTCTCCCCCCCGCGAACTCCGTTGTTGGCGATCACGAGGAGCGCGGGGGCCGCGTCGGCGACCGATCGGATCACCGACTCGGCGTCCATCGCGTCGACGTGGATCGCGTCCGCGCCGGCGCCGGCGACGGTCCGGGCGACGTCGGCGAGGTCGACGCCCGACACCTCCGCGCGGACCTTCACGCTCACGGCCGCGCCGGCATCGACGGCGGCTCCGACGTACGCGCGGAGCCGCCCGGGGTCCCGGAGCAGCGTCTCGCCGCACCCCGCCGCGCACATCTCGGCCTGCCGGCAGTGGGCGTTGACCTCGACGATCGCGTCGCGGGCGGCACACACGCGGGCCACCGCTCCGACGGGCCCGGGCGCGGCCGCCCGCACGTTCACGCCGGGCCTGATCGGCGCGTCGGCGAGCGCGTCGAGTTGGGACTCGACGAACGCCACCGGGTCGGGCGGCAGGAACTCCTCGCGGTCGCGGGCGACCAGGTCGCGGGCGGCGTCGCGGGTCGGGCCGTCGAGGGCGATCCCGCCGAGGAACGCGGCGCCCGCGTGGTCGGCGCCGGCTCGCGCCCACGCGGCGTCGGCCGCGCCGCTGAGACTCGCCAGGGCGACCCGGGGCGCGAACACTCAGATCACCGCCGAAGCCCCGTCCGCCCGGACCGTCTCCGAAGGCCGCGTCACTCACACCACCGCCGAGAGCGCGGCGTCGACCGCGCGGGCAACGCGGGCGGCGTCGTCGGGGGCATCCATCCGCGTGTCGGTCCGCACGACCGGTCGGTCCGGGTCCGTGGGGTCGTCGTCGTCGAGCACGAACGCGTCCGCGAACGGGTACGCGGCCACGACCCCCGCGGTCGACGCCTCGTAGCCGACCCCGCGCATCAGCGCCGGCGCCGGCCCGGAGAACACCGTCGACCCGACGAACGGCGAGACCACGACGACGGGCGTCGACGAGAGCGCCGGCTCGACCCCCTCCATCGCGAGCATCGGGCCGATGCTGGTGATCGGGTTCGACGGCCCGATCACGACGGGGTCGGCGAGCGCGTCACGGACCGCCGGCGTCGGCGACGCCGCCTCCGCACCCCGGAACTCCACGTCCCGAACGGCGGGGTCGCCGCCGCGATCCACCCAGTAGGTCTGGAAGTGCATCGTCCCCTCGTCGGTGTGAATCATCGTCGCCACGGGATCGTCGCTCATCGGCAGCAAGTCGACGTCGAGGTCGAAGGCCGCCGCGAGCCTCCGCGTCACCTCCGTGAGCGACCGCCCCTCGTCGAGCAGCGAAGTGCGGGTGAGGTGGACCGCGCGGTCGCGGTCGCCGATCTCCAGGAACTCCGCGACGCCGGAGAACCGCCGCCACCGGGCGATCTCGCGGCCGGCGGTCTGGGCGTCGTCGTCGAGATACCGGGGGCCGGCGTCGAGCCCCGCCGCCGCCGCCAGCCGCCGGAGTTCGTCGTGGGTCGCGGTGGTGTCGCCGTCGATCCCCCACCACGTGTCGGTGTCGAGGACGCCGCCGCCGTGGAACAGCACGGTGTCGACGTCCGGGCAGACCAGGTGGCCGCCGATCTCGACGTCGTCGCCGGTGTTCGCCACCACCGTCGTCGCCGACGGGTCGAAGACGGCGTCGGCGCCGGCGAGCAGCTTCGGGGTTCCGGTCCCGCCGGCGAGGAAGGTGACCATACCCGACGTAGCACGGGCGTCGGTTTGAACGTTGCTTCGGCGCCGACGACCGCGACGGGTCGATCACGGCAGCAGTACGTGTCACACTCCACGTAGTGGGGGGCGTGCCGGCCCCCGAACGCCTCGGTCGCGTACTCGCCGTCCGCACCGGTCGCCAGGACCACGCACACCGGTGCGCTCGATCCCGCCGACTCCCGCGACGGACGAATTTGTGAAAACTACAATATTGCTCGCGCACGTCGGCCCTCCGCTCCGGGTCGAAGCTCGGTACGCGTCGACCGGTGTACGACGAAAACGCCCGGATGGCGGTCAAAACGGCGTTGCGCGCGTTCGGATATCGATCCGAAGTGGTTCGGGGCGGCTCGCGCCTCCGTCTCTCCCGGCGCAGAAATGGGAATAAATTGCAAAACTATTAAGCGGATCGCACGAGTAGCAGGAGGTAGATGAGCGAATCAGACGACGCCGACGAGATTCGAGAACGGAGACGTCAGGAGCTGCTGGAGCAGGTCGGTGAGACGTCCGAGCCCGACCCCGCGCCGGCGGACGCGCCGGACGACCCGGTACACGTCGAGACTCGGGACCAGTTCGCCGAGATCACGGCCGAAGGGGTCGTGCTGGCGGACTTCTACGCGGACTGGTGTGGGCCGTGTAAGCAGCTCGAACCGATCGTGGAACGGGTGGCCGCGAACACGTCTGCGACCGTCGCGAAGGTCGACGTCGACCAGCACCAGGCGCTCGCGGGACAGTACGGCGTCCGCGGCGTCCCGACGATGGTGCTCTTCAGCGGTGGCGAGACCGTCGAACGGGTCGTCGGCGTCCGCACCGAGGAGCAGCTCTCGAAGCTGATCGAGAACTACGCCTGACCCTCCCGCCCCGGGTCACGACGACCGACGGTCGTCGCACCGAGGCAACGGTCCGCCCGGTTCGAGACGATCCCCCGTCCGCTGCGGGCGTGCGGATCACGGCACACGGTGCGGGCGGCGGCCGTGGTCGGCGACGATCGAGCGGTAGTTCTCGAAGACGCGCGCAGCCTCGCGGGCGGCCGCCACGCTCTCGTCGGTGACCGTCTGCCGGACCGACCGCAGCCGGTCGTCCGAGAGGCCCTTGGTGCCGATCACCCACTCCGCCGTCTCGCGGTCGTACTCGGGGTGGAACTGAACGCCGTACGTCGACCCCAGGCGAAACGCCTGGAGCCCGTTGTCGTTGCGTGCGAGTTCGACCGCCCCGGATGGCAGTTCCGCGACGCGGTCGGAGTGGGTCTCGAACGCGGTGAACGACGCGGGCACGTCCGCGAACAGGGGATCGTCGCCGACGCGCCGGATCGTGCGGTACCCGAGTTCGTACGCACCCGTATCCACCACGCGCCCGCCGAGGGCCTGTGCGAGGAACTGGTGGCCCCAGCAGATCCCCAACATGGGCACGTCCGCCCGATGGGCGCCCCGGGCCCACGCAGTCAGTTCGTGGATCCAGGATTCGTCGTCGTAGACCGAGGTCTGCGAGCCGCTTATCACGACGCCGTCGTAGCGCCAGGCGTCGCCCGCCGCCGCCGGCGGGAACCTCCCTTCGCTGGCCGCGTAAGTGGTCGCCGTCACGTCCGGGGCGTCCAGTTCGCGGGTGAGATTTCGCTCCGCCGGCGTCTCACCGATCGAGGCGTCCACGATCGCTATTTCGATCGTCATACGTACGTATAAAATTCACAATATCTTCGATCTTCCGAACGTTGTACGGTCGATACACGACCGCGTCGTGCGGGCGCCCCGGTCCACGGCACGGCCGAGCGGTCGTCCGTGGCGGTGACGCGGTCGGGAGGCCGCCTGCGAGAGCGGCGCCACCGGCCAGTCTACCCGAGGCTCGGCGGAACGAAACGGCCGAATCGAGGCCGAAGCGTGCGTTAGACGGACTCCGGAGGCCACTCCGGCGTCTCGCGCCCGACGGTGACGGACCGTCGGCTGACGGGTCTTCACCGACCGGCGCCCGGCAGCGAAGCATTATTGTCACTTGCGCCCGTACGTATGGTATGAACGTAAACGTGGGACAAACGGACAAGACGGTTCGCATCGCTGCCGGCGCGGTCGTCGGACTGGTTTCGCTCGCGACGCTCGCGGGCGCGGCACCGCTACCCGCACTCGCGGCGCCCGTTCTCGGCGTCGTGGCTCTCATCCTGCTCGTAACCGGGTACACCGGCTTCTGCGGGCTGTACTCGGTGCTCGGCGTCGACACCTGCCCGGCGGACGTACGGTGAAGTACCTCGGGGACGGGCCCCGAGGCACTCTCGCCGTATTTCGGTAGAGCCGTTCGCGAACCGCACAGTACGTTTCACTCGCCCGGGTGTACGACAACCGACGCCCGGGAGAGCGCGGGCTATTTGCGGCCGGCCGTCGGATCTCGGATATGCACGCGATCAAGGACAGCGTCCACGACTACATCACGCTCGGGCCGGCGGGGCGGGACCTGCTCGACACGCCCGCGGTCCAGCGGCTGCGGCACGTCAAACAGCTCTCGACCGTCCGGCTGGTCTACCCCGCCGCGAACCACACCCGGTTCGAGCATTCGCTCGGCGTCGCCCACCTCGCGGCCCGCGCGCTCGACCACTTGGGCGTCGACGGCGACCGCGCGCGCCACGTCCGCGCCGCCGCGCTCCTCCACGACACCGGTCACGGCCCGTACGGCCACCAGACCGAGGAGGTCATCCGGCGCCGTACGGGGTCCGATCACGACGAGATCGGGTGGTTGCTGGACGGCTCCGAGGCCGCGGCCGTCCTCCGGGCCCACGACCTCGACCCCGACCGGGTGGCCGCACTCGTCCGCGGGGAGCGAGAGCTCGGCCAGCTCGTCTCCGGGGAGCTCGACGTCGACCGGATGGACTACCTGGTTCGGGACGCCCACCACACCGGCGTGCCGTACGGCACGATCGACCACGGGCGGCTCGTCCGGGAGCTCCGGTACCGCGACGGCCGGCTGGTGCTCGCCGACGGCAACGTCCAGACCGCGGAGTCGCTGCTGCTCGCGCGGGTGCTCATGAACGGGACGGTCTACCGCCACCACGTCTCCCGGATCGCGGGCGCCATGCTCGAACGCGCCTCGGAACGCCTCCTCGACGCCGACGGGCCGGCGTCGGAGACGACGGAACCCCGGGACGGGGCCGGGACCCGCGGCGTCGACCATCCGGGCGACGTCGACGTCCACCGGTTCCGTCGGCTGGCGGATCACGACCTGCTGATCGCGCTCCGCGGCGTCGTGCCCGACCTCGCGCGCCGGATCGAGCGGCGCGACCTCTACAAGCGCGCGGTCTGGGCGCCGCTCGACGCCGTGCCGGCCGAGATCGTGGACCTGACACACGGCGAGGCGCGCGCGGCCGCGGCGGAGATCGCCGACCGCGCCGGGGTCGACCCCGATTCGGTCCTGGTCGACGTTCCCCCGCGGCCGCAGTTCACGGAGTCCCGCTCCCGGGTCGTCGTCGACGGCGCCGTCCGGCGGCTCTCCGACGCCTCCGAGCTGGTCGGGGCGCTCCGGGACGTCGAGCGCGCACAGTGGCGACTCGGGGTGTACGCGCCCGCCGGGGCCGTCGACGCGGTCGGCGACGCCGCGGCCGCGGTGCTGGGGCTCGCGGGGGACGGACGTCCGGAAGCGTTCGACGCGTGACGCCGACTCCGTCCCGGTGATCGCCCGGGAGATGCCGGTCACCCGCCGTCGTGCCCCCGTCGCGAGCCCCGCTCCGGTACAGCTCAGACCGACGCGTCGGCCGCGCCGTTCGCGAGTTCGTCGGCGACGACGTCCGGGGCCAACAGCGCGGGGTCGATCGCGAGGTCGGCCTGTCCGCGCGCGAACTCCGGCAGCGAGTCGCGGGTGTAGGTCACGATCCGGACCGCGGTGTTCGCCTCCTTCGCGACCGGGATGGCGGAGGCGTCGTCCATCTCCGTGAGCACGAGCGTGTGCGCCGCGTCGAGCCCGGCGGCGTCGAGCGACTCGCGGGTGGCGATCCCCTCCACCCGGACCACTTCCGCACCGAGCGCCTCCAGGGCTCCGGTGAGATCCTCGTCGTCGGGACCGGCGAGGATGATCATTCGTACTCGATGGTCGCGGGCGGTTTGTGCGTCACGTCGTAGACCACGCGGGCGACGTTGTCGTTCTCGCCGGTGATCCGCGATTGGATCCGCTGGAGCGTCTCCCACGGGAGCTCCTGGGCGCGGGCGGTCATCCCGTCGCGGGACTCCACCGACCGGACCGACACGATCCACCCGTGGACGCGGTTGTCGCCTTTCACGCCCGTGGCCTTCCCGACCACCGCGGCGAACGCCTGCCAGGGGTCGTGTTCGGCGGTCTCCTCCTCGACGACGTGACACGCCTCGCGGGCGATCGCGACCTTCTCCCGCGTGGCCTCGCCGATGACGCGGATCGCCAGCCCCGGGCCGGGGAACGGCATCCGCTCTTCGGTCACGGCGCCGAGTTCGAGCTCGCGGGCGACCTCGCGAACCTCGTCCTTGTAGAGGTCGCGGACGGGCTCGACGATCCCCTCGAAGTCGACGACCTCGGGCAGCCCGCCGACGTTGTGGTGCGACTTGATGTTGCCCTCCGACTCGATCCGGTCGGGGTAGATCGTGCCCTGGACGAGGTAGTCGGCGTCTGCGGATTTGGCCTCCCGCTCGAACTCCCGGATGAACTGCTCGCCGATCGCGTGGCGCTTCCCCTCGGGGTCGGTGACGCCCTCCAGCGCGTCGAGAAACCGGTCCTGCGCCTCCACGATGCGGAGCGAGTCCATGTACGAGAAGGTTTCGCGGATCCCCTCGGTCTCCCCCTTCCGCATCAGCCCGGTGTCGACGTAGACGGGGGTCAGCCGGTCGCCGATCGCGCGGTACGCCAGCGCCGCGGCGACCGAGGAGTCGACGCCGCCCGACAGCGCGATGACCGCGTTGGCGTCGCCGATCTGGGCTTCGATCTCGGCGACCGCGTCCTCGATGAACGGCTCGACGTCGACCATCAGGCCTCCACCTCCCTGTCGATGTCGCGCGCGTCCAACTCCCCGGCGACCGCGTCGAGAAAGCCCACGAACGGCGGGCTGGCTCTGTCGGGACGGGAGCGGAACTCGGGGTGGAACTGCGTCCCGAAGAAGAACGGGTGGTCGTCGCGTTCGAGGATCTCCATACGGTTGTTCGCGGTGCCCGAGAAGTCGAGCGCGCCCGACTCGAGCTCGTCGATGTACTCGGGGTTAACCTCGTAGCGGTGGCGGTGGCGTTCCGTGCAGACGGTGTCGCCGTAGACCCGCTCGGCCAGTGACCCGGGCTCGATGTCGGTGTCGTGGGCGCCGAGCCGCATCGTGCCGCCCATGTCCTCGACCTCGTACTGCTCGGGCAGGATGTCGATCACGGGGTGGCCGGTGTCGGGATCGTGCTCCGCGGAGTGTGCCCTCTCCAGTCCGAGGACGTTGCGCGCGTGTTCGACCACCGCCATCTGGAAGCCGAGACACAGCCCCAGGAAGGGGACACCGTTCTCGCGACAGTACTCGACGGCGTTCAGCTTGCCCTCGATGCCGCGCGTACCGAACCCGCCGGGGACGACCACGCCGTCCGCCCGCTTCAATCGGCCCTCGTGGCGGTCGAGCATCTCGTCGGAGTCGACCCACTGCACGTTCACCTCGGTCCGGCGCTCGATCCCGGCGTGCTTCAGCGCCTCGTGGACCGACATGTACGCGTCTTCGAGGTCGTACTTCCCAACGAGGGCGATGTCGACCTCGGTGTCCCGGTCGCGGGTCACCAGCTCCCGCCACCGGTTGTCGCGGTCGGCGGGCGGCAACGCCTCCGACGCGAGGTCGAGCCGCTCCATCACGTACTCGTCTAACCCCTCGTTTTCGACCATCAGCGGGACGTGGTAGACGTCCTCGACGTCGGGGTTCGAGAAGACCGCCTCGGTGGGTACGTCGCAGAACAGCGCGATCTTCTCCTTCGTCTTGGGGTCGAGTTCGTCCTCACACCGCCCGACGAGGATGTCGGGCTGGAGCCCGATCGACCGGAGCTCCTTCACCGAGTGCTGGGTGGGCTTGGTCTTCTGCTCGCCGTTCTTCGAGTACGGCACCAGCGTGACGTGAGTGAAGAGGATGTCGCCGTCGTCTTCCTCGTGGGCGAACTGCCGGAGGGCTTCGAGGTAGGGCATCCCCTCGATGTCGCCGACGGTGCCGCCGACCTCGACGATACAGACGTCGGTCCCCACCGCGGCCTCCCGGATGCGACGCTTGATGTCGTCGGTGATGTGCGGGATGATCTGGACGGTCTCCCCCAAGTAGTCGCCCGCGCGCTCCTTCTCGATGACGTGCTGGTAGGTCTTCCCGGTGGTGACGTTGTGGTCCGACGTCATGTCCACCCCGAGGAAGCGCTCGTAGTTCCCCAGATCCAGGTCGACCTCGCCGCCGTCCTTCAGGACGTACACCTCCCCGTGCTGGTAGGGGTTCATGGTCCCCGCGTCGACGTTGAGATACGGGTCGATCTTGACCGCGGTCACGTCGAACCCCGCGTTCGACAGGAGCCGGCCGGTGCTGGCGGCGGTGATCCCCTTCCCCAGCCCGGACATCACCCCTCCCGTCACGAAGATGAACTTCCGACCCAGCGAGGGGTCGTACCCGGTTTCGGGTTCCTTCGGCATACCGAGTGTGGGCAAGGCCGCATCAAAACGGTTTCGGAGCCAGTGCCGGCCGAAAGCGGGCGACGTCCGGACGCTCGGGAGTCGATACGCGACGAAACCGACCGAACGTACGCCGTCACCCACGATCCCGAAACGAGCGTCGATCCGGCGCCGGTGCCGGTCACCCGTCGCCGGCCGCGTCGCCCGCCGACGACACTCGATCGACGACCTCGCCGTCGACCAGGTCGACGCGCTCGACCCCCTCGATCTCGAGCACCAGCCCCGGGCCGAACGCCGACGCGGGCGTGTGGTATCCCGTCGGCGCCGCCCCGTCGAGCACCCGGTCGGCGATCAGCGCCGCGGCCTCGGCGGTGAACCGGTAGGTCTCGGGGGTTCGGAGCCGCGACACCACGCGTGCCTCCGCCGTTCGGCCCTCGCCCCAGACGTGTGCCTCACCGGACGCGCGTGTCTCGGCGTCGGGACCGTCGACGTACCGGTCGATCAGCCACGACACGCCGCGTCGAGCGAGGTCGCCGTCGAGGAGCCCCCCGACGTACGGCGCGACCGCCACCGCGCGGCGACCCGCGGGCGGCAGCGCGAGATACACCTCGACGTTCGGGATTCCGGTGGTGTGGTAGGCGGTCGAGACGTCGCCCCACGGGATCGACACCGCCCGCCGGAGGCCGTCGCCGAAGTCGACCACGCGGGTCCGAGCGCCCACCGGCTCCGCGCGGAGGTCGCCGTCGCGACGGACCGCCCCCTCGCCGATCCCCGAGAGGGCAGTCTTCAGCGTTCCCGGGGAGACGCCGCCGTCGGCGTCGAGCGCGAGCGAGAGGTGCGTCGCGTCGGGCAGCCGGTCGTGGAGGTGCGCAGCCAGGCAGTCGGTGGGGACCACGTCGAAGCCGACGCCCGGGAGGAGCGTCACGCCCGCGGTCTCGGCGTCGGGGCCGCGGCGCCGGAGCCGCTCGAACACGGGGAGTTCGCCCGTGATGTCGAGGTAGTGGGTGCCGGTTTCGAGACAGGCCGCGGCCATCGCGTCGGCGGTCTCGGAGAACGGGCCGGCGCAGTTGAGCACGGCGCCGACGTCGCCGAGATGGGCGTCGGCCTCGCTCACCGGGAACGACCGGGCCTGGAGGTCGTGCGCGGTCGCGACTCCCCGCGTCTTGGTGGCGTCGCGGCCGGCGACGATCGGCTCGATGCCCCGGTCGAGCGCCGCTTCGACCACGAGGCGACCGGTGTAGCCGTACGCGCCGTAGACGAGGAGCCGGGCGGTGTCGGAATCGGACATACGCCGGGATTGACACGGGAGCGACAAAGGAACGTCGAACGCCGAGTGTGAACCGCGGGGGCGCCGGTCCCGCGCGGAGCTGTCCCGGTGACCGACACCGAAACCGTCGACCCCGTGGGGTTCGACGCCCGCGTATGGAGCTCCCACCCATCGGACTCGGGACGTACGAGATGACCGACCCGGAGACGTGCCGCGAGGCGGTCGCGACCGCGGTCGACCTGGGGTACGGCCACGTCGACACCGCACAGGAGTACGGCAACGAGACGTTCGTGGCGGAGGGGGTGGCCGCCACCGACCGCGACGCCGACGACGTGTTCGTCGCAACCAAGCTGGACACCGCGAACCTGGGGTACGACGACGTGCTCGAAACCGCCCGCGAGAGCGCAGCGCGGCTCGGCGTCGACTCGCTGGACCTCCTGTACGTCCACTGGCCGCTGGACACCTACGATCCCGCGGCGACGCTGCCGGCGCTCGACGCCGCGGTCGAGGAGGGGATCGTCGACCGGATCGGGGTGAGCAACTTCCGTCCGGATCAGTTGCGGGACGCGATCGATCGCCTCGACACCCCGATCGCGGCCCACCAAGTCGAGCTACACCCGTTGTGGCCCCAGCCCGAACTCCGCGACCTCGCGGCCGAGCACGGCCACGAGCTGGTTGCGTACTGCCCGATCGCCCGGAACGAGGTGGCCGAGGTCGACCGGATCGTCGAGGTCGCGGCGACCCACGGCGCCACCCCGGCGCAGGTGTCGCTGGCGTGGGTCCGAGCGAAGGGTGCCGTGCCGATCCCGAAGGCCGCCTCGCCGGCGCACATCCGGGAGAACCTCGCCGCGCTGGACGTCGAACTGGACGACGGCGACGTCGCCGCGATCGACGCGGTCGAGCGACGGCACCGCATCGTCGACTTCGACGCCGCACCCTGGAACCAGGCGTAAGCGTCCGGAACGCGCCCCCGTGCTACCCCGACAGCGCCTCGCGGGCCCGCCGGAGCTTCCGCTCCATCCGCTCGTTGCCGTCGACGCCCGCAAGCGTCTCGGCGGCTTCGAGCGTCCGAACGGAGTTGTCGAGGAAGGATAACACGTCGCCGGGGTACGCGTACAGCAGATACTCGTCGCTCATCACGTCCACGATGGCGTCGGGGCCGAGCCCCTGTGCGCGCAACTCCAGCAGGTATTGGATGAACTGCCGTTCGGGGTAACCGGTGTAGAGGTCGTCGGGGTTCTCCGGGTCGAGAAAGTCCTCCGCGAAATCCAAGAGCCGGTCGCGCGTGGCGTCGTCGAGTTTCGTGAGCCCCTCTCCCGAGTAGAGTACGTCCATTGTCGCCCCCTTGAACGCCCCCTTCGGGATGCTCGTCTCGAGTTGGGAGACGATCTGGCGGTGGTTCTTCAGGTAGATCTTGTCCGTGATGGCCACGGTTACACGGCGTAGACGGGTGGCGAACAAAAACGTCCCGATGCGGACGGTCCGCGTGTGCGTTCGTCGCATCCCTCCCCGGAGTCGTAACGTATTTGCCTTCGACGGGGGTACAAACGGGTGCGTGTCCGGGTTAGGGTAGTGGACTATCCTTCAGCCTTGTGGAGGCTGAGACGCGGGTTCGATTCTCGCACCCGGACTTCCAATTCTCCGAAAAATACGGG
>Ga0207753_1000155_pt1 | contig 27459 bp, 22 predicted proteins | sample PonA233FremontCA_2_FD_187273 | JGI IMG/M metagenome (GOLD analysis project Ga0207753, IMG submission 187273) | Salt pond sediment microbial community from Fremont, CA, USA - Pond A23 Sediment 3 (SPAdes) | ecosystem: Environmental > Aquatic > Non-marine Saline and Alkaline > Saline | place: USA... | reverse complement strand
CCTTATCGATCTGGGTGATGTCGTGCACCTCCTCCACGCTCGCCCCGTAGCGGAAGGCGTGGCGGACGTGCAGCAGGTTGTCCCACCGGGGGGCCTTGAGCCGCTCCCGCACCGTCTCGCGGTCGGCGTCGGGCCGGTCGGCGCCGAGCCCCGAATACCCGATTTCGAGGCTCTGCCACGCCTTCTGCAGGCTTTCGTTGAACGTGCGGCCGATGGACATGACCTCGCCCACGGCCTTCATCTGCGTGGTGAGTTCTTCGTCCACGCCCTCAAACTTGTCGAAGTTGAAGCGCGGAATCTTGGTGACCACGTAGTCGAGCGACGGCTCGAAGCAGGCGCTCGTGTCGCCGGTCACCTCGTTGGGCAGCTCGTCGAGCGTGTAGCCGACGGCGAGCTTCGAGGCCACCTTGGCAATCGGGTAGCCGGTCGCCTTCGACGCGAGGGCCGACGAGCGGCTCACCCGCGGGTTGATCTCGATCACAATCATGCGGCCCGTGCCCGGCTCGAAGGCAAACTGGATGTTGCAGCCGCCCGCGAAGGTCCCGATCGAGTTCATCGCCCGAATCGCCGCGTCCCGCATGCGCTGGAACTGCTTGTCGGTCAGCGTCTGCTGCGGCGCGACGGTCACCGAGTCGCCGGTGTGCACCCCCATCGGCGTCACATTTTCGATGGACGCGATGATGATGACGTTGTCGTTCGGGTCCCGCAGGAGCTCCAGTTCGTACTCCTTCCACCCGAAGAGGCACTCGTCGATCAGCACCTGGTGGGCCGGGGAAAGCTCCAGGCCGCGGGTCACCATTTCCTCGAATTCGTCGGCCTCCCACACAATGCCTCCCCCTGCCCCGCCGAGCGTATACGACGGCCGGATGACGATGGGCAGCCCGCCGAGCGCCTGCGTGATCTCCTTCGCCTCCAGCAGGCTCTTGGCCGTTTCGCTGCGGGACTGATCGAGGCCGATGTCGTCCATCAGGTTCCGGAACTCCTGACGGTCCTCCGTAATCTGAACCGTGTCGATGTCGACCCCGATCACCTCGATGCCTGCCTCGGCCCAGAAGCCGTCTTCCTTCAGGTCCTGGGCCACATTGAGGCCGGTCTGGCCACCCATCGTGGGCAGCACCGCGTCGGGCTCCTCCTCCCGCGCAATCTGTGCGATGGACGACGGGGTGAGCGGTCGGAGGTACACCTCGTCGGCCATCAACGGGTCGGTCATGATGGTGGCCGGGTTCGAGTTCACCAGCACCACCCGGTACCCCTCGTCCATCAGGGCGCGGGCCGACTGGCTGCCGCTGTAGTCGAACTCGCAGGCCTGCCCGATCACAATGGGACCGGACCCAATGAGAAGAACGGTCTCGATGTCGGTGCGCTTGGGCATCTGGGGATTGCGTATTTCGGATTGCGTATTTCGTAGTCGCCTGCTCCGCGACGGTAAGGGTTGGGACCGCAGATTCTCGCTTGACGCCTCGCCGTGCACGTTTCCCCCTTTCCATTTTCCCTTCTCACGTTCAACCTTCGACGGACTGCGCCGTCGCCGTCGCGGGCTCGACCGATGTCTCGGGAATCGTAACGTCTCGCTCGTCGGCCACCAGTTCCATGAAGCGGTTGAAGTGATAGTGGCTGTCGTGGGGGCCGGGGGACGCCTCCGGGTGATACTGCAGTGACATGCCGGCAAATGTCTTGAACTCAAGCCCCTCGATCGTGTCGTCATTCAGGTTCACGTGCGTCACGCGGGCGGTCTCCGGCGCAATCGACTCGGGATCGACCGCGAAGCCATGATTCTGGGTCGTCACCTCCACCTGTCCGGTGTCGAGGTTCTTGACCGGATGGTTCGCCCCGCGGTGGCCCACGTACATCTTGTAGACGTCAAACCCCTCCGCGAGGGCCATCAGCTGGTGGCCGAGGCAGATGCCGAAGATCGGCAGGCCCGTGTCGATGGCCGCGCTCACGGTCTCGATCGCGTCCGTCATCGGACGCGGGTCCCCAGGGCCGTTCGAGAAGAAGAGCCCGTCGGGGTCCCAGGCACGCACGTCGCCCAGGTCCGTGTCGCCCGGCACCACCTTCACGGTGCAGCCGTGGCGGCGGAAGGAATGCAAAATGTTTTTCTTGACCCCGAAGTCGTACACCACAATGCGGGGCCCGGGGCCCTCACAGAAGGTGTAGGAGCGGTCGGCGGTCACCTTCGAGGCCAGCTCACGGCCGGCCATGCTGGGCCACTCCCGCGCTTTCCGGAGGAGGGCCTCCTCGTCCAACTTCTCCGATGCGATGACGGCGTTCATGACCCCTTTCTCCCGCACGTGCCGCACGAGTGCCCGCGTGTTAACGCCCGCAATGCCCACCAGGTCGTGGCGCTGCATGAAGTCCTCGAGCGTCTCGTCGGCCTGGGTGTTGGAGTGGCGGCGCGGGTAGTCGCGGACGATGAAGCCCGCCACCATCGGCGCGTCGGCCTCCATGTCCTCGCGGGAGGCCCCGTAGTTGCCGATGTGCGGCTGCGTCATCATCATGAGCTGGCCGTAGTAGGACGGGTCCGTCATAATTTCCTGGTACCCGGTCATGCTCGTGTTGAAGCACAGCTCCCCGCCGGTGAGCCCTCGCTGGCCGAGTGCAATGCCGTCGACGATGGTGCCGTCGGCCAGGACAAGTTTCGCGGGGTCGCGGGACGAAGAGGAAGACGAAGTGGGGCTCATGGTGTAGGAAGAGGATTCAGCAACGAGCGGCGGCTGGGTCCATAAAAAAACCTCCCCAAATGGGGAGGGCAGAAGAACGATTCCAGTGGGGCCGGTTCCGATGAATAAGGCCCAGGCTCCGGGGGAACGTCGGGAGACATGACGTGCGAGGGCGAGAGCGTTTGCAGGAACTGTTCGTCATAGTATAAACTGGCGGGGAAGTTTCCCAACCGCATCTCTCAGTCGCAGCCTCGTTTCGAAGGGTTTCAACGTGTCGTCTGCGCTCACACTGCCGGACGGTCCGGCCGACCGGCCAGAAACAGATGTTCGGGCCCCATTTTTAAAGATACGGTGTTGAGGCCCAGCCACCGTCCGCTCATGTCTCGCTCTACCATTTCCATGTCGGACCATGCGTACCGGCGCCGGTTCTTGGGGGCGCTGGCGGTCGTCCTGGCACTTGGCGTTGTCCTCGTGCGCTGGTGGCCGGCGCCCTCCCCCTCGGCCCCGGACGGCCCATTCGGCGAGCGGGATCCGGACCGCATTCAGGTCAACGAGGTTCAGCCCACGGCCCAGGCCCGCGAGCAGGCGCCGCCCCCGCCCGCTCCGGTGCCCCCAGAGGTTGTCCCCAACGACGTCGTGATCGAGGAAGACCTTGAGTTTGGCACGTCCGCATTGGCCGTTGAAAACCCCGAGGACGACGATCGACTCCGAGAGGGGGCCTCCGACACGCCCACACCGGCGCGCACACCCGAAACCAACGCTCGCCTGTTCCGGGCCGTGCAGCCCGATTATCCCGATGCGGCCCGGGAGGAGGGCGTACGGGCACGGGTTCGCGTGGCTGTGCAGGTATCCGAGACGGGACAAGTGACGGAGGCCACCGTCCTCAAGCGCTGGCGCCATGCGAGCGGGGGCCGCCTCCATGTCGTGGCCCACCTCGACCACGGCTTGGAGGAAGCGGCCCTCGTCGCCGCCCGCCGGTCCCGGTTCCGTCCCGCACAGCAGAGCGGCCGGCCGGTCGCCAGCCAGACGACCCTCACCTTCGAGTTCGGCGTCTCCGAATGATGTGGGGGTGACGTCAGCGCGACGCCCTCTGGGGGTCCGTCTCCCCGTCGAGGTCACGCCACGTCGCATCCTCAACGTCTTTGCCCCAGAACGTCGGTTCGTCTCGTGCTGCCCCCGTCCGCTGCCGGGGCGAGGGGCCTTCCCATTCAGTCTGGCGGGGCGAGGGCTCGTGCCCCCACTCCTGCTCAGACGAGGTCCCCTCGTCTCCCCCCATGAGGCGGACAAGGTTTCCGGACGCCCGCAGGATAAAGTACAAAATGATGCCGAAGACGAGATACTCCATCGTACGAGTCCACAAAGGGCCGTGCTGTCGGAACGAGCCGCATCGCTACGACGGCTGGACGTACCGGGTGCGCTCATCGGACGGGGCGACAATGTGCTGCACCAGTGCCTGGAAGTCGCCCGGGTGTGCTACAAAGTCCATCTCCGCGACGTTCACCACGAGAAGCGGGGTGCGGTCGTACTGGCGGAAGTACTGGTCGTAGGCCTCGTGGAGGCTCGCAATGTAGTCCGGATCCATGTTGCGCTCGTATGGCCGGTCGCGCTCCTCAATGTTGTGCAGCAGCCGTTCGGGAGAGGAGCGCAGGTACACCACGAGGTCGGGCGACGGGACCGTCGGCTCCATGAGGCGGAAGAGGGACTCGTAGAGCTGCAGCTCGTCGCCGCCGAGGGTCTGCCGGGCGAAAATTCGGTCCTTGTCGAACGTGTAGTCGCTCACCGCGAAGTCGCGGAAGAGGTCCCGCTCGGCCAATTCTTTTTGCTGTCGAAATCGACTGGCCAGGAAGGCAAGCTGCGTCTGGAACGCCCACCGCTCCCGGTCCTCATAAAAGCGCTCCAGGAAGGGATTCTCCTCAAACCGCTCAAGCACAGGGTCGGCTTCGAAGCGGTCAGATAGAAGCTCGGTAAGGGTCGTGGTGCCGGCCCCGATTGCGCCCTCAATGGCCACGTAGTCCAGGGCGCCCGGGGGGGTCGACGAAGGCATTACGCAGGGCGGATTCGAGGCGGGTGTCAAGGGGCGGGCGGTCCAATCGTCCATTCGGGCCTACCGATCCCTTCGGCAACTCAGGGACCGGTGTCGCCAGTCGAGGACGTTTGTTCCTCCAGCGTGTACTCAGTCCGCTGAATGGAAGCCGGGTCGGTGCACTGATCGAGCAGCGATTGGACCGACCGGTCGAACGGCGGCGGGACGACGAAGTTTGGCGCGAGGTCGGCCCAGGGCCGGAGCACGAATCGGCGATCCGCGAGGCGGGGATGCGGAAGGGTGAGGGCCTCGGTGTCTCGCGTGAGGGCCCCCACCGCCAGCAGATCAACGTCCAGCGGGCGCGGTCCCCACCGCTGCTCGACAGCCCGGGTACGGCCCTCTGCTCGCTCCACTGCGTGTGCCCCCCGGAGGAGGGACTCCGGCCCCGTTTCGACGGTCACACAGAGCACAGCATTCAAGAATGGAGGCTGGGTTTCGTCCGGCGTGGTTGTGTGGGCCTCGGTCTCGTACACGGGCGAAACCCCGGTTGCATGGAGGGCCTCGCGGCCGTGCAACCGTTCAACAGCCCCGCGCAGGTGGCTCAGGCGGTCGCCTTCGTTGGACCCAAGCCCCAGATAGGCAGACGTCAATGGACTGAATGGATTTGCGAAAAGGCGCAGCTTTGGTTTTAAACTCCAGTCCCCACGATGGTCCGCCGGCGGTCCGGACGCCATCTTGCGCCCTCACCGCCGGTTTGGTCCTGTCCCCCAACCACGACTTTCCACCAACGATACCGTGCAGGTTGCGAGTTGAAACCTGAGTGGAAAGAACCTAAGCTGCAGGCCCCGCGACAATCCGGAATCGCGATCCTCGGTTGATTTTCAACCTTGCTCGGAAGCAGATTCGCCGTTGTGATGTCCGCCCAGGAACCCCCCTTCTCATGTTGAGCGGGTTTCCGGCCGGAGTACTCGTTCATGCCCGGGCATCGCCCCCCCGATGGCCATCGGCATGCGTCTTTGCACAGAGGGCTCCAGCGAGTCGGTAGACCAGCTCTCGGAGCAGGAGGAGCACGGTTATCACCGGCAGCGCGCCGACCGACGGAACGGCTTTCCACGAGACCATGTAGGTAGATCTTGCGACGCTTCCAAATACTTCTCCACCGAAGTGGTGCGCCATGAACTCTACTCTCTTCCGATCGTCCCTCCTTCTGGTCATTCTGGCCGTCGGCCTGTCAGGATGTGATTCCTCTGGAAGTGGGATGGAAGATTCTGGCACTTCCCCGACTCCCACGGCTACCATTTCGTCGCCGGCACAGGCCGATACCCTCGACGAGGACGAGACCATAACCCTCATCGGAACGGCCAGCGATCCAGAAGACGGGACCCTTTCTGGAGAGGACCTGGTGTGGACGACGAGGGTCGACGACCGACTCGGGACCGTCGAAGAAAGACGACTCGGAACCGGCGACACGTTGACGGTGAATCTGTCGCCGGCATCACACACGATAACCCTGACCGCGACCAACAGTGCGGACAGAACAGATCAGGACAGCACCTCAGTTGCAGTGAACGGGCCGCCTTCCGCCAGCATCGCCTCGCCAGCGAACAAATCGGGCATCGACGAGGGCGCCATCATGCTTGCAGGCACCGGGGCCGACCCCGTCGGTGGAGAACTGGTGGGGGATCGCCTGGCGTGGTCCTCCGACGTGGACGGGTCACTGGGGGTCGGGGACAGCCTGTCGCCGGGCCTGTCGTCGGGTCCTCACGCACTGACGCTGACAGTCACTGACCGCGACGGCAATACGGCGTCCGCCACGGCGGACGTCGTCGTCGAGCAGCCCGGATTCAATACTCGCCTCCGTTTCTTGAGCGACTTTACGGAGGGCCAGAAGGAAACGGTACGAGAGGCCCTCACTCCCTGGGAAAGCGCGATCACGGGGGACCTTCGTCCCCTCTTCCCCCCATCCGGCCAGGCGGAGGAATGTGAGCTTCAAGAGAGAGGCATCGATGATCTCGCCGTCGCCGTTCAGAAGGCAAACCTCGACGGGCCCGGCGGCACGCTTGCCCAGGCGGGGCCGTGTCTTGTGCGAACGGCGAACACGGAAGACTTTGCCACCTCCGCGTCGGGCATCGTCACAATCGACGCGGCCGATCTCGACAACCCCAGGCTGAAGAGCATCGTCACCCACGAGGTCGGCCACGCTCTGGGCATTGGCATTGGAGTTATTCAGGGATGGGGCGAAAACACCACCGACCTCAATACTCTGGACCCGTCTCACACGGGGGAAAACACCACGGAGGCCTTCAACCAGCTGGACGGAAGCAGCGCATATTTGAGTGAGGGCGTTCCCCTGGAAAATATCGGTGGGGGCGGGACGGCCGGAGCCCACTGGCGACAGAACGCCTTCGGTGGGAATAACTTCGAGACAGAACTGATGACAGGATTCATCAACGCCAGCTCGGAGTTGCCCCTGAGCCGCGTAACCCTTGCGGCACTCCAAGATATCGGCTATGAGGTGGACCTGTCGGCCGCCGATCCGTTTGACTTGCCCATGCCACAAGAGGCCCTCTGGGAGCCCGTTGCGGACGCCACCTTGAGCCGGCCTGCATCATCCGACGAAAACTTTGGCGTCCCCGGTGAAAACGGACTCGCCGACGTCCTTGTGGCCGGCTCCAACAATGATATGCTCTGGGCGGCGGACGACCCGGAGGGCGAGGTGTTTTCCAGCCTCGTACGGTTTGACGTTCCGTCCTCGCTGCCGATGGGGGTCACCGTTAACAGTGCAGTGGGGAACTTCGTGGTCACAGACCGAAATGCGGAAACCACAGATCACGACATCACGGTGTCTCCGGTTGCGGAAAGCTGGGTGGAGGAAGACGTGACGTGGAACAACCGACCCACACTCCGGGACACCATCGATGCATTTGATTTTGAGTCCTGCGAGCGGTGTACCCCGAACGTAACGGCCCTGGCCCGCGACTGGCTCACCGGAAGCGCCGAGAACCACGGCATTGCGCTCCGAGCGCCCGACGCGCCTGTGGACTCAACCTTTAGCGTCGGGTTCTTTAGCCGGCACGTCGATCGAATTCCGCAGCGACTATTCCGGCGGCCGGCCCTGGTCGTTTTCGCGGAGACCGGGTCGAGCAGCCTGAGGGCCCGTCCTCAGGTGCAGGAGGAAGGGCGGGGGACCAGAGAGCAAATTCCCCTCGGGAACGACATCCGGAGCGGGCCGCTCATTGGCATTGACCCGGAGGGGCGCGTCGTGCGGACTGAGCGCCTTCGTCCGGAGCGCCTTCGGTAGCCTGATTGGGAAGCGCCCGACAAACCGTCTTCGAGCAAGTCACTCCTGACACGCGCCATGGGGTCAATGAGGAACTGTACCACCGGACTGGCTGCCGCGCTTTGCTTCGGACTTCTGGCGACCGGCCTTGCGGCCCTCCAGGGGTGTCGTCATACCGAAGAGGGGACGACCCCGACGAGTCAACGTGCCGAACAGGATACGGTCCGCGTCCAGCCACCTGGATGTTTCAGGCTTCGCCTCACGTCGGAAGGTGCCGAGCGGGATTCGCTTCGGGCCTGGCTGCCGGCTGGGGCTCTACCAGGGATCGTCGAACTGGACACGACCCGGGCGTCATCCACAGGCGAAGGGGCCGTCGTGTACGACGCATACTCTTGGTTCGACAGTCGTCGCGAGTCCCGGCCGTTTTCGGTGTGGCGGCACAGGGAGGACGGGGCCGTCCGCCTGCAGCGCGCCGGAGCGCTCTCGGGCACACTGCTCGATCTTCGCCCCGACCGAGGATTGCTGAGCGGGGCCGTCACGGTCTACAGGGACGCCGGAATGAGGGGGGAGCCGACTCGGCGTGACGGGGCTGTGGAGGCCGTACCCGTCTCGTGTCCAGGCTCGTAGGGATCGCGTCAGCTCTGTGCGTCCCGGGGCCCTGCACGAGCTCGTGCACGGAATTGCAAAAAAGGGGTCCGGGGGCGGCGATACACCCGCGGCTGGAACAGCCCCCCACGAGGGACAGGATGGAGCGCTTCGAGATACGAGCGGAGCGTTCGGAACTGCAGAGGCCCGTCGGAAAGCTGCGCCTCAGCCGTGGTATATTTGAGCTTAGTAGAGCACGATCCCGATCTACTCTCCTGCTCCGTTCGACGCGAGGGAGAGTGGGCAGAGTGACACGGCCGCTCCGCAACGTCTCCTCCAGGCACCGAAGAGGGGGAAACTGCCTGAGAATCGTCTCGTCCTCTACAGTAGAGGAATTCCATCGGCGCCCTCGGCCACTGCCACTATGATGACCACGAGGCGCTTCTAATAGGCATCCAGGTCGGTGCGGGGAAGCTCCCGCCCCGGACGGGTCCAGCTGCATTGTAATCGGGAAAGTCCATCTCGGACCGTATTTGGTTCAACGTCTACGTCGAGCTCCTGGTCGAGGTGTTCGGCAATCCGGCCTGAGATTCAGCGCGGATCGGTTTCTCCATCCTCGTTTGGGTTCCCCTCCGGAAGACACCTGGTCTCCCCCTCAACCTTTTCAGGGATTTTCTTCGGGCGCCCCCGGCCGATTTATTCTTGCACCATTGGACCGGTCACGTCGCACATCTTTGCCCTCTTCGAGGCAGAATATCCCCAACTGCTCAAAAACAACGATGTGGGCGCAAACCGCGACTCCCCCTTCCGGTCGCCGCATCTGTCCAGTGGCCCCCTAAATCGAAAATAGGCCCGCGACCGCGTGAGGGGCAGTTGGGGCCTCAACGTGCCCGGCACCCCCGTCTGGACAGGGCAGCCTCTATAGTGTACATATGCACCCATCAATGTGAGTACTTTTTTCGTTGGGTCCCCAAAAATTTCGCTACGACGGCGCTCGCGGTCTCGGAACGCTCTTTGCGGCCTACCAAGACGCCGCCGAAGACCACAGCGTTTGTTCCTCGTCGATGCCTCAAGGTCCCATGTACACCATTGCTGTCATCAATCAGAAGGGCGGGGTCGGGAAAACCGTCACGACCGTCAATTTGGCCTCAGCCCTTCAGCATAAGGGGTACGACCCCTTGGTCATTGACTACGACCCCCAGATGAATGCCACCGACTGGCTGATGGGGCGAGAGGCGACCGAGGACGATGCGACGATCTTCGACTCGCTCGCCACCTGGGATGGCGAAAAATCCGACGCCTGGACGTTCACCGATGTTCTTCGCACCTCCGAGTCCGTGGGGGTTGACTTCATTCCGTCCGACCGGCGCATGGCGGCGGCAAGCTTCGACTCGGTCATCGGCCGGAGCCCCGTCTTCCCTCAACAGTTCCGATGCCGCATCCAAGAGTTTCGCACGGCCCAGGTCCAGCGCAACTCCAGCTCCCCTAAGAAGCACGACTACTGCCTGATCGACTGCCCGCCGTCGCTCGGCCGCAGCATCGCGACCGCCCTCGCCGGGGCCGACGGCATCATCGTCCCCATCCACGCCGACCGGTTCAGCATGCGGGGCGTCAGTCAGCTCCAGGACACCATCAAACAAATTCGCAAGGTGCACAACGACAGCCTCCGGATTCTGGGCCTCCTGCCCAATGACCTCGACCTGCGTTCCGGTCTGGTGAGCGACATGCAGGAGAAGTTCGAGAACGTATACTCCGACGTTCTCTTCGACACCGCCATTCCATGGCGCTCAAAGATCAACGAGGTGGCCACCTACAGCAAGAATATTATGGAATACGACGGGGCCTCTGACGCAGCCTCCTACTATCTCGCCCTCGCCGACGAAGTCGCGGAACGCTCTCGCGTCGCGACTGCCGCATGATCTCTGCTTGATTCCGACGGTTCCCATGAGCACGTCCTCCTCGCCCAGTTCCTTCAACGGCGACGGTGCCATCCCCGGATGGATGAAGGCGGTGGACCCGGACATGGCGTACGATGCTCCGCCCCCCACCGCCGACCGGCCGTCCCGCCCCCCGTCTTCCCCTTCCGGAATTTCGGGGGACGCCCCCCACGAAACGAGTGCAGACGTCGAGCCGTCGCCCCTGGACCAGAAGCTGGCCCTCTCCATGGCCGACCCGTCCGATCTGCCCGAGCCGAATCCGTCCCTACAGCCGACCCCTGTCGGGTCCGTGCGGGCGGACCTCTCCCGGCAGCTCGAAAAGGCCGTGTCGGTCCTCGAGTCCCGATACACGACGACCGTATCGAGGGGGCTTCTCTTGGAGTTTGCACTTCAGCGAATGCTCCTCCAGCTCCGCACCCAGGGCGATGAGAGCGCGCTCGTGCAGTGGCTCGATTCGGTGCTCCCCCGCCACTAGCACCCGACCCGTCGAGAGACCGGCGATCTTTCGTCCGATTCGCGCATATGGGGGCGTGTTCGTTGCTCGTCGAATGCACCCTCGCCCCCGCTCGTGCTCCATCTCAAACGGCCCCTTGTCTTTTTCGACCTCGAAGCCACCGGCACGGACCCCCAGACCGCTCGCATTATCCAGATCGGCCTGCAACGGTTCGTCCCAAACGATCAGGGGGCGGCACTCGACGAAACCATCGACGTGCTCGTCGACCCCAAGCAGGAGATTCCAGCGGCCGTGACCGACCTGACCGGCCTCTCGCCCGGAGCGGTACGGCAGGCCCCTCCGCTCGACGCTCACCTCGGTCGGATTGCTCCCCTTCTTGCCGACGCCGACCTGGCCGGGTACAACGCCCTCGCGTACGATGTGCCCCTCCTCAAGGCCGAATTCGAGCGACACGGACAGACGCTTCCGGGCCCCGACGACCGCGTCGTTCTTGATCCGTACCGCCTGGAGCAGGTGTTGCGCCCACGCACCCTTTCCGCGCTCTACGAGCGATACACCGACCGCACGCTCGACGACGCCCACGACGCCCTCCGCGACGTAGAGGCGGCCGGGATGGTCTTGCAACGACAACTCGCCGAGCATGACATTGAGGGCACCCCGGCCGACCTCGCCCAGCAGATTCGGGGCGACTATCTCGACGACCAGCGGCGCCTCAAACAAGACGGGTCTGCCGTGGTGGTGTGCTTCGGGAAGCACGACGGGAAGACCCTCCGTGAGATCCAGTCCGATCATCCCGACTACTTCGACTGGATGTACGAGACGATCGACGATCTTCGCCCGCACATCGACGATGTCCTCGAATAGCCCCCAAGCTGTGGAGGGCCCGCGGAATTTCTTATGCGCCCAAGACAAGTTGCAGGAGGAAGTGCGTCACGAGGATGACGGCGAGGGCCCCCGCCAGCATGGCCCAAAATCCGTGTTCGTCCTCCGGCCGCACGGCCGTGGTCGACCCCGACGACTCGCGGTGCACGTGGCAGAAGTCGCTGCCCTCCATCGCGTCGTTGCTGCAAGAGGATCCGTCCTGGTTCGTGGCTGCACAGGTGCCCATGTGGCTACTGAAGCGTGGCTGGGAAGCGCGGTACCCCTGCCTGGACTCGAACCAGGACTTGCGGCTTAGGAGGCCACCGCTCTCTCCAGTTGAGCTACAGGGGCACAGTTGGGCCGCCGGACCAACGGCGCATAAGGGCGTAGCCGATGGGGCGAAAACGGTTCCGCTTCGAACGTCGTCGACGAAGCGACGTTCGAGAATGCAGTCTATTCTTCCATCTCCGCCTCCGTTTCGATGGCCGAGCCCTCTTCGTCTCACTCCTACGGGCGCACCGTCCTCGCCACCGGCGCGTCCCTATTGGGCACCTACGCCGGCCTTGCAGCCGCGAGGTGGGCGTACCGGCGAACCCTGCCGTCCCCCCTGTCTCTTCCACCAGCGCTTGACCTGGAGCCGCGGCCGATCGAGGGCCCAGACGGCCGCGCACAGTACTACGTTCGGCCCGGCAACGGCCCACCGGTCATACTCCTCCACAGCTTCAATGCCGTGGCGTCGAGTCGCGAGATGCAGCCCATCGCCGAGCACCTGGCCACGACGACCGACCGGCCCATCTATGCCCTTGACTGGCTCGGCTTTGGGCGGTCGGATCGAGGCCCCCGCGCCTACTCTCCGACGTTGTACGAGCGGCAGCTCTACCACTTTCTCACCGAGGTGCCGGATGGGCCGGCCGACATCATTGCGTTATCGCTGGGGGCAGAGTACGCCGCTCAAGTCGCCCTGCAGGCCGCCCCGCTCGTACGGCGGTTGGTGCTCATCTCCCCCACCGGCCTCGCTCCAACCCAGGGCCCGTCCGCCCCCGGCCGCCTGGGGCTCGCGCTGGCCGACCGCACCGGCACGTTCGAATTGCTCTACCACCGCCTCACCCGGCGCACGTCGCTCCGCGACTACTACGCCCGGCAGATCTTTCTCGCCCCCGATGCCATCCCCAGCGTGCTGCTCGATTACGCCGAACAGACCGCCCAGGTCCGCGGGGCGTACCGGGCGCCCCTCCGGTTCGTGGACGGCACCCTTTCCATCGAAAACGTTGCGGAGGACGTCTACGCTCGCCTCTACCGTCCCACCCTCCTCCTCACGCCGGCCTCCCCCGACGCGACGGTGCAGTCGTTCGAGCGGCTTTCCAGCCTCCTCTCCCAAAATACGCGCGATCTATCCCACGAGGCACTTCCTGGTGGCCTTCTGCCCCACTGGGAGGCCCCGACTCCCTTTTTCGGCACCGTAAACGAGTTCCTTGACCTCTCGTGAGGATCCCGTGGCCCCTCTCCTGAAAAGCCTTTCTGGAGAGGCCGCAAAATTTTTTAACCTCCCTGTTTCATCGAAAGTTAGTGGAGCAAACGATTTCGCGCACGCTTACGAGTAACTGCATTATCGGACGGTGACGACCACTGGTTGTTGCTCACTTCCGTCCTTTTCTTCCCGCCCTCTTTGCCCCGGGCCGTGCCCTCCCCTCCCCGCCCCGCGGTCCGGGGCTTTTTTGTTTTTCCCCAGCCGGCCTCGGAGTGTGTTTGGGCCTACAGGAGATGCTTGCTCCGCCCCCCATCCACCGGAAGGGCCACGCCGGTCACGTACCCGGCCCGGGCGCTGGCGAGAAATGCCACCGTCGCGGCAAACTCGTCCGGCTCCCCGATGCGCGGAAGTGCATTGTCGTCCGCCCATCTCGCTTCCACTTCCGCCCGCGACTGGCCCGTTCGGTCCTGGATGTCGTCGGCCAGGCCCTCGAGCCGCTGCGTACGGGTGTAGCCCGGAAGCACGGTGTTGACCGTAATGCCGGTGGGCCCCAGGTCGTCGGCGAGGCTTTTGGCGTAGCCCTGCACGCCGGCCCGGGCCGTGTTGGACAGCGCGAGGGTGGGAATGGGTTGCTTCGACGACACGCTCGTCACCATGATGACGCGGGCGTGAGCGTCCTCGTCCGCCGCTGTGCGAAGGTGCGGAAGGGCGGCGTCGCAGAGGCAGATGGTGCTCATAAGGTTGAGCTCTACCGCGTCGCGGTAGTCGGACGGGTCCAGCTCCGCGGCCGTGCCGGACGGGGGGCCGCCGGCGTTGGTCACGAGCACATGAAGGCCCCCGAACGTGTTGACCGTCTGGGCGATCGCGCTCTCGACCTGCTCCGCGTTGGTTACGTCGCAGACAAGGGGGAGCACCTCCGCGCCCGTATCGTCGCGGATGGCGGCCGCCGCCTCCTGAATGCGGTCCCCGCTCCGGGAGCAGAGGGCCACGTTGCACCCTTCCCGGGCGAGCTCGTGGGCGGCCGCCCGGCCCAGTCCCCTGCTGGCCCCGGCCACGAAGGCAGTCCGATTCGCAAGTCCTAAATCCATGGGTGTGCGTAGAGAGATGTGCAAAGACGATGCGGTCCCAACCTACGGATTGACACGCTGTGTGTCGACCCCCACTTACGATCCAGTGTCGGTCAGAAAGTCGGTCACCGTCTCGGCGAGCGCGTCGGGGGCGTCGGCGTGCACCCAGTGGCCGGCCCCGTCGATGGTCACGAGCCGGGCGTTGGGGAAGCGCGCACGGATGCCGTCCATATCCTCATCGGCCACGTAGTCCGAAGCCCCGCCTCGCACGAAGAGGGCCGGCCCCTCGAAGGTCGCCCCCGTCGGCAGGGCCGCCGTGATGTCGTCATAGTGGGCACGAATGGCGTCCAGGTTCATGCGCCAAGAGTAGGTGTCGCCGTCGTAGTCAAGGTTCTTGAGCAGAAACTGACGGATGGGCCAAGACGGCACGTCCTCGGCCAGCGCCTCATCGATCGCATCTCGGCTTTCATACGCCTCGGGATCGATCCGGGCCAGGGCGTCCAGTAGGTCTGTGTGGTGGGGCGGATAGGCCTTCGGGGCCATGTCCACGACGATGAGCCGGTCGACCCGATCGGTGTACTCGAGCGCCGTCTGCATGGCGGTCTTGCCGCCCATCGAGTGGCCCAGCACGGCGGCCGGGGCAAGGTCATTCTGGTCGATAAACCGATGCAAATCTGCCGCGAGGGTTGGGTAGTCCATGGCGTCGGCGTGGGGGGAGCGCCCGTGATTGCGCTGATCGACGGCGTAGACGCGGGCCACGTTTTGGAACGCCGTCCGGCTGAGGGTGTGCCAGTTCCCGTGTGCGCCCAGAAGACCGTGAAGGAGAATGAACGGGGGCCCGGAGTCGCCGTACTGGTTGTAGAAAAGCTCCATTTGGGGTGGGGTTGAGTGAAAAACGCGTCGTTCGCACGGCTTTGAGAACCCGAGCCGTGTGTCGCTGAGGCTCCCCCCGCTCTACGCATCGCCACAGACGAACCTGCTCTGCATCTTGCACGTCCGCCTCGTCATCGTCACCGTACTGATCAGCCTCGGCCTCGTTGGTCCCTGCGGGGCTCAATCGGCAGACAGCCTGGCTTCGGGCGCCGCGTCCCCCTCAACGAACGCCGTAAGCGCGTGGGCTGGGGGATCATTCGCGACCGTCAGTCTCATCGGAAACATTCAGAACGCCCATGTGGGGCTGCTCGGGCTCCGCTATCACCGCCTCCTCACCCCCTCGTCCCCAAATTCGCCTCCCCGCGGCCCGACCCTCACGTACATGGCGGACCTGGTTCCCGTTCTCCTCGTGTCTATCCCGTCCGGCGCCCTTCCCACACTCCCCTCAGACGCATCCGGCACGGAAGGATCTCCTCCGGGACGCCGTTCTCGGACACTGACGGCCTACGGCGTTGGGGTGCGTCCGGCCGGGCTGCGTCTTACCTACCGGCCCGCCGAGCGCGTGCAGCCGTTCGTTGCGGGGAGCACGGGCCTCGCGCTCTTCGACCAGTCCATCCCCAACACGCTGGGGCGGTCGCTGAACTTTATGTTTGACGTGGGGGCGGGGGTGCGGATCGCCGTGACACCGGCCCTTGTTCTGACTGCCAGCTACCGCTACTACCACCTATCCAACGGCTTTCGTGGACAAATCAATCCCGGCGTTGATGCAAATCTTCTACAACTCGGCGTCACCGTATCTCCGTAGCGTCCGCCCCGCGCCCGTTCTTTGTCTTTTGGTCGGTCTCCTGACGGGCCTCCTTCCGTCGTCTCCCGCACTCGCCCAGGCCCCCTCGGGCGAGGAGCAGGCCGTTCAGGCCCGGGACCTGTACCGAATGCAGGAGGTGAGGGACGTCGCACTGTCCCCCCGTGGCCGCTCCGTGGCGTATACGGTGCGCCATCTCACGCCGGCCCGGTCCGCCACACCCCGCACGCGGCTGCACGTTGCGCGAACGAGCGGGCGCGATGACCCGCGCCTGTTGTCTCGAGGCAGGGGCGATGTCCGCGCGCCCGCCTGGCATCCCGACGGCACGCATCTCGCCTTCGTGCGCCCCGTCGGCGGCACCCCGCAGGTGTTTGTGGTTCCCCTCGATGGGGGCGTTCCGTATCAGCTGACCGACCTCTCGCACGGCGCCCAGGCTCCCCAATGGAGCCCCAATGGAAAGCGACTGCTCTTCGCGAGCCCCGTCCCCGAATCGACGATCCACCGACAAACAGGCCGTCCCCCGGTTAGTGAGCGCCCCGGCCGGACGGCGTCGGACACCATTCGCGCCCCCGCGCCCGATACGCTCCTGGTCCTTCGACACGCCCAAACGCTCGATCCCCTCGACACCCTTGCTGTCGACGCGGATGGGCGCCTCCAGACGCCGGCAGACACCACCGACACCCTGCGGACGCCGCAGCATTCTTCCATCCCGGACTCCCTCGCCGCCCCGGCCGTGGATCGCCTCACGGCCCTGTCCCCCGATAGCCTGCGGGCCCTGTTCGACCAGCTTCGGCTCCGCCCCGATACCACGACGGTCGCCGTTCGGCCTGACACCGCCGCCACGCCGGACGGAAACCTCGCACAGGTCCGACGGTGGATGCACCAGAATCGCCGTTCTGGCACGGCCCTCGTCTCCTCTCGCCTTGAGATACACGGAGAGCGGCAGCTCCAGCCGACCCCGACCTACCGGCATCACTACGTCGTGGACGTTCCGACCGGCCTCCGCTCCGGCCGGCCGCCACGTCCCACCCCCCAACCGGTTACGGACGGCTACCGCTCGTACGGGCAGGCCGACTGGCTGCCTGGGGGCGGGCAGGTCGTCGTAAGCGGCACGCCCTCCACAGATCGTCCCATCGACCGCGTCCGCCAGCGCAACCTGTACGTGGCCGACCTCGACCGAGACCGGCTTCAGCGCTTGCTTCGCCTCGAGGATTACGCCCTCACGGCCCCAACCGTCACGACCGACGGAAATACGGTGGCCTTCCGGCTCCAGGCCCTGTCCCCGCCGGGCGACGCGCCCGCCGAGGTTGGGCTCTTTGCCCTGGACGGCCGGTCGAAGCCCCGCATCGTCACGAGTACCCTCGATCGCAACATTGCCTCGTTCAAGTGGTCGGCCGACGGGTGGTACCTCTACGCAATCGCCCCATCAGACGGCGGACGGTCCCTCTACCGTTTTACCCCCTTTGCTCGGGATACCACCGACGGCCCCCCGCCTGCCCAGAGCCCGAGCATGACCGCCGACCAGCCCACGTCGCGCGACACCTTCTCGTTTGACTCAACGATGGTCCGGCCGGCCGCGGCCCAACAAATGACCCCAGCCGCGCGAGCCGTGCACGCGTTCGACGTGACCGACGCCACGGCCGTCTACGCCTCGACGGACCCCGCCACCCCCTCCGCCCTCTACGCCAACACGGTCAGCTTCAACAACGAGCGGCCCCTCGCCACGCCCAACGCCGAGTGGCTGGCCCAACGGCAGCTCGCGACGTCCGAGCGCGTCTCCGCGTCTCATGACAGCCTCAACATCACGGGGTGGGTCACGCGTCCGGCTGCCGCTTCGGATTCACTCCAGCATCCCCTACTCGTGCAGGCCCGCGGCGGGCCGCCGGAACTAAGTGCTCCGTACACGCCGGAGACCTGGTTTGAGCGGCAGTACCTCGCGGGCCGAGGACTGGGGATCGTCGAGGTGCTGCCTCGGGGCTCGGCCGGCTTCGGAACGGCCTTCCGGCGGGCGAACGACCAAAACTGGGGCCCGGGCCCGGCCCGAGACGTGCTCGCCCTGACCGACTCCGTCACGGCGCGGTCCTGGATTGACTCGACGCAGGTGGCCCTCGCCGGCACCGGCTATGGGGGCACCCTCACCGCCTGGCTCTTTGGCCAGACCGACCGGTTCGCGGCCGGCGTCGCGCTGAATGGTGTGTATGATCTTCCGGCACTGCTGGACGGCGGCCATGCGTGGCATCTTGTGCCGCAAGAGTTTGGCGGGTACCCGTGGGAGGACGTCCCGCCGTTTTCGCTCGGCGATCCTGTGCTTGCCCCCAACGTTTCGTCTCCCGACTCGACCGGACAAACCCCCTGGACCGCGCTTCATTCCAACTCGCCACTCACGTACGCCCACCTGATCCGCACGCCGCTCTTGCTGATGCAGGGCGGGGCCGACCGGCGGGTCGGGCCGTCCCAGGGCGAGCGCCTCTACAAACGCCTCAAGATCCTGGATCGCCCCGTCGAGTACGTGCGGTACCCCGGCGTCGGGCACGACCTGTCCGCTTCGGCCTCGCCTCGCACCCGGCTGGACCGCCTCGTACGGACCTACGAGTTCCTCGCGCGGTTCCTGGACGTTCCTTCCTCCCCGTCCGCCAACCGGCCGTGAAGGCACGTGGATGCTCTATAGGGGCCACAACTCCAGTGGCCACGCCTTTCCCTCTCTGATCCCGTGATCGCGAATCCCCACCTCCCATGCTGCGCACCCTAGCTGCCCGCGTCCGCCGTGAGTGGGACCGCCTCCACCGGGCCGCCGTCTCCCTCGACGGGCAGACGACCTTCGTCCTTACGACCGCGGCGGTGCTCGTCGTCCTCCAGTTTATTCTGGGCGATCGCGGGCTCTTTCGCACCCATCTGGCCTCGTTTCTTCCTCCGGACTGGCACGGCCTCGCGGGGTGGGGCTGGTGGTTCGGGATGCAGGGCCTGCTCGGCTTCGTGGTTCCGGCGGTTGCCTTCCGGGCCCTTTTCGCAGACAACCGTGCCGAAATGGGCCTGGGCCTGGGCGAGTGGCGAGTGGCGAGCGTCGTGGCGGCCCTCTACCTGCCCGTGGTGGCGGTGGGCACCTGGGTCCTCTCCGACGGAGCGGCCTTTCAGGAGCAATACCCGCACTACCAGCCGGCAACCCGGGACTGGGGCCTCTTCCTGATCTACGAGGCCCTGTTTTTGTTTTACTGGATCGGCTGGGAGTACCTGTGGCGCGGGTTTGTGCTCTTCGGCACCGCGCCGGCCTTCGGGCTGTCGGCCATCTTTGTGCAGGCGCTTCCCTTCGCCGCCCTCCACGTTACGAAGCCGTGGCCGGAGGCGCTGCTCTCCGTCGTGGGCGGCATCGCGCTGGGCGCCCTCGTCTGGCGGTGCCGGTCCTTCTGGATCGCCGTCCCCATCCACGCCGCACAGATGATGCTGCTCGACCTGTGGTGCACCCTCCGGATCCGGACGGGGGTAACCGGAAAGGGCCTCGATGCCTATTTCGAACTCTGGGCCCAGCTCGGATGAGAAGAGCATCACGGATCCCCGGCTCGCGTTCTCCCCCGTGCCCTATAGGAAAAGCTCCACGGTTCCGGTATTCATGATGGATCGGACGTGGGGCTCAAGCGTGGCCGCGTAGCTGACGCGAAGGTCCAGGTCCCCCACCGACTGCCGCAGCCCGAACCCGGCACTGGGGCGGAGGCCGCTCGTGTCGTCTACCCCAAGACGGTCGACCCCCACCCGAATCCGAAGAATCTCGAGGGGACGGTAGGAGGCCCCAACCCGCCCCCGCAGGCCGTGCAGGAGAAACGACTCGGTGCGGGTCCGTGCCCGTGGCCCCCCAGAGGTCACGAGCGTCTGCTGCACGCGCCGGTCCCGCGCCGTGTAACGGGACTCCACCTCCGCCAGTAGTTGGAGGCGGTCGTCGAGGAGCGCATAGCTGCCGCCCACCTGCACCCGCACCGGAAACCGATCCGTGTGGCTTCCGCCCCCCACTGGGGCCGCGTCCCACTCGTACCGGGCCAGCAGGTCTTTCACGGCGGCGGCCACAGAGAGCCGATCGGTCGCCTGCACACGCACTCCCAAATCGACCCCGAAGCCCCGAACAGGATCCACCTCGGGCAACAGGTCGGACTGGTACAGGGTGAGGGTCGTGCCCACCGCGAGCCAGTCCGCGAAGCGGTTGCCGAACGCGAGCGAGAGCGCAAACTCGTCGGTCGACAGCGTCTCGGTGCGAGCGCCATCCGCATTGCGGCCGTCAATGTCGTTGACGCCGGCGTGGGTGAGGCTCAGCCCGATCCCCGCAGTCGGGCCGAGGGGCGCCGCAAACTCGAGAAACTGCAGCTCACGGTCGAACGACAGCAGCGCGGCAGACGCGGAGACCCGCTGGCCGGAGGCCGACGGGAGGAGGGCGGGGTTGTAGTGAGGACTCACGTCCGCAGACGGGTCGGCCACGAGGGCGTTGCCCAGCGCCAGGCCCCGGGCCCCGAACCCAACCCGCGAAAACGCCCCCGTGCCTACGTCCTGGCCGCTTGCCGAGACCGGTCCGCCCGCCATGATCCCGATCCCGAGCAGAACGCTCAGGGCCACCCGCCGCCCCGAACGAGCAACCAGCAATGTGAAAAACCAATTCTGCATGGAAGAACGAGGACCTAAAGAAAGGGTGGCGGCGCGCGGAACGTTCAGTTCGTGAGCAAAATTTTGCCCCGTACCGTTGTGCCTCCCACCTCAACCGTGTAGAGGTACGTGCCCGTGGGCAGGCGGAGGCCCGAAGCGTCGGTCCCATCCCAGACGGTTTCTTGCCGACCGGCCGGCTCTTGCTCTTCGAGGGTGCGCACACGGCTCATTCCGAAGTCGTAGATCGACACCTCGACCGTCTGCGGCTCCGGGACGTCGTACACGATCCGCACTACATTGTCGCGCGACGGGACGAAGGGGTTCGGGTAAGCGTACGTCTCCACGTCAGGCACCTGCTCGGTCGGCTCTTCCGGGTTGACGGGCACCTCGGTCCGGAGCAGATGCCACTCGGGCGGGGGCGCCTCGGGATCTTCCGCGAGCAGCCGCGGCTCATCGGCCCGATCGAGGCGCAGCAGCCCCTCTGTGGTGCCGACCCAGAGCGCCGCGGGGGTCACCTCCACAGCCCGGGCCGTTATCGTCCCCGGGAAGGCCTGATTCGCCTCCGCAAGCAGCACCTCCTCGACGGTGCGCCACGTCTTCCCCTGGGTGTCGGACACGAAGAGTCCGTTCTCCGTGGCGGCGTAGACCCGCGTCCGCCGGGCCGCCACGTCGTTCACCTGCTCCCCCACGAGAGGCTGTCGGAAGGTAGCGCCGCCGTCCGGGGTCACCGCCAGCCCACTGCGCTGAAGCACGCTCCCGCCGTCGGTCCGCAGGCTGGCGATCCATACAGGGTTGCGCCCGTTGGGGCGGGGCTGCTCGGCCAGCCCAAGCACCACCTGTCCCGGCAGGCTGTTCGGCGTGCCGTCCGGCCGGAAGAGGCGCCAGGCCCGATCGCCGGACGGCCCCACGTCCTCCGGCGTAGAGCGGTTGAGTCCGGCTACGGTGCCAGCCCAGACCGTACCCGTCTCGTCCACCAGCACGCTCAGGGCGCGATGGTTCTGGAAGCCGCGCCCGTCGTCGAGGGGCGGAGCGACGAGAAAGTCGGTGGGCGTAGACGGATCGACGCGGGTGCTCGTGTCCGGCGGCAATACGCTCCGCGCCCAGGCCGAGTCCTGCGCCGTCCAGCGCCGGAGGCCGCTGCGCCCCGCGGCGGCCCACACCGTATCGGCCCGGGGCTCAATCGCGAGGTCCCGGGGCGGACTCCCGGCCTCCTGCGTAATGGGCACCGCCGGGAGCGTCGAGGTTCCATAGGTCACCGTTGAGTCGGCCGGGCCGTCGAGCGGCGCCGGGCGCTCGGCAAAAGACTCTCCGCCGTCCGTGGAGACCAAGAATCCCCCCGCCCCGATGGTGCTGCCCCCGGTGTCGAACGCGAGGCCGGCCCAGACGGTCGGCCGTTCCTCTGGCCCCGTCTCGGTGGCCAGCGAGAGCACGATGTTGCTTCCCGTCCCGAGCCTCTCCTCCACCACCGGGTCGTCCGGCGTGAACAGGCGCTCGTCCTCTTCCGCGTACACCGTGAGTAGGGGCCCCACCCAGAGCGAATCGCCCGCCGACGCCAACTCTTGGACCGTGTTGCTCGCCAGGCCCATCGTCGGCCGCAGTTCCTGCAGGCGCGGCGAGTCTTGGCCCCACGCCGGCGCGGATCCCAACCCCAACACACAAAGCCAGATGAGAATGCGTTTCACGAGTCGTCTGGGCGGCCGTTCACCTGCCTGCGAAGAGCGTCCGAGTCCCCCGTGGCCTCCGCCGTATCCGTCGGCACAAACCGAAATTGCCCGGTCACCTGGTTGCTCGACAGGCTGTCGTCGTCCACGGCAAAGACGCGCACCGTGTAGATCTCATCCACGAGGGGAAGTGTGAGGGGCACCCCAGCCCCGTACAGCGTCTCTTCGACCGGGGGCAATCGTGTCGAGAGGACCCTTCGCGGGTTCGACGACGGCTCAATGACAGACACGACGCGCTCGACCGATCCGTCCGGGTCGGTGGCCTGCACCCCGATCACCAGGGTGTCCCGTGCCAGAGAGTCTCGGACCTGATCGGGGGAAAGGTCCGATTGGTGGAGGCTGTCGGGAACGAGCTGAAGGTTCGAGACCGAAGGCCGCTGGGTCTCCTCCGGAGCCGGCACCGTGTCGCACCCGCCCAGTGCCCACGCCCCTCCCATGAGCAGCACTGCCCCCAGCAGGCGTCCCCGAATGGACAAGAATGGGTCCTGCATGGACAACACAGTTCAGTCAAGCAGAATGACGGTGACGCCCCCCAGGCCCTTTGCCTCCCCCCTTCTCGACCCGGAACGTCAGAGTGTACCCAGCGGCTGCAGGCTAAAGCAGAGGATGAAGATGGCGATGGCCGTGTAGCCCAAAACCCGACGCCCGGGCGTGAGGTTCTGGGGCCGCAGCACCGGGGGATGCTTCACGCGGACGAGAAAGATAATCAAGAGGCTCCACACCAGCCACCCCGTCCAGCCGAGGCCCGTCGCCCCGAGCGTCATCGCCACAGCGACGGCTCCCAGAAGCCCTGCCAGCCCCGCCCAGGTACGTCGGTCGGTCCCCCCGAAGATTTTGTACAGGTAGCCGTAATAGATGGCCGCGAGGAGGATCCACGACGACCGCCCCAGCCACGGGCTCACGTCGCGGAGCGACTGCTGCACGCCCTCCATGAACCCGATGCCCCCCGAGAACAGCAGCACGAAGACAAAAGCCTGTGCGAAGCGGCGGTGCCACTTGTCGCCCAGCAGGGCGTAGAGTACGTGCCCGCCATCGAGCTGCCCCACCGGAAGCAGGTTGAGCGCCGTAAAGAACAGCCCGAGCCACCCGGCAAAGAGGACCGGGTAGTGGTACATCTCGTACATCGGCGGCACGTTCACGAAGAACTGCGACAGGGCCCAGTAGAGCGGCGTGAAGCCCACCACCAGGACCGGCATTCCGTCGCTCGACGCCGGGTGCGTGTCCGGAAACGTCCCGTACTGCCGAATGTGCGCCTTCAGCGCCTCGTGGCCCGGAAGGTCGAGCAGATATTCGGGGGGCGGAAGCGTGGCAAAGCCGTAGATCAGAGCGCCGAGCGCAACCACGAAGCCCGCGAGGGGCCCGGCCACGCCGATGTCGAAGAGCGAACGCGTGCTCGGAATGCGCTGGCGAATGCTGATGACGGCCCCGAAATTGCCGATGCCATTGAAGGGAAAGGGGATGTAGTAGGGCAGGGACGTGCGCACCCCATGATACCGCGCCGCGAAGTAATGCCCAAACTCGTGCACCGTGAGAAAGCCGACGAGCGGAATCGCGTAGCGCAGCCCGTCGACCAGCCAGGCCTGATTGAGGGTCAGCACGAAGAGCGAGATCGTCTGGTCGTGCGCCTCGTAGTGGAGCAGTCGGTTGGCCCACCACGAGGCCCCTACGTAGACCGTAGACGCCACCGTGAGCACGAAGAGGAGGAGGTGCAGCCAGTAGCGGTCAGTCGCCGATGGAGGCGCGGCTGCCGGTGCTGAGTCGAAGTCGGTGTTGGCCTCCGCGGGGGCGTCCCCAACGGACTGGTTCGGTTCCACAGGCGAAAACGTACATCAGCAAGAACTACGATCGGGGGCCGACGCGGCTCGGACCGCCCCCTCAGCGAAGCGCGGCGAGCCCTGCCTCAATTCGGTCCAGCCCCGTTTCGAGGTCGTCCATCGACGAGGCGTAGGAAAGCCGAAGCCCGTCGGGCTCTCCGAACGCCGGGCCCGGCACGAGGGCCACGTTCTGCTCCTCGAGGAGGTAAAAGCACAGGTCGCCTCCGTCTTCAATCGTCGAGCCGTCGGGCGTTGCGGCCCCGAAGAAGGCCGACACGTCCGGATATGCGTAAAATGCCCCCTCGGGGGTGGGGCACTGCACCCCGTCGATGGCGCGGAGGCGCTCCAGGACCACGTCGCGCCGACGTCGAAAGGCGGACACCATTTCGCGCACCGGCCCCTTGTCCATCTCCAGGGCCGCCACGCCCGCTTTCTGCGTGATGCTGCTGGGGGCCGAGGTGAACTGGCCCTGAATCTTGCCCGCGGCCCCGGCGATTGGCTCCGGCGCGGCCATATACCCCAGCCGCCACCCTGTCATCGCAAAGCCCTTGGAGAAGCCATTCACCGTAACGGTTCGATCCTTCATGTCCGGAAGCGACGCGAAGGCGCGGTGTTCGGCGTCGTAGAGCACGTATTCGTAAATTTCGTCGGACACCACGTAGACCTGCTCGTGGTCGCGCAGCACGTCGGCGAGCGCCGCCAGCTCGTCGGGCGAATAGACGGTCCCCGTGGGATTGGACGGGGTGCACAGGACGAGCAGACGCGTCTGCTCGGTAATGGCGTCTTCCAGGGCCTCGGGCGTGAGCCGGTATCCCGCCTCCACATCCGTAGACACGGTCACCGGCTCGGCCCCACTGAAGCGCGCCATCTCCGGGTAGCTCACCCAGTAGGGCGCCGGAATAAGCACCTCGTCGCCCTCGTCGCAGAGGGCGTGGATGGCGAGGGCGAGGGACTGCTTCGCACCGTTCGAGCACACCACCTGCTCCGGCGTGTACGACAGGTCGTTGTCGCGGTCGAGCTTGTCGCAGATGGCCTCTCGGAGCTCCAGCGTGCCCGGATTCTCGGTGTAGTTCGTAAATCCGTTCCGGATGGCCTCCACGCCCGCGTCCGCAATCGGCTCCGGGGTGTCAAAATCCGGCTCGCCGGCGCTCAGGGCGACCACCGGGTGCCCCTGCCGCCGCCGCTCCTCGGCACGCGACTTCATGGCGAGGGTGGCGGACGGCTGCATCGCGGCCACGCGCTTGTTGAACTGTACAGAATGGGTTGTGGACGGCATGGGGGCACCTGGGAACCAACTGAAAGAAGAATGCGGACGGACCCGGACCGTGGAGAGACGGGCGCGCTTTTCTTGGTCGTGCTGCGGATCTCTTGGTCGTGCTGCGGATCGGGCGCGAAGCCTCCCCTCCAAACGCTGCGGGGATGGCCTCAACCTACTCCGCCACCGCCGCCGGGGCGGGGCTCATTTCAAAATCATCGAGGAACCGGGTGTCAAAGTTGCCCTCGTTGAACCGCTGGTCGTCCATCAACTGCTGATGAAACGGAATCGTGGTGTCCACGCCTTCCACCACAAACTCGTCGAGCGCCCGGCGCATCTTCCGGATCGCCTGCTCGCGGGTCTTGCCGTAGGCAATCAGCTTCGCGATCATGGAGTCGTAGGTGGGCGGGATGCGGTAGCCCGAATAGGCCGCTGTGTCAATCCGGATGCCATGCCCGCCGGGCTGATGGAACGCCGTAATCTCACCCGGGGCGGGACTGAAGTTCTGGAAGGGGTTCTCGGCGTTGATCCGGCACTCGATGGCGTGTCCCTCCATGGGGGGACGCTCGTTCGAATCGACAGTCTCCCCCATCGACACCCGAATCTGATGCTCTACGAGGTCGCAGTCGGTGACCTCCTCGGTCACGGGATGCTCCACCTGAATGCGCGTGTTCATCTCCATGAAGTAGAAGTTGCGGTCGGCCCCGACGAGAAACTCGACCGTGCCGGCGCCCTCGTAGTTTACGGCCTCCGCCCCCCGAATGGCCGCCGCGCCCATCTCTTCGCGGAGCTCCTCGTCCATGATCGGGGAGGGACACTCCTCCACCAGCTTCTGATGACGGCGCTGAATGGAGCACTCCCGTTCTCCGAAGTGCATTACGTTGCCCTGCCCGTCGCCCAGGACCTGAATCTCGACGTGGCGCGGCTTCTCCACAAACTTCTCAATGTAGACCGCGGGGTTGCCGAAGGCCGCGTCGGCCTCGGAGCGGGCCCCGTTGAAGGCCCGCTCAAACCCCTCAGCCTCCCGCACCAACCGCATGCCGGTGCCCCCCCCGCCCGCGGCGGCCTTCACCATGACGGGAAACCCAATGTCGGTGGCAACCTCGTAGGCCGTGTCCAGATCGTCGATTGTACCGTCCGACCCCTCCACGATGGGCACGCCGGCCTTGCTCATCTCTTCCTTCGCCCTCGACTTCTCTCCCATCAGCGCGATGGTGTCGGCAGAAGGCCCAATGAACTCGATGTCATTGTCGGCACAGATCTGGCTGAACTCGGCGTTCTCAGCAAGGAAGCCGTAGCCGGGGTGGATGGCGTCGGCCCCTGTCACCTCCGCGGCGGCGATGAGACGGTCGGGCCGCAGATAGCTCTCCCCGGACGCCGCTGGGCCGATGCACACGGCCTCACTGGCGAAGCGAACGTGCAACGCGTCGCGGTCGATGGTCGAGTACACCGCCACGGTGTTGATGCCCATTTCGTGACAGGTGCGGATCACGCGCAATGCAATCTCGCCGCGGTTGGCGATGAGAATTTTTTGGAAGTCACTCATTCGGGATCAGCAGGGTCCTGTGTGAGGTGCGGGGTTTCGGGAGAAGTGAATCGTGAAACGTGACGCGTGAGGAGTGTGGCGTCATTGCTCGAGGTGGAGGGCCTCACGCACCACGCATCAGAAGATCACAATCCAGACCGCCCCCGGTCCTTCAGGTCAGCAAGAGCAAGAGCTTCGAACAGGCTCGAAAAGCAAACGACTTCGGATCGCTCGGGAGCCACAAGCACAGACGGAAACCCGTTACCCTTCGTCCAGCACAAAGAGCGGCTGGTCGAACTCGACCGGCTCGGCGTCTTCGACCAGAATTTCCTTGACGGTTCCCGAGGCCTCGCACTCGATCTCATTCATTAGCTTCATCGCCTCAATGATGCAGAGCACATCGCCCTCATCCACCTTGGTGCCCTCTTCGACGAACGGATCGTCGTCGGGCGACGGGGCACGGTAGAAGGTCCCCACGATCGGGGCCTTCACCACGTGCTCCTCCGCGGCGGCC
>Ga0207753_1000154_pt1 | contig 27463 bp, 22 predicted proteins | sample PonA233FremontCA_2_FD_187273 | JGI IMG/M metagenome (GOLD analysis project Ga0207753, IMG submission 187273) | Salt pond sediment microbial community from Fremont, CA, USA - Pond A23 Sediment 3 (SPAdes) | ecosystem: Environmental > Aquatic > Non-marine Saline and Alkaline > Saline | place: USA... | reverse complement strand
GTTGTCGGTGACCTGATCGTAGACGAGGGCCGCGGCCCGCGTGCTTTCCGAATCGACGCCGCCGACGACCTTCGGCCACGAGCCGCGGATATCCCGCAGCGCGCGGCCGCTTTCGGTTCGCTCCGGACAGAACGCCACGCCGAACTCGGTGGAGTCGAGGCCGCTTTCGGCCGCCAACAGCGGCACCACCACGTCCTCACAGGTCCGCGGCGGCACCGTCGACTCAATGACGACCAGATCGCCAGCCTGGAGTCCGGCGGCGATATCCTCGACGACCGACTCGACGACCGTGAGGTCGGCCCGCCCCTCGTCGGTGATCAGCGTCGGGACGATCACGACGTGGAGCCGCGCCTCGGCGGCGGCCGCGGCCGGGTCATCGACGGCCCGAAGCGCGCCCGCCTCGACCGTCCGTTCGACCAACTCGGCCAGTCCGGGCTCGCCGTCGACGTGGCACTCGCCGCGGGTGACAGAGTCGGCGACCGCGGGGTCGACGTCGGCTCCGACGACGGTGCCGGTGAGGTCGGCGTAGACCCCTGCCAGCGGGAGCCCCATCTTTCCGAGGCCGTAGACGGCGACCGGCACCCGGCCGCCGAGCAGTGCCGCTTCTTGACGGGATTCGTCGAGACCGCTGCCGTAGAGGCCGATCGGCTCGGTCATCGGATCTCGTTGTCCCCCTGTAGGGGTTCGGGAAGCGGGCGATGGACTGCGGGTGTGCCGACCGCCAGCCGGTTCGGTGGCACGTCCTCGGTGACGACCGCCCCGGCGGCGACGAACGAACCCTCACCGACCGCGACACCCGGCAGGAGCGTCGCGTTCGCGCCGATCGAGACGCCGTCTTCGAGGATCGGCCCGGCGAGGTCGACGTCCCGCCGGATCGGGTAGGGGTCGTTGGTCAGCACGGCGTGAGGACCCAGAAAGACATCGTCTCCGATAGTCGTCTCCCGTGGCACGTAGACGCCGGTCTGCATGCTGACGCCGGAGCCGATCGTCGTCGCCCCATCGATGACGGTGTTGGTGCCGACCACCACGTCGTCGCCGATCGTCGTTGCCTCGCGGATCAACACGTTGTGACCGGTGACAAAGCGGTTGCCGATCCGTACGTCGGGGTAGATGATCGCACCCGAGCGGACAGTCGACTCGCGGCCGATCTCCGGCGGCGTGCCGTCTCCCGGCTCGCCGAGGCTGACTCCTGGCTGGATCTCACAGCCCTCACCGAGCTGTGGCTCGGTACTCATTGACACGCTCCTCCCCGCGTGAGTCGGGAGCCGTCGGCCCGACTCGTCGTTGGTATAGCATCCGTGTACATGATCTCGTCTGCCACGAGGACTGCCCGTGGTCGTGGTTCGGCGTTCCATCAGCGGTCGCTTTGTTATGGTACCCTTTCTGCCGGCCGGCGACTGCGGCTGGCTCTGGGGCAAATCCATGCGGTCGCCGGTGGTATTCGGGCGCGGTCCGTGCCCATCGTCGGCAGCGAGCAGGGAGATCGACGCGGACTCGGTACGCTGTCGTCAGTCGGCGGCGGCAGTAAGTTCGTATTACCCAGAGGAGACGATCGGGTATGTCGCGCTATGAGCCGTCAGCCGGGGTGAGAGCGGTTCGTGCCGACAGGGTCACAGTCAGCCGACAGAGAGCTGGTGGGTACTGGTTCGGGCCCTAACAAATCCACACACGGGTTGATGCCGCCCGGGAGACTATCGCTGTGGACACAAGGCCAAGCATAACAAAGCCGTATCCATGCCACGGTAGTTCGTATGTCTGATACCGACCCCGGCGGGTTGCGGACGCTCCTCATCGGGTTGGACGGGGTCTGTCTCCCGGTCCTCGAGCCGTTGATCGACGAGGGGGCGGTCCCCAACATCGCGGCGCTGTGCGACGAGAGCGCGGTCGCCCCGCTCGAATCACAGCTACCCCCATGGACGCCGAGTGCGTGGCCATCCCTCTATACTGGCAAAAACCCTGGCAAACACGGAGTCTACGACTTCCTCACGTTCGACGGCTACGACTGGGACGTGGTCAACCGCTCGACGGTCAAAGCAAGAACAGTCTGGGAGCTGCTGTCACTGCGCGGCTACGAAAGCCTCGTCGTCAACGCCCCCGTCACACACCCGCCGCAGCCGTTCGATGGCACGCTCGTCCCCGGCTACATGGCCCCCGAAGACCCCGACTGCCACCCGAAGGGAACGTGGCATGAACTCGTCGAAGAACTGGACGGCTACCAGCTGTATGCCGACGGTAGCCACAGCGGTTCGACAAAAGCCGAACGCGTCGACAGCTACCGGGAGCTTATTCGGATGCGTGGGGAGGCTTTTCGGTATCTCCTCGACGACCGAGACCCCGATTTCGGCTTCGTACAGTTCCAGCAGACTGACACGGTCTTCCACGAGTACCCCGACGACAGGGAGATCGTTCGGGCGGTGTATGGGGCAGTCGACCGGGAGATTGGCGCGATTCGTGAGGCCTGCGAGCCGGATATCACACTGCTTGTGAGCGATCACGGCCTCGGCCCGATGGAGGGCCGGGAGTTCCGTTGCAACGAGTTCCTTCGAGACAGAGAGTACGTCGAGACGGCCGCTGGAGAGGGTGGGATGCCCTCGTGGGCGAGTCTGGCCGACACACAGCTCCGAACCGACGCCGAGTCGGACGCCGAGCAGTCGGTCGCCGAACACGGGAGCCAACTCGCCGCCAGCGTCGGGATCACGAGCCAGCGGATCGCAGCGGTTCTCGAACGGCTCGGCATTAAAAACCAGGTCGCCGACCTCGTTCCGACGGACGTCATTCGCGCCGGCACCGAGCGCGTCGACTTCGCCGCCTCGACCGCGTATATGCGCTCGCGGACCGAGATGGGGGTCCGACTCAACGTCGAGGGTCGCGAGCCCGATGGCGTTGTCAGCCCCGATGCGTACGAGTCGGTACGAGCCGACCTCATCGAGGCGTTGTCCGCGGTTCGCACACCTGACGGTCGGCCCTGTTTCGAGCAGGTGCTCGCCCGTGAGGCCGTCTTCGACGGGCCACACATCGAGGCCGCCCCCGATATCGTTACCGTCCCGGCAGCGTTCGACCACTATCTGTCGGCCTCGCTCCGCGGCGAGTGGTTCGCCGACCCCTCGGAACCGTGGGAGCACAAACGCGAGGGGGTCGTGGTGGCAGCCGGCGAGGGGATCGACTCACGAACCGACATCGAAGGCCATATTTTCGACATCGCACCGACGGTGTTGGCGACGTTCGGGCTCGCCGTCGACGCGACGATGGACGGCGATCCGTTGCCGATCGTCCAGCCGACGGGACGGGCCGAGTATCCGGAGTTCGAACCGGCAACGGCGGTCGAAACCAACGACGAGGCAGTCGAACAGCGACTCACTGATCTGGGCTATCTGGAGTAAGATGGCAATCGAAATTACAACCCTTGACGACACAGCCGAGTGGAACGATCTCGTCGACCGAAGTTCGCAGGCAACCCCGTTTCATCGGGCCGAAAGCCTCGATGTGATGGCACGCCACGCCGACGCAACGCTACATCCCTACGCGGGATTCAAAGGCCACGAGCCGGTCGGTCTTTTCCCGATCTTCGAGATCTCGAAGGGCCCCGTCAGCACCGCCTTCTCGCCGCCGCCCGACCTCAAGATCAGCTATCTCGGCCCCGCGTTGTTGAACCACACCAAACAGAAACAGCGCCGGCAGGAGAAGACCAACAGCCGGTTTATCAGTGGCTGTCTGGAACGGCTGGCCGAAACGGTCGACCCGAAGTACATCCATCTCCGAACCAGCGTCCAGTACACCGATACGCGGCCGCTGATCTGGGGTGGTTTCGAGCCGACAACCCGCTACACCTACGTCGTCGACCTCGACCGGTCGGCGGACGATCTGTTGGCGGCGTTCAGCAGCGACGCCCGAAGCAACATCACCAACGCCGACGACGCCGACTACGAGATCGGCCGGGGCGGCGAACGCGAGATCAGACGGACGATCAACGAACTGCAGGCCTACCACGACGACCAAGACGTCGGGTTCCACATCACTCCTGAGTTCGTGGTCGACCTCTTCGAGGAGCTCCCTGAGGACTGTTTCCGGATCCACACCTGTCGCGTCGACGGCGAGCTGGTCGGCGGCCACATCACGCTCGAAGAAGGCGAGGCGATCTACGGCTGGCAGTCGTGGGGATCAAGGGAGACTGACATCCCAGTCAACGACCTGTTGGACTGGGAGATCATCACCACGGCCCGCGAACGGGGGCGCAGTCAGTACGACCTCGTCGGCGCGAACAACGAACGGATTTCGAAATACAAGGCGAAGTTCGGCCCCCAGCTCCACACCTACCAGACGATGGAACGGGGGACGCCAGCGATGACGCTCGTCTCGGAGATTTATAAGCGAATACGGTCGTGAATCGACAACCGTTTTCGATACTGTCACATGAGTTATCTATCTGATATTTGGCCTATATAGTCGGCTGCGCTTTTTTTACACAGTCTTCATGAGAATTTAATACATCCAACCAATCATCTGTAATTACACCCCGTTGTGGATGTCTGCTCTCCGACTATTTATTTTATAAACACGTACGGTAGCAAGCGGATAACAGCCGGTAGCGACCGCCTATTCGTCGGGGTCGACACGGGTGTTGTATGGCCAGTTACACAGTCCGTCGACGACCATCGCGAGGCCCAGCACGAAGAGCCCGCCGAGGGCGCTCGACAACGGTTGCCCCTCCGAGTCGTCGCGGAGTCCGGCCACCAGACTGCCGAGAGTGCCGACCGCACCCGCGACGTACAACGCGAGGATCGAGACGCCCGCCGCAGTCCGTCGGCCCGACCACAGCCGCCAGAGGAACGTCCGGAGTAACATCAGCGAAACACGGGGAATGTAGGTGAGGTAGCTGATGTCGCTGTGTTCGTCGCCGTAGTTCAGCGGCGATGGCACGTCGGCGACCCGGTGGCCGGTGACGTTCAGCCGGACCAGCAGGTCGTTACAGTAGCCGTAGAACTCGTACATCCCTTCGATGTCGGCGTCGTGGAGGGCCTCCATCGAGATCGCCGTATACCCCATCTGGGGGTCGCCGACCCGCCAGTAACCGCTGGCGATCTTCGTCAGCAGCGTCAACAGTCGGTTGCCGAGCAGCCGGAACCGTGGCATCTGCTCGTGGTCGGTCTCATAGACCAGTCGGTTTCCCTTCGCGTAGTCGGCCTCGCCGTCGACGATCGGCTCGATGATGCGTTCGAGGATCGTCGGGTCCATCTGTCCGTCGCCGCCCATCACGGCGGTGACGTCGATCTCATCGTCGCGGGCCCGCAGGTAGCCGGTCTTGATCGCGCCGCCGACGCCCCTGTTTTCGTCGTGTCGGATCGGCACGACGCGCTGTTCGAAGCTCGCCCCGCCGTCGGTCGCGGTGACGCTGTCGTTGATACGCTCGGCGACCTCGGTGATCTCCTCCCACGTGTCGTCGGTCGACTGGTCGTCGATGACGTAGGCGCGGTCGACGAACGCCGGGAGCGTCTCGATCACGTCGCCAACGAAGCCGGATTCGTTGTATGCCGGAACGACAACAGCGACTGTGTGGTCGTTGTACATTGGTGTCTCTGGCGGACGGTCAGAGCCCGGCCGCTATGGGAGAGAGGGCGGGTTCGGGCTTTTGTTATGCCCTGCTTGCGGTCCGCGTGGCTCGGCGACCTCGATAGCGCCTCTCGGGTCGCGTCGGGAGCGGTCAGAGCGCGGTTGCAGCGCGGCTAAACGGTCGGTGAGACCCATATGGGGCGGATTCTGGACCCGTAGATAGCCGCCAGTAGGCGACGGATACTCCCTCAGTAATTCTTGTTTTGCTAGGCATAACAAACCAATAGGAGGTGGACCTCTCGGCCAGTGAGCCGAGATACGAACGTTTGGTACAGGCCATACGGGTTTCGTGACGCGGTGAGAGAACACAGTTGGGAGTTGAGACACCATGCGTAGGAGTCGGTACGGAGCCGTTCCCACCGGGCTCCTCATTGCCCTCCTTCTCACATCGCTTGCGGCGCCGATCGTCTATGCAGACAGCCATACTGACGACTCCGGCTCGGAGTCGGGCCGCTCCTACCAGATCGTCCAGGGAACGCAAGTGCTCTCTGTCGAGCCGCTCTCTGGAGACGAGCCGGTCGAGGAGTTTTACGACTACCGCCATCCGTACGTCGGCAGCCGGGACGATCCGTCGTGGGGGCGGTCGTTTAGCTCAGTGGGAACAACCGACTATCAGCGGGACGATACGAGTATCCTCATGCTGTACGAGGGGCCACAGGGGGTGAGTCTCGTGGCAGTACACGACAAATACCACGAGGAACCGTCTCAAGGGACCGCTGGCGGCTCGCTGAGTTGGACCGTAGGCGGGCTTCCCGAGAGTGGTGAGTGGGCCGTCCTCGACGACGAGTACGGGTGGCTCACGACCAACGAGTCGAAGGACGATATCTTCCGTCTCGACGCGGGCCACCGGGCCGGCGCACCCGGTAACGACGGCGCACCACCGGTCGGTACCGACGCCCTGCTGAGTTGGGTCTGGACGACCGGGCGGAGCGACGGCGTCGCCTACCGCGGGCTCGAAACCGACGCCTCGATCGTCATCAACCCAGCGTTCAACAACGAGTCCTACCACCGCTACGCCGACGACCGCCGACCCGACGTCCCACCGGATAGACCGGGCGCGAACGCGGGGTACAACGGTATCGTCGACAACTGGGATGTCGTCGTCCCATCCAGTGGCGACGACGACGTCGAACACATCGAACTCGACAGTCTCGAGGAGCCGGTGGCGATCCGGAGCACGTCGACGCCACCCACGCCGCGCTCGGTGAGCCTCGAAGCCAGCCGGATCGATCCCGGCGACACCGCGGCACTCTCGGCGACCATCGAAAATCCCGGTTCCACAGAGTGGACCTACGAGGCCCAGCTCCGCGTCTACGACACTAACCTCCGGACCAAAACCGTGACCGTGCCCGCAGGCGAGGAGCGGACCGTCGAGTTCACCCAGCAGTTCGGCGAAGCCGGGCGCTACGAGATCGGTGTCGGCAACGAGCAGACCACACTGACCGTCGGCGATCCTGACGCGAGCACCGACGAATCGCCGTTCGACGACCCCGACGAGGCCGACGATACCGAGGGAGCAGACGGCACCGACGATCGGATTCCCGGATTCGGCCCGGTCGCCGCACTGGTCGCGTTGCTCGTGGTCGCCGTCGGCGCGAAATACCGAACCGATTCTTAAAAACAGCTGCTGCCACTGATTGTTGGGCTACTGTTTTGTAAGCAGATCCGAGGCACCCAGCCGACGAACGTCGGTGTCGACGTCGTCGAGCGCCGAGCCGCAGCAGTCGATGACGACCGCGTCGTCGTAGGTCGACCAGTCGATATCTTCGAACGCCAGCCGGAAGGAGAGAACGACGACTGCGTCGGGATCGAGTTGGGTGGCCGACTGGATCGAGACCGTATGCGGCGTGAGGCTCCGCGGAAGATCGGCGACCGGATCACAGACCAGCGGTCTGGCCTCCGCACGGGTCAGCTCACGGATCAGCACCGAGACGGGCATGGTCTCGGCCGACGAGGGCGGCTCGTCGGAGGGAACACCCAACACGAGAATCGTCGTCTCGGTGTCGCTCTCGGTAGGCGGCTGGTGGTCGATCGTCTCCAGGACCGTCTCGGCGATCAAGGAAGGAAACCCCCGCGAGGACTCATAAACGCTATCCAAAAGCGGGGTCCGGCCGACGAAGGCATCGCGCAGAAAGCCAGCACCGATCGGCTCCTGTCCATCGACACCGGGGCCGGGAACCGGGAGATCGCTCCGCATCGAGACGAGCTCGGCAACCGCGGGCACGTCGACGTCGGGTGCCGACACCACCAACTCGTTGCTGAGCGAGCGCAGCATCTCGGTCGCGGTGCGTTCGACCGCGCCGACACATTCGGCGGTCGTGAGCTGGGGTGTCGTCGAGACTGTGCCCGTCGTCACCGAAGCAAACAGCTCCGCGGCGACGCTGCTGGCCCGCCTGTCGGTGCCAGCGACCACTAGATCGCCGGTTCGGATCGACCGCAGCGAGGGGTCGACCGGGAGCGCACAGACCGCCAGCCCGAATTCGTCGGCCGACAGCCCGCTTTCGGCGACCAGCGTCGACTCGACGATCCCCTCGGTGGTTCCCGGCGGCACCGGTGTCGTAAGCACGACGACATCGCCGGCCGACAGCTCGACGGCGATATCGCGGAGTGTCGCTCTGAGCGTCGAGAGATCCGGCACGTCGTCCTCGCGGAGGCCGGTGGTGACCGCGACGAGGTGGACCGTCGACTCGGCGGCGGCCGCCGGGAGGTCGGTCGTCGCCCGGAGCCCGTCGTCGGTCGCCTCGACTAGACACTCGGACAACAGCGGATCCGAAACGGGCGAGGTACCGTGTTGGATCGCCGCCACGGGAGTGCCGTTGGTGTCGGCGGCAGTCACTGCGGAGACGACACGGGTCGACAGTGCCGACAGCGCGAGGCCGGTCCGACCCAGCCCGTAGACCGCGACACCGATCTCGGTCGGATCGAGCCTGCGGTCACCACCGGTGACCCCGGAGCGGTCGGGATCGGTAGCCCGTTCGATCATTCGCTTGCGGCCTCGGCGGTCACGCGGCGGACGAATTCGAGCGCGCGAATCCCATCGGCCGCCGAGACAACCGGCTCCCCGCCGGTCCGGACGGTCTCTGCGAACGATGTGAGTTCTTTTTTCAGTGGTTCGCCGTTTTCGACGGTCGGCCGCTCGGTGACGTTCTCGTGGCGGTACCGAACGTCGCCGTCGGACTCGATGTACTCCGGCAGCGAGTGGCGGTTGATCCGGACCGACTGGGCCATATAGTCGACGGTAACCCGACACTCCTCGGCGGTTACCGACAGCGTGCGGACCTTCTGTTGGGTCACCCGGCTGGCGGTCAGCGTCGCCACGACGCCGTTTTCGAACTCGACGGTTGTCGCAACGTACTGGTCGGCCGCCGTCTCGGCGGCATATATGTCGGCGACCGGCGAGTCGACCAGCGACAGCAGGATATCGGCGTCGTGGATCATCAGATCCATCGCGACGCCGTCGCCGATCTCCCGTTTGGTGGGCGGGCCGAGCCGCTGGCAGTCGAGGGCGATCACGTCGAGCTCGGTTGCGATCTCCGAGAGCGTCCGGACGGCGGGGTTGAACCGCTCGACGTGGCCGACCTGCAGCGTGAGACCGGCCTCGTCGGCTGCGGTCAGTAGCTCCCGGCCGGTCGACGGATCGCCGGCGATCGGCTTCTCGATCAGCAGGTCGACGCCCGCCTCGATCGCCGCCATCCCCATCTCGTAGTGGTATTCGGTGGGAACGACGATCGACACCGCATCCGCGACCGACAGAAGCGAGTCGACCGACATCGGCGTCGTCCCGTAGGCCTCGGCGGTCTCGGCGGCCTGCTGGGCGTCGACGTCCGCAACGCCGACGAGGTCGACGGTCGGAAGCTCGTGATACACCCGGGCGTGGTGTTGGCCCATACTCCCGACGCCGATCACACCGACCGCCAGCCGCTCAGTCATCCGACTCACCTCCCTGTTCGACGGCCGCGGCCGGCTCTTCGATCTCGGTGGGGTCGTCGATCCGACCGTAGGCACGCAGTACAGTGGTCAGCCGATCGATATCGGCCGTCGACAGTCCCGGATGGACAGGCAACGAAACCACCTGCTGGGCGGCCCGCTCGGCTTCGGGTGCGGTCACCTCGTAATCCTCGTACGGCGGCTGGTGGTGGATCGGCGTCGGGTAGTAGACCGCGGTGCCGACGTCCGCGGCATCCAGATACGAGCGGAACATCTCTCGGTCGTCGGTTCGAACCGTGTACTGGTGATAGACGTGTGTGAACCCCTCCGGCTCGGTCGGTGTGGTGATCGACTCGGCGGAGTCGAGTGCTTCGGTGAGCGCCTCGGCGTGTTCCCGCCGGGCCGCGGTGTAGTCGGGGAGCTTCTCCAGTTGGGCGAGGCCGAGCGCGCCGCTGATACTGGTCAGCCGGTAGTTGTGGCCGACCGTCGCGTGTTCGTAGCTGTCGGTCCGGCCGTGGTTGACGAATCTGGCCGCCCGCTCGGCGACCGCCTCGTCGTCGGTAAGGACCATCCCGCCCTCGCCGGTGGTCATGTTCTTGGTCGGATAAAACGAGAAACAGGCTGCATCCCCGATCGAACCGGTCCGTCGACCAGCGATGGCGGCTCCGTGTGCCTGGGCGGCGTCCTCGATGAGGAGACAGTCGTACTCGTCGGCGATCTCGCGGAGTCGGTCCATCGGTGCCGGGAGGCCGTAGAGATGGACCGCGAGGATGGCGTCGATTCCTCGGTCGGCCGCGACGGCTTCGACTGCCTCGGGATCGAGATTGTACGTTTCGGGGTCGATATCCGCAAAGGCGACCGACGCCCCCGCGAGCTGGATCGCATTGGCGCTAGCGATAAAGGAGAACGGTGAGGTCACGACGGTATCGCCCTCGCCCAGCCCGAGGGCACGGATCCCGGTTTCGAGCGCCGTCGTCCCGTTCGAGGTGGCGACCCCGTGGCCCGCGCCACAGAAGTCGGCGAAGGCGGCCTCGAACGACCGGACGGTCGGCCCGTCGGCGAGCCGGCCGCCCTCGAGGACCTCCTGGACGCGACGGTGTTCTTCCGGACCGATGTCGGGGTCGGCGATCGGAATCTCTCTCATTGTGGCCTCCGAACTGGTGGGCCATCCGTGAGCGATACGGTACCGGAATCAGTGGCAGTGTGTGTCTGATACATTATGACGGAGGGGCGTGCAGCCGTGACACGCGAGTCACGAGCGCAGTGTCGGAAGGGAAACGGGTTTCGGCCTTTGTTATGATTCCATTTGAGACGGGTAGTAGCCCGCTTACCCTGTCGGTATTCCCGGGAGACGCCGCTCAGCGGGATGCCGACCCGACAGCGTTCGGCTCGTCGACGATCGGTTCGACAGCTGTCGGCTCGTCGACGATGCCGCCGTCGACCGCGAACTCGTCGCCACCGTCGGTGTTGTTGGCCCCGGCCTCCTCGACCGCAGTCACGGTGAGGTGGACGTTCCGGTAGGCGCTGTCTGCGTCCGGAGTAGCCGGAGGCTCATCCGTATACAGGTAGTAGCTGAGTCGGAACTCGCCGGGCGATTCGGGAGTAACCGTCTGTGACTGGAGGGCCCGTTCGCCGGCGTTGAGTGTCGTCTGGAAGCGGCCCAGCTCGGTCGACTCGATCGGCGTTACCGAGCCCTCGTTGTCGATCACCCGTTCGGCCACCACGACGACCGTGTACTCGCGGGACTCGCCCTCCCGGTTGTCGATACCGATCACGAACTCGGCGGTCTCGCCGACCTCGATCCGGTCGGGATAGTCGCCGAGCATCAGCTCGCCACCCGGTGATTCGGTCATCACGCGGAGATCGGTGAACCCCTCGCCGTCCTGTGGCACCGCAAAGACGTAGCCGGCCGAAAAGACGGCCAACAGGACGGTCGCCGCCAGCGCGATGGTGGCGATTCGTTCGGCCCGCGGCATCGGCCCACTGAACGGGGCCGTTATCGCAGCCCCGATCGCCTCCAGCGGAAGGCTGAACCGTTCGCCCATCGGCACGCGGAGCCGTCGGGCGGAAGCGACCAGTGCACCGATCAGGACGACCCCGACCAGCGTCGGGATGATCACCCCACCGAAGGCCTCAACCGGGAGGAGTTCGAGACCGAAACCGTAGAACGGGACGAGTGCGACACTCAGCCCGACCGAGAGCGCTGCCCGTTCGGGGATCGTGATACGGCCCAGATTACGGACCGTCGCGAGCGATCCGTTACCGTTCGGATGGGAGCGATCTACCTCCCCGTGCCGCGGGAACAGTATCCCGACGAGCACGTAGCCGGGGAAGAACAACAACAGCGGGACCGACACCAGAAACCGGAGTGGCGTCGACGGGACGACATAATAAATCAGGACGCTGGCGAGGACGGCGATCGAGACGACGACCATGTCGACCGGAACCGTCCGCCCGGAGAGCGCGAGCCGTGACTCGCTGGATTCGCGCAACGTCATTCGGGATGGCTGTCGCCGGAGTCGGGGATGGATCGGATGCGATACATACGTTCCCTACGACAGCGGATGTGGCTTTGTTATGCCGTTCATTGTGGCCGCGGCCAGTGTGTGGTATCTATCCCCTACCGGTGGCAGCTGGGTCTACCACGGTAAACGGCGGCTTGTCAGGAGCGTCGTCGTTGCGGCGAATGGTCGGCAGATGGCCACTAACCCTCGGCACGCGTGGAGAAACAATCCCTTACTGCAAATAATAGACTCGTAACAAAGTGTAGGACTAGTCTGTGTTCAGTCGAATCTCACGTAAGCCCGGCGGATATCGGGTAACCACACCAATACCAACACATCAATATCGAATGTCCGACTCTGACTACCACCCACTGTCACAAGACCAGGTGTTCGACCTCCTGAGCAACTCCAGACGTCGGTTCGTCTTGCATCACCTCAAGCAGGCAGACGGCCCCGTCCGGTTGAGCGAGCTCGCCGCGGAGATCGCGGCGATCGAAAACGAGGTCTCGGTCGACGAGCTCACGAGCCAACAGCGCAAGCGAACCTACGTCTCGCTGTACCAGACCCACATCCCGAAGCTCGAAGACGCGGGTGCAGTAAGCTACAACGCCGAAACAGGGATGGTCGAACTCGCCTCGGGAGCCGGAGAGATCGGCGAGTACTTCCAGCAACAGGCGGACTCCCGTCCGTGGCAGTACTACTATCTGCTCCTCGCAGGCGGTGGATTGCTACTGTATGTCCTCGTCAACATCGTCGGCGTCTCAAGCGGGGCGCAGTTCCTGGTTGGGGCCGCAGTGCTCGTTGCCTTCGGTGCTGTCGCGGCCGCACACTATGTCTCGATACGACGGGAACGAACCGAGTTGCCGACAAACCTCATCGAGCAGGAGTAAGCCACGACGGTTCGTTGGTCGAGCGGCGTAACAGGTCGACAGTGGTAAAAAGCGGTCGACTGCAGGGGATCTATGGTTGTTTCCCGCCGCCTTCGCGGAGGTCTCGAAGCGTCAAACAGCTAAGACAGCCGTAGAGGGAGCCGTCGTTCGCACCGAAGACACGGACGAACTGCTTGGTAACGTAGTGACCACAGTTCTGACACTGCCGTTTGGTCGACCGGTGTTCAGCGGTGGTCTCTTCGGGGTGGAGTGTGTCCATGACGGCCGCAAGAAGCCGGTCGGCTTTGTTATAATCTCCCATAGGACCGTTTCGGACTGTTTGCCGATGGAATTTTCCCGTATCGATGATCGTTTTCACCCCCGATCGGAGCTGTCAGCTAAATAATCATAGTTCAGCCGGGATTACCGAGATGGTAAGATGATTCAAACAATGGATAATATGAGAAATACCCGGAAACAGCGCGTAAACAGTCTGTAACAGAGGGGTAGCATCGCCAACCTCATATGTACAGAAGGGGTCATTAGCACAGAGGCTGCGGCGCAATGCGGGAGGCGTAGCTGCACAGCACGCTCACTCACTGGGATACCCAATCCCGTGTGACGCCCGCGATGAGACCGATCGAGCGCGGTCTACTGGTGTTGGATAGGCTACGAGCCGGTCGATGTCGGCCCTGCATTCCAGCCTTCGAATCGACACGGGAGATCTGCAGTGAGAAACAATGATAGAGGTACAAGAAATGGCAGAAGATTGGGATGAAATCGGATTCGTAATCAGCTCTCAGTATCGGATCGCGGTGTTGAAACGACTGGCCGACGGCCCGGCAACACCCTCTCGAATCGCTGAGGACTCCGGCATCGGCATCACACACGTTTCACGAGCCCTCGGTCGGCTCAGAGAGCGGTCGCTCGTCGAGCTGCTCGTCCCCGAAGAGCGGAAGAAAGGACGCGTCTACGGTGTTACCGAACGCGGTGAGGAGCTCTGGGAACAGATACAGGCGAAAAACCTCATCGACTGAGCAGCCGTCGTACTACTTTTCGAACCACTGTCGCTCAGCCGACGGAAATCGTCAGTGACAACGGCCACTGACTGGAGGGCACACACGAATACGTGGTGTAGTTGGCAGGCGATCGGTCGGACCGTTACTCGTCGTCGGAGTCCGGCAGAAGCATCTCGGGACGCCGCGCGTAGGCGGGCGTCTCTACGAACTGTGAGATACGATCTAACTCTTCGTCCGTCAGCCAATCAGACATACAGAGTCACGTTCAACACACTAATATAAAAATGTAGAGGTACCACTCAAAACGCGGATACGATGAACGGCTGTAGTCGCGTGAGTGGTCTGGTTCCGGCGCTCACGCCCCGCAACTTTCGGCAGCATCGTCACGGACAATGATCGTGCCAGCGGCGGTTACGGTCACCGCACAGCTCCCGAAGGGAAACGAGACTTGGACGTCACTACCGGCCGATTCGGCACTGAGCAGCGTTTCGAGGGCATCCGGGTCGACCACGTCGTACAGACGTGGCTCCACTGAGAGCGGATCGATTTCCGAAACGGATGCCACGGCCCTGATAACCGAGACGACGATCGACTCGCCCTGTGGATCGTGAGTAAAGCGGTGTGTCTGGGCATCCGATCGGTCTGTCGGCTCGTGGGTGCCCGGAGAGATGTCTTCTATCATAGTTGGTGAAAGCGTACACTGGCAAGTAGAATACATTCATCAAAAGCGTTTCTGTTATCCCGAGTTTATTCACTTTACATAGAATATTCGGGCGTTACATCGCGGACTGAGCGGCCTATAGGAATCTCCTACCAGCCTTCTCAAAAACTGAAGTCGTAATAGCCGGTATCTAACGCCCCGTCGCCGCCATATAATTACAAGCATACAGTTGTAATGGTCGGCTGTGTTCTGAACTCGGGTCGATCCGTTGGCACAGCGCCACTCAGACTGGCAGCGCGGTCGACGGGACGACCGCGCAACCGGCAGTATATAAAAACGGAGTAAGAAGGGAATACCTCGCGTCGAGCCGACAGCCCTGTGACGCGCCTGTCGGACTACCGAAAGCTATCGTCGGTAGTCCGATCACAGCTACCGGCCAGTGGGGTCGTCGACGGGATACAGGCCCATAACAAAATAGCCCGTTGTGCCATATGGACTCGATGTCGCTTCGAACGGCTGTTATCGGTGGCGGGACTGTGTCCGAAAACCATCTCTCGGGGCTCTCTCAAAACCCGAAGACCGATCTGGTGGCGATCTGTGATCTCGACGAGGAGACGGCCAGAGCGAAAGCCACCTCCTACGGAATCAAGGCGTACTTCGAGGTGGGTGAACTCCTGGAGTCCGAACGTCTCGACTGGGTCCACGTCTGTACGCCACCCCAGACCCATCTCGCGGTCGCAACCGAGGTGCTCGAAGCCGGGGTACCGACGCTGGTCGAAAAACCGGTCACCGAAACCATCGAGGAGTTCGAGGAGCTCGCGGCGGTCGCCGAACGGGAGGACGTGCCGTTTTCGGTCGTCCACAACCACAAGTTCGGCCTCGTGATGCGGACCGTCCTCGAAGAGATCGAGTCGGGCGAACTCGGCGAGATCCGGGGCATCGACCTCCTGTACACGGGGTCGACCGAACCCGACACGGCCAACCGCGGGGCGTGGAACTTCGAACTCCTCGGCGGGGAGTTCGAGGAGGGACTCCCCCACCCGCTGTATCTCGGAGTTAACGCGGGCGGCTTGCCTCGGAGCGACGAGGACGTAGCCGCCCAGACGAGTCTGGTCGGCGACTACGAGATGGAGTTCGGCTACGACTGCGCCCAACTCCAGTACGTCAGCGAGTCGGGGGCGCTGTGTACGATCAAGATGCTCTCCGGGACCAAGCCGGTCAGAATCCTCTACGTCCACGGCTCGGAATCGACGCTGGCTGCCGATCTCGTCTCCCAAACCCTCGTCCGGCTCGACCGAGATTACAAGGCCTCGGCACTGGCCCGCGCCCAGAACAATATCGATCAGATCGTCGACCGCGTCCGCGGGACGGCCGAAAACGTCGGTGTCGTCCTCAAGGACAAACGCGCCGGCGAGTGGGAGACCGCCGTGGAACGCAACGGGAGCTACTACCAGTTCGACGAGGAGGCCGAAGCGCTGTTGACCGGGACCGAACCCCGCGTCTCAGTCGCGGAGGCCCGGTGGACAGTCAAGCTCCAAGAGGCGATCCGCGACAGCGTCCGCGAGACCCCGTCTGCAGCCGAGGCAGCCGACGAACGGTCCGACGGATCGGCGGAGTCGGAAGTTCCATCCGACGACTGACGTCGACCCTGTTTTCGATCCTCGCAGTTGGCGTTACTCGGCGCTCGACGACGAGGGCATGACGTAGGACCACAGCTGCTCGATATCGATCACACCCCACACCGCCGAGAGTGCCAACCAGATCCCGCCACCGACAGCGATGATGGCCACCAGCGTCCCGATTCCCGTCACGTAGGGCAACAGGAGCCGGACACCGACACCCATAATCCCGGTGATGAGGACGATTCGGCCGATCGATCCCGTGACCCTCCCGAACTGGATCGGGAGTTCAGTGGTGATGATATACACGTTGAGGAGGGTGTAGCTGCCGAACGTGATGACGGATGCGGCTGCGGCACCTGTCGCCCCGTAGACCGGAATCAAAAGGAGATTCAACGAAACGTTGCCGACGGCCATCCCGCCTTTGAACAGCGCCCGAATCCGTGCTCGGCCGAGGTAATCGAGGCTGTCGGTGGTGATCTTGTTGACCGCGTTCGCGAGGATGAACAGGCTGAACACCTGTACCACCGACGTCGCGCCGAGATACTCCTGGCCGAAGACGTGGCGCATCGTCGGCTCGGCGACCAAAACCAGACCGACAGTGGCCGGAATGTAGAAGATCAAGATGTGTTCCAGTGAGTATTCGTAGAGCCGGGCGGCGCGTTCGAGCCGGTCGCCAGCCTTGTCCTCGCCGAACGCCGGCGAGATCGTATACCCCAGCGAACTCGCCGGGGAAACACAGGCCTCCGAGATCTGTTTGGCGACCGCATAGAACGCGGCGGGGGTCAGTCCGGCGATGGAGGTGACGAGTATCGTATCGATCTTCTTGTCGACCACGGTCGCCCCACGAGTCGCCGTTAGGGGGACGCTGTATTCGAGAATCCGTCGGACGAGGCCCTCCTCGGTCTCGTCGGCCGACGGAAGCGTTTGATAAAACCGCGTGTACAGCAGGTAGCCGCCGATGGTGACCGACAGGACGAAGCCGAGCAGATAGCCCGCCAGCGCCCCCCAGACGCCGAAGCCGACGACGACGAGGCCGACCGCAAACAGGAGTCGACCGATCTGGGCAGTGGCGTTGACCGCCGCACTCAGCGCGATCTCGTTGAGCCCCTGAAAGATGCCGGTCAGATACTTGTGGAGCGACTCGAAGACGACGTAGATCGCCGCAACGAACAACAGCGGCGCGACCGCGCTTTCGCCGACGAGGGCGGCGATCCGGGTGTTGAAGGCCGCCAAGACGATCGCGGTAAGCAGGCCGAAGCCGAGGACGAACAGTACTGACAGCTTGAGAATCCGCGGTACCTGGGAGGCGTCGGTCTCGGAGTACTCGGCGACGTATCGCGCGGCTGACGACGGCAGGCCGAGGGTTGCAAACATCGACGCAACGCCGACGACCGAGATGACCGTGTACAACAGCCCGTACTGGTCGGTCGTAAACAGGAACCGGGTCAGGAGGACCAACAGCAGCGCGTTCGTGCCGATCTTGACTAGCCGGGCCGCGAAGCTCGCTTTGACGCCGTGGGCGATGCGGTCAGCGAACGCCATCAGTTACCCTCGTTGTTGATGTAATACAGCCTGAACCCACCGTTGTCCTGGACTCGGTAGATGTTGTTTGCCGTCTCCAGCGAGCGGAACCCTTGATCGGTGTACCGAAGCCCCTCGTAGAGTTCGACCTCAGTGGCGTAGTCAGACGCCTGGACCCCCAGATACCGGTCTTCCTCGTAGGCCGTCGACACATTTGAATTGAACACCTCGCCGCCCACACCGTCACCGGGGAACTCCACTTGGTCGGCAGCCGGTCGGCCGTAGTAGGTCTGGACGTACCGGCGGGGTTCACCTCTGATACCCATAAATACGGTGTCCTCGACGCGGTGGTCGAAGGCGACCGAATGACCGTCCATCGAGCTCTCGGTGACGTGACCGTTCGACTGGTAGTAGTACGGCGAGGGATGGACGGCGAGTCCCTGCATCGCAATCATCACCGTAAACAGCACCACGAGACCCGTCGCGACTGTCCTCGGTGAGACCGAACCCTCAAGCCGCGATGCGAGCTTCGCGATCCCGACTGCGCCGACGATCGTCACCGGGACCATCATAAAGCCCATAAAACGGAAGTAGTGGTCGCCCTGATCGGCCACGAAAACGAACAGAAAGGCGAGTCCGAGCGGGACGAGCCCGACGGTTAGATAGGTCAGCAACGCCTTGCGGCCGGGTGTGCGACCGTCGAGCCGCCCCAACAGGTTCCCGGCCATGAGCACCGCCGCGAACAGCGAGATGATCAGGGCGACACCGAACAGTTTCACGAACAGCTCGTCGACGCTCCCGCCGAGTGCGGTCAGCGAGGAGGTCTGTGTCTCGGTCATTTCGGCACCAGCCGTTACCCCGACCTGTTGGAACTGCGAAATCACGAACCGAATGCGACCGGTTGCCCGGTCGTGTTGCGGCAGCCACGAGGCGAACACGAGGAACGTCAGGATCGTGTGGGCGTAGACCGGCCTGTGGTGGGCGATCCGGTCGGTCGGCCGAAACCGTTTGTAGCCGAACTGAACGGCCGCGATCGTCCCCAACAGGAGCAGCAGGCTCAGTGCCTCCTGTGGATGAATAAAGATCATGCCAACGCAGGCGATCGCGAGGGCGATACCGGTCGACGTCCGTAAGGCGAACCCATCGTCGGGCTCGGTGACGAAGCGGAACACGAGATAGAGGACGAAAGGGAGGTAGAGTATCGCCTGACTCGATGGATGGGCCAGCAGATGGATACTGAGGTGGTTGATCGGGATCAACAACAGTCCGGCAGCGAGTCCGATGGGAACCGCCCACCGGCTATCGGTGAGATATCGGACACAAAGGACTGTAAAGAAAATACTCAGGAGGGGAAAGACAACCAGCGGAACGAACTGAAGGGTGTAGGTGAGATCGAACCCGGTGAGATCACGCAGAAACACCGCCATCAGATGAATACCGGGATAAATAACCCCGAACGGGCTGCCGGTTCCCCCACTGATCCCGCGTGCCCAGCCGAGATGCGTCATCGAGTCGCCGGCACCATAAAAAAAGTAGCTGCGAACGAGCGGTAGTGCATAGACCGACAGCGCAACGCCCGTCAGGAGCCCGAGCGCGAGGCCACGAATCCGGCGGGACGTCGGCGGTGCGAACGCGACCGTGAGGCCGACGATCACGGCGAGACCGCTCCCGACCCAGAAGCCAAGCGGCGTCGACCCGTAGATCGAAAGCTCGTAGGCGGTCGCTGGCCGACTGTATGCAACCGCGAGGGCCCCGGCAAACGCAAGGAATCCAACCGCCAACAGTGCCTTCAGAACGGTCGCCTGTCGTCGTGTGTCATTCATACGTAGTGTCCTGCCGCCGTCGGGCGGCACGAAAGCGAACTGCCGAGTACTGGCTCCGAGATCCACTTTGTTATGTATCGCTTTGTATGCGAGTGCTTCGCAGGATGGCCAAGCCTGCTGGGAGTGAGCCGAGCAGGACACGGTGACTTGGTGTCTACAGCCGACCGGTAGACGGAACGTGAGGCAGTCGCTCGGAACTGTCGTCCGGAGGCGAAAACAGACCCTCTCGGCGGGGTATAGGCCGACCTTACTCCGACCGATCACCCGCGTGAGTCGATCAGCGTCGTTGGCCGCTCCTCGTAGACGGCATACACTTCGAACTCGCCGCTCTCGACGGTGGTCTCGTCGCCGATGAAGTTCAGTCGCTCGACGACTTCGCCGTCGACTCTGACTTCCAAGTACTGGGCCCCTCCCCGCTCGGACCACCGGACTCTCGTGGTGCCGTCGGTTTCGGTTTCCATCAACACCCCGACGTCGGTGCCGTCCTGACTTTCGTTCGCCCTGAAGTTGCGGTCGTCGAACTCGCCAGCGACGACTGCCGCCCCGACAACACCCGCGACTGAGGCGGCCGAGACGATCAGTACTGCCACACACCAGAAGTTGATCACGTCGACTTTGGCGCGATCCGATGATTGGGTGTGACTATTCATAATACGGTCGAAGTAGGCTAAACGGTTAGTAGCCGACCTGAAGGGATACGTGAATAAAAAGTCACCGTCCCGATTCTCAGTCAACGACCGGTAGCGAACGGAGAGCGTGCAGTCGACAGCAGTAGTCGTGAGTTACCGGGTGGGGAAACAAGAGCATTCGAATACCAAACCGGGATGCGGATACGTAGCGATACAACGACTCTGATCCGTGTTGTACGACCTGTTGACTGATACGTACTGACGCGGTTGAAAGGCCATGTATAAATTCCCAGTTATTGACTGATATATTATATAACGCAATCATTTCACTGTTGATAGCGACTACACTCGGTCGACTGTGCGCCGATTCGGAACGAACACGACAGGAGAGAGGATCCAGAGAGACCGTTATTAAATCGGCAAACCAGTTCAAAACGGTGATACTAACGTTTACTGTTCGATTACAGTATCGGGCGAATCAACGGACCGGCATGAGAGACGGTGGTCGACGAACGCTACACAGCGCTCCAATCAGAGCTTACAGAGATCCGCCACGTCCGATAAATAACCGAATATTTGAAACTTTTTTTCTCCGATCCGGCCGGGGCCGCACTGGGCCCCACTCGATACGGAGTCTATGATGTGGCCACCGGAGACCGCTAGCTACGAGTTCCCGACCGACCCGGACGACCGGCGGGTCACGATATGGGATATCCGCTAAGCGGTTAGTGCGCGCCGATAGACACCGACGAGGCGGTCGATCTGCCTGCGTAGGCTGATCTCGCTGATCTGCTCTCGGCCGTTGGACCGCTCGCCGTGCTGGATGATTTCGACAAGGCAATCGGTGAGCGCGCTGTCGTCAGTGTGGACTGCCGACGGCTCGACGCCTGCGAGCCGCTCGTCGACATCGCCGACGTCGACCGAGACGACCGGCAGGTTACAGGCCATCGCCTCCTTGACTGAGTTCGGCGACCCCTCCCGGTGGGAGGTCAGTAGTAACACGTCGGCGGCGTTCATATACGTGGGCATCTCCTCGTGTGGGACGCCGCTGACGGTCTGGAGTTCGACCTCGCGGTCGATCTCGGCTGCGGCCGCCTCCACAATGCGCTCGGCCCGCGGGTAGTTTTTGACCGATCGATCCGCCGGGTACGGAAAGAGGACCTGGGCGGCCTCGGGGTTCCAACCGAGTTCCGCTTGGCAGGCGGCCTGTGGCTCGGGCCGGAACCGTTCGAGGTCGATCCCGTGAGCGATGACATGGCAGTCGTCGTCGAGTTCGGCGGCCATCTCCTCGGACATGACGATCACTTCGTCGGCAAACCGGGCCGCCCAGCGGCCGACCGCTCCGTAGGTGCCGAACAGATCGCTCCCCCACAGCGAGACGACGGTCGGATGGTACCACTGCAGCACCGCGGGCGGGGCCGACAGCCCGTAGTTCGCGTGTACCACGTCGTAGTCGCCACGGCTCGCCCACAGTGCCGCCGCGTAAAACCGGGCATAATCCAGCGGCTGGCGGGACCCCGAGCCGCTCGTCCCGTCAGGGACGGTAACGACGTCGACCCTGATCCCCCGCTCCCTGAGCGAATCGAGCTGCTGGAGGTAGAACCGTGCCCGGTGGTTCGTGACGAGGCTCAACACCCGAAGGCCGCTGGGGTCGCTGTCGGCCGCCGCTGGCTCCGGCCCTGTAGTCGCCGACTCACTCATTGGCGGCCTCCTCGATGATATCGAGCAGATGGGCGGTCACGTCGACGCTGTCGTCGAGCAGGGCAGCCCGGCGTTGGGCCCATCGGTCGACAGCCTCTGGATCGGTAGCCAGCTCCACCGCGCGGTCGTGGGCCGTTTCCTCGTCGCCGATCGACTCGACGAGCCCCCGGTTTTCGAGCTGGACGAACACGCCGAGGACCTCGTCGGTGGCGTGGGAGTTCACCCGGATCGTCGGGGTGCCGAGGAGGGCGGCCTCGGTCGCCATCGTCTCGCTGTCGCCGACCATCAACGCGGCCCCGGCGAGCAGCTGATGGATCTCCTCCGGTGGCACCGGCGACTCGTAGTCGCTGAGCTCCGGCGACAGTGGTCGCTCCGAGGAGATGTAGACCGTGCCGTGTTCCGACAGCGCCTCGACAAGCCGTCGCTTGGTCCCCGGAGAGAGGCCGCTTCGGGAGACGTCGTGGTGGGCACCCATCGAGACGAACCGGAGGACAAAATAGGGCTCTTGGGGGTCGACGCCGTAGGTTTTGAGCCGTTCTGGGTCGGGCCTAAACCAGTTGGGGTGGAGGTAGGCGAGCTCGTCGAACCCTTCGTGGACTCGCTGGTTGTCGCCGTAGTCGCCGGTGAACCCCTCGGGGGTACACCAGTAGTCGACGAACGGGGCGATCAGTTTCGAGACCTTCCAGGCGTACTCGGTGTCGGTGACGACGATGCTTTTTGCGCCGGTGAGTGCGGCTGCGTGGACAGCCGACGGAAGCGCCCGGCTCACGACCACATCCGGATCGAACGTGCGGGTGAAGTCGATCGTCCGGAGCTCGCGGAGTGTCCACTCCGAGACCAGCGCCGCCGTGGTCGTCCCCTTCGTCGAGAGCACGGTGTGTTCGATCCCATAAGCGTCGAGCAGTGCTGTCGTCACCTCTTTTTGTCGGGAGGCGACCGCCACTGCGTGGCCATCGGCCGCCAGTGCCCCGATCGTGTTTTTAAATAAATGAACGTGGGCGGGATGAGTGAGATCGAACTGGACGCGCATCAGCGACCACGACCCGCCAGGTTCCGTCGGCGTTGCCCCCCGCGTCCCGAATCGCCCGCTCGGTGTCGGTCTGCACCTCCAGACCAGAAGCGACCGTGTCCGTGTCTCGTCGGTCGACGAACCGTCGCCGTGTCACCGTGTTTCGTGTGCATTACGAACATCGGCGGCTGTAGGCGTGTTTGTTATAGCCACCTTACCGAGTTCGACGCCGATCAGCCACGAGACCGCTCGGAGTGCAGGTGCTCTTTCAGTTCGTCACCAGATACGTCTTCGATACCCTGAGATGCGAGTTGTATACATCTATCTGCATACATCGGTGGAAAGCTAAAAGCATCGACAGGACGTAGACCCCAAGGTGTAACAGACCGGGGGTATCGGTTCGGATCACAGTTGTCTGCCGGTTCTTCGTTGGCGGTTCGGAAACACAATGAATCAGCGACCTACTCACACCAGTCGTCGGGCCGGTCGAGACGCCATCCAGCGCGTCACACATCTCCCCGAGACAACGTGGTGTAGCGCGAAACACTACGTGCTCAAACAGCTCCAACGACCCGGCGGGCCGATAGACGACGGCGTGCTGGAGACGGTGCTCGCACAGTATCCCGATACGGAGGTCGCCTTCGTCCACATCGGGCTGAGCGATATCAAAACCGCCCTCCAGCGGAACCCCTACGACGCGATCATCGAAAAACTGGACGCGGAGTTCGAGTCGGTTCTCGCGCCGGGATTCACCCGTTCGTTCCGGGAGACGGGCGTTTTCGACATCGAGGAGACCTCCCCGGAGCTCGGGGCGTTCTCGTCGCTGTTTTTCGAGGATGCGACCTATCGAACGCCCGATCCGCTGCATTCGATTCTCGTCGACGGCGACTACCGGTTCGACGGCTGTGGGTTCAGAGACACTTTTTCGCCCGACGGGCCGTACGGGCAGCTGAGTGCGGACAACGTGCTGTATTTGAATATCGGGACTCCGTGGCTGATCTCGACACAGCTCCACTACGTCGAGCGAGTGTGTGACGTCCCCTACGTGGAGACCGTCGAGATCGAAGGTGAATTCACCGCCAACGGCACGACCGAACGGATCAGGCAGCGGAACTACACCAAAAACAACTATCTGTACTTCTGGAATCGGCGTGGGCTCCGCGACGACATGGTGTCGGCGGGTGTGATGGACCACTACGTACTCAACGGGCTGAACGTGATGGGCATGCGGGCTGGTGAGATGGAAGCGTTTCTGGCCGAGCAGATCGCAGACGACCCCTACTACCTCGTTCGATAGTCGTCAGTACCGACCGACCACCGGCGAGAAATCAGTCGGTATCCGCTGGCTGGTCGCCGCCTGCTGTCGGGCGATCATCCGGTTGTTGTCGACCGGTCGACCCGCGGTCGGCGTCGACGAGCCGGTCGGTCCACGTGCCACGGCGGAAGTAGGCGAGGGCGATGACCGCCATCAGCACGTTCGATGCGGCCTCACCGTACCAGATGCCGGTCGCCCCCCAGCCGATCGGCACCGCGAACACGTAGGCCAACAGGGAACGAAGCACGATGAAGCCGATAAAGGCGAACACCAACGCCAGTCGCGTCCGGCCGCTTCCGCGGAACCCACCTTGGACGACGTAAAACGTTCCAAGGAAGATATAGGTCACACCGACGACACGGAGATAGCCCGCCCCCACGGAGACGACCGACTGGGCTCCCGGCCCGTCGACGAAGATGCCGATCACGGCGTCGGCAGACAGATAGACGCCGAGGCTGAAGAACAGAAAACTGCCGACAACGATGCCGATCGCTGCACGGACCCCCCGTTTGGCACGGTCGACCTGTCCGGCTCCGAGGTTCTGGCCGACGACGGTTTCGACCCCGCGTGCGAGGCCGAGCGCCGGGAGGACGACCATCGAGGTGACGCGGGTGCCGATCCCGTAGGCGGCGACGGCCTCGGCCCCGGCGATCGCGACGAGGGCGGTGAGAATCGTCACGCTCAGCGCCTTGGTACTGATTTCGAGGCTCGCAGGTGCGCCGATGGTGAAGATGCGGCGGATCGTCCCGGGGTTGGGAACGAAGTCGGCAACCGTGAGTTCGATCCCGACCGCTCCCGACAGCAGCAGCCAGATGCCGATGACCGCACCGATTCCGCGGGAGACGATCGTCGCAATCGCCGCGCCCTGCACGCCGAACCCCGCAAATCCGGTCGCCGCGAACAGCGTCGACTCCAGTCCGCCGAGACCGAGCCACGAAAAGAGTGTGTTGTCCTGAAAACCGAGGATGAAAAACGGGTCGACGACCACGTTGAGGCCGACGCCGAAGGCCATCAGGTACAGCGGCGTGCGGGTGTCGCCCCACCCCTGCAGGAGCGACTGAAAAATAAAGAAGCTGAAGACGAAGGGGATCCCGACGAACATCGTCCGGGTGTACTCGACGGCCATCCCGAACTCGGTGGTGCCCGGGGTCGCACCGACGAGTTGGAGCAGCCACGGAGCCAGCAGATAGCCGAGCACCGAAAACAGAAGCGAGACCCCGACCACGAGGCTGATCGTCTGTCCGGCGACGTGGCTGACGCGGTCCAGATTGCCAGCACCCTTGTGTTGGGCAACCAGCACTGTTCCGGCTACCGAAAACCCAAGCGAGAGACTGATGACCAGAAAGACGATCGCCCACGAAAACGACAACGCCGACACCGCGGGCTGGCCGAGCCGCCCCACCCAGAAGGTGTCGGCGAGGTTGTAGCCGACCTGCAGGAGATTGGTGAGCACGATCGGCAGCGAGAGGATGATAAGCGGTTTGAGCAGTGGGCCGTCGGTGACGTTGACCGACCGGTCCTGTGTGGGGCTACTCATTCGTTGGCCCCTGTCTCGCCCTCCATGAAACGGCGCTGGCCGACCGGCAGCGACGACGGAATGCAGTGGTCGAACCGGCCTCGGTGTCGACCAGTGTCGCGAACTGCATCCCGAATAACATGCCAACAACCAGCCCCGACAGCCGGATAACAGTTGCTTTTCGCGCGTGAATAGCCGTCGACTACTGGTCGTAATGCACTGCTTACTCCGAAAGAGATCGCAAAAACCGGCCGAGCGACGTTAGTCGTCGGCGGGTGCGATGGAGTTACCCTCGCCGTCGGTCGGTGCCGGGGAGGAATCCATATCGTCCTCATCGGCGTAGGGGTACCACGTCATCTTCGTGTTGTGCATGTAGGGGTCCTCGTAGCTGGTCTCCTCGGGCTCGATGAGGGCCTCGAGTTCCTCCTCGTCGTGCCGGGCGATGAACGTCCGGAACGTCTCGTTGCCCTCACGCTGGGCCTCGAAGCTCGCCAGCAGGTTCTTGATCGCACCGGGCACCTCGTCGACAGGGACCCGTTGGCCAACCCAGTCGGCGAAGTGTGGGTCCTCGCCGAGGCCGCCACCGAGACCGATATCGAGGGCTTCGACCGGTTCGCCGTTCTTCCGGGTCTTCATCCCGCGCAGCGAGATGTCGGCGATCTGGGGCTGGGCACACGAGGCGGTACATCCGGAGAGGTGGATGTGGAAGTCCTCGACGCCCTCCGGTAGGTCGACGTTCTGTTTGAGCCAGCGGGCAAACCGTACTTGGCGGTTTTTGGTCTCGACAATCGAGAGCGAACAGAATTCCGTTCCTGTGCAGGCGACCGAGCCACGCATGAATGGATGTGGGTCCGGCGAGTAGTGCTCAAGCAGATCCTCCTCGAGCAGGTCGTCGAGGTCCGCTTCGGGCACGTCGGTGATCATCACGTTCTGTCGCTGGCTGACCCGTACTTCGCCGGAGCCGTACGTCTCGGCGAGTTCGGCGAGTGCTTTCGTATCTTCGGCACCCATTCGGCCAACGAGGACGTTGAGACCAACGTAGTAGTTGCCATCGCGCTGTTCGTGAACACCGATCAGGTCGCCGTGTTCCTCGCCACCGGCGTTGTAGGTGTACTGCTCGCGGAGGTCGACGCCTGCGGTTTCGAGTTCGAAGTCGACGAACTCCTCTTGGAGGGTCTTCCGGAACTTCTCTGGTCCCCACTCGTCCATGAGGAACTTGATCCGGGCGTTGTACCGGTTCTCGCGGTCGCCGTGTTCGCGAAACAGCGCCGAGATACCACCGGCGACAGCGGCGGCGTTTTCGGGCCGAACGAAGACATCGAGTTCGCGGGCGAGTCGCGGCTCGTTCCGGGAGAGGCCACCGCCGACGCGGATGTTGAACCCGCGGACCTCCTCGCCGTCGACCTCTTTGTATGCCGGTTCAAGCGCCAGATCGTTGATGTCGCCCTGACCGGAGCCGTCAGGTGCGCCGGTCACTGAAACCTTCCATTTGCGGGGGAGATTCGAGTGGTCGTCGTTGCCTTTGAACCGTTCGTTGAGCTCCTGAATCACGGGCCACGCGTCGACGAACTCCGGGGCCTTGCCGGCCATCGGGTTGCCGACGATGTTGCGCCACGAGTCACCACAGGCCTGCTGGGTCGAGAGGCCGTTGGCTTCGAGCTTTTCGAAGATCTCCGGGATGTCCTCCAGTTTGATCCAGTGGAGCTGGATCGACTGGCGGGTCGTCCAGTCGACGTAGGC
>Ga0207753_1000153_pt1 | contig 27487 bp, 29 predicted proteins | sample PonA233FremontCA_2_FD_187273 | JGI IMG/M metagenome (GOLD analysis project Ga0207753, IMG submission 187273) | Salt pond sediment microbial community from Fremont, CA, USA - Pond A23 Sediment 3 (SPAdes) | ecosystem: Environmental > Aquatic > Non-marine Saline and Alkaline > Saline | place: USA... | reverse complement strand
GACGGATTCGCTCTGGCTCATTAGGCGTTCACCTCGACGGCGGGGCCCATCGTCGTCTTGACGTAGATCGAATCAAGGTTGAGGGGACCCTTTTCGAGGTTCGCTTCCAGTCGCCGGATGATCACGTCGATGTTCGAGGCGATGTCCTCCTCGGACATGTCGTCGGCACCGACGCGGGTGTGGAACGTCCGGCGGTCACGGGACCGAACCTGGACGGTGTTTTTCATCCGGTTGACAGTCTCGACGACGTCGTCGTCGGGCTGCAGCGGCGTCGGCATTTTACCGCGCGGACCGAGAACGGTCCCGAGGTAGCGACCGATGTCCTGCATCAGGTTGGCCTCGGCGACGAAGAAGTCGGTCTCGTCGGCGAGGTCCTTGGCCGCGTCGTCGTCGTCGCCGAGGTCTTCGAGGTCGTCACTCGAAAGAACCTCGTCGGCGACAGACTCGGCTTGCAGGGCTGTTTCACCTTCGGCGAACACAATAATCTGTGTGTCCTGTCCGGTTCCGGACGGGAGCACGATGCTCTCGTCGATGCGTTTCGATGGATCGTTTAAGTCTAGATCGCGCAGATTGACCGCGAGGTCGACGGTCTCTCGGAAGTTCCGAGGGGGCGACTCGTCGAGCGCGCGGGATACTGCGTCTACTATCGTATCGTCTGCCATTATTCACCTCCGTAGTACGCAGGATATGCTCCTACGGGTCAGTGACACAGGCTACGCCTGTCTCACCGGAAGGTAGCGGATTAGATTTAAAAACCCGTCGAACCCGATTCGTGCGTCTGTGGGTGTGTCACACGATCTCCGGACTGTTTGTGGCTCTCAGCACGGTAGGCAGTAACACCCATAGCGGACCACCAACTACAGCGGTCCATACACTGTTTTATGTTTTCGAGGACTGTAATTATAAAATGAGTCTGAAGGTCGACATTCGAAAACTGGAGCTGTTCAATAAGATCTGTCGACAGGGATCGATCCAGGTCGCCGACAGCCTGAGCCAGATGTCGGGGATGAACGCCGAAATCGAGATGGCGAAGATCAACTTCCTCCACATCAACGACGTCAAAAAGCATATCGGCGACCGAAACGCCGTCGGGATCAGCATCGAGCTGACCGAATCGCCGTACGGGAACGTGCTCTTTCTGCTCGACCCACGCGACAGCAAGCGACTGGCTCAGTCGATGATTCCCGGTGATATGGGTGGTGACGCTTCGGGCGGCTTCAGCAGTATGGAGAAGTCGGCCATTCAGGAGATCGGCAACATCATGACCTCCAGCTACATCGACGGCTGGGCCAACGTTCTCAAGACGACGATCAACATGACGACGCCGAGCTTTACCTACGGGTCGACCGGCAAGATCATCGACAAGATGGGCGGCTGGCCCGACAAGGAGATGGTGTTCGTCCTGGACTCGGAGATCACGACCAGCGACACCGACCTCGATCTGACGGTCTACACCTTCCCGCAGCTCGACTCGCTGGTCGAACTCGTTCGCCGGATCGACGTCGACGCCAACGTCTGAGCAGGTGGTCGAACCGTCCGGCACATTCAATCACAGATTAAACAGAGTCAACGACCGATTAAACGGGGCCTACTGTTGATTAAACAGTGTCTACTGTCGACCACAGGAACACAGAGACGATGTATCCGTTCTCTACTCGGCGGCAACGCCTGTCGACTGTTGGCACTCACGAACTAGCGAAAGCAGAAAACTCGGTCGGGGAGCGTTAGGCGCTGGCGTCGTCGACGAGCACGTCGTCGTACTCACCGGCGTCGACGCGTTTCTTGAACGTGCGTGCGTCCTCGCCGTCGATGGTGACACCGAGGGTCATGCAGGTGCCGCTGACTTCCTTGGCGGCGTTTTTCACGTCGTAGGACAGCAGATCGGTCGACTTCTGCTCGGCGACCTTTTTGAGCTGCTCGACCGACATGTCGGCGACGAAGTTCTCGTGGGGTTCGCCGCTGCCCGAAGAGAACCCGGCCTCGTCCTTGATGAGCTCGGACGTCGGCGGGACACCGACCGCGATCTCGAAGGAGCCGTCGTCCTCGTATTCGATGGTGACGGGGACCTCCATCCCGTCGAAGGCGTCGGTCTCGTCGTTGATTTCCTGTACGACTGCTTGGACGTCGACCGGCGTCGGACCGAGTTCCGGACCGAGCGGTGGGCCAGGGTTGGCCTGCCCGCCAGCGACGAGCACTTCGATAGTTCCAGCCATATGGTGACGAAACCGGTCTCGGCTTTTAACGGTTGTTCTTTGGCAGCCACCACGCAAGGGTGTACCACACGTAGCCTGTGGTGCGTGGGAACACTCGACTACAGGCGAGTCGCTCAGCCGTGGGGCCGTTTCGACCACAGAGTTGCTCAAACTGCAGTATGATAGTACAAAAGAGTAATACAGTTGGTAGGATGAGAGCTAACACCGACACGAAAGATGGTTCTCGGACTCTCTGCTGGTGATCTGACTTATATAACGATCTTGGCCGCCAGTGGGTTGTTCGGAGCTCCGATTCTGTCCGGCGCGATCTATTACGATGCTGGTCGACGAGGCCTTTCGCCCTCGCGCCGACGCCTTCTCATCGCGCTCTTCGGACTCAGTAGCTTCGGTGGGTTCCTCGTGCCGTACCTTTTCATGGACCAACTGGGGTACTTCTACTTTCGCGTACTCAAACCGAGAGCGATTACCGTCCATCCGCTTGAGTGGGTGGTCGTCAGCATCGCAACCGGCGTCCTGATCAGTCTCTGTTTGGGCCTCAGCTATCTCATCGGTACTCGATTCGGCTGGGGCAGCGCGGAGCCATAGTCCATGGACTGGGAGACCGTCGGCTCGGAGGAGGCCAAAGGGGTCGACGCGCCCTCACTACAGAATCGGGACTTATTCGGAGTGCGTCTCGGTCCGGCCGTCGGTCGACGTCGGCTCGCGGCTGCGATCCGAGGCGGTGTAGTAGATGCCGACCAGAACGATCACGCCACCGACGACGGTGAACTGGGTCGGGACCTCTGCAAGAACGACGAGCGCGAGCAGCGTCGCCCCGATCGGTTCGCCAAGTAGCGAGACCGAGACGACGCTGGATTCGAGATGCGCGAGCGCCCAGTTGATGACCGTATGGCCGAACAGCCCCGGGCCGAGGGCGAGGCCAGCAAAGATGAGCCACTCGCGGGGCGGATACCCCGACAGCGGATGTCCTTGCGCGAGGACGACCGCCAGCAAAGCGAGTGTGCAGACGCCGTAGACGACGACCACGTAGGGGACGAGCGCGACGCGCTGGCGGAGCGACCGCCCGGCGAGGACGTAGCCCGCGGCCATGACCGCACCGAGCAACGCCAACGTGTTGCCGTACAGTGGATCGGGACCGACCAGCACGCCACCCAGCAAGTCGCCGAGCGACATGGTAGCAATGCCGGCGACGGCGATGACGATCCCCAGTGCCATCCGACTCGTGACGCGCTCGCCCAGGAGGAGCCACGCGCCGATGGCGACAAAGACGGGTTGGGACTGGACGAGCGTAACGCTCGCGGCGACGCTGGTCCACGCGAGGCTCTCGAACCACGAAGCGAAGTGGACCGCGAGAGCGAGGCCCGCCAGCGTTGCGAACCCGAAATCACGAGCAGTAATCTGCCGAAAATCGTTGCGGTACTTCCAGCCAGCAATCGGGAGCAACGGCAGGGTCGTGAACAGCACGCGATAGAACGCCGCGACCGCGGGCGCAGAGTTGCTCAGTCGGACGAGGATCGCCCCGCCGCTGATCGCAGCGATTGCGACGATGAGGCCAGCCATCGGCGGCACGATGGGGTCGGTCGACTGCCCGTGCCCGGAGTCAGTCCTCACAGCTTATAAACACCCTCCCACCGATACCGCTTGTAGATTCGGGTTGCGGTGGGAAATTGGCGGATACCGGTTTAAGACGAGTTCAATATATTGTGTTTTTATAACAATATTAACCCGTGGAAATCTGCGCGGTTAAAAACTAATTTGCACATTTTGGGGCTCTTTGTCCTCTTTCTCGTTCAGAGAGGTGGATACAAATCGTTTTATTTGTTCATAATATATACAATACTATATGGTGTTCACAGAACGTGGCTGTTGAGAACGAGTCAGAATCAATCGGTCAGTCGACTGGTAGTGTTGTCGGCGTTGTTGCGGGCGTTTTCGGCGGTATCCTCCTGCTTGCCGCCATCGCGTATTCGGTGATGTTGCACGTCGTCGACTGGGTCACGGTCGGTATGCTTGCCTACCCGGCAGCGGGGATTGCACCCTTCGCGGTCATCACTGGGGCGATTCTGACGATTCCGATCGTCATTCCGACTGTGTTGGTCTCGCTCAAACTCCTCAAACAGTAGATCGATGAGTCTTTCTACAGGTCGACCGCAAACGAGTCGACGTCATCTGCCGCCTCGGCAACCGCACCGAGCAGCACCGCGGCGTCATCCAGATCTTCGGTATCGATCACCTCTACCGGGGTGTGCATGTATCTGTTCGGGATCCCGATATTGAGCGACGGAATCCCGCTGCGGCTCGTATAGAAGGCGTCGGCATCGGTCCCGGTTCGGATGCCCGAGGCCTGCAGTTGCACGTCGACCTCGGCCTCCGCGGCAGCGTCTCGGGCGAGGTCGACCACGCGCGGGTGGTTCGCGCTCCCCCGCGAGACGACCGGGCCTGCGCCGAGTTCGACCGGCCCCTTGTGTTTGGCCTTCACGTCGGGGTTGTCGGTCGCGTGGGTGACGTCGACCGCGATGGCCGCATCCGGATCGAGGTCGAAACCGACCATCTTCGCGCCCTGGACGCCGACCTCCTCCTGTACTGTGCTCACCGCGTAGACCGTGGCGTCGACGTCGTTTTCGGCCGCGTGCCGCAGTCCCTCGGCGGCACTCCACGTTCCAACACGGTTGTCCATTCCACGCGCGGAGAGGCGGCTTCCGCTGAGTTCGAACAGCTCCGTCGAGAAGGTGATAGGGTCACCGACCTCGACCAGTTCTTCGGCCTCGTCGTCGTCGGCCGCGCCAACGTCGACGAACTGCTCGGCGATGTCGTCGTACTCCTCGTTGCCGACGTCCCGGAGGTGAATCGCCGTCTGGCCGATCACACCCTGTACCGGGCCGTCGTCGGTGTGAACCGTGACGTGCTGGCCCTTCGAGATGGTGCGGTCGGAGCCGCCGATGCGGGCGATCCGCAGGAAGCCGTCGTCGACGATATCCCGGACGATGAAGCCGATCTCATCGGCGTGGCCCGTGAAGGCGATCTCGGGGCCGTTGCCCGATCCCTCGTGGACCGCGATGGCGTTGCCGTAGTCGTCGGTCGTGACCTCGTCGGCGAACTCACTGACGTAGTCGATCCAGACGCGTTGGCCGTTGGTCTCGTAGCCCGAGGGGCTGGGTGTCGACAGCAGGGCCTCCAGAAACTCGCGTTGTGTCTCGTTCATATCCGTGGCAACTGACACCACACGTATCAACCTAGCGTTTCGTGTGGGAACCAGCAGCGACCGGATCAGTGACGCCACAACGGATTTAGGTCAGTTGGCCGTATGACACGACATGGCAGATGTAACACTGTTCGAGCTGCACCCCGATGGTGACCTCCAAGTCGGCCCGAAATCGATCCGTGGCTCTACAGGCGAAGCCGACGAAACGGCCGCAGAGCCGGTCGACACTTCCAGTGGCCCCTCGCTCGGTAAACTGCTCCTCGTGGTCGGGTTCGTCGCCCTCGTCGCCGTGATGGCGAGCAAACTCCTCGGCGAGGACGCCGACGAGGAGATCGCTGGCTTCGACGACGAGAACTGAGCCCGCACAAGGACTTTACTCGCTCACCGCTACTCGTAGATATGGATCTCTTTCGCAGCGCACAGGCGGTGGCCGACGCTGGCGGCGACGGCATCGTCGACTGGTCGGCGGTCGCCGCGGCCGCCAAAGCCGCAACCCCCAGCGGCGACCTCGATCTCCCGCCCGCCGAACAGCAGGGGTACCGAACCGACGTCCGTGAGGCCCGCGACCGGCTCCGGTCGGTCGGCGACGTTTCGTTCGACCTGCCCGAAACCATCGAGATCCAGAACCGCCACCACTGGATCGACGCCAACATCGCCACCTTCCGCCGGGTCGTCGAACCCCTCGAAGACCAATCGACGATCCTCCCCGGCGTCTCGCGGGCGATCAACACCGGAACGATGGCGGTCACGCTCGGGTTCCTCGGGCGGAACGTCCTCGGTCAGTACGATCCGCTCCTATTGGCCGAGACCGACGACCACTCGCTGTACTTCGTTAGACCGAACATACAGCGTGTCGCTCGCCGGTTAGACGTCGACTACCCGCGGTTCCGCCGGTGGATCGCCTTCCACGAGGTCTCGCATGCTGCCGAATTCGGCGCGGCCCCGTGGCTGCCGGGCTATCTCGAAGACCGGATGCAGGGGACGGTCAGCGCGCTCTCGGAGGGGAGTCTCGACCGCGAGGCGTTTGGAGAACTCAACACCGCGATGACTGCCGTCGAGGGGTACGCCGAACTCTTGATGGATCGGGCCTTCGACGAGGAGTACGCCGATCTCCGGGCGAAACTCGACGCCCGTCGACAGGGCGGTGGGCCGTTCGTCCAGTTGATGCGTCGGCTGCTCGGGCTCGGGCTCAAACGCCAACAGTACGAACGCGGCGCGGCGTTCTTCGAGGCGATTGCCGACGCCCGAGGGTTGGCCGCCGCCAGCATCGTCTGGGAACGGCCGGAGAACCTTCCGACCGACGAGGAACTCGATAGTCCGGGGCGGTGGCTCCACCGAGTTGAAGCCTAAGCAGGCACCAAACCCGTCTCAGCGGAGCGTTTCCCGGAACTCCCGGAGGTTCCGCAGGACGAACCACAACAGGACGCCCCCCACACCGAGACCGATCCCGAAGGCCGCTGCGAGTTGGATCGGTGTCGGGTCGATACGGAGCGACATCAGGGCCATCGATCCCGCAACCAGGAGGACGAAGCCGATCTTGAGGCGTTTGGTGGCGACCGTCTTTTCGTCGTCAGTGAGGCTCGATCCGACCATCAGCCGTCCCACGAAAACAGATCGTCTTCGGCGCTTCCGAGGGCCTCGTCGGGTGTTGAGACGTGGAGGCTGACGAACTGCCACGGCTCGTCGCTGTCGTGTCGCTTGAGTACCCCCGTCCACCGCGTCTCGAAGCTGTAGTCGGTGTCGGTCTGCATATCCTGCCACGCCAGCGAGACCCGATCGCTGAACCACGCGTGGGTGTCGTCGACCGAAACCGACAGTGCGTGGCTCTCGACGGTCCAGTCGTCGGTCGTCGCCGTCTGTTCGGCAAGGCCGTCGGCGACATCGGCGTAGCCGACCAGCCGTTCGCTGATGCCGATCTTGACGATGTTAGGTGCCTCCGCGAAAAACGACGACAACGACTCGCCGTCTCGGAGCGCGTCGTAGTAGGCCGTGATCGTTGCCTCGGCGTCCTGTCTCATAGTTGGCCGTCGACCGCAGGGGGCTTGAAATCAGTGTTTTAGTAGCCGGTGACTAACGTCCGCGCTGCTGGCAGGTAGTCGGTGGTTACTTGCTTGTGTGCCAGTAGGAGACCGACGCCAGTCGGTCACCCAGTTGGCTTTGGCCGAGTCCCGTATCGAGCCGACGGAGCGGCCGAGCAACCGCCCGTGGAAGCTGCCGGTAGAGGCCGTACGGGAGGACGAAATCGTGTGACTCCGACTGGAGTTCGAGCTCCGAGTCCGCGAGCAGACTCTCGACGTCCCGCCGGGAGTAGAGCCGCGAGCCCATCGGGAGCAGCCAGTTGTAGATCACGCGTGTGCTGCCGAGATTGAACGTGTCAAAAAACACCGCTCCCTTCGAGACACGGCGGAGTTCGCGCAAAAAGGTCACGGGACGATCCGCGAGATGGAAAAACCGCATTGCGAAGACGGCATCGAAATGGTTGTCGGGAAACGGGAGGCGGGCGGCATCGCCGCGCATGAACTCGACGTGGTCGTCGACACCCGTCCGTTTGGCCTTCTGTCGACCCTGCGAGAGCATCGCTGGCGAGATATCGAGGCCGATGATGTCGGCCCCGCGCTGGGCCATCATCACCGTAAACCGGCCGGTACCGCAGGCGACTTCGAGAACCCGTTTGTCGTCGACCGGACCGAGCGCAGAGAGGACGGCCTCCTTTTCTCGCCGATCGATGAACCTCCCACCTTCGGAAAACCGCTTGTCGTCGTACTCCTCGGCGACATCGTCGGCCTGATACCACTCTTTGCCTTTCACAGTAGGCGAATTTGCACACTGGAACACTAAAACCGTACTGGATACGACACTGCCGGTCGTCTCGACATTCGAACGCCGAACCGACGCCGCTCGACGGATAATTTCCGAACCGACACTAGTATTCCCTTATACAATAAGTACTAACCTGTGCAATATGTAGACAACCTTTACCACCAGTCGCTTGGTCCGGTGTAGCATGAGCACTAGTCCGGTCGAGGCCAGCGGCCATGTGGAGTTGTCAGAAACCGAGTTCCGTAACCGACTCCGTGAGCTGCCGCCGAGCGCGAAGCTCGTCGCCAAGGTCCTCGAAACCGATCAACCACTCTCACAGGGCCAACTGGCCGACGAATCGCTGCTCCCCGACCGAACAGTACGGTACGCCCTGAACCGACTCGAAGAGTCCGAGCTCGTCGGCTCGCGCTACAGCTTCAAAGACGCACGGAAGCAGGTCTACTACCTCAACACATAGCGAAACGAGAGGATATTATCCTCCCAACGTTGTCCAGAAATTAGAGATCCACCATTTTATATATTTTCTCTCGAATATGCCATGTATGCGGCTTTCGGTCGTCGTTCCCACGCTTAACGGACGGGACCAGCTGTCGTCCTCTCTCGACAGGCTGACAGCCGAGGCTCCCGACGCCGAGCTGATCGTGGTCAACGGCCCGTCGGCCGACGGGACGACGGGGATGGTACGCGACCGGGACGACGTCGACGTCTTAGTCGAGGTCTCGGCCCGAACGGTCAACGTCGCCCGCAACGCGGGGATCGAAGTCGCTTCGGGCGACGTGATCGCGTTTGTGAGTTACGACCTCCGGGTCGAAGACGGCTGGCGGCAGGCCCTCGTCGACGGGCTCACCGAGGCACCGGTCGTCACCGGACCGACCCATCGGACGGTGACGGGTGGAATGACGACCGAATCGGCCGAACGGCGGGAGATCTCCCGGCGCGACGTGACCTACTTTTCGGGCGGCAACGCCGCCTTCGAGGCCGAGGTGCTGACCGACCTCGATGGGTTCGACGAGTACCTCGAAACCGGCGGCGCACGCGACGGGGCCCACCGGCTAGCCGGGATGGACGTCGGCGTGGCGTGGCAGCCCGGAATGAGCGTCCGGAGCGAGTTCGAGGCCGACGGCGGCCAGACACAGCGGGATTGGGGCTGGAAGTACCGGGCGCTGGCCTACCGGTTAGTGAAAAACTACGGCCTCCGGCCGACGGTGTTTCGACGGACGCTCTCCCATGCGCTGGGTGATGCGGCTGCCACTGCACGGGACGTGATCAGCGGCGAGGCCCAACCTACTGCATGGTTCGGCACCGGGCGAGATGTGGTTTCGGGAATCTCGACCGGCGTCTCGGACGGACTGGTCGCCCGGGCCCGGGATCGAGACCCCTCGCGGAACCCACACGGGCTCTCGAAACGGGCCGACCGGGCGGTCACGCGCTACGACTGGCGGGAATAGGTAGTGACTGTCGCAGGATTTCGAGCAGTAGGCAGTGACTACTGGGGTGCAAAGCCAGGGATTACACGTGCCGGGTTCTTGTTGAACACCCTGTTCATCGCGTCCTCGGAGACATCGAGTGTGAGTATCTCCATGATCGCAACGTTCGGATGGACGTGTGGCGTCCCGCTGCCGAAGAGGATACGGTCGGGGTACTCCAGCAGTCCGCGTTCGAGCAGTTCCCGTGAGCGAACCGCCCACGTGTCCAAATACAGCCGGTCATATGCGTCCAACAAATCGAGCGACGCAGCCATTCGGTCGCGGTCCATCGGATAGCCGCCGAACCCCGAGAGGATCACCGGGAACCCCTGACCCAACAGTGCCTGCTCGGCGGCCTGCGGGGGGAACGCCGCCCGACAGTCGACGACGACTGGGAGGTCGACTGTTGCCAACTCGTCGAGGACCTCCTCGTCGGGGAGGCCGTCGACTGCGGGGTCGAGGACGTAGCCGTGAAACCGGTTGTCGTAGGCGTACTGCTCGATGTCACCCGGGCGGGTATGGTGGGTCTCACGACTCGCCCGCATGTTCCGCATCGTGGCGACCGGGCCGCCGGTGGCGTCCAGTGCGCCGTTGAGGCGGGCGAACGCGAGGAAGGGTCGGTCGACGCTGAGGCGGGCGACCGCGTTGTTCGCCCGGAGGTATCCCTTGTTCTCCGTATGGGGACTCGGCGACACCGCCGCCCGGACGATCCCAGCCTGATGGCACTCCCGCTCCAACTGGTCGGGACCCGTGTCCCGACCGTACGTCGTCACGGCCACCTCGTCGTGGTCGAGATGGGCGTGGCAGTCGACCACGCGAAAGCCGTGTTCCAACTCCAACATCGTCTCTCAATCGCACTGCCTCGCATATAGTTGTTTCAGCACAGTCGACTGTCACCGGAGGCCGGATATCCGCGGGGCGTGTTGTCGACCGTCGTCCCCTCGGGTGGTTATCGATGACGAGGATAGAAAAATTTATATAGAACTGCAAACCATCTGTTGGTGAGGGTATTGATAATGTCATCACGAGGTCAGCAACCACTGTTCATTCTCTCGGAAGGTAACGAACGGACGAAGGGACAGGCCGCCCAGGACTCGAACATCCGCGCGGGCAAGGCCGTTGCCAACGCGGTGCGGACGACACTGGGCCCGAGAGGGATGGACAAGATGCTCGTCGGCTCGTCGGGTGATGTCACCATCACCAACGACGGGGCGACCATCCTCGGCACGATGGATATCGAGCATCCGGCCGCACAGATGATCGTCGAAGTTTCGGAGACCCAGGAGGTAGAGGTCGGCGACGGGACAACGACCGCCGCCGTCCTCTCGGGCGAACTGCTGTCGGAGGCCGAAGAGCTACTCGACTCGGATCTCCACCCGACCGTGATCGTCGAGGGCTATCACGAGGCCGCCCGCCTCGCTCAAGAGGCGATCGACCAGCAGGTCCTCGACATCGACCTTGACGACGACATCCTCGAAGCGGTCGCCGAATCCAGCATGACCGGCAAGGGAACCGGCGACGTGACCGCCGAGGTGTTGGCCGAACGCGTCGTCGCGGCCGTCCGGCAGGTCGCAGGCGGCGACCGGATCGACCGCGAGGACATCCGCATCCACACCCAAACTGGTGCCGCTTCCAGCGCAACCGAACTCGTCGACGGCGTCGTGCTCAGCGAGGAGCCAGCCAACGCCAACATGCCCCGCAGCGTCGAAGACGCCACCGCGGCGATCCTCGATGCCGACCTCGACGTCCGGACGAGCGAGGCCGACGCCGAGTACTCGATTTCCAGCGTCGACCAGCTCAACGCCGCCGTCGAGGCCGAAGATAGCGAGCTTCGGCGCTACGCCGAGACGCTGACCGACGCCGGTGTCGAGGTGCTGTTCTGTACCGGCAGCATCGACGACCGCGTGGCTGGCTATCTCGCCGACGCCGGAATCCTCGCGTTCAAGAGCGTCTCCTCGAAGAAGTCGAAGGCGCTGGCCAAGGCGACAGGCGCGAAACACCTCGGGACGCTGTCGGATCTCGACACCGACGACCTCGGGACGGTCGACTCGGTGTCGATCGAGAGCTACGGCGACGAGGAGGCCGTCTTCGTCGACGGCGGCAGCGAGACCGATTACGTCACGCTGTTCGTCCGCGGCAGCACCGACCACGTGATCGACGAGCTCGAACGCGCGCTCAACGACGCCATCGACGTCACCATCGCCGCCCTCGACAAGGGCGGGGTCGTCCCCGGCGCGGGTGGCACCGAGGTCGCCATCGCCGACCACATCCGGAGCCACGCTGCGGGCGTCGAGGGGCGCAAACAGCTCGCCATCGACGCCTTCGCCGACGCCGTCGACGCACTGCCGCGCACGCTGGCCGAAAACACCGGCATGGACTCCATCGACGCCTTAGTCGACCTCCGCGCCGAACACGACGCCGAGGGGATCGCAGGCATCGTCTCGACGGGCCGCAGCGGCGAGATCGGCAACCCCGTCGACGCGGGTATCATCGACCCCGCGGCCGTCAAACGCGAGGCCGTCGACTCCGCAACTGAGGCCGCAACGATGATCCTCCGGATCGACGACGTCATCAGCTCCGAGTAGTCGACTGATTCCGGTCGTTTCTTCTAGTTAACTATTCACCGACTAACTACGTGACGGCGGCGATCTCGACGTGTGATAGCACGCGCCAGCAAAGATAGTAGCTACTTAGTAGGTCGACTCCCTCAAATCGGTGAAGACAGTCAGCGATACCGAGGGAACCAGTACATATGCCGAAAGAATACGACTTAGTCATCGTCGGCGGCGGGATCAGTGGTGCATCGTTACTCTACACGGTTGCGACGTTCACCGATATCGAACGCGTAGCGCTGATCGAGAAGGAAGCCGAGATCGCGGCGATCAACTCCCACCACACGAACAATTCACAGACGCTCCACTTCGGGGATATCGAGACCAACTACACCCTCGACAAGGCCGAGAAAGTCAAGGAGGGCGCGGAGATGGTCGCGGGCTATCTCGAAGCCAAGGACCCCGAGCGAGAGCTTCACAGCAAGCGGAGCAAAATGGTGTTGGCGGTCGGCGACGAGGAGGTCGACAAACTCGAAGCCCGACAGTACGACGAGGGGTTCGGCGACCTGTTCCCCAAACTCGAAGCCATCGGCCGCGAGGAGATCGCCGAGATCGAGCCGAAGGTCGTCGAGGGCCGCGATCCCTCGAAGGAGCTGCTGGCGCTCCAGACGCCCGACGGCTACACCGTCGACTACGGCGAGTTGGCCAAGGCGTTCGTCGACCAGGTGCGAGAACACGAGAACGTCGACATATTCACAGGGACGAAGGTCGAGCGAGTCAACGAGACCGACGACGAGTTCCTCATCGAGACCGACGGGGCGGGCTGGTTCGCCGCGGATTCGACCGTCGTCGCCGCTGGCTCACACAGCCTCCAGATCGCCCAGACGATGGGGTACGGTGAGGATCTCTCGCTGCTGCCGGTCGCCGGGAGTTTCTTCGTCGCCAACGAGGGGCTGCTCAACGGAAAGGTCTACACCCTCCAGATGAAGAAACTGCCGTTCGCGGCGGTCCACGGCGACGCCGAGGTCCACGACGCGAACATGACACGGTTCGGGCCGACCGCCAAGGTCGTCCCCGGACTCGAACGCGGCGAACTGTCGTCGGTGGCGGACTTCTTCGACGTCTTCGGGATGAGCCTCGATTCGTTCCTGAGCTACGCCACCATCATGGCCGACCGAATCCTCCTCCCGTATGTCCTCGAAAACCTCCTGTACGACTTGCCGGTCATCGGCCGGAAGCAGTTCCTACCGGACGTCCAGAAGGTCGTTCCGACGGTCGAAGAAGGCGACATTTCGCGGGCCAAAGGGTTCGGCGGCATCCGGCCGCAGATCGTCGACACCTCGAAGAAATCCCTCGACATGGGTGAAGCCAAACTCACCGGCGACGACATCATCTTCAACATCACGCCCTCGCCCGGTGCGTCGACCTGTCTGAAGAACGCGATGCGGGACACCCAGCAGGTCATCGAGTTCCTCGACGACGACTACGAGTTCGACGAAGAAGGATTCCGTCGGGCGACTATCGACAACTTCCCGCGCGAGGCCGAACCGGAGCCAGCCCCGGCCGACGACTGAGCCGCTGACCAACTGTTTGTAAGCGACGCCAGCCGCCGGAGCCAGTCGACTACTCGGTGACCGACGAGAGCCGATCGGCGAGCGTCGACCGGATCGCCCCGGTGTCGCCGCCGATGCGGACGATCTGGTAGCCTTCTTCGACGGCCTCGCGAGCGGCGGTTGGGCTGTTCTGAATCCGCCCGATCGGCACGCCAGCGTCCAGACAGGCCTCGCGGGTACGGTCGATGGCGGCCTGCAGTTTGTCGGGGTTCTTGTCGAGGGGCTCGCCGCCCGACAGCGACATCGAGAGGTCCGCCGGGCCGAGGAAGGCGAAGCCGAGTTCGGGCACCGAGAGGATCTCCTCGATGTTGTCGACCGCGCGCTGGTTTTCGATCATCGTCCCCACCAGCACCTCGTCGTCTTCGCCGCCGATGTGGCTGTCGACGTATCCCTCCCACTGGCTCGTCCGGCCGACGCCGACCCCGCGGTCGCCGACAGCGCCGTCGTAGCCGAAGTGGGCGGCCTCGACCGCCGGGCGAAGCTGGTCGGCCGTTTCGATCCGTGGAATGAGAACCGTCCGCACTCCGGCGTCGAGGACTTTTCTGACGAGTGCGGGCTCGGGTTTCGGAATCCGGACGAGGAGTTCGGTATCGCCAGCCTCGGCGGCACGGGTGAGTTCCTCGAAGACGGTGCTGTCGTAGGGGCTCGGCCCGCCGTGTTCGAAATCCAGCCAGACGAAATCCAGCCCCGTGTTACCGAGCGTCTCGATCACCGTCGGCGAGAACGTCGCACAGGCCGCCCCAAAGATCGTCTCGTCGTTCTCGATGGCTCGCCGGAACGCGTTTTTCGTTCTCATTCGCTGAGCCCTCCTTCGAGGGCCTCGCGGTTAACTGTCGACTCCGGCAGGCTGCCCTCGTAGACGGTCCGGATGTTGGCTGCCGCGTGTCGACTCATGCGTTCGAGGGCATCGTAGGTCACCCCAGCGATGTGGGGTGTCATGATGACTTCGTCGTGCTCGTAGATCGGATGGTTGGCTCCGGGCGGCTCCTCCTCGAAGTTGTCGACGCCCGCCCCGGCGATCACGTCGTTGTTGAGTGCCTCCAGCAGGGCGTCTTTGTCGACGACGCCGCCACGGGAGGTGTTGATGAGGATGCCGTCTTCGCCGAGGGCTTCGAACTGCTCGGTCGAGACGGCGTGGTAGGTGCCGTCGACCAGCGGGACGTGGAGACTCACCGCGTCGGACTCCCGAAAGAGGTCGAGCAGGTCGTCGACGTAGCCGATCCCCTCCGGCAACTCGTCTTTAGGGTGGCTCGGGTCGTAGATGATGACATCGAGTCCGATTCCTTGGGCAATGCTTGCCGTTTCGTGGGCGATCGAGCCGAACCCCATCAGTCCGAGGGTGTTGTTCCGGAGCTCGTAGCCGACGAACTCCGAGCGGTCCCAGCCGCCGTCGCGGACGTGGCGGTCGGCCGCGGCGAGGTTGCGCCGGACACCGAACTGGAGGGCGATGGCGTGTTCGGCGACCGACCGGGCGTTGACGCCGGGGGTGTTGCAGACGACGATCCCTCGGTCGGAGGCCGCGCCGATGTCGACGTTGTCGAGGCCAGCGCCGTGTTTGGCGATGACTTTGAGGTTCTCGGCGCGCTCGATCACCTCGGCGTCGAGGTCGGCGACGCGGACGATGACCGCGTCGTACCGTTCGATATCGTCCAGCGCGGCGTCGACGCTGTCGTAGGCGTCCATCCCGGTGCACTCGGCGAAATCTCCCATCGACTCGGGTCCAGCCGGATCGATCTGTGGGGGAAGCAGTATTTGCCACTGGTCGGACATGACCCTTTGTTTGCGGCGACCCCTCAAAAGTATGTGACCCGTACTCGGGGACTACCCCGCCACTCAGCGTGTCGGCGCTGTCGACTGCCACGTCGACTCCGAGGGAGACGGTGACTGTATTTAAAAACAGACAGAACAGGGCGACAAATCAAACAGTCACGTAAATCGAGTCCGAAACATCGTTTGTAATGTTGCATGTCGGAACCGAGGTCAAAAGTCCCAAAATATCGCCACATATTGTACACGATTTATATACTGTATAAATACTTTTCTTGCTTGTTATTTATTCACAGGACAACCAATGTCGACGGACCAATCGAACGTAGCGCGGGACGGCGAAAGCGGGATCGAAGACGGGTTGATAGCCAACGCTCAGGGGGCGGTGGGCGTGGTCCATGCGACCTCGGAGTCGGTCGACGAACGGCTGTCGTTGATCCGGGAGGCGGCGAGCACGCAGGTCACGGACATGGAGACCGTCGCCGAGGACGTGACGGAGCTGAGCGCGACCATCGAGGAGGTCGCCGCCAGCGCCGACGAGGTCAGCGAGACGACCGACCGGGCGGCGACAGCAGCCACTGAGGGCCGGGAAGCCACGGGCGAGGCGACCGACGCGATGGCGGCGGCCTCCGCGGCGACCCAGCAGGTCGCCGAGCGGGTCGACACCCTCGAATCCCAGATCGACCGGATCGACGAGGTGGTCGACGTGATCGACGACATCGCGGAGAAAACCAATCTGCTCGCACTCAACGCCTCGATCGAAGCCGCCCGCGCAGGCGAGGACGGCGCTGGCTTCGCGGTCGTCGCCGACGAGGTCAAGAGCCTCGCCGAGGAGTCCCAGTCCCGCACCGAGGAGATCGAAACCGCGGTCACGGAGATCCAGTCGGTGACCGACGAGCTAACCGGCGCGCTCGATTCGGCCGTCGACGCGGTCGACACCGGGAGCGAGGAGATCGAGACCGCCGAATCCCAGCTGGATATCGTCGACGACGAGATGGAGTCGGCGGCCGCGGGCGTCGACGAGGTCTCCGAAGCCGTCTCGGAGGGCGCAGAAGCCAGCACCCGAGTCGCAAACGTCACCCGCAACACCGCCGATGCCGCCAGCGAGATCGAGTCGTCGGTCACCGAGATCCACGACGAGCGGGCCCAGACGACCGAACTGCTCGGCGAGATCGACGACGCGCTGTCGACCGCCCGCCAGCACCGCGACCGCCGACTCGAAGGGGCCGAGAGCGTCCCGACAGGGATCGATGCCTTCGACCGTGACGGCGGGCTGCCCGCGGGCTCGCGCGACGTGATCGTCACCGAAACCGGTGGCTCGGCAGCCAGCAAGCGCAGCGTCGACGAGGCGGTCGCGAGCTTCGCGGCGGCGGCGATCGACGCCGGGTGGGCCGTCTCGCTGTCGCCGACGGCGTCGATGGACCGGTCGACGCTCCGAACCGTCCTCAAACGCGAGGCGGGGATCACGCTGGACGACGCCTTAGCGAGCAACCGACTGTTCGTGCTCGACCTCTTTGGGTCGTGGCGCAACGAGGAGAACGTGATCGACGTGACTGCCAGCAGCCTCTCGCGGGCCAACGGGCAGGTCGACGCCAAACGGGACCGCCCCTGTGTCGTCATCGGCAACATCGCGGGCGAACTCGATCTGATGGGCGAGCAGGCGGTCAGGGAAAACACCTACGCCAACGACGGCGAGACGCTGAGCGACGAGGATCTAGTGGTGAACGTGGTCGACGAGTCGGCGGTCCCCCACGGCCTCCAGTCGTTCTACGTCGGCGCGGCCGACACCACCTGTCGGCTCGACGGCCGCTAATGGGGGCTGCTGAAGCCAGCGGGGACTCTCAGCTTTCGAGAGTCGACGGTGGATATAACACACGTTGAGACAAAGCTGACTGTATGACTATACTCACGCCATTCGATGGATCGGACCTGGCCCAAACCGCATTGAAGCGAGCCGAGACGTTCGCAGCCAGCCGCGACGAGGCGCTCGTCGCCCTGACGGTCGTCCCCGACGATCCGGCGTTTGCTGTCGAACGGGGGTGGGTCGACGGTGAAGCGGAGTACGATCAGGCGGAGTTGTGCCGAGCGTTCGAACAGCAAGTCGAGGCGATCTCGACGAGAGCACGGTTTCGTTGCGAAGAACCCGACGACAGCGATGTTCTAACCGCAACTGCGACCGACGATATCACGCGGACGATCCGGCAGGTCGCCGCCGACCTCGAGGTCTCGGTGATTTTTATCGGCACCGAAAACGCCGGGCGCATTTCGACACCGGTCACGAGCGTCGGCAGCCCGCTCTCGAAGGACCCGAAGTACGACGTTCATATCGTCCGCCACACCGGATAAAACCGTTTTACTGCCGACTCAGTCGAGCCGCATCGCCGCGTCCCGCTCGACCAGCGGCTCGGCGTTGGTCGTCGGCAGCGTGACCACGTCCTCCGACCGAAGGGTGTACTCCCGGCCGTCGACGCCGAAGATCTCGCCGACGTTTTTGGTGATTCTGAGCGTCGTGCGCTCGTCGTCGGCGCTCTCGGTCGACGACGAGTCACTGCCAGTCGGCGAGGCTGGCTCGTCGCCAGCCTCCGAAGGCGAGGGCGGCTGTTGGGTGGCCGTCCCGCCGTCGGTCGACGGCTCCACCACTGCATCGGCTTGCTGTTCGGCCTCCGGCGGCGGAATCTCGGCTGGCGAGGGGTCGGTCGCGGCCGTCTCGCCTGCCCCCGCTGCCGGCGGTTCGGCGGCTGCCTCGGCTCCGGGTGTGACGCTTTGGTCGGGGTGGCTGGCCGTTTCGGTTGGTGTATCGGCTGTCGACGCCGAGCCACCCATTGCGTCGGCGAGCAGTCCATCGTCGGTCGACTCGCTCCCGTCCGTCGACCCGGTCGGCGAGTCGGCCGCAGGCTCCGAGTCGTCGAGCCGGTCGGTCGGCGACGGCGGCGGTGTCGGCTCCGACTCGGTAGACCGGGTAGCAGGTGTCTCTATCGGGGTCGCGTTGGCGGTATCGCTCGACTCGGCGGTGCCCGACAACACGTCGAGGACGCTCCGTTTGTTCTGTTCGATCCGGTCGACCAGATCCTCGAACAGCCGTCGCTCCTCGCTCGTCATCCCCTCGTCGTCGACCGGCATATCCGCCGCTGCAAACGAGGCGAGCTTGACCACCTTGCCGACCCGGCGTTCGTAGACCGCTTCGGCGACCTCCTCGGCGGTTTCGAGTTCGTCGGAGAGTCGCCGGACCTCGGTGTCCGAAAAGGGGTTGTCGACCTGTGCCGCGCGGCGGTCCCGGCTCGCGGTGAGGTCCTGCAGGTAGGCCGCGACGTCTTCGTAGAAGGAATCCCGCAGCTGCTGGAGGCTGTCCTTGCGGCGTTCCTTCGATTGGACTGTCCGAAGCTCGTCGAGTTTCATGCTTTTTCCGCCTCGCCGCGCGCCATGAGAAAGACGCCGACGTACTCTGGTACAGAGTGAACATTCGGCTCCAACTTAGTTATGTCGCCGTCGAGTTCGACGCGGCGTGGTTCGTCGACTTCGATATCGATCTCCCGCCCGCAGAACGGCTCGGGGATCGCGTCGACCAACGGATCGAACGCGTCGAGGGCCTCGCGGTCGATGGGTCGGACGACGAGCCCGCTGCCGCCGTGGAGCGTCTTCGGCAGCCGGATGAGGCGGTGGGTGTCGGTGGTGACGGGCTCGTCGATGGGGGCCGTCTGAGTCTCGACGACGCGGTCGACGAGCGTGTCTTTGAGCAGTCTAATCCCGGGACCGCCCGCCTCCATATTCCCCTCGGGGATCGCATCGGGGTTCGCCTGCAGCGAGCCGAGAATCGTCTCGGCGCGGCCCTCGCCGATCCCGTCGATCTCGGTGAGTCGTGCGAGCGCGTCATCGTCGTCCATCTCGCGGAGTTCGTCGGCGAGGTCGACCATCTCCCGGTGGACCCGGCGACCCCACCCACCTTCGGTCTGCAACATGCGCTGGTTGGTCGCCCCCGGAGAGACGATCCGGATGAGACCATCCGTGTCGAGATCGTTGGCCAGCACGTAGTCGACGATCTCCCGGCGGGCGTCGCTATCGAGATCTCGGATCTCGGGGTCCCGGACGTGGACGTGGTAGCCCCGGCCGCCCGAAAAGACGACCTCGATATCTTCAAACCCGAAATCCTCCTCGACGAACGTCAACAGTCGGTAGAGGGCGTCCTTGCAGGCAGCCAGCATCTCGGCGTAGGTTGCGGCTTCGGGGTCGACGCTCGGCAGGTGATCGGCGTCGAGATCGAAGACGAGATCAGCCCCCTGCCACCCCTTCTGGGACATCGTACTCGCCCGGGGGTTGGTGTATCGCGCGGCCGAAAAGTAGGCGTGGCGCGGTGGGGATATCGTGTCGATATCGAGACGCCCGTCGGTATCGATGAGTTCGCCATTGGTCTGATGGCGGATCATCGTCGTCCCCGTGCCGGGCGTCCACGGGATGTGGCCCCACTCGCGTTCGTTGGCCGCCGGCGGCAGCGCGACCGTCGACTGGCGGTAGTAGTCGCCGAAGCGCCCTTGGAGGTACTCACGGGTGCGGTCGTCCATTCGACTCTTCGTTATCGGGAGGCTACTAAAGTCGTTGCCGTTCGGTCCGCAGGGATGGCCACCCGGTCGGGTCGTGGCAACCGGCTGGTGACTACCTAAAACAGCGAGAGAGTCCCGGCGTTCACGCCGGGCGTGAATCGCGTCGAAACCGCCTCAAACCAACAGTTTAACTAAAACCAACCCTTACATTTGGATAGCTCACTTGTGAAAATTGGAGGTGGTTTGGCGTTCCTCCGTGATCAAAAACGCGAGCCGAACAGGAGCGACCGCTTCACGGGCTAGCGGTCTCCGACCACGGATCAACTCGTTTTCCGTTTATTACTATGTGAGCATCCTTTTACTCTCTGGAGCGAAAGAGAGCGATATCTAGACGATGGACTATCAATGGCTGATTGACCGAATCGACGATCTCATCGTCAACCGGTCGAAGACGGTCATCATTGCCTTTCTGCTCGTGACGGTCGTGTTTCTCGGCGGCCTCGGCAATATCTCCTCGGAGAGCGGCCAACAGCAGTTCATCGAGGACCTCCCCTCCTTCGAGGCGATCGAGGACATCAACGAGGATTTCGGCAGTAGCTTCTCCCAAGAGACGACGAGTACGACGCTGATACAGGAGTCGACCAACGTGTTGTCGCGGGCGGCGCTGACCGATATGCTGGAGACCAGAAACCGGATACAGGAGGCCGGGGCGTTACGTGTCACCGACACGTCGACAGTGGCCGAAACCGTTGCGACGACCCTCGACCCGGAGGCGTCGACGCCCGACGAACAACTGCGGGCGGTCCGGCGGGCCACCGAGACCGAGATCGATGAAGCCGTCCGAGAGGCCGACGACACGAACCCCAGCTTTGCTTCGCAGTTGAGCGACGATTACAACCGCCAGTCGGCCTCGGCGTCATCGACACGGGGGAGCGTTACCCACCGTGCCGGACCCGGTGCGGGCTCGTCGGCCGGGCCGGGTGGGGCCTCGGAGTTCCCCCCGAACAAGGTCGAACGGATGGAGCGGCTGGTGACCGACGACAGCTCGGCGATCTGGGTCCAGGGGACGCCGCCGAACACGACCGGGCTCACGACGACCGTGGTGCTGCCGTCGGCGCTCGTGTTGATTTTGCTCTTCTTGATGGTTGCCTACCGCGATGTCGTCGACGTCCTCATCGGACTGTTTGCGATCGTCCTCATGCTGATCTGGACGTTCGGTTTTATCGGACTGGTCGGCATCCCCTTCGCCGTGCTGTTGATCGCGGTGCCCCCGATTTTGATCGCCATCGGGATCGACTTCGGGATCCACTCGATCAACCGCTATCGTGAGGAACGCGTCACTGGCAAGGGGATCTCCGAATCGATGACGTTGACGACCGATCAAGTGACCGTCGCCTTCTTCATCGTCGTCGGCACCTCCGCGATCGGCTTCCTCTCGAACGTCGTCAGCGCATTCCCGCCGACACAGGACTTCGGAATCGTCGCCGCCGCTGGGATCGTCTTCACGTTCCTCATTTTCGGGATCTTCGTCCCCGCGCTGAAGGTGACCGTCGACCGCGCCCGCGAGAAGTACCCGATTCCGACGTTTTCGGAGTCCCCCTTCGGTTCGGAGCGCTCGCTGCTGGGTCGGCTGTTGGCGGTCGGCGTCACCGTCTCGAAACGCGGGCCGATGGTGTTTCTGCTGGTTGCACTGGTGCTCACCGCTGGTGGGGGCGTCTATGCGACCGATGTCGGGACGGGATTCAGCTCGGAGGACTTCTACCCGGAGGCTGAGACGCCCGAGTACCTCCAGTACTTGCCCGAGTCCATCCGCCCGCCGGAGGAGTTCGACTTCGTTCGCCTCAACGACTACCTCGACGAGAACTTCCAGCAGGACAGCCAAGTACAGATGTACGTCGAGGGGGATATGCGGCGGGACACGGCGCTCGAAGAACTCCACAGGGCCGGTGAGGACCCGCCGCCGACGTTCCGTGTCGACAGCCGACAGGCCGAGACCCAGTCCATCGTGACGCTCATCGAATCGCGGGCCGAGGCCGACCCCGAGTTCGGGGCGCTGGTCGACCGCAACGACCGGGACGGCAACGGGATTCCCGACCGGAACCTCCCGCGGATCTACGACGAACTCGGCGCGGACACCACGAGCGGCTTCCTCAACGAGGACCGCCGGAGCACACGGGTGGTGTACACCGTCGACGGTGATGCCGAAGACGCTGTCGTCACGACCGAAGCCTACAGTCTCTCGGAAAACTTCCGGGATAGCGCCCAGCCAACGGGCACGAACATCATCTTCGACGAGGCCATCTCGCTGGTGTTCGAGTCGGTGATCCAGAGCCTCGTGTTGACGCTCATCGGCGCGGCGCTGTTCCTCGTATTCGTCTACTGGCTCATCGAGGGCGCGCCGTCGCTGGGGATCGTCAACGTGGTTCCGATCATCGTCACCGTTGTCGCACTCGTCGCCTCGATGCGCGCGCTGAATATCAGCTTCAACGCGATCAACGGGACGATCCTGGCGATCGCCGTCGGGATCGGCATCGACTACTCGGTCCACGTCGTCCACCGGTTCGCCGATGAGTACCACGAGCGGGACGTCTACGAGGCACTGACACGGACGGTCGTCGGCACCGGTGGCGCGCTGACCGGCAGCATGCTCACGACCGTCTTCGGGATCGGCGTGCTCGTGCTTGCGCTCAACCCCGCACTCGGCGCATTCGGCGCGCTCATGTCGCTGAGCGTGCTGTATGCGTATCTCTCCTCGCTGTTCGTCCTCCCCTCCGTGTTGGTCGTCTGGGCCCGGATCAAGGGCGATTCCACGGCGAAGCTCCCACTCGTCGGGGCCGTCGCTGTGGGCCTTGGACTGCGGCAGGCGTCGATCCCCTCGGCGAGCGACGACTGAGACGGTGTATTGGAGACGGCCCGACTCGACCGCCGCCCGGGTGGGCGGTCGAGCGGCCACTTCCTACGAGATCCCGTCTGACCTGCGAGCGTAAGACTAACCATCCAGCGTGGGTATCGTTCGGTATGGATTGGCCACACGATCCCGATGGCGAGCAGGGCAGCGAGGGTGGACGCCAGTACGGCCATGCGATCATCGCAAAGAAGGTCGACGAAACCGAGGATTTCCCGCTGGACAGCGAGGAGTTCGTCGCGGAGTACGGCAACGACCCGATCCGTATCGATCACGAAACGGTCGTCCCGCTCAGCGAGATCTTCGACCACGTCGAGGAATCCAGCTTCGAGGACATCGTCGACATGCACCAAGCCGTCGGCCGGGCGATGCGGCGCGGTGGCCTCTGGTTTTACGAAGGGGCCGACCAGTTCAGCCGGACCCGATAGGCCGTCCCACAGCCCCAACCTCGTTCTTTCGGTCGTTGGTCTCTTAACCGTTCTGCAGGTGGCTTTTAGCCGATCCCCGCGATACAGCTTGTATGCGCAATGGTATCACAGTTCGTGACGTGATGAACAGGGAGTTCGTCGGTGTCAGCGAGTCCGACCGACTTGTCGAGGCCGCCGAGTTGATGACAACCGAACCGACCGAGGCGGTCGTCGTCGTTCGGGGGTCGGAGCCGATCGGGAGTCTGTCGGCGAAGACGGCGTTGGCAGCGATGCTGGACGGCGACCCCGGAGACCGAACGGTCGGCGAGGTGATGGAGCCACCGGTGCCTGCGATCAGCCCCGATGCCGCGCTGGCCGACGGGACCCAACGGCTCGTGAGTCGGGGCGCGCGACAGCTGCTGGTGGTCGACGAGGACGACGAGATCGTCGGTCTCCTGACCGAGCGGGACGTACTGACCGCCCGCGAGACGGTCGACACCACCGCTGTCGGCAACCGGTCGGGGGGGAACGAAACAGCCGATATCGGGGAATCGATCGACAACACCGACGCGGAGTCGGAGGAGTCGATACAGGGGATCTGTGAGGGCTGTGGCGCGCTGACCCCGGAGCTGTCGACTGTCAACGGACAGCTGGTCTGTCCGGCCTGTCGAGCCTACTGATGGAGCTCAGCCGGCCAACACTCTCGGATGTCGAGACGCTCGTCGACTGTTGGGTCGCCCTGGCAGCCGACCAACGACAGTACGGCTCGCGGCTGCTGACCGAGGCCAACCGCGAGGCAGTCACCGACGCTATTGCCCGCCACGTCGTCACCGAGGGGCTGTTGGTCGCCGAGGCCGACCACGCCGACGAGACGCTGGGGTTCGTGATGTACCACGTCAAGGAGGGGCGCTACCAGCAGGACCGGTCGACGGGCGTGATCGTCAACCTCTTCGTTCGGTCGGCGGCGAGAGACCGCGGCATCGGGAGCCAACTGCTTGCCGCGGCCGAAGCCGATCTCGCCGAGGCGGGCGTCGATACCGTCACCCTCGAAGTGTTGGCGGCCAACGACGCCGCCCGGCGGTTCTACTCACGGCACGGCTACCGGGACCACCGCATCGAGCTGGCAAAGCGGATCGAAAACGATACACACTCAAAGGGGGACCGGTAACGGTTGGTTGCGCGCTAGGAGAGCATGGGGGGTTCATGCACTCGACTTGTAATCGAGACTTCCAGGGTTCAAATCCCTGTCCTAGCTTCTCTTCGTCGACTCCACATCCGGTAGCGATCAGCCTGCTTTCGGGTGGCGATTGCCACGGCTCGCAGTCGATTATATAGAAGAATTCGGTGGTTGCTGCAGGTCGCGGAGTCGACCGAGCCCGGGTAGCCGTAGGCTAACTTTCCGATGTTCTGGCGGCGAAGCCGCCAGAGTCAGAGCGGCTTTCTACGACAACTGATCGATATTCTCAAAAATCTGTGATTTTTGAGCGCTCGAAAAGTTGTCTACGACAACTTTTCGATGTTCTCGACGACGGCCTCGGCGAACTCGCTGGTGGCGAGCTTTTCGCCGCCCTCGATCTGTCGGTGGAGGTCGTAGGTGACTGTCCGGTCGACGATGGTCTGCTCGACGGCGTCACGCACGAGATCGGCGGCGTCGGACCAGCCGAGGTAGTCGAGCATCTCGCGGCCCGAGAGGATCATCGCGGTTGGGTTGACTTTGTCCTCGCCAGCGTACTTGGGTGCGCTGCCGTGGACCGGCTCGGCCAGACAGCGACCGTGGCCGAAGTTCGCGCCCGGCGCGATGCCGAGCCCGCCGATCTGTGCGCCGGCGGCGTCGGACATGTAGTCGCCATTGAGGTTCATCGTGGCGATGACATCGTACTGATCAGTACGCGTAAGAAGCTGCTGGAGCATGTTGTCGGCGATGCGGTCGTTGACGACTAGCGTGTCGTCGGGTGCTTCGCCGTCGTACTCCTCCCAGAGTTCGTCCTCGGTGATGACCTCGTCGCCGTACTCTTCGTCGGCAACCTCGTAGCCCCAGTCACGGAACGCGCCCTCGGTGAACTTCATGATGTTGCCCTTGTGGACGAGCGTGACCGTCGGGCGGTCGTTAGCCAGCGCGTAGTCGATGGCCTCGCGGATGAGTCGCTTCGAGCCGAACTCGGTGATCGGCTTGATACCGATCCCCACGGGGCCGTCGTGGATGGTATTGTCGTACCCCATCTCCTCTTCGACGAACGCCTTTACCTCCTGGACTTCGTCGGTGCCGGCTTCCCATTCAATTCCCGCGTAGACGTCCTCGGTGTTCTCCCGGAAGGTGATCATGTCCATCGCCTCGGGGTTCGAGACCGGCGACGGGACGCCGTCGAGATGGTAGGTTGGCCGGACGTTGGCATAGAGGTCGAGCTTCTTGCGGAGCGCGACGTTCAGCGACCGGAAACCAGCGCCGACTGGGGTCGTGAGGGGGCCCTTGATCGCAACTCGGTGTTCGCGGATCGCGTCGACGGTCTCCTGTGGGAGGTTCTCGTCGTACTTTTCGCGGGCGGAACTCCCGGCGTACAGTCGCATCCACGCGATCGAGCGGCCGGTCGCTTCGGCGGCGGCGTCCAGGACCTTCTGGGCAGCGGGGCCGACGTCGGAGCCGATCCCGTCACCGTAAATAATCGGGATGATTGGCGTCTCCGGAACGTTCAGCGCCCCGGTTTCCTCGTCGGCAAGCGTGATCTGCTCGCCGTCGTCGGGGACATCGATCTGATCGTAGCTCATAGACAGTGACGGATTTTCAGGGGATCGTAAAAGTCCTGCCGTTATCGGTGTCAAGAGCATGATCAGGAGTAATGCTGTTGAGATCTGATATACTGCTGAAGAGAACACAACAGACAGTCATAGCTTACGGCCCGTCTCCAGAACAGTAGCAGGCAACTACCAATCGCGGGCCAAAGATATTCGTCGTGATAATTGGAGCGGACCAATTAAGTTCGTTACTGACAACTGTCAAGCCTAATGACCCCATCAGCAGCCGACAGGCTCCACGTCGACGATGGGATCTACCGAACGATGTTCGACCCATCGACACAGAACCCCTGTACGGCGGTCGTCGCGGCCATCGAGGCAGCGACTGGGGCTGCGGAGCTGGAAACCGTACTCGCAGACAGCATCGATCCCGATACGCTACTGCAGCTGTATCGAGCTGACGGCAACGACTCGTGGATGCTGACCTTCGATCACGATGGCGTCGAGATCACCCTCTGGGGAAGCGGTCGGATTCACGTCGACGGTGGGACTGACAGTCCCGAGACACCCTGACAGTGGGACGGCCACGGCGTCGGCGGTCGGAACCTCTTTGCGGACGACAGCTATAGGGACCGGTATGAGCAGTGGACCCCTTGATGACGACGCCGTAGACAGCTACCGCGAGGCCGGCGCGATCCTCGTCGAAACGATGACCGAGGCCCGTGAGATGATCGAACCGGGCGTCACACAGCTCGAAGTCGCCGAGTATGCCGAAGATGCCGTCCGTGAGGCCGGAGCCGGGCTGGCGTTTCCGGTCAACATTAGCGTCGACGAGGCGGCCTCCCACGCGACGCCCGCCCGCGACGACGACACCGAGTTCGGCGAGGAGATGATCTGTCTCGACATCGGCGTCCACGTCGACGGCTACATCGCCGACGCCGCCGTCACGGTCGATTTTACCGACACCCCCGATCTCGTTGAGGCCTCCGAACAGGCCCTCGAAGCCGCGGTCGACGCTGTCGGGCCGGGTGTCGAGGTCGGCGCAATCGGGGCGGAGATCGAGTCGGTCATCGAGGGCTACGGCTACACCCCGGTTCTCAATCTGACCGGCCACGGCGTCCAGCGCTACGACGCTCACACCGGTCCCAATATCCCGAACCGGGCGGTCGACCGGAGCGTCGAACTCGAAGTCGGCCAGGCGATCGCTATCGAGCCGTTCGCCACCGACGGCCGCGGCAAGGTCGGCGAGGGCACGACCGAGGAGATCTACGAACAGG
>Ga0207753_1000152_pt1 | contig 27545 bp, 30 predicted proteins | sample PonA233FremontCA_2_FD_187273 | JGI IMG/M metagenome (GOLD analysis project Ga0207753, IMG submission 187273) | Salt pond sediment microbial community from Fremont, CA, USA - Pond A23 Sediment 3 (SPAdes) | ecosystem: Environmental > Aquatic > Non-marine Saline and Alkaline > Saline | place: USA... | reverse complement strand
GTCGGGACGAGTCGCCGGTTTGCCTGCTGGCCGAGCGCCCCCGCCGAGAGGATCGTGTTGATCTCGTAGACGTCGAAGCCGCGATTGTAGAGGTAGTTCATCGCGCCAGTCGCCGCCCAGTCGTCGTCTTCGAGGGTCTTTTTCACGGGCCGCGGGACGTGGGGGTTCTCGGTGAGTGTCGCCTCCTTTGCGGGCGCACGCGGCCCGGTGGGTGTCGACACGTCACCCGGCGACAGGCCCAAACCGAGGTCCGGCGAGCCGCCGAGCCCCACTTCGACACTGACGGGCCGGTCGGCGATTGCTACTTCCCGCTGGACGCCGAGAAAGCCGTTCCATGCGTCGTGGACGTTCGTTTCTACCGGTGTCGACTGGCTTGCATTTAACAGAGACGTGCGGCGCTCGAAGACATCGCTGATCGAGACCCCTTCGGTGTACCACTCGCTGCTGGTAGCGAACTCGGCGGCGTTGGCCTCGTTGCCGACCGGCGACAGCAGGCCGGTCGAAACTTCGGGGTAGCCTGTGCGGCCGACGAAGATCGACGGCGAGACGCTCCCGAACTCGTTGGTGTCTGCAATCTCGGCGAACTGATCGTCGACTGCGAGGCGGTCGAGGATCTCGTAGGATTTGTCCTTCGCGAGGCGGCGGCGCTCGGCGCGGTCGCCTGCCTCGTATTCGATGAACTCCGAGAGCCGCATTCAGTAGGAGGGAAGATACTGGTTGGCTTCAACGTTTGGTCGACCGTCGCGTCGATCGGGTGACCTACTCCGAGAGCCCCATCGCTTCGATCTGTTCCTGATACCGGTTGCGGATCGTCACTTCAGTTACTTGGGCCACGTCGGCGACCTCGCGTTGGGTTTTCTTCTGGTCGCAGAGCAGCGAGGCCGCATAGATTGCCGCCGCGGCGAAGCCGGTCGGCGACTTGCCCGACAGCAGGCCCTGTCCGGCGGTGGTGTCGATGATCTCCTTGGCCTTGGTCTGGACTTCCTCGCTGAGATCGAGCTGCGAGGAAAACCGGGGGACGTACTTTTTGGGGTCGACCGGCCGCATCTCCAACCCGAGTTCCTGGGAGATGTAGCGGTAGGTCCGGCCGATCTCCTTGCGCTTGACCCGCGATACCTCGGCGATCTCTTCGAGGCTCCGCGGAATGCCCTCCTTCCGACAGGCCGCATACAGCGCTGCGGTCGACACGCCTTCGATGGATCGCCCCCGGATCAAGTCCTCATTGAGCGCCTGCCGATACATGACCGAGGCGACCTCCCGGACCGCCCGCGGCACGCCCATCGCGGAGGCCATCCGGTCGACCTCGCTGAGGGCGAACTGGAGGTTGCGCTCGCCGGCGTCCTTGGTGCGGATGCGCTCCTGCCATTTCCGGAGGCGGTGCATCTGACTCCGCTTTTCCGACGAGAGCGACCGCCCGTAGGCGTCTTCGTTTTTCCAGTCGATGGTGGTCGTCAGCCCCTTGTCGTGCATCGTCTTTGTCGTCGGGGCGCCGACGCGGGATTTGTCCTGGCGTTCCGAGTGGGTAAAGGCCCGCCACTCGGGGCCGCGGTCGATCTGGTCGTCTTCCAGGATCAGGCCGGTTTCCTCGTGAATGAGTTCGCCGTCCGACGTTCGGACGACGTCTTCGGGGTCGACATCGTCGAGGTCGATCTCCCTCTCCCCCTCGTCGTGCTGCGTCTCGCTGTCCGCGCGCTGGCGGGTAGACCGTGTCATCCAGTTCCATACTAATTTGTGGCACGACTGTAAAACTACTGGGTGCCAGGTAGTCACCGTCGGGGAACGAACCCCCTTTGAGTATCCCACGCCGAGAGACCTCATGCCAACTATCGAGTGCGATCCCGACCTCGCTGCCGACCGCCTCCGGGAGGCGGGACTCAGTATCGAGCCGGGAAACACCCCACATGAGGCGTGGCGCGCCGAACGCGACGGGGCGGTCGCGGTCGCCTACGACGACAAAGTCGTGGTGCAGGGGTCGGACCCCAGTAGTCTCACCATGCTGCTCCAGGAAGGTGGCGGCCGGGCCCACGTCTACTTCGACGGCGCCTCGCGCGGCAACCCCGGTCCCGCGGCGGTCGGCTGGGTAATCGTCACCAGCGACGGGATCGCCGCCGACGGCAATGGGCGAATCGGCGAAACCACGAACAACGACGCCGAGTACCAGGCGCTGATTCGCTCCCTGGAGGCGGCCCGCGATTACGGACTCGACGAGGTCGACCTTCGGGGTGATTCCCAACTCATCGTCAAACAGGTCCGCGGCGAGTGGGACGCCAACGAGCCGACGCTTCGCGAGCGCCGGGTTCGGGTTCGCGAACTGCTGCGGGAGTTCGACCGCTGGTCGCTGGAACACGTGCCGAGAGAAATAAACAGTCACGCCGACGAACTGGCAAACGAGGCACTCGATGAGTGAGCTACCACAAGACGCAGTCGAAGCCGCAGAGCGACTGACCAAACTTGCCCGGCGTGTGGGCGACGACAGCGAGGCCGAGGCCTACCGAAAGCGGCGTGCCGAAACCCTCGCCGACCACGCCTACACCGCTCGCGTCCGCGAGGAAGACGACACCCTCGTCTGCTACCCCGACGAGTGGCTCGAAGACGGCACAGTCGTCCTCGACCGGATCGAGGACACGGATCGGGCCGTCGAGGTGCCGCTGTCGACGACCAGCGACGAGGGTTCGTGGGAGGAGATCGAAGCCCACAACGCCGCACTGGTCGAGGCGGTCACCGAGGAGTACGGCGAGCGCCACGGGAAAAACGTCCGGGCCTTCGCGGATTTCATGGGGAACCACTATCTCGCCCGGGTCGACGAGGCGACCGACGAACAGATCACGGAGTTCACTACGGAGTACTATCCACGGAACGCGTGGCCGGATAAAAAGCAGCGAGAGGTCGTCGAAACCTCTTTCGAATACCTCTCGTCCGTTTCCGAAGCCGACTGCCCAAGTCCGACCTCAGAATAGCTCTATTTCAGGGCGTCGACGAGGTCGTAGATGTCCTGTGCGCGGTCGTGGTCGATCACGAACTTCGAGAGCTTCCACTCGAACTGTCCGAGGATGGCCTCGTAGCCCGTGTGGGTCAGCTCGTACTGGTTGGTTCGTTTGTCGAGTTCGCTTTTTTCGACCAGATCCATCTCGACCAGATCGTCGAGGTTGGGGTAGAGTCGACCGTGGTTGACTTCCGTCCCGTAGTAGGATTCGAGTTCGCGTTTGATCGCCAGTCCGTAGCGTGGTTCCTCGGCGAGGATCATGAGGATGTTCTGTTGGAACGCGGTCAGATCGCGTGCCAGGCCCGATTCGTCAGCAACTGATTGTGCCTCTGACATGGTCGATTAAATGTCATCATGCTATTTAACACTTCGCAAATCCGACCTTATTTCGCCCTGATCCCAGCCGGATCTAGGTGTATTACTGGTTCAATTACTCGATTGTCACAGAATTTGACCTTCACCTCCGAATTTCCCTTCTGAATACATTTCAAACCGATAGACGTCGGTCCATGTCGCGCGAGCGCGTTGTCGGGCCCGTTCGGTCGACAGTTGGCATGCGTGAGGATGCCACGCCAGCCGACCGGTTCCCGAAAGGACTTTTGAGTAGGTTTCAGAACCCTCTAGATGTAATGGCGAACCTCTTCAAAACGCTTGAGACTGGATCTGATGCTCCCGAGACGATTTACGCTGTCATCGAGTGTCTGAAAGGCGAACGGAACAAATACGAGTACGACAAGGATATTCCTGCGGTCGTGCTGGATCGCGTGCTCCACTCGAACGTTCACTACCCCTCGGACTACGGCTTCATCCCTCAGACGTGGTACGACGACGACGACCCCCTCGACGTTTTGGTGTTAGTCGAGGACCAGACGTTCCCCGGCTGTGTGATCGAAGCCCGCCCCGTTGCCCTGATGAAGATGGACGATAGTGGCGAGCAGGACGACAAGGTCATTGCCGTTCCCACTGAGGACCCACGCTACGACCACATCGAGGATCTCGACGATCTGACCGACCAGACCCAAGCCGAGATCTCCGAGTTCTTCAGCTCCTACAAGAACCTCGAAGAAGGCAAACAGGCCGAAATCCTCGGCTGGGAGGACAAACAGGCCGCCCTCGACGCGATCGAACACAGCCAAGAGCTCTACGACGAGCAGTTCTAACTGTCGACGGATTTCGCTGTTTTGTTGCGTTTGTCCACAACTCCAGCGATAGATGTGCCACACGCATACTCACGCCAGCCGGGATGTGGTATGCCCATGGGTAATTATTTCGGCGTGACGCCCGAAGACGTATCCGTGATGGCCACAACAGAATCCGGCTTCGGGATGCGACATCCGACGGTCGTCCCGACGAACTTCGAGCCGACCGGCGAGTCGGTCGACGGCGGGGAGCCAGCCGACGGGGAAACGACTGACGACGAACCGCCTGTCGACAGCGAGTGAGTCCTGTAGGCACACGGGAGCCAAACGCATTTCATCCTACCACTGTTAGAGACAGCTAATGGCGAAATGCGACGCGTGTGGCTCCCACGAAAACATGCCGTATCAATGTCGGCGCTGCGGCCAGACGTTCTGTGCGAACCATCGGCTCCCCGAGAACCACGACTGTCCGGGGCTCGATGACTGGAACGATCCCGGCGGCGTCTTCGACAGCGGGTTCGACGGTTCGGTCGACAGTGGCGGCCGCACCTCGAAGGCCAAGGGGATGGTCGACAAGGTGACCGGCACCGGTGGGCCACTGAGCTACTTCCGTGGCAACATGGCCTACACCATGCTGGCGCTGATGTGGATCACGTTCATTCTCCAGTGGCTCGTCATCCTCGTCGGCGGCGGTGGACTCCACCAGACGCTGTTCGTGCTGCGGCCCGCCTTCCCCGAGTACGTCTGGACGTGGGTCACCTCGGTGTTCGCCCACTCGCCGACGAACTTCTTCCACATCGTCTTCAACAGCATGGTGATCTTCTTTTTCGGCCCGCTGGTCGAGCGCTACGTTGGCTCGAAGAAGTTCGCCCTGCTGTTCGTCGGCAGCGGCGTCCTCGCCGGACTGAGTCAGACCGTCCTCACAATCTTCGAAACGACGGTGACCCCGTCGACGCCCGGCGTGCTCGGAGCCAGCGGGGCGGCCCTTGCGATCATGGGCGTGCTGACGATCCTGAACCCCAAACTCAAGGTCTTGATCTACTTCATCTTCCCCGCGCCGATCTGGCTGCTCACTCTCGGCACCGCCGCAGTGAGCGTCTTCTTCATCGGCACTGGGCAGGCTGGTGGCGCGGGAATCGCCCACGGTGCCCACCTCGTCGGCCTCGCTGTCGGTCTCGCCTACGGTCAGTACGTTAAACAAACCCAGAACATCCGCACCCAAGACCGGTTCCGCCTCGGCGGCGGCGGCCCCGGCGGCGGCATGGGCGGTCCCGGCCGCGGTCGGTTCTGATCGATGGAGCCGGTTCGCCCTGAGTTCGTTCCCGACTCCTCGCTTTCGCGGGCGGAGATGGAAGCACTCCAGCGAGAGGTCGCCGCCGACGCCGAGTTCGTCGACCGACTGCCGTTCGATTCCGCTGCCGTCACCCTGTTGACGGACCCTCCCGACGCGACGGGGTCGACACAATCAACGCTGACTGCCGAGCCGGATCCCGAACCAACCACCGAAACCGAGCCCCCGATCATCGCGGGCGTCGACCAATCGTTTCTAAATAAAACCGCGATCAGTGCGATCGTCGCCCTCCGGGATGGCGAAGTCGTCGAACGGACTCACGCCGTTACCGAGCTATCGGTCCCCTATATACCTGGCCTGTTGTCGTTTCGTGAAGGCGAGGCGATCGTCGAGGCCTTCGGGACGCTCGACTGCGAGCCCGATCTCGCCTGCTTCGACGGCAGTGGCCGGATCCACTTCCGACAGGCGGGGCTGGCGACCCACATGGGTGTCGTCTTCGACCTCCCGGCTATCGGTATCGCAAAGAGCCTGCTGTGTGGCAGCCCACAGGAGTCAGTCGACAATCGACCCGAGGGCTGGCGTACCCCGATCGAGTCGACCGACGCGGTCGACTGTCCGGACGGGACGACAATCGGCTACGCCTATCAGTCGAGACAGTACGACTCCGGCAATCGGTATATAAATCCGCTCTACGTGAGTCCCGGTCATCTGGTGAGCGCCGCGACCGCGGTCGACCTCGTGGCGGCCCTCGGCGGCGGCTACAAACTTCCCGAGCCGACGCGACTGGCCGACAGCTATGCCGACGAGGTGAAGTCGACTCTTAGCGACAGCTGACTAAATCGGGCCAGTGTCCGATGAGAAAATGCCGCATAATTATCACCCACGGGCCAGAAGGTAACATGTGCAACCGAAGACGGTACTCATTACTGGCTGTTCGTCCGGCATCGGGCGGGCCACTGCCCTTGCGTTTGCCGACGAGGGATGGACGGTGTATGCGACCGCTCGCGATCCGGCCGACATCGAGACGCTCGGCGAGGCTGGCTGCAAGACCGACCGCCTCGACGTGACCGAGCAGGACGACATCGACCGCGTGGTCGACCGGATTCTCGACGCGGAGGGAGCAATCGGCTGTCTGGTCAACAACGCTGGCTTCGGCCAGTTCGGCCCCCTCGAAGACGTGCCGGTCGAACAGGTCGAAAAACAGTACGCGGTCAACGTCTACGGCCCGCACCGACTGATTCGGGCCGTCCTGCCGCATATGCGCCGGGAGGAGGACGGAACGATCATCAACGTCTCCTCTGTCGCCGGGCGCGTCGCCTTCCCCGGTGGCAGCACCTACTGCGGCTCGAAGTTCGCCCTCGAAGCGATGTCGGATGCGCTTCGGGCGGAGGTCGACCAGTTCGGGATCGACGTCGTCGTGATCGAACCAGGACCAGTGCGGACCAACTTCTCGGACCGGGCCGAAGACGAGACCAACGGCAACAACCGCAGCGAGGCCTATGAGGACTTCTATCAGCTGTTCGACGACACCGAAGCCATCGGCGGCGACGGCCCCGGTTCGGTCTCGCCCCAGCGTGTGGCCGAAGACATCCTCAACGCCGCCAGCGCCACCAAACCGGTCGCCCGCGTGCCAGTCGGAACTGTCGCGCGCGCGAGCGTTCTCGCCCGGTTCATCCCCGATGCGCTCCGCGATCAGCTTTGGTCGCTCGTCCGGCGATTCACCTAACGGCTGGACCGCTTCTGTTCACGCCACACAGGCCGCGACGACGCGGAGGGCTGCCTCCCCGCGCACTTCGTCGGCCAGCAGCGGGACCCGTTTGACCTCCCGACCGCGGAACAGGTCGGTCGACTGCTGGAGCGCGTTCTGCTGGACCTGCCACCGTCGCTGACAGAACTCGCAGTCCTCGAGATTCGGCGTCACGATCCAGTCGGGGTCGACCTCGCGGTCGGTAATCTCGCCGAGGTCCTCCATTACTCGATTGACGACGAGCGTCTGGACCGGGATTTCAAACGCGCCGAGCTGGTCGACCAGCCGCTCGGATTCGACGACGCTCATCTCTTCGGGGATCATCACCACTCGAAAGTCCGTCTGGCTGGGGTCACGAAGCACGCCCCGCAAGCGTTCGATGCGCTCCCGCAGTTGGTCGAGATCGGCTGACGGATCGGGATCGTCGCTGCCGCCGCCGAACATCCCTTTGAGCCCCTCGAACATCCCCTGCATCCGCTGGCGCATCTTCATCACCTTCCCAACCATCGAGTCCATCAGCTCCGGCAGTTCGAGCAGCCGGAGGGTATGGCCGGTGGGTGCGGTGTCGACGATCACCCGATCGAACCGCGGATCGTCGAGGTACTCGAGCAGTTGGCGCATTGCCACCGCCTCGTCCGCACCGGGCATCGAGCCACCCATCCCCATCATCCCAGCTAGGCCGCCCATCCCCTCCTCATCGTCGCCGCCGAGCATATCGCCCATCGGGCCGAGCCCCTCGCCCATCTCGCCCATCCCGCCGAGGGGGTCTTCATCAGTCCCGAACATCCCCTCGCCCATCGCCTCGTCGGGGTCGATCTCGGCGGCCCACAGCGGAATCTCCTCGCGAATCCGCGCCGGTGTCGGTGGGATCGCCGTTTCGAGGGTATCCGACAGCGAGTGGGCCGGGTCGGTCGACACCACGAGCGTCGCGGCCCCACCGGCGGCGCTCGACAGCGCAGTTGCGGCGGCCATCGTCGTCTTACCGACGCCGCCTTTGCCACCGTACAGCACGTACTCCGGGGCGTCGACACCGGCCGGAAGGCCGGTCCCGGTCGCCGTTACCTCGACGGGCTGTGGTCCCTCAGTCGCGTAATCACCCGCGGGTTCGGTGGGCTCCGACGCCTCGCCTTCGACCTCGTCGACGGCCTCGACATCGATCTCGCTCATACGGGAGGGGAGACCGCCGGGGCTTGTGTAGCCGTCGGTCGACCATCGAACTACCGCTCTCTCCGTCGACCGCCGCCGTACCCCGCCTCGAAGTAGTCGGCCAGCCGCTCGGCGGCCTCGGTTACACGGGGTGTGACGAGCGCAAAGCGGAGCCAGTCGTCGCGGGCCGTGCCGAACGTCGCGCCCGGCATCCCCGCCACACCAGCCTCGTCGATCAGCGTCTTCACGTTGGCCATCGTGCCCGGGAAGCCGTCGAACCGCGCCAGCACGTAAAACGCCCCATCGGGGGTCGTGTACTCGGCTCCGGCCTCGTCGAGCGCCGCGGTGAAGGCGTCGACGCGATCTGTGAGTCGCTCGCGTGCCTCCCGGTAGTAGTCGGGGGCTGTCTCGCGGTAGGCGGTGTATACTGCCTGTTGGGCCGGTCGGCTCCCGGTCACATTGACCAGCATATGCCGGGTTTTAGCCGCGTCGACGAACTCCGGCGGGAAGACCGCGTACCCCACCCGGAAGCCAGTGATCGCCATCGATTTCGAGACGCCGCTGGTGAGGATCACGTTGTCGAAATCGAGTGAGAGTGCGCTCTCGAAGTCCCCGGAGAAATCGAAGTGGTCGTAGACCTCGTCGACGACCACCAGTGCGTCGTGGTCGGCGGCTGTCTCGACGACAGCCCGGACCGACTCGATGTCGTACACCGCGCCGGTGGGGTTGTTCGGTGTATTGAGGACGACGAGTGCGGTGTCGGGACCGATGGCTTCGCAGGTGGCCTCGATATCCAGCGTGCCGTCGCGGGCCGCGTCGACGAGCCGGGTCTCGCCGTCGAGCATCGAGACTTTGCCCGGATAGTAAGGGTAGACAGGGTCGATCAGGACGCATTCGTTGCCAGCCTCGCGGTCGAGCGCGCGGGCCATCCCGAGGTAGTTGGCCTCGCCGGTGCCGTTGGTGATTATGACGCGCTGGGGGTCGACGTTGCGGCGCTGGGCGATCTCCTCCCGCAAGGGTCCGAGCCCGCTGCTCGGCGGATACTGGAACTCCTCGGCGTCGGCTTCGGCGTACTCGCTCAACCCCTCACGGACCGCTTTGGGCGGCTCCCAGTCGGGGTTACCGCTGACCATGTCGATCACGTCGCCGTCGGCCGCGGCCGCATACTGCATCACGTGGAAGAACTGCGGCGTCTCGTAGTCCATACCGACCCCTTCGACGCCGCCGCCGTCTTTCTTTCGCCATCGCTGTCAGTCACCAGTCGGAAACATACACATAGCTGGGCGAATACTCACGGCATAGAGAATGAACAAACGTGGGCACGTGATGAACGCGGTGTTGTTGAGTATCGGACTGGGGGCGGTGCTCCAGCCGACCTGGGATCTGGCGACCGCCGAGATGATCGTCAAGCTCTCGGTGCCGGTCACCCTCGGCGCGCTGATGCCGGACGTCGACACCGCCTTCGGCAAACACCGGAAGACCTTCCACAACCTCCCGATGTTGGCAGTCTTCATGGCGTGGCCGCTCTACTTCGGGAACCTCCAGTACGTCTGGATCGGCGTCGTGACCCACTACATTCTGGATGTCGTCGGTAGCACACGCGGGATCGCGCTGTGGTATCCCCTCCTCAGTCAGGAGTACAACCTCCCGGTCGGGATTCCGGTCTCCAGCAGTAAATCCGATCTCGTGACGGTCGTCGTCACCGGTGCGGAGGTCGCCGCCTTTGCCGGCATCCTCTACTACGTCTGGCCACAGGCGCTCGTCTATGGGGAACAGGCCGCCACGATGCTCCCGTAGCCGTCGGTTAGGTTCCCCGGAGCCGCCACCTACCTTTCAGATGGTTCCGGTTCTACGGCGACCGATTCCCTGACCGCCGATTCGAGCGGCTCGACCAACTCCTCGACGACCGTGTAGGGGTCGGTCTCCCGGTTTGCAACCGATGCCGACAGCCGCTCGATGCCGCCGTGGCGGTCGACCACCTGCTCGGCGAGGCCGCCCAGATCGGCCCGAAGGAGCCGCCTGAGTTCCGTTTCGGCCTGTCGCCGACGCCGCCCCTCCCCCTCGCCGGAGTCGACGAGATACTGGTAGTGGTCGTCGAGTGCCCCTCGGAGCTCGTCGACGCCCTCCCCGGCAGTGGCGACGGTTTCGATCACCGGCGGCGTCCAGCCGCCGTCGTCGTCCGTGTCGCCGTCTTCGGGGTCGGCCTCCGCCGCGTCAGGGCCGTGGTGGCCGGTCGACAGCCCCGCGGTCGGAGAGCGATCCATGTGGATCATCGTTTCGAGATCGGCGACCGTGCCGGCGGCCTCGTCCTTGTCGGCCTTGTTGACCACGAACAGATCTCCGATTTCGAGAATGCCCGCTTTCAAGAGTTGGATGTCGTCGCCGGAGCCGGGCTGGACGACGACAGCGACTGTTTCGGCGGTTTCGACGATGTCGACCTCGTTTTGCCCCGCACCGACGGTCTCGACGATGATCCGGTCTTTGCCGAACGCATCGAGGGCTTTGACCGCGTCGGCGGTCGCCATCGACAATCCCCCAAGACGGCCGCGGGCGCTCATCGAGCGGACGAAGACATCCATATCGCCCGCGGTCGACCCCATGCGGATGCGGTCGCCGAGCACCGAGCCACCCGTATACGGCGAGGAGGGGTCGATCGCGATGACGCCGACGGTCTCGCCGGCCTCGCGGTACTGCTTGGTGAGCGCATCGACCAGCGTCGACTTGCCGGTGCCGGGACTCCCCGTGACCCCGATAACCGATGCCCTTCCGGTTTCGGCGTGGAGCGCAGCCAACAGCTCCCGATAGCCCGGGGTGCGGTTTTCGATCTCGGTGATGACGCGGGCCAACGCGGCGTGGTCGCCGTCGAGTAGCGACTCGTACAGGCGGGCGTTCGCCTCGCTGAGGTCGGCCATGGTGTCGCTGGGGTCGACCATCGTCACTCGCTGCCCGCGTGTTCGCGGACGAATTCGACGGTCTCCTCGATCGAGGTTCCGGGGCCGAAAATCGCGTCGACGCCCACCGCCTCCAGTTGGGGTTTGTCCTCGTCGGGGATGATCCCGCCGACCAGAATGAGGGTGTTCTCGAAGGCGTCGTACGACTCGAGCCCCTCGATCAGCTTGGGGATCAAGGTGTTGTGGGCCCCCGAGAGGATCGAGATGCCCAGGACGTCGACGTCTTCCTGGACCGCCGCTTGGACGATCTCCTCGGGCGCGCGGTGGAGTCCCGAGTAGATGACCTCGAACCCCGCGTCCCGGAACGCGCGGGCGATGACGTGAGCCCCCCGGTCGTGGCCGTCGAGCCCGACTTTTGCCACGAGACATCGGGTGGCCCGCTGTGTGTGATCCGCACTCATACTACGACCTTTGTGGGAGACGGATTTGATTGTACCGGAGGGGAAGGCTGATCCCGCCGGCCGACCCGACGCAGAACTTCTGGGTGGCGTAGACGCGGTTGTCGTCGGTGACGACCACGCCGACGCCGCTTTCGGCGAACGACTCCCGGAGGATGTTCTCGCGGTGGCCCGGCGAGGCCATCCAGCGGTCGACCAGATGGGCTGCGACCTCGGATTCGTTCTCGGCGACGACCGTCTCGCCGTCGACGGCGACGGGTTCGTCGATCCACGACTGGGCGACGTTCTCGCCGCCGGCCGAACAGCCCGCCGCCGAGAGCCGGTCGGCGGGTGTCACGCCGTCGGGGCTCTCGTGGCCGACGTAGCCGTCGGCGACCATATCCGCACTGTGGTTGCGAGCCACCCGCCGGAGGCCATTGTCGGTCGACAGTCGGTCGAGGCCTGCGGCGGCGCGTTCGGCGTTGACTTCCTCGTGGATCAGCCGCTCGATGGCCTGCTCGTCGGCGACAGTCGCGTTCTGGGTGACCGGCTGGCCGTCGAACTCACTGGCCGAGCCGCCGACGGTCTCGGAAATAGACTCGGTGATCTCGTCGGTCGACGCACCGAAAACTGGGATCGGTTGGCCGCCGAGGTCGTCGGCCAGCGGCCCCATCCCGGCGAACCCGCCGGTTGCGACCAGCCCGATGATGACCAGATAAAAGACGGTCAGCCGGAGGGCGATGCGGACCGGAATCGCGAGTAGCCGGGGGATACTCAAAAGGGATGACCTCGCTGGGGTGTCGGTATCATTGTAGGAGGACGGCCAACAGTTGGCCCGCCCGCCGTATCACTCTATTTCAGCGAGGCTGAGATGTCGCTCCGAGCGATGAGTCACGCTGCGAGGGAGCCGAGTGCTGTCGCTCAGTGGTCGAAAATCCGCAGAAACGGATTGCGTCGATACCGCGACGCGTCGTTACCGCACAGTGGTCAACCCAGCCTTAAAGGCGGGTGACGTTGGCCGCTCGTGGACCCTTCGGGGACTGCTCGATGTCGAACTCGACGTCCTGACCCTCTTCGAGGTCCGGGCCGCCAACGTCTTCCATGTGGAAGAAGACGTCGTCGTCAGCATCGTCAGTGTCGATAAATCCGTAGCCGCCTGTGTCGTTGAAGAAATCAACGGTTCCTTGCGCCATTGCATCTAAACCATAATGCCCCAGATGGATAAACCCCCCGTGAGACGCGATACCTCGGACCGAAAGTCGACCTACCGCTTCCAAGCCAGTTCGAGTTCGATCTTCTCGTAGTCGCCACGGAGCCGTGAGGACCGCTCGACCACGTCGACCGACAGCCCGACCGCATCCTCCGGCGGCGAGAGGTCGACGGTCTTGTTGCCGACCGGAACCTCAATACTCTCTTCGCCGTTGCCGAAGGCCGCCGCCAGCGTTTGGAGGTAGTTCTCGATCTCTTCGCGCGAACGTCGCTCGTCCGCTGTCGTCCGCTGTACCATACCATCCGGTTGGTATGCCTCTCCTAAAAGAATTCTTACACTTCCGCCGAGTGTCTGTTCTCGTCGACTGTCGGAAACAACGAACAGCCGTCTCAGAGATGGACGCGTTTGATATCGTCGTGGCCCGCGCGTCGGACGACCGCTCGAACCACGTTCTTCGCATACGAGAGGTTGTCCGAATCGCCATCAAGGACGAGCAGTTTGGCGTCCCGACCCTCCTCGATGACGCCGCTGTTCAGGCCGGCGATCTCCGCGCCGTTTCGCGTCGCCATCCGGAGGATCGTCTCGGCGGGCAGATCGGTTAGCTTGGCGGCGAACTCCATCTCGCGGAACATCGAGGGGCTGTTTGTCATCACGTTGTCGGTGCCCAGCGCGACGGTCGTTCGCTCGGCGAGCTGGCGGATGGGCGGCACTCCGACGTTCGTAACGAGATTCGACCGCGGACAGACGACCACCGGAACCTCGTTGTCCTCGATTCGATCGAGATGGAGCTCCTCGACGTGGACCAGATGCACCAGAAAGTCCGGGTCGAGATCCAAGGCGGGGTGGATGTCGGCGGCATCCCGCTCGCCGGCGTGGATACCGAACAGCTTGCCCGCTCGGCGAGTCGCATTGCGGAGTTGATCGAAATCACCGTCTCGCGCGCCCGACGCTCCGAACCCATCGCTTTCGTCCATTGCTGCTTCGGTTTCGCGGCCGAGGATGACTGGGTCGACCTGTCGGCGCTCAAGGGCGTCCCGCAGCATCGCGACACCGTCGACGCCGCCCTCGCGGAACTCGATGAAGCTCGCGGTACCCGTTTCCTCCATCTGTCTCACCGTCCGGGCCATGGCGTCGACCTTCGTCTCGCGGTCGGTGTTCCGGAGCAAGCGGTGTTTGAGTCCGTCCGGCGGTGCGACCAGTTCGTCCAACGAGAGGCCGCCACCGGCCTCCTTGGCGATCGAGTCACCGATATGTGTGTGGGCGTTGACGAATGCCGGAATAACAATCGAATCAGAGCCCGTTTCGGTCTCCTCGATGGCCTGAATCTCGCCGTCTTCGACCACGACCCGGCCCTCGACCGGCCTGAACTCCGGACCGACGAGGACGGTCCCCTCAACGTTCATACGGATGCCTTCGGGTGGGGCGGCTTGAAACCCCCGAACCGTCCCGACTTCCTACTCGAACTCGTCGAGCGTCGCATGGAGGCCGCGGCGGGTCTCCTGGACCAACCCGTCGGGGAGTTCGAGGCCGAGTTCGTCGGCCGCCAGCCGACCGACCCGATCGGCTGCCTCCCGACGTGTGTAGACGCCGAGCCGCCACTGGCCCCGCTGGGCGGTCCGTAGGGCGCTGACTAACGGCGACTGATCGCCCAGCTTGCGGATCTCGCCGCCGACGACGACGCGAGTCGTCGACTCCCGGATCGTCGGCTCGTCGGGGACCTCGACGATCACGTCCGTCGCAGGGAGTTCCGCGCGGTCGGCGATGGTCGACTCCAACTCACGGATCTCCTCGTGGTCGGCCGCCACAAGCGAGTCGGGGACGTGCTGGAGTTCGGCCCAGATCGCCCGCTTGAGCAGGCGGCGGCTCCCGTAGCGCTCGGCGAACCCTTCGGTTGCTGGTGTCTGCCGGAGGGCGACAAGCAGGTCGTGGTCGTCCATCCGGCGGAGTTGGTGGGCGTCGATGGCTGTCTCGGTCAGCAGCCGCTCGCTGGCCCGCCGCAGCATGGCCTTGCTGATCCGGGCGACGGGGTGCATGTAGACAGTCGGGTTCATCAGGGCCCGAGCCAGCAGCAGGCTTTCGGCGGTCTGGACGTTGCCCGCATCCAACACGAGCTCGCCGTCGACAAAGGCCAGTTCGCGAATCAGTCGCTCGGTGTCGATGGTGCCGTAGGGGACGCCGGTGTGGTGGGCATCGCGGACGAGGTAGTCCATCCGGTCGACGTCGAGTTCACCGGAGACCAGTTGGCCGAACTGGCCCTCACCGGCGACAAGCCCCGCGATGTGGCCGGGATCGAGGTTGTGGTCCCGCAGAATCTCGCCGACCTCGCCCGATTCGAGGAGTTCGTCGACATCGTCGTGGTACTTGCCCGTATGGCGGTGGGTAAGTTCCTCGATGTTGTGGCTGAAGGGGCCGTGGCCCACGTCGTGGAGCAGCGCCGCCGCCCGGATGCGTTCGGCCTGTGTGCCCTCGATGCCGAGTTCGCCCAGCGCACGATTGGCGAGGTGGTAGACGCCGAGGCTGTGCTCGAAGCGGGTGTGGTTCGCCGAGGGATAGACGAGTTGGACGGTGCCCAACTGCTTGATGTGGCGGAGTCGCTGGACCGTCGGAGTGTCGAGGAGGGCCTCGGCAACGCCCTCGATCTCGATGTGGTCGTGGACGCTGTCCTTGATCGTGGCCATAGCGACCGTTTCACGGCCAGCCTGAAAAACAGTTGCCGCCAGCCAGCCGTCCGCAATTACATATGCAGGTATGACAGTCATGTACATCTATGTGTGAGGTATGGTATGGACGAGACTCCGTCCGACCCTGTAGCCCCTCCTGGTTCCGACGGGCCGGTTTCTCTCGATGCGATCCCGTCGCGCTCGGCAGACCTCCTGACAGTGCTCGATACGGACCGAACGGTTCAGTACCAGAGCCCCTCGATCAAACGCCTGTTCGGGTACGGGCAAGACGAACTGGGCGGCCAGTCAGTCGTCGACTACGTTCATCCGGATGACCGCCAGCGCGTCGCCGACTCGTTTCGAACACTCGTCACGACTGACGAACGGACCGTCGAGTCGGTCGAATACCGCCACGAAACAGCTGACGGGACGTATCTGTGGGTCGAATCTGTCGGTTCGTCAGCCCCAACGCCGGAGGGATACTACGTGCTCAATACGCGGGACATCTCCCGGCGGAAACAGTGCGAACAGGAACTTAGGGACGCAAACGACCGACTCGAAGAGCACATCCGGTTCGTCTCCCACGACCTTCGGAATCCCCTCTCGATCGCACGGGGCCACCTCGAACTCGCTACCGAAGACCCAACGAGCGAGCACCACGGGCTGATCGCGGAGGCACTCGACCGGATGGATACGCTGATCGGACGACTGCTTGCTGACACAGAGGGCGAAGCTCTGACCGTAGACAGCCAGCCAGTCGACCTCACCGACCTGAGCGAAACGTGCTGGCAGCACGTTTCGACCGGCGAGTCGACACTCGACGCGACGGTCGACCAACCGATCCGAGCCGACCGGTTCCGTTGCAAACGGCTGTTGGAGAACCTCTTCAGGAACGCGATCGAACACAACGATGGTACGGTTCGGATTACGATCGGGGCACTGGACGATGGGTTCTACATCGCTGACAACGGCAGTGGCATCCCGGACGACGATCAAGAGCAGGTCTTCGAGTCGGGGTACACCACCGCGGACACGGGTACTGGCTTCGGTCTGGAGATCGTCAGCCACGTCGTCGACGCCCACGGCTGGGAGATCGACCTCACGGAGAGTTCGGCTGGTGGGGTACGGTTCGAAATAACTGATGTCGAGCTTGTGGCAGCAGATTCGGGGTAGGTTCCGCCGTCGCTACTCTAAGACGACCAGTACGTCGCCCATGTCCACGCTGTCGCCCTCGTCGACCATCACCTGCGTGACGGTGCCACCACGCTCGGTCACCACGTCGTTTTCCATCTTCATCGCTTCGAGGACGCAGACCACGTCGTCGGGGGAGACCTCGTCGCCTTCGTCGACCTCGACCGAGAGGATCGTCCCCTGCATCTCGGCGGTGACGGTGTCGCCGCCTTCGACACCGACCCCGTCGTCATCCTCTTCGGTCTGGGCCTGCGGGGGGCGGGCCATGCCGCCGCTGTTCCCGCCGGGATTGCCGGATTCGACGGTGATCGGTGGCGCACCGCGCTCTTCGAGGGAGACGTCGAACCGTTTGCCGTTGACTTCGACGGTGAAGTCGCGCTCGGTTGCCTCCTCGCCGCCCTCGCCCACGCTGCCGTCGTCGGTCGGTCCCCACTGGGCGACTGCCTCCTCGATCCGACTGTGATCGAGGACCTCATCGAGATAGTTGGTCGTGTGCTCGCCCGCGCTGAAGGCCTCGTCGGTCAGCATGAGCCGGTGGAAGGGGATGATCGTGTGGAAGCCGTCGATCTCGAACTCCGCGAGCGCTCGCTCCGAGCGGGTGAGACACTCCTCGCGGTCACTGGCTTCGACGATCAGTTTGGCGATCATCGAATCGTAGTCGCCGCCGATCTCGTCGCCCTGCCGGATCGCGTCGTCGATCCGAACGCCGATCCCGCCGGCCGGATCGTAGGTCTCGAGCGTGCCGGATGCCGGCTCGAAGTTCGCCGCAGGGTCCTCGGCGTTGATCCGGAACTCCATAGCATGGCCTTCGATTTCGACCTCCTCCTGTGCGAAGCCCAACTCCTCGCCCGCCGCAATGCGGATCTGCCATTTGACGATATCGAGGCCGGTGATCTGTTCTGTGACCGTGTGTTCGACCTGAATCCGGGTGTTGACCTCCATGAAGTAGAAGTTGCCACCTTCGACGAGGAACTCGACAGTCCCGGCGTTGGTGTAGCCCGCAGCGTCGACGCCGCGTTTCGCCGCTTCGCCGATCTGTTCGCGGAGGTCCTCGTCGAGGGCGGGGGAGGGAGCCTCCTCGATGACCTTCTGGTGGCGGCGCTGCAACGAGCAGTCCCGCTCGCCGAGATGCCGGACGTTGCCGTGGTGGTCGGCGATGATCTGGACCTCGATGTGGCGGGGGGCTTCGAGATACTTCTCGACGTAGACTGAATCGTTATCGAAGTAGGCCTCGCCCTCCCGCTGGGCGGTCTCGAACTGCGATTCGACCTCGTCTTCGTTGTGGACGACCTTCAGGCCACGGCCGCCGCCGCCGCCCTCGGCCTTGATCGCGACCGGATAGCCGTACTCCTCGGCGATGGCGGTGATCTCGTCGACGGAGGTGACTGGTTCGGTCGTGCCGGGGACCACCGGTACGTCGGCGTCCTGCATGAGCGAGCGGGCCTTGGTTTTCTCGCCGAGCGACTCCATCGCCTCGGCGTCGGGACCGATCCACGTGAAGCCACGGTCGTCGACTTTGGCCGCGAACTCGGCGTTTTCGGCCAGAAAGCCGTAGCCGGGGTGGATGGCGTCGGCCCCGGCCTTTTCGGCTGCATCGAGAACCGCCTCGTGGTCGAGATAGGAGTCGGCGGCGCGTGCGGGGCCGATGTTGTAGGCCTCGTCGGCCTGCCGGACGTGGCCGGCGTGTTTGTCGGCCTCGCTGTAGACCGCCACCGTCCGGACTTCCAACTCCTCGCAGGCGCGCATCACGCGAACCGCGATCTCACCGCGGTTGGCGACCAGAACCTTGCTGAACATAGGGGGCTGTTTGCTCATCAGCCACCTGATTCTATCGGTCGACGGAGGCCGCTCAGCGGTCATCTACTCACGAATACTAACAACTACTGGCCCGATTGCTGCCAAGCGTCCCGTAGATCGGAACAGTCACGTATGGCGACTCAACCTGCCTGATATGAAGCTCACAGGCAAGCAGATACAGTGGACCGCAATCGTTCTCGGAGCAACGTGCTACTTCTTTTTGGGTGCGCTCACCGAGATCAGCCTCTCTGTTCAGTTCGGGGCGTTCGTCGGTGTTGCAGTCCTCCTCCCCGCAGTCGTGACGCGATCGGTGTCGCTCCAGCAGCCGCCGGTCGACGATAAGGGCGACGACGAGTACCGGTTTTAACGCTACTCGACCTGCTGGCGGAGCTGTTCGATGCGTTCGACCTGCGAACTCACCGAGTCGGTGATTCGGTTGGCGGCGGTGTCGATCTTGTCGGCGTTGGTCGCCGTCTGGTCGACCATCGAGGCGACCGTGGTGGCGCTTTTGGCCTGCTCGTCGGTCGCCGCGGCGACCTCGTCGACGCCCGCGGTGACCTCGCCGACCGCATCGGTGATCTCGTCGAGACTCGACTGAGCAGTGTTGGCCCGCTGCATCCCGGTTTCGACCTCGTCGACGCTGGTTTCGAGCTGCCGGACCGCCCGTTCGGCGTCGGTGGTGATCCGCTCGACGGTGCTGTCGATCCCAGTGGCCTGCTCGCGGGACTCCTGAGCAAGCGATTTGATCTCGTCGGCGACAACCGCGAAGCCCGCCCCCTCTTCGCCGACTCTGGCGGCCTCGATCGAGGCATTGAGGGCCAGCAGGTTGGTCTGGTCGGCGATCTCGTCGATCACGTCGGCCAGCTCGGTGATCTCCTCGACGCCCTCCCGGATGGTTCGGAGCTCCTGCATCGCCTCCTCGGTCGACGACTGGATCTCCTCCATGGCCTTGACCACCGCTTCGGTCGCGTCTTCACCCTCGTTGGCGCGGTCGTCGGCCTGCTCGGCGGCGATGGCGACCTCTTCGGAGGAGGAGGCGATCTCCTCGACGGCCGCGCTCAGATCGGCGACCTCCGCCGAGACCTCTCGCATCCCGTTCGACTGCTCGTGGGCCCGGTCGGCAATCGTCTCGATTCCTTCGGAGATTTCTGCAGAAGTGTCATACAGAGACGCGAGCGACGACGCCACACCCGAGTTGTCTACGCTATCTAGATCCGCTTCGAGATCATCAGTAGAATCCGAAACCGCCCCATTATTTTCTGTCATAGTTTTTATTCGGGGAGTAGAATAATATAAGATCCGGACGGATTATCAGGTCTGATACTCGATGATCGCTCGGAGCCGCCGCGCTCTGGCCGCCGACCCAACCGGTCCGATCTGGACGGAAATCTAGAACCAGTTTCCATTCTTTTCAGTCGGAATTTGAAAATCGGATATAAGAGATCGACCGCAACGCCGTCCTGTATGGCAGCTCTCATGCTCTACGACCGCCCCGACTGCCCGTACTCGAAACGTGTCCGTCGTGTCCTCGACGTCCTGAAGGTCGACTACGAGGAGATCATCGTCCCCGAAGCGCGGAGCGACCGGGACGAACTCGACTCCCTGACCGGCCAGCGTGGCGTGGCCGTGGTCGTCGACGACGATCATCCCGAGGGCTGGGTGGCCGACAGCAGCGCGATCGCGGCGTATCTGAAGGCGAACTACGACCAGTGTGTGGCCACTACCGAATGACCAGCCAGCACGCCCTCGTCATCCACGTCACGAGCGACACGGTCAGTGACTGGCAGATGGCCCTGCGGAACCTCCGGAACCTCGTCCGTGACAGTTCGGTGTCGACGCCGCCCGGGGAGATGCAGGTCGTGGTCAACGGCCCCGCGGTGCGGTTCCTGTTGGCCACCTCGCCTGATGCACCCAAAATAACGAAGATGCTGAACGCTGGCGTCACGGTGAGTGTTTGTTCGAACTCACTGTCGCTGTTCGATCACGATCCGAGTTCGGTCATCGAAGGCGTGACAATCGTCACCTCCGGTGTCGCCGAAGTCGTGCGTGCTCAGCAACAGGGCAAGAACTACCTACAGCTCCCCTGACTCAGAACTGATCGCTGCGACTGGCCGCGGTCCAGCCGTCGTTCGGACTGTCGTTCGGCGGTCGACCGGCATCCTCGCCGATGGATTCGAGCCGTCCGGCGAACGTCCAGCTCCGCCGACTCTCGCCATCGTCGTTTTCGGCAGCCGCCGCCGCTGCGGCTGCTGCCTGTCGGTCCCGAAGGTGGGCCGCGATGGCCGCGGCGATGGCGGCGGCCTCCCCGGTGTCGGCATCGGCCAGCCCGCCGAGGTTGCCGACCGAGACGGGCGGCGCGTCGCCGTCGCCCGCCTCGGCGTCGGCCGACGCCTCGTCGACGACTGCTGAATCGGTAGCCATAGTTAGATCGGGATGTTGCCGTGCTTTTTCGAGGGTTTGTCCTCGCGTTTCGATAGTAACATATCGAGGTCGTCGATCAGCCGCTGGCGTGTCTCGCCGGGCTCGATGACGTCGTCGATGAAGCCGCGGTCGGCGGCGGTGTAGGGGTTGGCGAACTCCTCGCGGTACTCGTCGATGAGTTCCTGCCGGCGGGCCTCGGGGTCGTCGGCCTCCTCCAGCTCACGTCGGTAGAGGATGTTCACCGCGCCTTTCGGCCCCATGACGGCGATCTCAGCGGTCGGCCACGCGTAGTTGACATCGCCGCCGATGTGTTTCGAGGCCATCACACAGTAGGCCCCGCCGTAGGCTTTGCGCGTGATGACGGTGAGCAGCGGGACGGTCGCCTCGGCGTAGGCGTACAGCAGTTTCGCGCCGTGGCGGATGATCCCGCCGTGTTCCTGATCGGTGCCGGGCATGAAGCCGGGAACGTCCTCGAAGGTGACGATGGGGATGTTGAACGCATCACAGAACCGGACGAAGCGTGCACCTTTCTCGCTCGCCTCGATATCGAGGGTGCCCGCGTTGACGCGGGGTTGGTTGGCGACGATACCGACCGAATGTCCATCGAGTCGACCGAAGCCGACGACGAGGTTTTTGGCGAAGCTCTCGTGGACCTCGAAAAACGACCCCTCGTCGACGACTTCCTCGACGACGTTGGTCGCGTCGTACGGTTTTTTCGGCGCTTTGGGGACGATATCCGCGAGTTCGTCGGTCCGGCGGTCGGGGTCGTCCCACGGGTCGACCCGCGGTGGGTCCTCGACGTTGTTCTGGGGCAGATACGAAAGCAGCAGCGCGATCCGGTCGAGGGCTTGTTCCTCGCTGTCGACGGCGAAGTGGGCCGCCCCCGACGTGGAGGCGTGGGTCACCGCGCCGCCGAGTTCGTCGAAACTCACCTGCTCGCCGGTGACGGTCTCGACGACATCCGGCCCGGTGATGAACATGTGGCTCGTGTCTGTGACCATGAACACGAAGTCGGTGATCGCCGGCGAGTAGACCGCGCCACCGGCACAGGGGCCCATGATCCCCGAGATCTGGGGGATGACGCCGCTGGCGTCGGTGTTGCGCTGGAAGATCTCGCCGAAGCCGCCCAGCGAGCCGACGCCCTCCTGGATCCGGGCCCCCGCCGAGTCGTTGAGGCCGACAACGGGCGCACCGACCTCCATGGCCTTGTCCATCACCTTGCAGATCTTCTCGGCGAACACCTCGCCGAGCGAGCCGCCGAAGACGGTGAAGTCGTGGGCGAAAACGAAGACGGTCCGGCCGTTGACCTCGCCGTAGCCGGTGACCACACCATCAGTAGCGATCTGTTTTTCCTCCATCCCGAAGGTGTGGTTCCGGTGGGTCCGAAACTGGTCGAACTCGTGGAACGTCCCGTCGTCGACGAAGTAGTCGATCCGCTCGCGGGCGGTCATCTTCCCCTTGTCGTGTTGCTTGGCAATGCGGTCTTCGCCACCGCCTTTCGCGGCGGCCTCCCGCTTTGCTCGAAGCTCCTCGATACGGTCGTCCATCGTCATTGCGGACCACCACCAGTCATTGGTTCTAATCGACTACCAGCGGCATCAAAAGGGTTCCGCAACATCATACCCGACCGTTTCCGTCGACGACTGATCAGCCCGAGAACTAGTCTGGTCGCCCTCAGGCCGCCTGTAGATGAACCGCCACCCGCAACCCACCGCCGTCGGAATCGCCGAGTTCGATGTGGCCGCCGTAGCTCTCGGCGATCTGGTCGACGAGATACAGCCCGAGTCCCGTCCCGGCGGATTCGCCCTCCGAGACCCCTTCTTCGAGCAACCGAGCGGCTGTTTCGGTCTGTAGCCCGTCGCCGTCGTCGGCGACAACGACCACGTACTCCTCGCCGTCGCGGCGGCACTCGACCGCGATCGTATTGGCGTTCGAGTGTTTCAGCGCGTTGGTGATCAGGTTCCCAAACAGCGCTTCGAGCAGCGGGCCGCCGTAGACCGACCCCTCCCAGCCGTTGTAGCTGAGGTCGACGCCCTCGGCGGCCGCTTGGGAAGCGTAGCTGTTGATGACTTCGTCGAGGATTTCTTGGAGGTTACAGACGCCGACTTCCTCTTGGGCCAACTCGCTCAGCGTGGAGATCTGTTCGATCAGTTCGAGCGAGCCCGACAGCGCCCGGGCTGCTGTTTCGAGGTGGTCCAGCGTTTCGGGCGAGCAGTCGCCGTCCTCGACGAGATCGAGATAGCCGTCGGCGGTGTGGATCTTGTTTTTGACGTCGTGACGCAGCAGCGACGAGAGGAACGACTCGCGTTCCTCCATCCGCTTGCGCTGGGTGATATCCTTCGAGATGACGACGACGCCGAGCTGCTCGCCGGTCGCGGGGTCGGAAACCGGGCTGTAGGTCCGGTAGGACCACCGGTCTTCGGTCTCGAAGGCGTACTCCTCGGTTTTCGGTGCCCCGCTCGCCGGGACCTCTTGGAGGATCTCAGTGATCCGCTCGGCGTCCGGTTCCGGGTGGATCGACGCGTAGGTTCGGCCGACGACAGCCGCCTCTGCGGCCCGTTGAATCTTCCCGTCGGCTGCCAACCGTGTGAGGTGTTCACTGTTGCCGAAGACGTACTTCCCGTCGGGATCGAGCATATAAATCGAGTCGTCGGAGGCCTCAACGGCGGTGGCGTACTCCTGGAGCGTGGCCTTCCGCTCGCGGGAGCCGGTAATATCGAGGATCATCGACATCACCTCCTTGACTTCGTCGTCGGCGTTCCGAAGCGGCGTGTTGTACCAGTGACAGACGAGCCGTTGGCCGTCTTTGGTGACGTTTGTCACCACCTGCTCGGTCGCCTCGCCATCGGTCAACAGCGGCCGAGCGAGCGCCGCAAGCGTGTCGGCTTTCTCGGCCGACAGCACCAACTCGTCGAGTGGAGTGCCGCGGGCCGCCGTGGTCGACCAGCCGAACAGCGCCTCGGCGCGGTCGTTCCAGTCGACGACCCGCCGCTCGGTGTCCCAGATGACGAACGCCAGCGGCGCGTTCTCGTAGACGCCGGCGTACTTCGCTTTGTTCTCTTGGAGGCTGCTTTTGGCGTTGGCGTGTTCGATCTCTTGGACCACTGCGTCGGCCAAAACGGTGTACTGGGCCGTGGGATCGCCGCCTTTCTGGAGGTACCGATCCGCGCCGAGGTTCAGTGCCTCGCTTGCGACCGCTTCGCGGCCCTTTCCGGTAAACATGATTACCGGCAGCTCGTGGCCGTGGTCCCGGATCCGTTCGAGCAGCTCCAACCCAGTCAATCCGGGCATCTGGTGGTCGGAGATGACCGCATCGTAGTCGGTCCGCTGAATCCGCTCGACTGCGGCCGTCGGGTCGCTCGCCGTCTCGACGACCAGCCGGTCGTCCTCGCGTGGGAGAAACTCCTCGGAGAGTCCCAACAGTTGTGGATCGTCGTCGACGTGCAACACCACGAATTCATCAACGGGCCGACTCATTCTCTTCCCACATAATTCGTGCTACAATATGTAAGGGTTTCTGAATTCATAGGTTTGTTGACGTACCCCGCGACACATCTCTCAGCTCGATGCACTTCTCATCCCAGCATAATTCTCAGTGTCGACATTGTTTTACGGACGAATTTATATCCGATATCGAATACGTTTATATAACTGAAAACCAGTCAGTCTGTATGAGTGTTCGTGAAACGTGGGCAACGCGTGTCGGGTTTATTCTTGCAGCAACCGGGAGTGCGGTTGGCCTCGGGAACATCTGGCGGTTCCCGTTTCTGACCGGCGAGTCGGGCGGGGCCGCGTTCCTCGTGGTGTATCTCCTGTTGGTGCTGTTGGTGGGCCTGCCGGTGTTGCTCGTCGAGTTCGTGATCGGTCGACGGTCGAACAGAAATCCCATCGGCGCGTTCGACGAACTGAACCATTCACAGTGGAAGTTTGCCGGTGGGGTCGGTGCGCTGGCCGGATTCATCATCCTGTCGTACTACAGCGTCGTCGGTGGCTGGGTTATTCAGTATCTGATCGCGAGTTTCACCGGCGGCTACGGCACCGAAGCCCAGGCGTTCTTCCTGAGTACCGCCTCCGGACCAACCACGATCCTGTTCCATGCCGCCTTCATGGCGCTGGTGGCCGGGGTCGTCGCGCTCGGCGTTCGTAACGGCCTCGAAAAGGCCGCGACGGTAATGGTGCCGAGCGTGATCGTGCTGTTGGTCGGATTGGCGGTCTACGGTTCGACGCTCGGCGGGGCGGCCGAAGCCTACCAGTACTACCTCTACCCCGACACGTCGACACTGCTGTCCGATGCCGTCTCGGTGCTGCCGGCGGCGGCCGGACAGGCGTTTTTCACTCTCTCGCTGGGGATGGGTGTGATGATCACCTACTCGTCGTATCTCGGCGAGGACCGGAACCTGCTGCGTGACAGCGGGCTGATCGTCCTGATCGACACGGGAATCGCTACTCTCGCCGGGCTGGTCGTCTTCCCGTTCCTCTTCACCCAGGGCGTTACGCCCGGCGAGGGCGGGGCCGGAGCGATCTTCATTAGCCTCGCGGGGGCGTTCAACGGGCTGCCTGCTGGACAACTGATCGGCGGGGTGTTCTTCTTCATGCTTTTGCTCGCGGCACTGTCGAGTGCGTTCAGCATCTTCGAAGTCGTTGTTTCCTTTACTATCGACACCTTCGAGATCAGTCGGGTGCGTGCCTCGGTCATCCTCGCGGTGATCATCTTCACGCTCGGGATTCCGACCGCCCTCGACCTCACCTATCTCGATACCTACGACAAGTTCGCCAACAACATCCTCCTGATCCTCGGTGGCCTGTTGCTCTCGCTGTTTGTTGGCTGGGTCTACGCCGATGATTCCCGCCACGAACTCCAGAAAGGCCGCGTCGAGAGCTGGGTCGGCCCGTTCTGGGTCAACACCGTCCGCTACTTCGTGCCGCCCGTCCTGATCGTGACACTGGCGCTGGCGGTCGTCGAGTACTACGAGTTCATCCAGTCGACGTTCTTCTAACGTCGACCTCCCTCGATCTCCCTTTTAGGCCTCGCCGTAGACGGGAACAGCCGCGCCGCTGGTCACCTCGGCGGCGTCCGAACAGAGGAACTGCATGACGCGGGCGACCTGTTCGGGCTCGACCCACTCCTCGCTCGGCGTCATCATTTCGCGGTTCATCGGCGTATCGAGGACACTCGGCATCACGCAGTTCGCCCGGACGGACCCCAGATTCTCCTCGGCGATGGTCTCGGTCATGATTTTCACGCTGGCTTTGGTCGACCGGTAGAGCCCGTCGCCTTCGCCGCCCTCCAAGCCGGACCGCGCCGAGACGCTGACGATGGAGCCCTCGCGTTCCTGCAAGTAGGGCAGGGCGTGTTTCGAGGCCAGAAACATCGTTTTGAGATTGACGGCGAACAGCATATCGAACTGCCCGACGTCGGTCTCCTCGACGGGGTCGCCGCCGCGCCACGTCCCGGCGATATTCAACAGGTGGTCGATCCGGCCGTGGTCGTCGACGATCCGATCCATGGTTTCGGCGACGGCGTCCTCGTCGGTGAAGTCCGCTTGATAAAACTGGGTTCGTTCGCCGGGTTCGAGCAGCGAGTCCTCGCTTTCGACGTCGACGATATCGCAGGCGGCGACGGTTGCGCCCGCCTCGGCGAACTCGTCGACGACGGCGCTCCCGAGTGCGCCACAGGCTCCGGTGATGACGACGACACGACCGCTGAAGTCAAAATCGGCTGTCATATGTTGATAGTCGACGGCTCGATTTATAAATCGGAGGGGCGAGTCGAGCGAGCGGTTAGGGAGTAATGACGAGCTTACCGAGGAAACTGTCGTCGAGCACTGCGCGCTGGGCCTCACCCGCCTCGTCGAGGCCGTAGGTCCCGTCGACCCGTATTTCGAGGTCGCCGGATGCCATCAACAACGCCAGTTTCGAGAGCCGGGGCCGGAAATCCGGCGTGTTGAACATACTCATCATTGTTAGGTTGAGGTCCTTCCCGCGGGCAGCCGATGACTGCCTAAAGCCGACCTGCTGGTCTTTCTCACCGATCCCCACGACGCGACAGCCGGTGGCGGCGACCTCGGCATCGAACTGGAGATACTCGTGCAGCCGATGGTCGAGGATCACGTCGACGCCATCGGTCTGTCCGGCCACGCTGTCGGCAGCCTCCACCACCGCGTCGACCAAATCATCCCGATGATAGTCGAGAACGACATCCGCACCCAGTTCGCGGAGCCGGTCGTGGTACTCCGGGCTGGCGGTCGTGAGCACCTGTGCGCCAGCCGCGGCCGCCAACTGGACCGCGGCGTGGCCCACGCCACCCGATCCGCCATGAATCAGACACCGGTCGCCTGCTTGGAGGGTGGCGTGGTCGACCAACGCTCGCCACGCCGTGACGGCGGCAACGCCGGCCCCACCTGCGGCGACGGTGTCGACGCCCTCCGGCAGGGCAACGAGTCGATCCTCCGGCACCGCCGCATACTCGGCGTAGCCGCCGGGGTGTTGGCTCCCGATCCCAGTCCCGTAGACCGGATCGCCCTCGCTGAAGCCCTCAACGTACTCGCCGACTGCGGTCACCTCGCCCGCGAAGTCGATGCCGGGGATCATCGGCAGCCTGAACGGCTCGTAGGAGCCTTCCCGGAAGTAGG
>Ga0207753_1000151_pt1 | contig 27588 bp, 30 predicted proteins | sample PonA233FremontCA_2_FD_187273 | JGI IMG/M metagenome (GOLD analysis project Ga0207753, IMG submission 187273) | Salt pond sediment microbial community from Fremont, CA, USA - Pond A23 Sediment 3 (SPAdes) | ecosystem: Environmental > Aquatic > Non-marine Saline and Alkaline > Saline | place: USA... | reverse complement strand
CGGTCGAAGAACGTGCTGTCGAGAGCGGCGTGTCCGGCCTGTGGGTCGTCGCTTCAACCCCACAAGGGCTCGTCTGAAACTATGCCCGATTTTCGGGGCATATGCCTGCTAACGTACGAATATATTAAAGAGCTTCCGTCAACCCTCAATAGGTCGATTTCCTCCGGGGGTCGACGGAACTGAGTATAGAAACCGCCGGTCCTCGGTCGGATCGTCGTCATACACCGTCCGATGTGAAGTACCACGGGTGCGGCGGCCCGTGGCTTCGTCGTGGTCTCTGGCACAAGGCCCGCGGAACGACCGGTGGCGAATTTAAACGTACCCGACCGCCGCGTCGACCCGAAACGGTTCCGGTCGCCGCCGGTTCGGTCTAGTCGAACAGCTCGTTCGCGATCGTGTTCCGCAGCACCTCGCTCGTGCCCTCGTAGATCTCGTTGAGCTTGGCGTCGCGGTAGAAGCGCTCGGCGGGGAAGTCCTTCGTGTAGCCGTAGCCGCCGTGGATCTGGATCCCCTCGTTGGCGACCTCGCGTGAGACCTCCGAGGCGTAGAGCTTGGCCTGGGCGGCCTCCTTGACGAAGTCCTCGCCGTCCATCTTCTTGTCGGCGGCCGAGTGCATGAGCAACCGTGCGGCGCGCGTCTTCGTGTCCATGTCGGCGAGTTTGTGCTGGATCGCCTGGAACTCGGAGATGGGGTTGCCGAACTGCTCGCGCTGTTGGGCGTACTCCGTCGCCTCGTCGAGGGCGGCTTGTGCAATCCCGACCGAGCGGGCCGCGATGGTGATTCGGCCGCCGTTGAGTGTCTTCAGCGCGTGGACGAAGCCGCGTCCCTCCTCACCGAGGCGGCGTGACTCGTCGACGTGGAGGTTTTCGAAGCGTAACTCGGCGGTCGGACAGCCCTTGTCGCCGAGTTTCTCCTCCGTTCCTTCGACCATGAAGCCGTCGTCCTCCTCCGGACGGACGACGAACGAGGAGATCCCCTTGTTGCCGGCCTCCGGGTCGGTCTTCGCGAAGACGACCACGGTGTCGGCGACCGAGCCGTTCGAGATCCAGAGCTTGCCGCCGTTGATGACGTACTCGTCGCCCTCCTTCTCGGCGGTCGTCCCCATCGCCGGGACGTCGCTGCCCGCCCCCGCCTCCGAGAGCGCGAACGCGCCGATGTCCTCACCGAGCGCCAACGGCGTGAGGTACTCCTGTTTTTGTTCCTCGTTGCCGAACGCATAGACCATGTTTCCGGCGAGAGAGACGTGGGCCGCGACGATGGTCCCGAGCCCCCCCGACCCGCGGGAGATCTCCTCGAGCGCCGCCGGGTAGGCGTGATAATCGAGTCCGGCCCCGCCGTACTCCTCGGGGAACGGCATCCCCATGAGGCCCAACTCGGCGAGTTGGCTGATAATGTCGGTCGGAAACTCGTCCGTTTTGTCGATCTCGGCGGCGACGGGGACGATCTCCTCGTCGACGAACTCCGCGACCATGTCGGTGATCTGTTTTTGTTCGGCAGTGTAACTGAAATCCATGTAGGTTTGTCCGACCCTCATCACTTTACAGTTGCTCTCTGCCGGACCGCGAGTGCCGTGTGATTGCCCTCCACCGGATAGCGACACCGACCGAATCGCCGTTCGCGCTTTTATATACCCACCGGAAACAAGGTGCAAAAATGACCGCTTAACTAAGTGCGTGCCGCGGAAGAACGGAATCTATGGTCTCGAGATTCCCCGAAACGCAGGCGGCTGACTCCCCGACCGCCCGCCGCTGTAGCGCGTGTGGGGCGTTCGTCTCGCGTCGGTTCCGACAGGTGTTCGGCGACAACGACGACGAGGTCAACGCGTGTCTCAACTGCACGACTGCTCGGCGGCTGACCGAGGGTGCCTCGGCCGTCACGACCGAGTGACGTGGCCAGCCAGCGGTCACCGCCCCCTCAGCACCTGTCGCGTAGCGATGCCCTCGGTGCAGACGGTGTACGGAGCGACACAACGACCGTGATGCACCACACCCACGAGTGTCGCTGTCCGTCCGACGGTGACCACCGCCGCGGATGCCTCGACAGTGGGCTACGAGACAGATGAGTGCCGTGTCGTTTGCTCACCGATCGGAGTTATACAGAGTGTCCCGAGCGACTGCGGGACGACCCGAACGAGACGGACAATCAGCCTGCCAACGGCCCCGCTTACCGGCCCGCGGGCGGGTTCAGGTCGCGCTGGAACTCGTCGAACTGCTCGAGGTCCTCGGGAAGGTCGTACTCGAGGTGCCGGTCCTCGCGTCCGTCGGGGTGGTCGCCATCGATCGGTTCGGCGACGTCCTCCCACCCCGGTTTAATACGGACGCTCTGTGCGGGTTGGCCCACCACGACGTGGTGGGCGGGCACGTCCGACTGAACGACGCTACGCGCGCCGACGATCGAGTTCTCGCCGATCCGACAGCCGGCACGAACCATCGCGTCGAAGGTGACGCGGGCGTCGTCTCTGATTATCGTGTGGTAGTTGTCGATCTCGGTTTGATCGACGATGTCGTGGTCGTGGCTGTAGAGGTGGACGCCGTCGGAGACGGAGACGCGGTCGCCGATCGTCAACTTCCCGCGGTCGTCGAGGTGGACGTCGTCGTGGACGACGACGTTGTCACCAACGGAGATGTTGTGACCGTAGGTGAACGTGATGCCCTTAAAAAAGCGGCAGCCGTCGCCGCACTCCGCAAAGAGGTGATCGGCGAGCATCCGCCGGAACCGGAGCGCGAACTCGACGTTGTCGGCCATCGGCGTGGCGTCGAACTGCCGCCAGAGCCATTGGAGATGCTTCGAGCGCTCGAAGGTCGCCTCGTCCTTCTCGGCGTAGTACTCGCTTTCGAGCGTCGCGTTACAGGGATCGTAGCCCTGCAGTCGCACCCGTTCGGCCGCGGAGATGTCTTCGCCGGCCTGCCACCGCTCGTACGCTTGCCGGTCCCCGTGGAGATCGACGAGGACGTCCTCGACGACCGCGCAGGTGTCTTCCTCGCCCGAGAGCCGGCGGTCGACCTCCTCAATGAAGGCGCCGAGGCCGTCCTCGGCGTCGGCCGGTAGCGAGACGTGGCGCTTCGTCATATCCGCTTCCACGGCGTCGTGGTTGTTAGGGGTTGCTGTTGTGTGTAGCTCACACGACCGACTGGGAGTGATGTAGCGACATCTTCTCCGGCCCGACAGACCGCATCGCCTCTTCGGTGTTGGAGCGCGTGCCCCGATTTAAACCCGGACGGCGCACGCCCGTCCGGGGCCGTGGGACCGACCGCGGGGGATAAGTGGGTCAAAACACAACGCGTGTGTATGAACTACCGAACGCTCGGGACGTCCGGCGTCGAGGTCTCCGAAATCGGCTTCGGCGCGTGGGTCGTCGGCAGCGACTGGTGGGGCGACCGAAGCGACGAGGAAGCCATCGACATGGTCCGCTACGCCATCGACCAAGGTGTCACCTACTTTGATACCGGCGATGTCTACGGCCACGGCGATTCCGAGGAACTCATCGGCCGGGCCGTCGAGGGCCACCGCGACGACGTCACCGTCGCGACGAAGGTCGGGTACGACTTCTACAACAACCCCCAGGCGGGCCACGGCGAGTTGCCCAAGGAGATGAACCGGGCGTACCTCGAAGACGCCTTCGAGAAGTCGCTTGACCGCCTCGGTCTCGACCGAATCGACGTCCTACAGCTTCACAACGCCAACGTCAGCGAGGTCGACGCCGACGTGCTCGAGTTCCTCGACGAACTGAAAGAGGCGGGCCGCATCGACGCCGTCGGCTGGGCGCTCGGCCCCTCGATCGGCTGGCTCGCCGAGGGCGACATGGCCATCGAGGAGGAGTTCGATTTGGTCCAACTCGTCTGGAACGCCTTTGAACAGGAGGTCGGCAACCACTTCCTCGAGACGATCGACCGCACCGGGTCGACGACGAGTCTCATCCCGCGCGTCCCCCACTCTTCGGGGCTTCTGAACGAGCAGGTCCGCCCGGAGACGGAGCTCGAAGAGGGCGACCATCGCGCGTACCGCCCTGACGAGTGGTACGAGACCGGCTGGGAGAAGATCGAGACGCTGCGCTTTTTGGAACGCGACGGCGAGCGGACGATGTCCCAGGCAGCGCTTCAGTGGCTCCTGTATCACGATTCGGTCGCGACGGTCACCCCCACGTTCCGAACCCGCGAGGACATCGACGAGTGGACCGCCGCGAGCGATGTCCCGGCGCTCTCCGAGGACGAGTACGAGCGCGTCCAGGGACTCTACGCGGAGAACTTCGGCATCGACGGCGACGACGGGATGGACGCGCTGCGGTCGTCGGTCGGCGGCGAGGACATCGACACGGCGGAATTGGACAAGGAATCGGCCGGTAGCTAGACCGAGATAATCGGTCGACGGACGCTGTCACGTTTATAAACTCCCTCGATAAACCTGGCTGCGCCCTCGGACCGTGCGCCCGCCGCGGGCGGTCGAACCACCCTTTTATATGTCCGACCGCAACTAAACCTATGAGTTCCGAATCTCGGACGATCACGGTGTACTCCGATTACGTCTGCCCGTTCTGTTATCTCGGCCGCGAATCGCTCTCGCAGTATCAAACGCGCCGCGATGCCGACCTCGAAATCGAGTGGCATCCGTTCGACCTTCGAAGTCAAAAGCGCAACCCAGACGGGACGATCGACCACTCGGTCGACGACGGGAAAGACGACGAGTACTTCGAGCAGGCAAAGCAGAACGTTCGCCGCCTCCAAGAGCGATACGACGTCGAGATGGACCTCGAGATAGCGACGGACATCGATTCGCTCCCCGCACAGGTCGTCTCGTACTACATCAGCGAACACCACGATTATCAAACGTGGCTCGATTTCGACGAGGCGGTCTTCGATGCGCTCTGGCAGGCGGGTGAGGACATCGGCGATACCGACCTACTGGTCGAACTCGCGGCGGACGCCGGGGTCGGAGCCGACGAGGTGCGCTCGGCGCTGGACGACGACGCGCTCCGAGCGGAGGTCAGAGAGCGCTTCGCCGAGGCGAACCGTGACGGTATCACCGGCGTCCCGACGTTCGTCTACGACGACCACGCCGCCCGTGGAGCCGTCCCGCCGGAGCACCTCGAACGACTCGTCGACGGCGTCTGAGAACTATCCGGGGTCGCCATCGACCAGTTCCGTCGCGAGCGAGACCGCTTCGACGGCCGACTCGCCGAGGACGTACGTGATCGGTTCGATACCGAACGCCCCGGTGTGGTAGACGATTCGCGGGACCGACCCCCGTTTATCAAACGCGGCCGCCAACCGGTCCCGGCGGTTCTCGTAGCCCGCCTCGAACTCTATGGGGTCGATCCCGCGCTCGCGGGCGGCGGCGAGTATCGCGTCGCTTGTCGCGAGGTTGATTGCGCCCCGAACCGACGCGTCGGCGTCCATCGCGGTTAGGATCATCCCGGCGACGTGTTCGGAGGCACCGAGCTCGGGATCTGAGGGGACGTTGATGCGGCCGTGCATGGCGTGTACCCGCCCCGGGATCGCTGCCACGTCGAGTTCGTCCGTCGCGTCCGGACGCGCCGTCGCGATGTTGGTGCCCACGTTGGGAACGTGATCGACGAGTGCCGGGGCGTTCTTCGCCGCCCGCGCCGCCCGGCGGACGGACTCGATCGCCGTCCGTTCGGCCCGCAGGTCCGCATCGCGCCCCCGGATGCAGAGATCACACCCCAGTCCCTGCAGCGCCGGCACCTCCGCCTCGTGGATCGCACAGATCGGGCCTCGATCCTCGAACGCCCGGATCAACTCGAGCAGTTCGGCGATGGCCTCGTACTCGTCCATCGTTCCGTCGACGAACCCCTCGGCGATGCGCTCGACTGTCGTCTCGAAGCGTGGGTCCTCGAGGAACCGCTCCTCGCCCTCGACGGCTCCACCCACGTAGTTGCTGACCGACGCCTGTGTCACCCCGAGGCGGTCGGCGATCTCCTGTTGGGTCATTCCGCGGTCGTCCAGTGCCGCCGCGAGCCGCACCCGGAGCGTCGGCAGGAACCGATCGACGACGATCTCGCTCGGCAACTGCAGGGTCATATCCGCCCTTCGGCCGACCCGCTCTTCAATTGTCTCCTCGGCCTCCAACGCCGGCCGCCCGATCGTATCATGGCCGGCCGATCAGTCCCGCTCGCCGTTCCCGCCGCCGCGCCAGCCGTATAATCAGATAATATTAGTTAGTTATATACCGCCCGACGACAACTATCCGTCACGATGACGCCCGAAACGGACGGGAGCGATGTCGACCGACCCGAGACGAAGCGCTTTAGCGACCACCTCCGGGAGCGTTCCGACCCCGCCTTCTCCGAGGCGGTCGAACACCCCTTCGTCGCCGACCTCGGTGCCGGGACGCTCGATCCGGACGCGTTCGCGGCGTATCTGGTCCAGGATTACGCCTTTCTCGACGCCCTCGTCGGAACGTTCGGGTTCGCCGTCGGGGAGGCCCCCGGAATCGCCGCCAAGCGCCCCCTGATCGAGTTTCTCGACGTCGTGACCGACGCCGAAAACGACTATTTCGAACGCTCCTTCGAGGCGCTGGACGTGCCGGCTGATCGATACGTCGACCCCGAGCGGACCGAAACGACCGAGGCCTTCATCGACCTCCTCGGGCGGGCCGCCCGGGAGGGCGGGTACGCGGAGACGCTCGCCGTGTTGGTGCCCGCCGAGTGGATCTACGAGTCGTGGGCACTCGCGGCCGTCGAGGCCCACGCCGACCCGGGCACCGACCCGCCGAGCGACGGCGCCGGCCTGCCGTTCTACTACGCGGAGTGGATCGACCTCCACGCCACCGACTCCTTCCGTTCGTTCGTGGGGTGGCTCCGGGGACAACTGGACTCGGTCGGGCCGGAGCTATCGCCGCCGCGTCGTCGCCGCGTCGAACGACTCTTTTCTCGCACCGTCGAACTCGAGGTCGAGTTCTTCGACACGCACTACCCGGGTGACCGATCCGGCTCGGGGGGTGTCTGAGATGGTCTCGAGCGCGCTCGTCCTCGGCGTGACGGCTGCAACGGTCGCAGTGTTCACCGCGATCGGCCTCCTCGCTGCGCGTGGGCGTGTCGACTCCGTCGAAGACTTCATTTCGGCGCGGGACTCCGCCGGCCACGGCACGGTGACGGCGACGGTCGTCGCCTCGATGATGGGCGCCTGGATCCTGTTCAGCCCCGCCGAGGCGGGCGCCGCCTTCGGCGGCTTGCCTGCGATCCTGGGCTACGCCATCGGCAGTACGATCCCGCTTCTGTTGTTCATCCCGGTCGGCTCCCGGATCCGGTCGGTAATGCCGTCGGGGCACTCGCTGACGGAGTTCGCCTACGCCCGCTTCGGTCCGGCGATGTACCTCTTCGTGCTCGTCGTCTCGGTGTTCTACATGTTCGTCTTCCTCGCCGCCGAGATGACCGGCATCGCTGGCGCGCTCTCGCTCGTCGCCGGCGTTCCCCAGTGGCAGACGGCGCTTCTCATCGGCGGCTTCGTCCTCATTTACACCGTATACGGCGGCCTCGTCGCCAGCATCGTTACCGACACGATCCAGACGCTCGTCGTCCTCCCGCTGTTGGCGGTCGGGTTCGGCGGCGCGCTCGTCGCCCTCGGCGGGGCAGGCGAAATTCACGCCGCCGCGATCGCTGCCGACACGCCGCTGCTCGATCCCTCCTTTCGCCCCGGTATCGAGTTCGGGATCTACGTCGCCTTCGCCATCCTCGGCGCGAACATGCTGAACCAGGGGATCTGGCAGCGGGTGTACGCCGCCGACGGCGAGGTGGCCCTACGTCGCGGGTTCGGGGCCGCCGCCGTCGTCGTCGTTCCGATGATCCTGCTTGCCGGGCTGTTCGGCGTCGCGGCCACCGCGCTCGGCCTCACCGGCCCCGACACCGCGAGCATCGCCTTCTTTCTCGTCCTTGAGGAGGCGTTCCCGACGTGGGTTACCCTCGTCGTCGTCGTGCTCGTCGTCTTGCTCGTGATGAGTTCGGCCGACACGATGTTTAACGCCATCGCCAGCGTCGTCACCGCCGACCTCGCCAGGCTAGTCGACGCCGACCAGCGGACCCTCTGGCTCGGCGGTCGGGGGCTGACGGTCGCGGTCGCACTCGGGGCGATCATCATCGGTGCCCAGGGGTACAGCGTCCTCCAGTTGTTCTTGACCGCCGACCTGCTGGCCGCCGCGGTGTTCTTCCCGTTTATATCTGGACTGTACACCGAACGCCTCTCCGGCCCCGGGGCGATTCTCGCCGGCGTCTCGGGGATCGCCGCCGGCGTCGCACACTTCCCGCTGTTGCGTGCGGCCCTCGCGACTATCCCGCAAGTCGACGGTATGCTGCCGGAGCCGTCGTTCCTCGTCGCCTTCGCCGGCGCGACAGGCGCTTCCGTCGCCGTCACCCTCGTCGCGACGGCGCTGTCCGATGCCGGAGCCGACCTCGACGCGATCGACGGGCGTGTCCGCGCGCTCGACGACCCGGTCGCCGACGGCGGGGTCGAGCGTCCGTCCACAGCGCGCGAGGAGAGCGGCCAAGACGACCGTCACCCCGCCGAGGATGGGGGTGAGCGCCGATGATCGTCGCCTCGGCCGTCGCACCGACGACCTTTGCAGCCCTCGTGTGGGGCTCGGTTCTCCTCGTCGTGGTCGTGTTCGTGTACATCGCCCGCGCGCTCGTCCTCGACCGTCAGTCGGCCTGAGCGAAGATAGATTCGAGCACCTGGCGCCCCTGACACCGCCGGGCGAACGCGGGGTTTAATCCCCCGACGCGGCTATCGTCGCTACGATGGCCGACGATCCGACGGCTCGGACTCCCCGGACCCTCGCTGATCCCGACGTGTCGGCGGCCGCCTCCTTCGTCGCTGACGCGATCGAACGCAACGCGCTCGCGACGCTTTTCGGCCGCTGTGCCGTCGAGTACGACGGCCGAGCAGCCTCGTCGCTGGCACCGGGGGACCGACACGTGATGTTGAAACCTGACGGGACGGCGCTCGTCCACACCGATGAGGGACAGAAACCCGTGAACTGGCAGCCCCCCGGGTCCGCCCACAACTGCCGGGTCGATGACGGGAAACTCGTGGTCGAGAGCGTCCGTTCCTCGCCCGACGAACGCCTCACAGTCCGGTTTTCCGCAGTCGCTTTCGCGGCCGCGTTCGACCCGACCGACGAGGAATCGATCGACGTCGTCGGAACAGAGGCCGACCTGAAGCGCCGAATCCTGGCGGAACCGGAGTTGGTCGAGGCTGGCTTTCGGCCGCTCGCGACCGAGCGACGAACCCCCGCCGGCGCAGTCGATGTCTACGGCGAGGACGACGACGGACGGACGGTCGTCCTCGAGTTGAAGCGCCGCCGCGTCGGGCCGGACGCAGTCGGACAGTTGCACCGATACGTTGAGGCACTCGAACGCGATCTCCACGCGGGCGCCGAGGTTCGGGGGCTACTCGTTGCGCCCTCCGTGACCGAACGGGCACGGGCGCTGCTCGCCGAGGAGAGTCTTGAGTTCGTTCCGCTGTCGCCGCGTGGCGACGAGCCGTAGGCTATTCGAGCTCGGATTGAAGTTTCGAAAGTAGGTTTAGCGCCTCCAGCGGCGTCGTCTCGGCGAGATCAATCGCTGCCAGTTCCGCGAGCAGGGCCTCGCGACCGCCGTCGGTGCTCGCCGGGTCTGTCCGTGGTCGGGACGGCCGATGTGAGGGGGCTGTCGGGCGCGTCTCTCCGGCGAGCAGCGCCTCGGCCCGGTCGACGACGTTCGCCGGGACGCCGGCCATCTCGGCGACCTCGATACCGTAAGACGCGCCGGCGGGGCCGGTGCGGAGGTCGTGTTCGAATTCGACGCCGTCGTCGCTTCGCTCCGCCGAGAAGTGGTAGTTCCGCGCCCGCGGAAGCCCCTCGACGACGTCCGTTAGCTCGTGATGATGCGTCGCGAAAAGGGTGTACGCACCGACCGAGTCGTGGAGGTACTCCGTCGCCGCCTGCGCGATGGCGTAGCCGTCCCGCGTCGAGGTGCCGCGCCCAACTTCGTCGAGGACGACCAGTGAATCCTCGTCGGCCGCCTCGAGGATGGCGGCGAGTTCGGTCATCTCGACCATGAACGTCGAGCGCCCGCCCGCGATGTCGTCTGAGGCGCCGACACGGGTGAACACCCGCTCGACGATCGGCACCTCGGCGCGCGCCGCCGGGACGAACGACCCCACCTGCGCGAGCAGCGAGATCAGCGCGACCTGGCGCATATAGGTCGACTTGCCCGACATGTTCGGGCCGGTGAGAACCGCTATCGGGCGCTCGCGCGGGAGGTCGGTCGGGTTCGGAACGAACGACGCCTCGCTCCGCTCGACGACCGGGTGCCGACCCTCCTCGATGTCGATCCCGTCGGCCCCCACGTCGGGGCGGCAGTAGCCGTACTCGGCTGCGACGGCCGCGAGCGAGCGGAGCGCGTCGAGGCGGGCGACCGCGTCGGCGGTCCGTTGTAGCCGCTCGGTCGCCTCGGCGACCTCGCTTCTGACCGCTCTGAACAGATCGTACTCCAGTTCGTCGGCGCGCTCGCCCGCGCTGATGATCTCGTCTTCGCGTTCTTTCAGCTCAGGCGTGTAGAAGCGCTCAGCGTTCTTCAGCGTCTGCCGACGGTGGTAGTCGTCGGGGACTGCTTCGAGGTTCGGGTTCGTCACCTCGATGTAGTAGCCGTGGACGGCGGTGTGCCCGACTTTCAGCGAGTCGATCCCGGTCCGTTCGCGCTCGTCGGCCTCGAGATCGTCGATCCACGCCTTCCCCTCGCGTTCGGTTTGCCGGAGATCGTCGAGTCGCTCGTCGTACCCCTCGCGAATGACGCCCCCCTCGGTGATCTCGATGGGCGGTGACTCGGCGATCGCCGAGTCGATCAGCCCCCTGACCCCGGGGCAGTCGTCGAGATCGGACTCGATCGACGCCAACAGATCGCTGTCTCCCGCGGCGTCCGACAGGCATGCACGGAGGTCGGGGACGACCGACAGCGTCGATTCGAGCGCTCTGAGGTCGCGGGCGTCGGCGCGGCCGCGGGAGATCCGCGATACGAGCCGTTCGACGTCGTAGACGTCGGCGAGCAACTCCCCTGCGCGCTCGCGGCCACCGACGCGCTCGCGAAGCGCTCCGACCGCGTCGAGACGCCCCCTGATCCGGTCGGGATCGAGCAGCGGCCGGCGGAGCCAGTCCCGGAGCGTCCGTCCCCCGAGCGCGCTCGCGGTCTCATCGATCGTCTCGATCAGGGCCGCCCCCTTGAGTCCATGGACGTGTCGTGGTTCGAACACCTCTAGCGACCGGAGCGCGACCGCGTCGAGGAGCATGTACTCGCGGGGATCATAGCGTGTGAGATGGGTGAGATACTCCAAGCGACCGGTCTCGCCGTCGGTCCGGACGCCACGGGCGTACTCCGCGTAGGCGAGCAACGCCCCGATGGCGCGGGTTTCGGCCTTGCCCGCCAGCGAGTGCTCGCCGAAGTACGACGACGCCTTCGCCGCGGCGGCCTCGAACTCGAACGCCGAGTGCTCGTACGGCGTCACCATGCAGTCGGCCCCGAACGGCTCCGTCGGGGCGTCGGGGCCGACGACCGCCTCCGCGGGGTCGAAGCGCTCGAGTTCGTCCGAGATGGCCCCGAGTCGGTCGAGTTCGGTCGCGTAGAAGTCGCCGGTCGAGACGTCGAGAAATGCGAGCCCGTAGCCGTCGGTCAGGCAGGCGACAAAGTTGTTGTCGGCCGCCGAGAGCAGCTCTGTCTCGGTGAGCGTCCCCGGTGTGACGACCCGGGTGACGGCCCGTTCGACCAGCCCGGACGCCTCCGCCGCGTCCTCGACCTGATCGGCGATGGCGACCCGGTAGCCGGCATCGAGCAGCGTTTCGACGTACGACTCGGCGTTGTCGATCGGGATGCCAGCCATCGGATAAGTGCCCGTCGAGTCCTCGCGTTGGGTCAGCGTGATTTCGAGAAGTCTGGCGGTCGCCTCGGCGGCCGAGCAGAAGGTCTCATAAAAATCGCCCACCTGGAACAGCACCAAGGCGTCGTCGTAGCGCTCGCACAACTCGAGATACTGCGACAGCATCGGCGTGAGTTCCTCGGCCTTTTGAGCCATCTCCGGGGGCGGTCCCAGCGCCTCGTCCATACCCGGGCGTGTGTCTCGCCGGGCAAATACTCACCGCCATCCCGGCGACCGACACCGTTTTTGATGCCTTCCCCGAACTATCAGTATGTCCGACGACGCCGAGACGATCACGCTCGCCTTCGAGTTGGCGGCGCTGGAGCGACTCTTGGACCCGGCGGATGTCATCCGGGACACCCAGCGATGGACGGACCACCTCGGGATCGTGAGCGACGAGCCGACGCACCTGGTCAGAAAGCGGGCCCGCGACTACGGGCTCACGCCCGATTTTCTTCCGGGACCGCGCGACCGCGCCGAGAGCCTCGTGAAGATCGGCAACCAGCCCGAACACGACGCGGCCCGCTACATTCTCGTCTCCGCCGACGAGGGGATACAAGAGACCGCCGAGAGCCACGACTGGGAGTTCAGACACATCGAAGAGGCCGCCGAAACGGCCGGCTGGAACCTCCACGATGGCGACGCAGACGAGGACGACGAGGCCCACTCCGGGTGGCCCTGACCGGCGAGGTCGGTAGATTTAACCCCGGACTGGGACATCCACGGACATGAACTTCCGGGAGGGGTTCTGGTCGATCTACCGCGAGGCGCTGCCGGTTTTGCTCGTCGCGCTCGTGGGAGGGCTCTTCTCCGGGTTGGTGCTGGAGGAACTGCTCGAAAGCGTCGCCCGGTTCCCCGGCCTCCTCGTGATGGTCCCCGTCTTTCTCGCAACCCGCGGCAACGTCTACGGCGCGCTTGGCGGGCGGATCTCCAGCGGCCTCCACCAGGGGCTTATTCCCCCCGAGTTCGAGTGGAACGACCGCCTCGTGAACGCGGTCCTCGCCTCCTTCGTCAACGGGGTCACCATCTCGGCCGTTATCGGCGTCCTCTCGTGGATCGTGCTGCAGTTGCTCGGGTGGCCCTCGGCGGCGCTTTCGGAGCTCGTCGCGATCATGCTGATTGCCGGGACGCTGACCTCCATCGTGCTCATCTTCGGCCTGCTCGGGATCCTCTTCGGCGGCTACAAACTCGGCTACGATCCGGACAACCTCGTGGGGCCGATTGTCACGACGCTGGGCGACGTCTTCGGGATGGTCTTTTTGTTCGTCGCCGTTGCCGTCGTCGAGGTGGTGTTCGTCTGATGGCGGCGGGAGCCGATCTCGGCAGTTGGGACGCTCGAACCATCGTTTCGAACATGCTCCCGTTGCTCGTCGTGTTGTGTACCATCGTCCTCTGGGCGGGCATCACATTAAACGAGGCCGAGGCGCTGCTCGATGAGTACGGCCTCCTCGCGGTCATGGTGCCGACGATGGTCGGTGCCGGCGGCAACCTCGGGACGATCCTGAGTTCACGGCTCACAACGCGACTCCACCTGGGGACGACGGAACTGGACCTCCGCGATCGGGTGCTGTGGGCCAACGTCGCCGCCGTGTTGGCGCTGGCCGCGACGGTGTTTACCACCCTGGCCGCGGGTGCGTGGGTCATCGGCCAGTTGATCGGCGCACCGTTGGCGCTTTCGGCGTTGCTCACGATCTCGCTCGTCAGCGGGATGTCAGTCGCCGTGATCGCCGTCGTGTTCGGTCTCGCCGCAACGTACGGTTCCTACCGGCTCGGGATCGATCCCGACGACACGACGATCCCGATCGTGACGAACGTCGTCGATGTCTTTGGGATGCTCATCTTCATCGGCGTGTCGACGCTGGTGTTGGGCTGAGGGCGTTCAGTCCGCCAGTTCGCCGAACTGCTCGGCCGCGGTTCGGGTTCCCTTCGCGATCACGACATCGCCGGACCGGAGCTCGGTGTCGACGTCGGCGACCAGAAGCCAGCCCTCCTCGGGACGGCGGATGGCGATGATTGACATCGTCACGTCGGCGTCCGGCACGCCTCCGGAGACCGGTGTCCCGTCGAGGGCACTGCCGGGGGTGACTTCGACGCGGGTGATGATCTCGTCGCTCTCTTGAACAGCCATCCCGACGACCGGGTGAACCTCGATGTCGCGCAGGACGCCTTCGCTGATGTCGACCGCGGCGTCGCTTATCATCTCGGTGCTGGTACCGAGATGGATCAACCCTCGGAGCGACACCGGATGTTCCGCCTCCGCGGCCGCCCGGAGCACCCATGCCTCGAAGCGCGACTCCAAGGCATCGACCTCGACTTCGAGGTTTCTGACCTCTTCTGCGAGCTCCTCGCTGTCGAAGAGCACGCTACTGTAGGCGAGATCCACGGCGAGCTCCGAGAGGTTTTTCATATGCACGATCGTGTCGACCGCCCGCCCGAGGTCGGCCACGGCGGGCGAGTCGGGCTCGAAGGGCTCGTACGTCTCGCCGGTCATCGTACGGTAGACGTCGCCGATCTCGCTCTCGGGGCCGCGGAGCAGGGCCACGTCCTCGGCTTCGATCCGTGTCGTTGGGCCGGGGTTCAACAGCCACTCCGACCCGCGCCGGAGCGCGATCACCCGGACGCCGGTCTTCGATTCGAGATTGATCCCTTTCAGCGTCCGCCCGGTGTAGGGCGACTCCGCCTCGACGGCACCCCTGACGAGCGTCTCGACGGCCTCCGGTAGTGCCGCCCGCATCGCCTCCGGGACACTGATGTCCTCGAGAACGATCTTTGCGATATCGCCCGCGGCATCGCTGATCTGGTCGGTGGCGGCGACGATGCTGAGCACCGGCGCAAGCCGTTCGGCGTCGTCGGGGCTTCTGGCGGCCATGAGAAGGCTCATTCGCGCCCGCATCTCCAAGACGTCCATCCGCTCCTCGAGGTGGAGCACTTCCTCGGCGAGGCCGGTGTTGCGGTGCAACACCGCCGAGTACGAGAGGTCGATGAGCAACTCCGCGGTGTCTTTCATCTCCACCAACACGTCCTTGACGCTCACCGGTTCGTACGCCACGGGCGAGGACGCTTCGCCTTCGAGGGGGTCCATACCCCGTAGATCCGCGGAGGTGATAAAAAAGCGTTTCCCGCGGCGCGGACCACCCCACTCTCCGGCGACCGTCTCGCCGACGTTGTAGCCGGATTACACGCCCCCAAAACTGGTAGTCGCTGGGACCCGTACTACGAACGGAATGGTACCCGTGAGGGATCTCCCGTGCGGCCGACAGCGGCCCGACCCAAAGGTGACCCGCCGCCCCGTCCGTGCTGGTTTCCCAGCCCCGACGGCCCCGGGGACTGACACGCCCAGAGACAACGCACCGAGGCGGCCGACTCCGGCCGATCTCGCACGCCGATGGCCGTGACGAGACGCGAGGTCTTAGAACACCTCGCGGCGGCGAGCGACGCGGAACGCCGAGAGACGACGACCCCCGAAACGCTCGCGGCCACCCTCGATGTCGAGAGGCGCGCGGTCGAGGAGCAACTGAAGCGCCTGGCGGGCTGCGAGTTGGCCCGGACGTATCCCGACGGACGGGTTCGAGTGACGATCACCGGCGAGGAACTCCTCGAACTCGATACGGAGGGGACGGTCATCGTCGACGAACCGAACGGCGGTTCGGAGCCGTGAGCGGCCCAGTACTTATTATACCGGATCGCGAGTGCCGACACGAGATGGAGGTATCGATGCCAAATGTCGAAGAGAGAGACTGACCAGTCAGAGGAGACGCCCAACGAGGTGCGGTACGAGCCCGAATCCAGCCGCTACGACGTCTTTGAGTGCTCCGACTGCGACAACGTCGTCCTCGCGCTCGGCCGGGACGACCCGCCGATGTCGTGTCACGACGAGCCGATGGAGCGGGTCACGGATGTCGAAATGAGCGTCAAGCCGCCGGACGTCAAAGAGGTGCTGTTGGACGCCTTCGGCCTTCCGAAGGCCGGCCTGGACATCTGTCTGTGCGTCATCGGCGAGGGACCGCTCTCGGCGAACGAGGTCGCCGAGTCGCTCGGCTACGACCGGAGCACGGTGACCCGGTATCTCAACACGCTCGTCGATCTCGGGCTGTTGCAGCGCTCCGAGTTGAACCGCGAGCAGGGGGGCGTTGTCAACGTCTACCACTCGGTCGACCTCGAGCGGATGCGCCGTGAGACGCTGATCGGGTTCTACGTCTGGGCCGGCGAGGCGGCCTCGCTCATCGAGGAGGCGAACCTGACGAAACAGGATTACCTCGATGAGAACCCCGACCGGGACCTGCCGGACGTGTTCTGGGAGTCCTTCGGGAAGTGACCGGCGGATCGGCGGCCCACCCGCGCGACTCGCGTGACGCCCGCGCTCGTGCAAGCGGTCTGAACCCCCGCGAGAGCCTCTTTATATCCCGTAACGTCCCTGTACGCATGACAGACTTCGACGTCCTCGTCACCGGCGGCGGAACGGGAAACAACGTCGCGGCGGCGGCGGCCGACGCGGGCCTCGAGACGGCGCTCGTCGAACCGGGTCCCCTCGGCGGCACGTGTCTCAACCGCGGCTGTAACCCCTCGAAGATGCTCATCCAGGCGGCCAACGCGGTCAGACACGTCCGTGAGGCAGACCGGTTCCACGTCGACGCGACGCTCGAGGGGATCGACCACGGGGCCGTCGTCAACGACATGGACGATCTGCTCGGCGGTATCGCGGCCGACATGGAGGTCCGCTACCGCGAGCGCGATCACCTCACGCTGTTCGACGAGTACACTTCGTTCGTCGGCGAGCGGGCCGTCGACCTCGGCGGGGAGACCGTCACCGCCGAGAAGATCGTCGTCGCCACCGGGAGCCGCCCGGTCGTCCCGCCGATCGACGGCCTCGACGAGGTCGACTACCTCACGAGCCGCGACGCGCTCTACCTCGACGAACGCCCCGAGAGCCTCGTCGTCATGGGCGGGGGGTACATCGCCGTTGAGTTGGGCTACGTCTTCGAGACCATGGGCACCGATGTCTCGATCGTGGAAATGAACGACACGTTGATTCACCGCGAGGACGGCGACATCGCGTCGGCGTTCACCGACATCGCGGCCGAGCGCCACGACGTCTACACCGGTCACCGCGCCGCCGCCGTCGGGCGCTCCGGCGACGGGTACGCGGTTCGCGCCGAGACCGAAGCCGGCGACGAGACGACCGTCGAGGGCGAGGAGGTGCTGCTCGCGCTCGGGCGCCGTCCCAACAGCGACGAACTCGATCTCGACGCCGCCGGGATTGAGACCGACGACCGCGGGTTCATCGAGACGGATAAGTACCTCGAGACCACCGCGGATAACGTCTGGGCGCAGGGCGACGTCGCGGGCAACGCCATGTTCAAACACTCCGGCGACTACGAGACGCGGCACACGGTCGCAAACGTCGTCGAGGGCGAGCGCCGGGCGCTCGACCTCTCCGCGATGCCGCACACGATATTCACCGATCCGCAGATCGCTGGGGTCGGCGCGACGGAGGAGAGACTCGACGAGGAGGGGACGGCGTACGTCGTTGGGCGCGCCGACTACGCCGACTCGGCGATGGGGCGGGCGAAGAAACTCGACGACGGGTTCATGAAAGTTCTCGCGGCCCCCGACGGGGAGATCCTGGGCGTCCACGCGATCGGCTACGAGGCCTCGACGCTCGTCCACGAGGCCGTCGTCGCGATGCGTCACGGCCTCACCGTCGACGACATCGTCGATACGATCCACGCCCACCCGACGCTGAGCAAAGTCGTCGAGGCGGCCTTTCGCGACGTCGGGAACTGACGGCGGCGCGGCCGCCCGTTTTAATGTAGTTGCCTGTGGCCGTGAAACGAGGTCGCACAGGCGCTGCATACCTTTAATTAACCGCGCACAACCGGCAGGCGGAGCGATCGGTCACACGCTCCGTACCCCTACCATCCCTTCCTCACTTGATAACACGTAGCGAGCGGAAGCCCACCCCTTTGGGTGGGAGGATCTCAATCCCGACGACCGACGGCTCGGCGCGTGTTCGAACTGCGGGGACGACGTCCGGCCGACCGACGAACTCATCGCCTACGAGCGTTCGGACAGCACCGTCGGCGTGTTCGCCGAGTGTCCCTCGTGTGCGTCGGTCGTCACTCGACCGGTTCCCCGACGAGTTCCCCCGACTCGAGGCGGTCGAGACAGTCCCCCACGGTCGTCGTTTCGCCGGCCGTCGAGTGCGGGAACACCCCTCGGAGCCCGCCGTCCGCGTAGACCGCCACGCAGACCAGCGGGAGCCGGACGACCGCCGAGCGTTCCGCCGAGAGCATCGACGAGCGCTGCTCGTACCGGAACGCCGGCTTGAGGGAGTGGCCGGTCCGTTCGGCCCACCGGTGGAACTCCGCGACGCACGAGCGGACCGGCTGTTCGTACTCGCCGCCGTCGGCCACCGCCGCGTCGACTGTCGTCCCCCACACTCTGAGGGAGACATCGGCGACGCGCCCGCAGGATTCGAGCTCCCCGAGCCGCGACAACACGGCCTCCCGCGGGTCGCCCGGCGGTGCCGAGAGCTCCCGGACCCACACCACGACCCGCGGCGGATCGTCCGGTTCGTCGGTCACGATCGACGTTCCGAGAGGAACTCCGCGGCCCGCGTCTCGCCGAGTTCCATCAGTTCCTCGACGAACGACGGCCGCCGGTCGACCTTCGTCGAGCAGTGGTAGGCCTCGCCCATCGGGATCCGGCGGATCTCGGTCTTCCTGAACTCGTCCTCGGGGAGGTGTCCCTCGTCGACCCACTCGTTGACGCGCTCTATGACCCCGAGTTCCTGGTTCAACGAGATGTTCCCGGAGAGTTCGTTTCGGCGGTCGGCAATCTCCTCGAGCGACGTGGGCTCGCCCTCGCGCTCCTGGGGATTGATCTGGATAACCCACAGCTCCTCGGGCTTGCGGTCGGCGTCGACGGTCATCAGATCGTCTATGGGCGGGTTCTGGCTGAACAGTCCGTCCCAGTGGTAGTGGCCGTTGATTTCGACGGCCTCGAACATCGTCGGGACGGCCGCCGACGCGAGGACCGCCTCCGGCGTCACCGCCTCGTTGGTGAACGTCTCGAAGACGCCGGCGTTGATGTTGACCGTCCCCACGACGAGTTCGGGCGCGTCCGCCCGGCAGAGCTCCGGAACCTCCTCGAAGTCGATGTGTCGCTTGAGTGTCTCGCGGATCTCCTTCTTGCCGAGTTCCGGGCCGGGGATCTGGTAGGGGCTGACCTCGAACGTCGGCGCGCCCGTGCTCCCGAACCGCGAGAGGCCGACGACGAACTCGTTTAGGAACCGGTCCGTGGGGTCGGAGGCCGACAGGTCTGCCCAGAGCGCGTCGAGGAGTTCGACCGCCCGCGTCTCGTCGGCGGTCACCAGCCCGTACCACGCCGCCAGCGCGTTGAACGCGCCGCCGGAGGTCCCGCTGATCCCGACGAGTTCGTAGCCGTCGTCCCACTCCCGGAACAGCTCCTTGAGCACGCCGGCGGTGAACGCCGTGTGGCTTCCGCCGCCCTGGCAGGCGATCGCGACCCGGGTCGGCGAGGAATCACTCATACGTGTGTGTGTAGCCGCCATCCCAGAGCATGTCGGCGCCGTTGAGATGTTCACCGTGTTTCGAGAGACCGAACGTAAAGAGGTTCGCGACCTCGGCGGGGGTCATCATCTCCTTGGTGCGGGCCTGTCCGAGCATGACGTCCTCGACGACCTCCCGTTCGGAGATGCCGCGCTCCTCGGCGGTGTCCTCGATCTGATCAACCATCAGCGGCGTCAACACGTAGCCGACGCTGACGGAAAACCCCCGGAGCGTGCCCTCTCCCTCCGCGGCGATCGCCCGGGTGAGACCCTCGAGACCGTGTTTGGCGGTGATGTAAGCCGCCTTGTCCTGGGTTGCGTAGTGGCCGTGGACCGACGACATGTTCGCGATGGCGCCGACGCCGTCCTCGGTCGCCCGGATGTGCTCCATTGCGTGTTTGGCGGTGAGAAACGGCGCCCGAAGCATGATGTCGAGCAGCAGATCGTACCGATCCATCGGGAACTCGGGGATCGACGCGATGTGTTGCATGCCGGCGACGTTGGCGACGTATCGGAGCTCGCCCGCCTCCGCGGCCGTCTCGACCATCGCCTCGACGTCGGCGTCGTCGGCAAGATCGGTCGGCGTGGGCTGGATCTCCCCCTCAGCGCCAACGTCGGCGGCGAGGTCGACGGTGCCGTCGAGGCCGTCCTCGTCGATGTCGGCCCCGACGACGGTGAGGCCGTTGGCCGCCAACGCGACCGCCGTCGCGCGGCCGATCCCCGAGGCCGCCCCCGTCACGATGGCGACCGACGCCGGCCCGAAGTGCGGGTCCTCGACGACGAGGAGGTCCTCGGCCGTCAGTTCCGGCTCGGCCAGTTCGAACGTATCGGTAGACATTGTTCGCCCGTACCGAGGACGTCGGATCATAAAACCGCACAGCGGGTGTGCAACCGGCTGACAACCGAGCCGACTCACCGGCCGCCGTCTGTCCGCGGGGCGTCGCCCTCGCCGTCTCCCTCCGCGCCGCTAGGTCGTGTCCCGTCTTCGTCCTGAGTTCCGTCGCCACGCCGCTTTTGTCTCTCCCGCTCGCCCGGCAGGAGCCGCCGCGCGAGCGCCCCCGTCGTCGCCGGACGACCCGGCGAGTACCCCCTCGTCCGCCCCATCGCCCCCGGTCCCGGACGCCGACGTTCCCCCCGTCATCACCGACCGGTTTTGCGGCCACCGACAGTTATGTTGTCCCGACCGGCACCCGCTCAGGCGTCGGTCGGCTCCAGACCCGTCTCGGTTCCCGATTCGCTCCCGAACGCATCCCTCGGCACCCCTCGCGAGCGCCCGTTCGACGGCGCTGCACGGCCGCTGTAGCTTTTGATGCGAGCCGGGCGACGCCCCGGTATGTCACGGCAGCACACGATTTCGACGGAGTTGCGGCGGGCCCTCGAGGGGTACGACGTCGACCGGGGCTTCGGCCGAACCTGCCCGAGTTGCGCCCAGGAGTACGAACCGGGCGAGCGCGTCCTCGTGGTCGCCGAGCGGCCCTCCGAGGCGGCCTCATGGACGGTCTCGTCGGTCGTCTGCGCCGAGTGTGGCCAGCAGTCGATCCCCGAGGAGCGACGCGGGGCGAGCGAACAGGCGCTCGTCTCGGCCGATCTCGCCGCGTCGGGGCTGACACTCGCGATCGACGGCGAGAGCGCCCGACTCCTGGATCGATCCCCGGCGACGGACGCGTAGCCCCGTCGCCCGGGGGTCCGCCGGCGTTCAAACGAGCAGTTCGCTCCCGAGGACGATCACACCGACGACGCCGAAGACGACCCCCAGCGCCGGCTCCATAATCTCGCTGGGGACGTACTTGCCGACCCGCGTTCCGACGGTGCCGCCGATCAGGACGCCGGGGATCGACCACGCGACCACGTACCACACGGGCGTGGCGGCTAGTGCGTGGACGGCGGCCCCGGCGAGGGCGGCGACCCCGAGCACGAAGACGCTCGTCGCGATCGCGACGCGGGGCGGGAGCCGACACCGAACGATGAGTTGCGTGGTCGTGATCTCCGGAAGCCCGGCGCTTATCAGCCCGGTAATGAACCCGCCGACGGTCGCGAGACCGATACCTGGGGGCCGCCAGCAGGTGTCGTAACTGAACGTCTCGCCGTCGGCCGCCTCGATCGTCGTCTCGCCCCGGCCGGTGTTTTTTTCCTCTAGGAACGGACCCTCGCTCTCGCCGGGGACGCAGTCCTCGGGGGCGTCGTGGATGACGAGAAACGCCCCGAGTGCGAGCAGGCCGACCCCGAACGCGACGGTCAAAAGCGTCGTCGGGACGGCGTGGGCGGCGAACGCGCCCACGACGATCGCGGGCACCGCACCGAGCAGCAGCCACTTCGCGGTCGCATAGTCGACGACCCCCTGGCGGACGTAATTCAACAGGCCGTTACCCATCCCAAACACCTCTGTCAGGAGGCCGGCCCCGATCGCCTGCGCCGGCGGCAACCCGACCACGAGAATGAAAAACGGGCTGAAAAACAGCGCCCCCGAGACACCCGACCCGAGTGCGACCGTCGAAAAGAGGATCGACGCCGGGAACACCCACCAGTGAGCGAGGAATCGATCGACCGGGAAGCCCGACGGGACGGGGATCGACTGCAGGACCGTGGGGCTGCCGTTTCGGACCGATTCGACGACGACCCTGGCCGGTTCGGGACCGACCGGGGCGGCTGCGGCGGGGCCGGCGGCGAGCACGGTACCGGTAGGGACGCCGACTGACCCGCCGATGACCAACGCGACGACCCCGCCGAGGACCCCGATAGCACCGCCCAGAACGCCCCGGATCATATGTGCTGCCCCCGACGCCGACCGGCGTCGCCTCGGGCGTCGCTCATCGTCTTATCACCTCTCATCGGCGCTCACTCGAACAGCTCCGACACCGTCCCTTCGTCGGGCGCCCAGCCGACGAACTCACCTCCCTCGAACGGGAGGTCGACGGCGGCGATGTAGTTACAGAGCCCGACATAAAAGTCCACAAGCAGCCCCAACGCGACGATGTCCGACGACGAGTACTGCCGCGTGAGCGCGTCGTGGATCCGGTCCGTGACGGTGCCGGACTCGACCGCGCGGGCGTACTGCAGCAGGACGAACTCCTCGTCATCAAACACTGAGAGGTCACCGCCCCCGATGGCCTGCATCTCGTTGAGCGTGACGCCCTTCTCGCGGGCAATGTCGACGTGTTGGTGCCACTCGTATCGGGCCGCTCGCGCTCTCGCGACCGTTAGGATGACCAGCTCCTTTCGGCGCTGTCCCAACTGGTCGTAGAGGACGTTCAGATACTCAAGTGTCGCCTCAAGCACCTCGGGGTTGTGCGCCCACGCGCGGAAGATGTGGCGGTCGCCGAGGTACTCGTCGGTGAACAGGTAGTGGTACTCCTCCGGAATCTCGTCGAGTTCGAGCAGTGGCAGTCGTGTCATGTGTCGTGTCTCGTCGTGGTGTCTCGCGTGTCGTCTCGCGCCCGTGGTGTGCGATCCTGCGTCGCGGCCGCGGCCCGGCGTGTGCCGCCTCGCGGTGCGTTCGGCGTCGTCCCGCGTTCCACCGGGCGCGTCGTGGTTCCGTACCGCAGCCCGCAATCTCCGGGTGCCGACAGCGGCGTCACGCGAGGACGCCGCTACCGACGAACGCCCCGAGTGCGACCCCGTAGACGACGTGGACCGTCCCGAACGTCGACATCGTCCGTCGATCGGGGTCCATCCCGAGGACGAGCCGCATCCAGAACACCATACCTCCGATCGCGAGGGCGACGCCGTAGACCGCCCCGGCCCCGATCGCGATCCCGAGCGATCCGAGGTCGACCCCGAGCAGCGGCGCCCCGACGGCGAAGGCGGCGCCCGCGCCGACGCCGTACAGCACATGCAACACCATGCCGGGCATCGCGTGCTCCTCGGAGGCACCGCCCCTGAGTTTGGCCACTAGATCGGCCGTGGGTGGCGGCCCGCCGTCACCCATCGCCATCATCACGGCGGTCATCAGGATCGTTGCGACGAGGCCGCCACCGAGGCCGGCGACAATCGAGGTCATGGGTTCATCCGATCGGACACAGCCCGGGTATTAAGCCGCGCCGCGACCGTGGAACCGAATTGCACGGACTCGGTTCCGCTGTTCCGGATATCCTCGGGCCGCTTTCGAGTCCTCGCCCGGGTTCGGTCACCTCTCGGGCGCTTCCCACCGTCCCTTTCGGCGACGTTTACGGGGGCCGCGAGCGCGTTTCGGGACCGTACGGGACTCGAATCCCCCGTGATGTCGTACTCCCGTGATAGAGATACGAGCGCATACCCCCGCCCCTCCGTGAGTGACGAGTGTTCCGACGCTCTGTCGGAACCGAGGAGCGAACAGACGGGGGTCGAGCGGACACTCCGGGGACAAAACCACCGGACTGTGGCCGGACTGGATGACCGACCGAAGGTTTTTGTCGTGGCCCGACATATCTCAGGTTGCTACGGAATCGGTGAGATGCCGGCCCCCAACAGACAAGGGGCGGTGACGAACGCGGTCTGTCCGTCACACGGCAATGACATCGATCCCGATGGGGCCTGCGTGACCGGGCCACAGCCCTACAGCGAGGGAGAAAACGAGAGTTTCGCCGGTATGCTGCCGGTTCCCTCTGAGTGCGGGTTGGAACCGCAACGGTCCGTCTTGGCAGGCCGGTCATCCGGTGGCCGGATGCCACGGCCGTCAGGCCGTGGAGGAGGTCACGTCGTCGGAATCCGTCGGATTCTGACTGCAAGCTGGAACTCGGAGCGTTCCCGCACGACGAGACGCCGACGGCGTCCCGACTCGCGTGTGCCCGGAGTGTCACCGCACTGCCCCCGCCGCTTGGTCCTCCCGCGAACCGCCGGTCAGCCACACGACTGTTCCCCGGTCAGGATCGAGCCAGCGCAACGCTCGCACCATCGCCCCGTCGTCGGGGCCGCAGACCCCCCGAACCGCCCGCCCCCCGGCCATCCATCCACGAAGGTAGGCGGCGTCGGCCGCACCGTCGTAGCCGACGAGCGCGACCGCCGGACCGTCGGTCCGCCCAACGTGGCGGCCCTCGAGACCGAAGACGAGGTAGGTCCGTACCGAGAAATCGCCGTCGACGACGTACAGCGCCTCGTGTTCGATCGGATCGACGTACGTCGCCAAGTCGACGAACGACAGCCCCGTCGCGATCGGGTCGGGGTCGACGGCTCGCTCTTCGTCCTCCGTGAGTCGTCCGCCCGTAGCGTCCTGTAGCTCCGCGGCCCGCTCGCGCGCCCAGCCGTCGTTCGGCGGGCCGCCGAACGGCGTTTCGGGGGTAAGTTCGTTCGGGTCGACGCCCCAGTAGGCGTAGTGGAGGTCGTAGCCGTCCCTGCTGTAGGCAACAAGTGTTCGGTGGCCCATACCCCGCTTGGCCGCGTATTGGGTTATAAATATCGGCCCGCTCGATGTCGTCGAGACGGTCTCTGCGGTCGCATATCGCTGGCTCGCATGTTTACCGTTCGCCCCTTTTGAGGATCTTCCTACGGTCGATCCTCGCTAGGCATACCCATCAGGCATCTCCATCCCACGCCGCGGCCCAAGCCCCTGTAACACCTCGATCGCTGTCATGAAATCGTTCGTCGTGAGTTGGCCGACGAACCGGCCGTTCTCGACGACGAGCACCCGATCGCCCGACGTCGAACTCATCGCCGATAGCGCGTCGAAGGCGTCGTCGTCGGGCGCTACCGTCGGCGGCGACGACCCCATCACGTCGGCGACAGTCGTCGACTCGCGGTCCGCGTCGGGGACCGATCGGATCGACCCGAGCGTCACGACCCCGGTGACGGTCCCGCGCTCCATCACCGGATACGCGCTTGTTCGTTCCGTGAGAACCCGATCTAGAAACTCGGCGACGGTCGTTTCGGGGGTGACCGTTCGAACGTCCGTCGACATCAATTCGCGGACAGTCACCCCTTTGAGTAGTTCCCGGAGGACCGTTGCTCGCGACTCCGCGCCGGCGGCGATGTAGACGAACATCGCAACGAGCAACAGGATCGGCGCGAACGCGAGCACCGCGAAGATCGCCATCAACACCGCCACGAACTTGCCGACCATCGCCGCGGTCCGTGTCGCTTCCGCGTAGGGCCGCGAGCGCGCCAGCAGCGCCCGCAACACCCGCCCGCCGTCCATCGGAAACGCCGGAACAAGATTAAACACCGCGAGTGTCACGTTGATCACCGCGAGGCTGCCGACGACGACCACGACGACCGGCTGTGCCGGAAGGACGAACAGCGACGCATAGCAGGCTGCGCTGACGAGCACGCTCATCGCCGGCCCGGCCAAAGCGACGTACAATTCGACGTTCCAGTCCTCCGGGAGGTCCTCCATCCGGGCCATCCCCCCGAAGATCCACAGCGTGATCGAGCTGATCGTGATGCCGTACCGCCGGGCGGTCCAAGAGTGGCCGAGTTCATGGAGCAACACGCCGATGAAGAGACCGACCGCCGTCGCGACGCCGACGATGAGGGGCGCTGTCCCGGATTGCACCGCGGCGACGTCGACCGCTCGCGGCGCGATCGAGTCAACCAGCCCTACGTAGAACGCCAACTGCGCTTCCCGGCTAATGAGCCACGCCAACAGCGGAAGGAACACCACCAGCGTGACGTTGAGTCGGATCGGAATCCCAGTAATGCGGCCGATCTCGAAGTTCTTCATACCGACACGTCGTGATCCGCCAATAAAACGATGCCGCGGCTCGAACGGTGCGCCGTCGCTCTTCGAAGGATGACCGACCGCGGGTACAATACGTATAAAAGCGTCGCGAGTCGCCGCCCCGTCTCGGCTTACTTGCCGCGGTTGCTGTCCGAGCGGATGCTCGGGCGGGTGTGTTCGGTGCCCTTGCCACGCTGCTGTTGGCCGCGGCCGCGCTGTCCGGCGGACGTCCGACCGCGGTAGGCTCGACCGCGCTGGCTGTCGTCACAGATCCAAGACAGGTCGTCGTCGTTTTGGATCGCGCCGTGTTCGGGGTCAAGGAGAATGACCTCGAACCACTTCTGCGAGCCGTCCTCGCCGACCCAGTAACTGTTCAGGATGCGGAGGTTCCGGAACTTTCGGCCGGAACGTTCCTCGGCGATCCGCTGGAGGTTCTTTCGGCGGGTGATCTTGTTGACACCCTGTCGCTTCGAGCGGCGGCCCGCCTTGAAGCGCTGTTTGCGGGCGCTGCCCTTTCGGACCGAAACGCGGGCGACGACGACGCCCTGTTTGGCTTTATACCCAAGATTGCGGGCCTTGTCGAGCCGCGTCGGCCGGTCGACCCGCTCGATCGAGCCTTGGTCGCGCCATTCCTGTTGTCGTTGCCACTGCAGTTCCGCGAGCTTTCCTTCCTTCGGCGTTTTCCACGCCTCCCGGATATGTGAGTAGAAGCTTCGTGCCATGGTTTCACCACGGGCGTTGTATGGTTCAACCCCGCGAGCGCCGCCCGCGGAGTCACATCCCGACCTGCGTAGACAGGTGCCCACCGGTGCCCGTCGTCCGGCGAGTTACGCTTAAATTCACCGCTGTGTCGGTTAAGCGCTTCGAAAGCCTGCGGCACCCACGAACCGCTATCCGAAGGTGACACACGATCTCCGGGACGAACTACGTCGTTTTGAGGCGGTCGCTCCGGTGGCCACCCCAGGCCGGGGCCCGTGAGTAATAAGTACGTGTGCAGTGTGTGTCAACGTATGTCAAACGATCGAGACCTCCCGAACATCGATATGGGGGATGACGACTTGGAGGACGCCGAGACGGCGCGCGTCGAGTATCTCAGCCAGGGGGTACTCCAGCGTCGCGGCTGGAGTCGAGACGAGGAGGCCCTCTTCGAGAAGGCCAGAAACGCCGACCTCGACGAACGCGAGTATGGGACGGTCGAGGTGCCGAAAGACAAGTACCTCCTCGATGGCGTCGAAAATAAGGGATACAACTGGCCGTTCGAGTGCCGCGCCGGCTCCTGTGCGAACTGTGCGGCCTTTCTTGTCGACGGCGAACTCGAGATGGACATGAACCTGTTTCTGACCGACGAGGAGGTCGAGGACATGGACCTCCGGCTGACGTGTGTGGCGTCGCCCGAAAGCGACGAGCTACAGGTCGTCTACGAGGCCCGACGTTCGGAGTACCTACAGACTGTGGTCGGTGAGCGAGAGGTCTGAGCGGGCTGTGACCGACCG
>Ga0207753_1000150_pt1 | contig 27857 bp, 22 predicted proteins | sample PonA233FremontCA_2_FD_187273 | JGI IMG/M metagenome (GOLD analysis project Ga0207753, IMG submission 187273) | Salt pond sediment microbial community from Fremont, CA, USA - Pond A23 Sediment 3 (SPAdes) | ecosystem: Environmental > Aquatic > Non-marine Saline and Alkaline > Saline | place: USA... | reverse complement strand
GCAGATGGTCCGCTTCCGCGATCTGGGTACCCGGAGCGGCGAGTCCCAGCTCGTCGACGACGTGAACTACGAGGGGTGGATGGGGTCGCGACACATGAGCGCGATCGAGACGTCGGTCCGGCCGGAGGTCGTGGCGACGGTGACGCTGAGCGAGGAGACGGGGCGCGTGAGCGTCTTCCGCGACGGGGAGTCGACGTCGATGCGGCGCCACGAGCTCGGCGGCGAGTGGCGCGTCGAATAGGCGCAGGACGGTGATCTCGGTGTCGTCGACCGCGTTTCTGTCCCCGAGTCCGAACGCCGTTCTGGTCGGGAGCGAACGGCGAGGCGCCGGGACCGCTGAGTGCCCGCGACCGGTGACTGTCCGCCGAGGGAGACGACGACCCGTCGGGTCGGACCTCCCGGTGCGAGCGGAGACGCGGCGCGGGCTACCGAAGGTCGGTGTCCCCCAGCTGTATCGCATTCCTTTCGGTCGTACATATATTACTGTTTTCTTATGAAACAGAGCTCGCGCGGTCGTTCGTCGCTTACGGCCCGGCTCGGAGAGCCGGTCGACGGCCCGCGGATCGAACGGGTCCGCACCACGTCGCAGTCGACGGAACCCCGAGTCGGATCGACGACCCGCCCGACCGGTCGGACGCTCCCGTCGGTTCGCGAGCGATGAGATCGCTCTCGTTCGGCCGCTTCCGGGGGACATACGAATTCTCGACGCCGATCGCGCTTGCAGAGTCGCGATCGCGCCTGCAGCGGTCCGCGGGAAACGGCGGGTAGCCACTGCGACTCTCCTCTCGATGGAGTCTCGTGGTCCACGCCGCGGATCACCGAACCGGACGCCGATTCCGAGGCGACACGCGGTCGAACCGAAACGGCAATAAATATAATAAAAGTGGTGTTTTAAAAGATAAACCAGAATTCGTACTATTGTAACACCGACCCGAGGGCCGTCGAAACGGGTTCACGAGACGCGGCCCTCGTCGCAGTCCGGTCGACCCGGACAACGCCGCCGTCGACGGCGGCGAGACCGAAAAGGCGTCGCCCGACCGATCCGTGCGGTCGTATCGCAAGCCCAATCGGTCGAGTCGGCCGCCGGCCACCGGCTTCCGAACGGGTTACCGGCTTCCGAACGGGCGGGTCGCGTGTAGGCGAAGCGGGTTCTCAGGCTCCTCGGGGTCGGTGGTCTCGACCCGTACAGACCGTTCGCAACGGGGCGGAGGCACCGTCGGAGACGAGCCGGGAGTCGCCTCAGAGAACCCCCGAAACGGCCCGTCTGCGGCGCGTTTTAGCCCTCCGATAGCCGAGTTACACCGACTTCCGCGGCGCTGAACGAGCGATTAAGAAAGATATCGCCGGTCCGGCGTTCGGGTTCTGTACCGACGGACAGGTCGGGCGGACGCGTCGTCCTCGCGAACCGTCGCGTCGCGGAAGTGGTCGACGCCGAGCCGGGAGCGATCCCCGAGGCGACGCCGGGCCAAGAGCGATCCCCGAGGCGACGACGGTCGACGCCGAGGGGAGCGTGCTGATGCCCGCCCTCAGCGGGGAGGGGGGACCCCGATTACTCTCCCGATAAATATCCGCACCCGAACGCCAGTAGTCACATGGCCGAACCGAAGCTCGACGTCGGATTCGTCCCCGTCGAGTGCCCGGGAGAGGGGAAGACCGGGGCCGCGAACACGTCCTCCCTGTTGATCGAGACGCTGTCGCACCGCCACGACCTGACCGTCTACGTGGTCACACAACAGGAGGCGCGGCGTGCGGACCTCCCGGCGCGGGACCGCGTCGAGTACGTCGTCCGAGACGACCTCTCGATGCTGCCGCACCCGATCGCGACGAAACAGGACGCGCTGCGCTCGAAGCGGACAGAACTCGCCTCCCACGACCTCGTGCACTCCTACTCGTCGGCGTTCATTCCGACCCTCGCGACGCTCGACTGCCCGACGATCGCGACTCTCAACTCCTATCTCGCCGTCTGTCCGACCGCCAGCTTCCGATACCACGGCCGGGAGAGCTGTTCGGGTCCGGGGCCGCTGAAGTGCGCCGGCTGCGTGCCGGCGACCGCGGTCAACCGACGGAGCGGGGCGGAGTCGGAGGCGAAGGCCGCCTACCTCGCGGCCGGCCGAGCGCCGCTGGTGAAAGAGTCGATCGAGCGGTGCGACGAGGTCACGGCCTATCAGGCGCTCTCCCCTCACCTCCGCGACGACTACGTCGGCGTCGGCTTCGATCGGGACCGGATCCGCGTCATCCCGCACTTCTACGACGAGCGGTTCTACGCCGAGTCGCCGGAGACGACGCCCGCTCGACCCCGAGCGACCGCGGGGGATCCGGTCCGCCTCCTCTACGCCGGATCGCTACGGCAGATCAAGGGCGTCGACGTCCTCTTTCGGGCGTTACCGGCCCTCTCGGACCGCGGGATCGAGGCGGAGCTGCACGTGGCCGGCACCGGTCCCCTCGAGGATCGACTTCGAGAGATCGCCGACGCGCTCGGCGTGGCCGACCGGATCGTCTGGCACGGGTTCCTCGAACGGGAGGAGCTCGCGTCTCAGTACCGGAAGGCGGACGCGTTCGTGTACCCCGGCGTCATCGACGAACCGTTCGGCCGCGTGATGCTGGAGGCGCTCGCCAGCGGGACGCCGATCGTCAGCTCCGACACCGGAAGCATGGCGGCGATCGTCGGCGACGCGGGGGTCCTGTTCGAACCGGGGAACGAGGAGCGGCTCGCTGCGGCGGTCGAGCGGCTGCTCGCGGAGTATCCCGCGCGGTGCGACGCGATCGGAGACCAACTCGCGAACTTCGCTCCCGAAACGGTGCTCGAGGAGTTCCACGACCTCTACCGCGAGACGGTCGAAACGGCCGAGAGATCCGGTCGCTGAGCCGGAACCATCGAACTACACGTACCCGAGATCGCGGAGCCGGTCCATGAGGTCCTCGTCGTCCCGCGTGCCGCCGGTCCGCCCGCTCGTCGCCGCGCGCTCCTGTACCCACGCCGGGGAGTCGTCCTCCCGCTCGGCCGAGACGGCGCTCCCGAGGGACCGGTACCCCTCGAAGTAGCGGCCGGAGACCGGCACGTCTTCGACGCCGACCCCGTCCGGGAGATCGCCCGCGCCATCCGGGACGTGTCCCTCGTCCGGGAATTCGGGAACCGTGGCGGGGACGACCTCCGTCCACATCGCCGCCCACACGTCGGCCTCCGTGAACGGGAGGATCGGACGGACGCGGTCGTGCGCCGGGTGCGCGTCGGCAGATCGACGCGGAGAGAAGAACGTCTCGTCGGCCCGGGCCCCCCGTTCGTCCCACCTGACGGCGGAGACGACGCCGTCGACGCCGCGAGTCTCGATCGCGTCGTTCAGCGGCACCGTTTTGAGGAGGTGGTTGCCCACGTAGCCGTCGAGGAGGAACGGGAACGTCTCGCCGTCGTATTTGAGCACCTCGCGGACGTGGTGGCGGTTCGCTTCGTTCAGGTCCTCGACGCGGACCTCGCCACCGGGTTCGGTCGCGTTGGCCGCCACGTCCTCGTTGCGGGCGACGTGGAGGTCGATCCCCCACTCGTCCGCCCATCGCTCCACGAACTCGACGACGTCCGGGAAGTGCTGAAAGTGGTCGGGGAACACCGCCGGCGGTCGGTCGTGTCCGCGTCGGTCGGCGACCGCGCGGACGACGTGGAGCGTCAGCGTCGAGTCCGCTCCGCCGGTCCAGACGACAGCCGGGTCGTCGTACGCTTCGAGCGCTCGGTGAGCCACGTCGAACGCCTTGGCCGCCTTGTCGCTGAGCGTCGGGTAGTCGGTGGGACGTTCGCCCTCACCGTCGCCGTAATCGACGTCCGCGTGCTCCGGGATCCGTGTCATACCGTTCGGTTTCACGCGGCCGACCCACATTATGAGGTGGTCCCTAATATCGGGGACCCTCAGCGCTGCGCGCCGCCGTCGCCGTGGGTCGACGGGTCGGCCGGTCCGACGGCGTCCGCGGGGACCGCGGCGACGTCGCCATGCTCGCCGCCGGAGGGAGGGGTTTTCGGGAGCGTGAAGTGGAACTCGGAGCCGACCCCCGGCTCCGACTCGACGCCGATGGATCCCCCGTGGCTCTCGACGATCTTCTCGCACGTCGCCAATCCGATTCCGGTCCCCGCCTCGTCGTGGCCGCTGGAGAAGAGCTCGAAGATCCCCTCCGTCTCCGCCTCGGTCATCCCCTCGTTTTCGTCCGCCACCGCGAACCGGACCGCCTCGCCCGCGGGCTCCGCGGTGACGTGGATCCGCGGCCGATCGTCGGCGTGCGTTATCGCGTTCTCCACGAGGTTCTGGAACAGCTGGACGACGAGGGTCCTGTCCGCCGCGACGGTCGGAAGCGAGTCGGCGGTGATCCTCGCTCCGGATTCGGCGATCGTCGACCGGAGGTTCTCGATCACCGCCTCGAACACCGCCTCGGTGTCGACGGCCTCGAAGGACACCTCACCGCCGACGCGAGAGTATCGGAGCAGGTCGTCGATCATCGACGACATCCTGGTCGCGCCGTCGATCGCGAACTCGACGTACTCCGACCCGTCGTCGCCGAGCTCGTCGCCGTAGCGGTTTTCGAGGAGCCTGAGAAAGCTCCGGATCGTCCGGAGCGGCTCCTTGAGGTCGTGGGACGCGACGTACGCGAAGCGCTCCAGCTCGGCGTTCGACTCCCGGAGGTCGTCGACGACCGACTCGATCTCCGCCTGCATCTCGATTCTCGTGGTGATATCGCGCCCGATGCCGCAGACGTACAGCGGGCGTCCGGCGTCGTCCTCGACGACCGAGGCGGAGAACTGATACGGGATCGTCTCACCGTCGCTCGTTACCAACCGGAGTTCGATCGAGTGTTCGCCGTCCGACCGGACCCGCTCGATGGCCTCGACGGCGCGCTCGCGGTCGCCGCTGTCGAACAGCCGGAACGCGTCCAGCTCGCCGAGTTCGACGTCGCTGTAGCCGGTGACCTCGGAGACGGCCTCGTTCCAGTAGACGAGCCTGCCGTCGAAATCGACGACGAAGAACAGGTCGGTGAGCCGATCGAGGTACTTTCCGGTGAACGCGAACTCCGGTTCGTGGGGCTCTTCGAGCAGCAGATATCGGTCCCCGTCGATCGGGCGGATCGTGACCGACCGCGACGAGGGGCCGTCCGAGACGACCGTCCGCTGTTTGGCGCCTGTTCGAACCGCGTGCGCCCAGAGCTCCGGCAGATCGTCGGTCAGATCCGCGGGCGGAGCGTCCCGCAACGAGCGTCCCACGACGTCGCCGTCCGGCCCGTCGACCCTGTCCGCCATGCGGTCGTTCACCCAGAGGTAGGTCCCGTCCCGATCGACGCACGCGATCCCGGTCGCGGACTCCCAGATGGGGTCGTCGACGGGCTCACCGACGGCCGCGAGCGGGCCGTTCGAGTCGGTGTCGTCCGGCTCGAACGTCCCGTCGACCAGCGCGGCCAGGTCGTCGTCGAGCGATTCGTGCGCCGCTCGCCGAGAGAGCGTCGTCAGCGACGGATCGGTGGCCGCCAGTCGAAGCAGCACTCGAACGTCGCGCGTTTCGGTGCCGGCACCGAGCAGTACCCGATCGAAACGGCCGCCGATCAGCCGGTCGACCGCGTCGCTCACGCTCGTCGTCGCGAAGACGTTCGGACGATCCGCCGGCTTCCGGTCGTTGATACCCCGTCGCAGCGCCTCGGCGTCCGTACCGACGTACAACACCGTTTCGTTCATATATCCGTGTTATCGTATCAGATTTATTTTATTACGCGGCCCCGACGGCCCCGTACACGCGAACGCGAGTTCGACACGGGACGTCGGCACTGTCGGCGGAAAAGCATACCCCTTCCGCGGCGCTCGGACTCGGCGGTGGAAGAAATGACATAAAATAGTCAGTTATGTCGCGGAGCGGGAGTCGACCGGAGTGCGGTCGGCGGACTCGGGCGTCTCTCGACGGGCCGGGAGGCTCGACGCCGCCGCGCGGCCACGGACTCGACCGTCGCCGATCGGTGCGAATTATCAGACAGATAATCAAGGGCCCGACGGCACAATTCGGATCCATGCGCCAACTACTGACGGCGAGCGGACCGAGGCGACTGAGCGTCTATCGTACCCGGAGGTCGGTCCGTTGATGCGGTACGCCGACGTCGTGACGTTACAGGGCGGCGGGTTCATCGAGATAGCGCTGCTGTTCTTCGTTCTCGCCGTCTTGGCCGCGGTGGCCGGACTGCGAGGCGTGGCGGGGGTGTCCATGCGCATCGCGAAGCTCTTCGTGTTCGTGTTCCTCGTGCTGTTCGTCGCTTCGCTGTTACTCTGATCTCCCTCTCGCGGCCGCGCTGATGCCTTCCCTCCCGTTCCCTCTCCTTTTTTCCCGGGCTCTCTGCTTTCCTCCAAGGCACTCTCCTTTTCTCCCGGCTCTCTTCTCGCGTCACGAGGGCCGAAACGCCGCTTTCAGCGAGGCCACTCCTCCGTCGCGGCGTCACAGTCGGCTCCGCGAGCGGACGACTGCCGCCGACTCCCGGAGCGAAGCCCGCGCTCCCGGCGTTTACCATCCCGATAATAATACTGGCGCCGGACGTATCGTTCGATGCCGAAGTGGACGACACTTCCGGCACGGCCGATCGGAGTTGAGTTCCCTGCCGCTCCGAAAGGGGGAAGCGTCACAGGATCCGCGCGCAACTGCCGCACCGCCACCCTCCTGCTTTTTGCCCGTAATCCCGCCGGCGGTCCGAAGCGAGGGCCGAGCCCGCGGCGCCCGGGTGTAGACGAGCCCGCGGCGCGTCGCGGGTCACGCCGGCGCGTACTCCTCCCAAGAGCACCGCCGGAAGGCGGCGTCGTACCCCGTGGTGTCCCGGACCGCGTCGAGACCGTTTCGCAGCTCCGCCCACTCGTCGTCGGTGAGGTCGAGTCGCTGCTGGGTCCCCATCTCCCCGGTGTTCGCCGGGTCGTCGTCGTGACAGAGGACGAGGTGGGCGATCTCGTGGAGCGCCAGGCGCGCCTGTTCCCGGGTCGAGTCGCGGTGACCGACGACGGCCCTGTTCCCGGCGTTCATCCCGTTGACCCACCCGTCGTTCCACCGATCGCGCAACCCGTCGGAGAGGTGGCAGTAGACGCGCCCCACGTGCGGCGGTTCGCGCCGCCCCGGAACGACGACGAGCTGGAAGGCGACGTTTTTCAGATCCGCCTCGACCTCGCGGGCGTAGAAGCTCCGGGTCGCCCAGAGGATGCTGTGCACGTCGTTCCCGTACGACTCGAGGAACCGCCGTTCGTCGATCCGGTCCGGGTGGTCGAGCCACTGCATGTGGATGCCGTTGTCGCGGAACAACGCCTCCAGACGACGCTTGACGGAGTCGTCCACCGCCGCGGTTCCGACGTATCTCGCGTCGACGAGGAAGTCCGTCCGGCCGACCTCCAGCCCCTCGAACGAGTCGGCGCCGAAGCGGTCGACGAGCCGCTCGTGAAACGCCTCCGACCGCTTCAGTTCGTCAGGGATCCCGTCGCCGCCGCTGTGTTCGGACGCCCGGTCGCGCCGGTAGGCTCCGACGCCGCCGGCGGCCGCGACCCCGCCGCCGAGCAGGGTCGCGCCCGTGCCGCCGAGAGAGCGGAGCACCGACCGCCGCGACCGGCTCTCGGTCTCGCCTTCGGGCTGCGATTGGTCCGCCATCGTGTTCTCGCATCGACGGACGCCTCCCTCGTATATAAACAATCACTGACTTGATAGTAACAGCGGTACTTACCGTCGCTTAACCGGTCGGAAACGCGGCGCTCACTCGTCGTTTCGGCCGTTCTCCGCCGCCGCTCCGATCTCTTGGAGGTCCCGGTTCTCGTCCAGGTCGAACACCATGGCGAGCAGCATGAACAGCCACCCGAGCGCGAACAGGACCGTCCCGTCCCCCCTGGACGGTCCGTCCCTCAGCGCGTCGGCCCCGACCGACGCGGCTCCCAACGCGGACGTCCCGGCCCCGACGTAATAACACAGCGCGAGGGGGTGAAAGTCGCGCTGGAGGTATTTTACTCGCAGTCGCCAGAGGAACCCTCGCAACAGTAGTATCGACAGCTTCGGGACGAACGAGGTGTACGAGATGTGGCTGGTCTCGTCCTCGTAGACGGCCCGTCGGGGGACGTCGGCGACCCGCATCTCGTGGACGTTGAGGCGGATGAGCAGATCGTTGACGAACCCGTAGTCCTCGTACAGCTCGTCGATTTCGAGCGTTTCGAGCGCCGACAGAGAGATCGCCGTCGACCCGTTCTGCGGGTCGTTCACCTTCCAGTAGCCGCTCGCGATCCGGGTCAACAGCGCGAGCGTCGCGTTTCCGATCTGCCGGAACACCGGCATCTCCTCGCGCGTCAGCATCCTGTTCCCCTTGGCGTAGTCGACCCGCCCCGCCGCGACGGGCTCGACGATGCGCTCGACGACGTCCGGGGCCGTTTGCCCGTCGCCGGCGATCACCACCGTGATCTCCGTCCCGTCGGCGACCGACCGCTTGTATCCCGTCTTGATCGCTCCGCCGACGCCCCTGTTCCGTTCGTGCTGCAGCGGGACGACCGTCGGGGATCCCCCGTCCTCGCCGCCGGCGTCGTCGTCGCGGCCACCGGTCTCGTCGCGAGCGCCGGACTCCTCGGCTACGACGCTGGACTCCTCGGCTACGACGCCGGGGCCCCCGACCGCGACGTCAGAGCCGTCACCGTTTCGCGCGGAGGGATCGACCGGGACCCTGCCGTCGGCGCGGGCCTGAATCGCGCTCCACGTACCGTCGGTCGAGGCGTCGTCGACGACGTACGCGCGATCGATGTACGTCGGAAGCGTTTCGATGACCTCGCCGATGAACGGTTCCTCGTTGTAGACCGGGATGACGGCGGCGACGGTGTGTCCCTCGTACATGCTCTGGTACGTCGGTCTGCGCCGGTTCGCGGCTTTATTATGAGACCGATATGCCGCCCGCGCGTCCGCGAGCACCCCGGTGCATCGGCCGTTCGATCCGCTCTCGCGACATTAGCCGCGCGATAAGGAAATGGGAGCGACTCGATGGCCAAGCCGAGATCATGAACGACCATCAGAAGGCAGCGAGTGCCGGTCCGGCCGTCTCGCAGGCACGCGGCCCGCCGTCGCCACCGCCGGCGTCGGTACTCCCGTGCGGACGCCGCCGCCCGCTGCGGGGTCCGTCGCCGATCGTCGGGCGCCGATCGACGGACCGGTGCTCCGCGTTCGAGGGCCGTCCGGGATGACCGACTCACAGCGGATCGCCCGTCACGTCGACGCCGACCACGTCGGACCGCCCGTCTCCGTCACGGGAGTCGACTCGCTCGCGACCGCGGGCGATGGCGACCTCGCCTTCTGCGTGTACGACGACGACAGATACGTCCGTGAGACGGACGCGGTCGCCGTTCTCTGCCCGCCGACCGTCGGTGCGGTCGCGGGGACGACGCAACTGGTCACCGACGAGCCGCGGACGGCGTTCGCCGTCGCGGCGAACGAGTTCCTCGCCGAGGGACCGCGCGACCGGGACAGCGTCCATCCGACGGCGTCGGTCCACAACGACGCGGAGGTCGGCGACCGGGTGCGGATCGGCCCTCACGTCGCGATCGGCGCCGACGTCCGCGTCGGCGACGACTGCTCGATTCGGGCGGGGGCGAGCGTCGGGTGCCCCGGCTTCGGGTTCGGGCGCGACGACGAGGGGGTGCCTCGCAGATTACCCCACCGCGGTCGCGTCCGGATCGAGGACGGCGCGGAAATCGGGGCGAACGCCACCGTCGACCGCGCGGTGTTCGACGAGACCGTCATCGGTCGGAACGCCAAACTGAGCGCCAACGTGCACGTCGCACATCAGGTCCGGATCGGCCAGAACGTGACGGTGGCGTACGGAACCGGCTTCTCCGGTCGGGTGACGGTCGGGGACGGCGCGGTGATCCAGCCGCACGTGGCCGTGGCGACGGGGGTGGACATCGGCTCCGGGGCCGAGGTCGGCATCAACTCGACCGTCCTCGACGACGTTCCGGCCGGGGAGACGGTCGTCGGGTCTCCCGCCAGGAACCGCTCGAAGGTGAGCGCCGAATGAGCGGTTCCCAAACGCCCGCGCTCGACGGCGTCGAGTTCACCTACGACTGGTACGAGCGCGCGCTGCAGTGGCTGTCGGACCACGGGTACGAGTCGACGTCCTTCGAGGACGACGTCGGAGACGGCGACCTCCTGCTTCGCCACGACGTCGACCTCTCGCCGAGGAAGGCGCTGGAGATCGGTCGGATCGAGGCCGACCTCGGGTTCCGATCGACGTACTTCTTTCTCGTGTCGAACCCGCTGTACAACGTCTTCGACGCCGTCTGTCGCGCGGTGATCGACGAGATCGACTCGCTGGGCCACGACGTCGGCGTTCACTTCAGCACCCATCAGCACTGGTCACGCCGGCCGTCGCCGGACGAGCTCCGAGAGCGGGTGACCGCGGAGCGGTCGGCCCTGTCGCTCGCGGCCGAGAACGTGTGCGATCCGGTGTCGTTCCACTGTCCGCCCGAGTGGGTGATCGACCGGCGGTTCGACCGACTCGCGACTACGTACGAGCCGCGGTTCTTCTCCGAGGCGACGTACGTGGCCGACTCCGGACAGCGCTGGCGCGAGAGCCACCCGTTCGACACGCGGCTGTCGGAGCGGGTACAGCTCCTCACGCACCCCGGGCTGTGGGGCGAGACGGACCTGCCGTACACCGAGCGGGTGACGTCCAGCATCGACGAGAACGTCGGCTACGCCGAGCGGTTGCTCACCGACCAGCACCTCCGCGAGAAGTTCGACCCGCCGGTCGAGCTCCCCGAGAGGGAGCCGGCGACCGATCGCTGATCCCGCCCGTTCGCCGACGGTCCCGCCGGCGCGGCGGATCGCGAGGCGGTTCCACGTCGTCGCGTTGCCGTTCGCCGACCGTTTCGATGCGAATACTCTGTGGATAGTTAATGGTACCCGTGCCGAACCGTCGCAATGCGATGATCCGACGACCGAGCCCGACGACGGAGTACGGGGCGATCGATACCGTCGCCGAGATCCTGGCGAACGACGACGCGCCGGACGAGTGCATCATCTTCCGTCACCTCCCCGAGACGGACGCGTCGGGAGAGACGGTGTGGGTCTCGGCTCGGGGCGAGTCGTTCGTCTCGCTCGACGAGGTGCGGTGAGCGGGCGCGAAACGCGGTGTTCGACGCGCCCTCGGCGCGGCCGCTTACCTGCCCCATAAGGAAGTGGACGCCCCGGTGGTGATCGACACATGAGGAGAACAGACGCCGCGTCGGACTCGACCGCTCGCGAAACGTCGCGTCACGGACGGCCCCGAGCGACGAGACGGCGACGAGGACGCCGGTGACACGATGAAGGCGTTGGTCATCGGCGTCGACGCCGGCTGTCGCCCCGTCTTCGACGACCTCCGCGAGACGGACAGCATCCCCAACATCGGCGCGCTCGCCGCCGAGGGGCTCTCTACCGAGTTGGAATCGCAGATCCCACCATGGACCCCGAGCGCGTGGCCGTCGATATACACCGGAGCGAACCCCGGAAAGCACGGCGTGTACGGATTCGTCACGTTCGACGGCTACGACTGGGAGGTCTCGACGGCCGACCACGTCCGAGAGCGGACGCTCTGGGAACTGCTCGACGACCACGGTCGATCGAGCGTCGTGGTCAACGCGCCGGTGACCTATCCGCCGGCCGACGTCGACGGGGCGATCGTCCCGGGGTTCATGGCGCCGGAAGAGCCGCAGTGCCACCCGGAGGGACTCTTCGAGGAACTCGTCGACGAGATCGGAGAGTACCGGGTGTACCCGCGCTACTCCCGCGACGACGAACGGCGCTCGGACGAGGAGAAGATCGACGAGTACCGCCGGCTCGCGCGGATGCGGGGCGACGCGTTCAGATACCTCGCCGACCGGTTCGAGCCGGATCTGGGGTTCGTCCAGTTCCAGAAGACGGACACGGTGTTCCACGAGTTCGAAGGGGACCCGGAGCACGTCCGCCGCATCTACGAGGAGACCGACGAACAGATCGGCGCGATACTCGACGCCTGCGATCCCGACTACGTGTTCCTGGTGAGCGACCACGGGATCGGACAGTACGAGAACTTCGAGTTCAGAGTGAACGAGTTCCTCCGCGACCGCGGGTTCCTCAACGTCTCCGAAGGCGGGAAGGGGATGCCGTCGTGGAACCCGATCCGGAACCAGCTCAGGGACGGCGACGCCGACCGGACGTGGGACCTCGGTCTCGCGGGGCGACTCGCCCGCGGTGCCAGCCGCGTCGGCGTCGACCCCCGATCCCTCCTCGACCGGCTGGAACACGTGGGGATGGCCGACGCCGTCCGCCGGTACGTCCCCGACGGCGTCGTCCGGGCGACGAGCGAACAGGTCGACTTCGAGGCGTCGACGGCGTACATGCGCGCGCGGACCGAGCTCGGCGTCCGGATCAACCTGGAGGGGCGGGAGCCGGACGGCGTCGTCGCTCGGGAGGAGTACGAGTCGGTCAGAACGGAGCTGATGGACCAGCTCACCGACGTGCAGACGCCCGACGGGAAGCCCGTCTTCGAGGAGGTGGCCCCCAGAGAGCGGTACTTCAGCGGGCCGTTCGCTGAGGACGCGGTCGACATCGTCACCGTCCCGCGGGACTTCTCCGAGTTCCTGTCGGCGCAGCTCCTCGGCGACCAGTTCGGGCCGCCGACCGAGCCTTGGAACCACAAGCTCGGGGGGGTCCTGATCGCCGCGGGCGACGGCGTTGCGCCCGACGCGGCGGTCAACAACGCACACATTTTCGACGTCGCTCCCACGGTCATGGCGGCGATGGACGTTCCGTACAGCGATCGGATGGACGGGACGGTGCTCCCGGTGGTGTCGGACACCGGAACCGCTCCGTATCCCGCCGCGGACGGGACGACGCTACCGTAGCCGCTCGGCGGCGCCGCGGGTCGCGGTCGCTCGCCGGCGCCGCTCGTCTTGGCCGCTCACCGCGTCCATGCACTGTGGCCGCCGGTCGATTGGATCACGCCGCCGCGAGTCGGAGATCGACCGCCGGAACCGCCGTCACTGCCGTTCCGGGAGCGACCTGATCCCGGGTTTCGTCCCGTCGGGAACGTTCGAAAGCTCCCACTCGATCCGCGATTTGAGCTGCCGTTTCCCCCGCTCCGTGAGGACGTACTTGTTCGTTCTGTGGTCGTGTTTCCCCTTCTCCACGAGGCCCTTCTCGACGAGCGCATCGAGGTTCGGGTAGAGCCGGCCGTGCAGGACGTCCGAGCCGTAGTACCGTTCGACGGCCTCCTTCACTTCGACCCCCTTCGGTTCCTCCAACCCGAAGATCGTGAACAGGAGATCGCGTTGAAACGCGGTCAAGTCCATCATCCGTACTCGCCGTACGCGGGTCACGCATTTACCTCGTCGACATCGTTGCAGAACTTAGAACCCACGTAAGCGACCGCGACACCGAGGCGCTGCGAGCCCGCTTCGGCTGCTCCGGTCGGATCGCTACTCCCGGTGGTCCGAGAGCTCGAGGCCGTCGACGTCGGACTGGAGGTCCACGACGTTCTCGCGACCGATCCTGACGCGTTTGACGACCTCCTCCTCCTCTAAGTCCGACAGCACGCGGCTCACTTTCGCCTTCGACCACTCCGTCGAGTCGATGATCTCGCTCTGTCGCATTCGCCCGTCGTTACGCTTGAGCAGCCGACAGACGACCTCCTCGTTCGTCAGGATCGACTGGTCGATCGGCGACGGATCCCCGCCGGTCGTCTCGTCGGCCGAGTCCCGATCCGGCCCGGAGCCGTCGGTGCCCGAGCCGTCGGACTGGCCGCTCGCGCCCGCCCCTCCGCCTCCGTATCTGCGGACCGCCATCACGCCCACCCAGCCGACCGCTATCAGACCGAGGAGCACCGCGGCCAGAATCCGGTGGAGCAGGTACGGCTCGGTCGGATCGAGTCCCAACCGAACGAGCGTCGCGTCGTTGACGCCGTCGCCCGTCGTGTCGCGGACCAGCGGGTTCGTTCCGTACTTTTTCACCTCCTCCCAGTCGGTCAGTCCGTTGTCCGACGTGTCGGGGGTCGTGATGTCCGTTCCGTGCTTGAACTCCTCCGCGTTCGTCAGTCCGTCGCCGGTGAGATCACCCTCCTTCTCGATCACCCTCACCTGAAGGGTCGCTTCGTCGACGACGTCGTTCTCGTCGAGGCCCCGGTCGGCCAGCTCCAGGAGGACGGTGTGATTCCCGGTCGCGTTACTCGGCCAGGAGTCAGTGGAGAGACGGACGGTTCGGGTGGAGTCGGCGGAGAGTTCGACCTCCTCGCAGTCGAACGAGACCGACGAGTCCTCTCCCTCGCTGAACCCCCGTCCACAGAGATCGAACGACCCGCTTTCGTTGCCGGACGCGACGGTGACGTTCATTCGGAGCTCCTCCTCCTGCCAGACGAACGGGGGGCCCGGGTGGTCGTCGATCGTCTCGTACTGCGACTCGATGTAACCGGCGCCCTCGAGCGTCACGTTCTGGATCGCGGCGCCGCTCGAATCGGTCTGGGCGGGTCCCGAGCTCGCGCCCTCAGCCAGCGACGCCTGACCGACCCCCGCCATCGCGCCCGAACAGATCAGCGCGACCAAAACGAGTGAAACGGCGGCAGTTCGGCCGATCGCTCCAGTCTCGCCCATGATCTCAGGCCCCGCGGCCCGCGGCGGACGATCGGCGCCGTCCCCCGCTCGCACGACCGGTGAACGGGACTCTCAGCGGCCGGGTACTCGGTCGGGGCCGCCGGGCACTCGGTCGGAGCCGCCGGGCGCTCGGCGGCGACTCGGGTGCGGGGCTGAGCGGGGACGGTGCGTATTCACTTGTGGCCATCGGGGTAATTTTGAGCGGTTTCCAGAACACACTTTCTCGTTCGTTTGAGGTAGTTCGTTGTGCCCAAATTAATGTTTCCCTCGGAGATACCGTCGCACACCGTCGCGGGACGACTCGGACGAGAGCGGAACCGACCGTCGTCGAACGCGACGCGACCGCCCGCCGTCCGCGGGCCGTGACCGAACGCGTCGTGACCGACGCGGAGTGCCGGGAGCGCGGAAGCACGGAGAGGGGTGGAACGGAGATGACGTCGCCTCTGAGAGTGTCGCAGACTTCGTTCGTTTCAGAGAGTCCCATTCGGGCGAGAATCGTCACCCGTCTGTATTATTATGACGCTCCTCAGGCGACCGGCGGCGGCTCGGGACGCGACTCGAAGCCCGTTACGTATGACGTAAGGTCCGGGCATCCACGAACGGTCCCTCGGACAGTCCGAGCACCTCGAAGACCGAGGGGGCAACCGTGGCTCCGGGGTGCGGCCGCGGCGCTCTCGCGTCCGAACGCGGTCACTCGGGACCGGGGCGGACGTGGGGAAGTTAACGAACTCATAACTTAGCCTCGGGAACGCCGAGATGTGCCGATGCCACAGCAGAACGAGTTCACGGAGTACGCGCTCCTCGCGGACATCCGGACGACTGACGTTCAGAACCCCCAAGAGCTCGCCGCGATCTGGGGACCGATACGGCAGGAGTGTACGGACGTCGGCGCCGAGGTCACTCACTCGTACGCGGTCCTCGGCGAACACGACTTCCTCGTCCTGCTGGACGCACCGAGCCGGGACGTCTGTTTCAAGGCCTCGCTGATCATGGAGCGGCACGGCCTCGACGTCCAGTCGATGGAGGTGGTCCCGACAGCGGCGTTCGGTGAGCTCGTCGAGGACCTCTGAGTCGGAGCGGCGACTGGCCCGGAGCGCCTGATCTGACACCGGTGTTCGCCCATCTCGCCGCGTCCGGTCGCTCCCGCGAGACAAAGAGTCGTCGTCGCTCGGCTGGCGGCGGTCGCCGTTCAGTTCTCGGCGGTTGTCGGTCTCTGCGCGGTTCTCGACGGGTCTCGGTCGCCGTTCAGTTCTCGGCGGATGTCGGAACGAGTTCGGAGCGGTACGCGTACGCGACCGTGCCGACGAGTATCGCGAGCACGACGGTCGCGACGGAGAGTCCCGAGAGCGGCGGCGTCAGTAGCCCGGCCCAGCCGGCGGCCACCAGGAGCGCGGCGCCGCCCGTGGCCTTGAGGAACGTCTCGCGCCGCTCGTGTTCCACCGAGGTCGCGGCCGTCTCGGCCGGTGCGCTCTCGGTCGGCGGCTCCGGGTTCAGGTACCGCTGTACCCGGTCGAGCCGGGGCCGAGGCTCGACGTAGCCGCGCGGTTTGTTGTAGTCGATGAGCCCCAAGTCGTCCAGCTTCGGGAGATGAGACTGGTACAGCGCGATGTACACGCGCTGGCGTTGGTCCGAGTGCAGCCGCTGTACCGTCGTGTCGTTCTCCCACGCCGCGATCTGTACGGCCATGTCCCGCATCTCGATGACGTCGTCGACGTCGTCCAGGTAGCGGAGGACGTTCCGCCGGCGCTCGTTCTGCAGGACGTGAAACACGTCGTCTAATTCGAGCGGTTCCGCGTCGGAACCGGCGTCCTCGAAACCCGGAAGCGAATCGGCCGACACGTCGGCGGCCTCTCGATCCGGTTCCGAGGGTGTCGGTTCGCCGTCTGATTTGGATGCTGCTTTCATCTCTGTCTCGACCTCAACTGGATGCAACCATCTACAGATAAAAAAAAGGGAGATACATTTGTGGAGGATTACGCCATCTTACTCACCCTTTCACCGAGTTTCAGTCAACTCGATAAGGTTGCGCAGCCGGTTCGTCTCGCGAACACGTACGCGGAGCTATGTTGCCGAGACCGGACGGGGCCGTCACTTCCCGCGATTTTGTTCCGAACAGTATCGACCGTCTATCATTACAGTAGTAGCGATGTAATCCCACGCGAGATCTCGCGGTTGGGATCGCCCTAAGCCGCGGACCGGCGGCCCGTCTCTCGGGTCGGTGATCGGTCGGGTGTCGGCCTCGGACCGGTACCCGCGTAGTGCCGGTGCAGTCGGCCGGCGACCGGGAACTCGAGGTGCGAGGCGGACCCCGCCGCCCGCGAAACCGCCCGCAGACGGGGGGAGCGCTTACCTGACGGATAATAATGCCGTGTGGTTCCGAGAGATCATCATACCGATGTTTGCGACGACCGCTGCGACTACCGTGCCGGTGGATCGACTGGACCGCGGTTCGCCGGGACCGGTCAGATGACGGTGCCGATCGCCGATCCGTCCGTCGGAACGGCCGAACGCGAGCGCCTCGAATCGGTGCTCGACTCGGGGCAATTGGCGGACGGCAGCGAGGTCCGCGCGTTCGAATCGGCGTTCGCGGAGCACTGCGACGCCGAGCGCGCGGTGGCCACCGCGAACGGGACGGCCGCGCTTCACGCCGCCCTCAGAGCCGTCGGCGTCGGCGACGAGTCGACCGTCGTGACGACGCCGCTCTCCTTCGTGGCGACGGCGAACGCGATCCGGTTCACGGGAGCAACGCCGGTGTTCGCGGACGTCGACCCGGAGACGTACAACCTCGATCCCGAGGCGGTCGAGGCGGCGGTCCGGTCGGAAGGCGGCGACGTCGACGCGATCCTCGCCGTCCACCTGTACGGGCTGCCCGCCGACCTCGGACGGCTCCGCGAGATCGCCGACGCCCACGACGCCGCGTTGGTGGAGGACGCCGCGCAGGCGCACGGGGCGACGTACGACGGGCGGCCCGTCGGAGCGATCGGCGACGCGGGGTGTTTCTCGTTTTACCCCACCAAGAACATGACGACCGGGGAGGGCGGCATGGTGACGACGGACAGCGCCGACGTCGCCGACCGGGTCCGCCGCTTCATCGACCACGGCAGGGGCGACGGGGCGTACGAACACGCGACGCTGGGCCACAACTTCCGGATGACGAACCTCGCCGCGGCGATCGGCCGGGCGCAGCTCGAGAAGCTCCCCGAGTTCGTCGAACGGCGCCGGTCGAACGCCGCCCGCCTCACGGACCGGCTGGCGGAGACGCCGGTGACGACGCCGACCGAGCCCGCGGACCGCCGGCACGCCTACCACCAGTACACCGTGCGCACGGGCGAGCGCGAGCGGCTCCGACACGCGCTCGAAGAGGCGGGGATCGAGTCGGGGGTCTACTACCCGACGGCGCTCCACGAGCTGGAGAGCTACTCCGATATTGACGCGAGCGCACCCGTCGCGGAACGAGCGACCGGTGAAGTGCTGTCGCTTCCGGTACATCCGACGGTGTCCGCGTCGGATATCGAGGCGATCGCCGAGACGGTCGACCGGGCGCTTTCGGCCGACGGACGAGAGGTGTCCCGATGAGCGCCGACCGCGTCCGAGCCGGCGTCATCGGAGCCGGCAGCATGGGACGGAATCACGTTCGCGCGTACGACGAACTCGCGACGGCCGAGCTGGCCGGGGTTCACGACGTCGATTCGGAGCGCGCCGAGCGCGTCGCGAGCGAGTACGAGACCCGGGCGCTGTCGTTCGCCGAGCTCCTGTCCGCCGCCGACGTCGTCACCGTGGCCGTCCCGACGGAGTACCACTTCCAAGCGGTGCGCGAGTGTATCGACGCCGGCGTCGACGTGCTCGTGGAGAAGCCGTTCGTCGAACACGTCGACCGGGGACGCTCCCTCCTCGAGTACGCCGACGAGCGGGACGTCACGGTCCAAGTCGGGCAGATAGAGCGGTTCAACCCGGCGGTCAGAGAGCTGTTCACCCTGCTTCCGGACGTCGAGATCCGCGCCGTCGAGGCCCGTCGGCTCGGACCGCCGCCGGACCGCGCGATCGACGACTCGGTCGTGATGGACCTCATGATCCACGACATCGACTTGCTCTTACAGATCCTCGACGAACCGGCGGAGGTCGCGGCGGCGAGCACGGGCGACGGGGAGTACGCGACCGCGACGATCAGGTCCGAGTCCGGCGCGATCGGCACGCTGACCGCCAGCAGAGTCACGCAGGAGAAGATACGCGAGCTCGTCATCTCCGGCGCGGACCGGAAGATCGAGGTCGACTTCATCGACCAATCGATCGAGATCTGCCGCCGCTCGGTCCCGGAGTACGTCCGAGACACCGGCTCCGTCAACTACCGCCACGAGACGGTCGTCGAGAACCTCGTCGTCGAACGCCACGAGCCGCTGAAAGAGGAGCTCTCCTCGTTCATCTCGGCCGTCCGGGGAGACGAGGAGCCGCTCGTTACCGGGGAAGACGGGCTGCGAGCCGTCGAGCTCGCCCAGCGGATCGACGGCATCGGCACCCCCGCCGAGGAGTTCGAGATCGAACGGACGGTGTGAGCCCGAGCCGAACGGTCTCACACCGACTCCCGAGCCCGACGACGTGAAGGCGTCGCCCGAGAGAGGCGAGACCATGTCAGCGGCCGGTCCGACCGTGCCGCGGAGCGGTCGCGCGGCGGCCCCTTACGGCACTCGTAAGCGCGATCGACCGACTCGCGGGTGATCTATGGGCCCCCATAATAATCCCCCGTCACGGGGAACGGTGTGACGAGTATGCCTTCGAAATCAGCAGTCGCCGTGGGTATCGGCCTCGTCACCGTCACGCTCCTCGTGTACGTCCGCCGATCGGCGGACGAGCGGTGACCGGATGCGCGACGAACCCGAGCGGACGCGCGACGAGCAGGACCGGAGACGCGACGAACCCGACTGGATACGCGACGACTCAGACCGACCGCGCGACGGCCCGGACCGGATGACCGAACCCAACGTCGTGCTCGGCGACGACGTCGCGATCGACGATCCCCGTCTCGTCGGCTACGTCCACGACGAGTCCGCGCCGCCCGCGGTGATCGGCGACGGGGCGACCGTTCGGTCTGGGACGGTCGTCTACGCCGACGTGGTCGTCGGCGACCGGTTTCAGACGGGTCACGACGCGCTCGTCCGCGAGGAGACCCGGATCGGCGACGACGTCCTCCTCGGGACGAAGGCCGTGATCGACGGGCGGACGGCGATCGGGTCGAACGTGAGCGTCCAGACCGGCGCGTACGTCCCGTCGGAGACGACGATCGGCGACGACGTCTTCGTCGGTCCGCACGCGGTCCTCACGAACGACCCGTACCCGGTGCGAGCGGAGGCCGACCTCGAGGGACCGACCCTCGAAGACGGCGTCAGCGTGGGGGCGAACGCGACCGTGCTTCCGGGCGTCACCGTCGGGGAGGACGCGTTCGTCGCCGCCGGCGCCGTCGTGACGGACGACGTGGGCGCCGAGGAGCTCGCCGTCGGCAACCCGGCGGACACGGAACCGCTTCCGAACGACCTCCGGCAGCGGAACTCGGTGTAACATGTACCAGACGCCTTCCACGAGCCGCGAGCGGAGCTACGACGACGGCGTCGTCGAACGCGCCGCTGACGAGCGGTCGACGGCCGACCGCGCGCCGGACGTCGAGTCCGCGACGGTGTGCGTCGTCGGGCTCGGCTACGTCGGCGTCCCGCTCGCGGTCGCGTTCGACGAGCAGGGGTACGACATCGTCGGCTACGATATCGACCCGGACCGAGTCGCGGAGTTCCGGAACGACCGCGACCCCACGGAGGAGCTGGGGGACGATCGGATCGCCGACAGCCGGATCCGGTTCACCGACGACCCGACGGCGATCCGCGACGCCGACTACGTCCTCATCACCGTTCCGACACCGCTCGACAGCGGGCAGAACCCCGAGCTCGCGTTCGTCAGGAGCGCGGCGGAGACCGTCGCCGAACACGTGAGCGAGGACACGACGATCGTGTTGGAGTCGACCGTGTACCCCGGCGTCACGCGGGACACCGTGGCGCCGATCGTGGAGGAGGGTTCCGGGTTCACGCTCGGCGACGAGTTTCACGTCGGGTACTCGCCGGAGCGGCTCTCGCCCGGGGATCAGGGGCGAACGCTGCAGGAGGCGGTCAAGATCGTGAGCGCCGACACCGCGGGGTCGCTCGAGGAGCTCGCCGCGCTGTACGATTCCGCCGTGGACGCCGGGGTTTACCGGGCGCCCTCGATCGAGACCGCCGAGGCGGCGAAGGTGCTCGAGAACGTCCAGCGCGACCTCAACATCGCTCTGATGAACGAGATGGCCATCATCTGCGACCACCTCGGCCTCGACACGGGCGAGGTGATCGACGCCGCCGCGACCAAGTGGAACTTCCACGACTACAGCCCCGGCCTCGTCGGCGGCCACTGCATCCCGGTCGACCCGCTCTACCTCGCGCACGGCTCCGAGCGGGCCGGATTCTCTCCGAAGCTCATCTTCCAGGGGCGGGAGGTCAACGAGTACATGCCGAAACACGTCGCGGAGGTCACGGTCAAGGCGTTCAACGCGGTGGGAACGGTCCCGAAGGAGGCCCGACTGCTGATCCTGGGGGCCGCGTACAAACCGAACGTCGGCGATATTCGAACGTCGGAAGTGAAGAGCCTCGTCGCCGCGCTCGGCGAGTACGACGTCGACTGCGCGGTCTGTGACCCGGTGGTCGACGACGGGGTGATCGCCGACGCGTTCGGGACCGAGACGGCGACCCTGGGCTCGTTCGACGACTTCGACGGTATCGTCCTGGCGACCCCGCACGACGCCTTCGCCGACCTCGACTACGAGCGGGCGGCCGAATCGCTCAATTCGGACCCGGTGTTCGTCGACGTGGACGGCGTCGCCGATCGGGACGAGCTCGGCCGGGCCGGCTACGAGTACCGACGGTTATGAGCTCGGCGGCCCCCCGAGCCCGTCGGAGCGCGACCGATCGCAGCGGGACGATCGTCCCGGCGGGGGAGCCATGAAGATCGCCGTGACGATCCAGCGACCGCCCCACGTGCACTTCTACCGGCACGTCATCGAGGCGCTCGAACCGACCGCCCACGAGACGCGGGTCTACGTTCGGGACTCGGAGATCACGACGTCGCTGCTCGACGCGTTCGGCGTCGAACACACGGTGCTGACCGACACCGCGGACGGGTCGATGGGGGGGCTCGTGACGTCGCAGCTGCGGTTCGAATCCCGACTGGCCCGTCGACTGCTCAGGTTTCGACCGGACGTCGTGACGGGGATCGGCGGCCTCTCCGCGTCCCACGCGGGGACGGTGGCCGGCGCCAGAAGCGTCGCGTTCACCGACACCGAACACGCGCGACTGTCGAACGCGCTCACGAGGCCGTTCGCCGACGCGATCTACACGCCTGACTGTTTCCACCGGGATTTCGGCCGCAAACACGCCCGATACCCGGGCTATCACGAACTCGCGTACCTGCATCCGAACCGGTTCGATCCGGATCCGAGCGTTCCGGAGGCGGCCGGAGTCGATCCCGCCGAGCCGCTCGCGGTCGTCAGGCTCACCGACTGGGACGCGATGCACGACGTCGGCGCCGGGGGGATGGCCGACGTGACCGACGTCGTCGAACGGCTGGAGGCGGCCGGCGCGCAGGTCCGGGTGACGTCGGAGGTGCAGACGTCGAGCGATCTCGACGACCGCGCCCTCGATATCCCGCCGGAAGAGGTCCACCACCTGCTCGCGCACGCGGACGTGTACCTCGGTGAGGGGGCGACGATGGCTGCCGAGAGCGCCGTGCTCGGCACGCCCGCGGTGTACGTCAACACGCTCCGGATGGGGTACACCGACGAGCTCGAGGCGCGATACGGGCTGCTGTACAACTGTCAGGGGTCGTTCCGACACGACCGGGCGATCGAGACGGCGGAACGCGTCTTGAACGGTGACGAGAACCGCGACTTCGAGGCGCGGCGCGATCGCCTGCTCGACGAGAAGACGGACCCGCACCGCTCGATACTGCGGGCCCTCGGCGTGGAGGGGGTGCCGGCGTGACGGACCTCAGCGTCCTGCAGCTGGCGTCGTCCGAGGAGGCGTTTTTCACCCAGCAGGTCGACGCGCTGGAGGAACGCGGCGTCGACTGCACGACGCTCGTCGTCCGCGGCGACGCCGCCGAGGGCGACCCGCGCGGGATCCGCGCGTACGCGGACACGTACGGCGACGTCCTCGCCGAGGCGAGGGGGTCGTACGATCTGGTCCACGCGAACTACGGGCTGGTCGGACCGCTCGCGCTCGCACAGCCGGTTCGCCCGGTCGTGTTGACGCTGTGGGGGTCGGAAGTGATGGGATACTCGAGCCGGCTCGACCGGATCACCCGGTTCGCCGCCCGCCACAGCGACGCCGTCATCGCCCCGAACGAGGCCGTCTCTCGGCGGTTGGACTGCGACCACGAGGTCGTCCCGTTCGGCGTCGACCTCGGGCTGTTCAGGCCCATCGACCGGACCGAGGCGCGGGAACGGCTCGGGTGGGACCAGTCGAAGCGGTTCGTCCTCTTCCCGTACGACACGGACCGGGACGTGAAGGACTTCGAACGCGCACAGCGGGTCGTCTCCGAGGCCGTGGTGAACGCGGAGATCAAGGCGATCCACGGGCGCGAGTACGAGGAGATGCCGTACCTGATGAACGCCTGTGACGTCCTGCTCGTTACCTCCGAGCGCGAGAGCGGTCCGATGGTCGTCCGCGAAGCGGCCGCCTGTAACGTGCCGGTCGTCTCGACCGACGTCGGGTTCGCGGCCGAGACGCTCGCCGACGTGGAGAACAGCTACGTCGCCGACACCGACGACGAACTGGCCGACGCGCTCGACGCGACGCTCCGGTCGGCCGGGCGATCGGACGGTCGCGAGCGCGTGAGAACGAACACGACGGAGCGGATGGCGACCGATCTGCGCGCGATCTACAGCGCCCTTCTCGCGACCGACGGCGCTCGGTTATCGTCCGAGTAAGCGATTCCGGGCGGGCGGCGTCCGAGCGAACGATTTCGAACGACCGAAAGTCGCCCGCTTAGCCTCTCGATAGTAATCCCCGATAACACCGATAGGCCGTGGTACGCATGGCAGTCTCCAATGCGCCGACGTCTGACACCGCTCGAGCGCCCGGTTCGAGACCGACGACAGCCCGCGACGATCGTCGACGGCCCCCCGTCCGACGGAGGGAGTACTGAGATGTGCGGTATCATCGGGTGCGTGGGGGTCGACGACTCGGCCGACCGCGTGCTGAGCGGCCTCAAGAACCTCGAGTACAGGGGGTACGACTCCGCCGGGGTGGCCGTCAGCACGGCCGAGGGCATCGCGGTGCGCAAGCGCGCCGGGAAGATCAGCGACCTCGAAGAGCGGTTCTCCCGCGGGCTCCCCGAAGGAGAGATATCCGTCGGCCACACGCGCTGGAGCACCCACGGGCCGCCGACCGACGAGAACGCCCACCCGCACACGAGCGAATCTGCGGACGTCGCGGTGGTCCACAACGGGATCATCTCCAACTACGAGACCCTTCGGAAGGAGTGCCGCGGCCGCGGACACCGGTTCACCAGCGACACGGACACCGAGGTCGTCGCCCACCTCGTCGAACGCTACCTCGACCGGGGGGACGACCCCGAGGCGGCGTTCCGCAAGACGGTAGACCGGATAGCGGGGAGCTACGCTATCGCCGTCCTGATCGAGGGATCGGAGACCGTGTACGCGGCGCGGGAGGGCTCCCCGCTCGTGCTCGGGGTCGGCGACGACGGCGAGGCGGGCGGCTACTACCTCGCGAGCGACGTGCCCGCGTTTCTCGAGCACACCGATCAGGTGGTGTACCTGCAAGACGGCGACGTTCTCACCGTCTCCCCGGACGGCTACTCGTTCCTCGAACGGGGCGGGACGGAGCGGGAGAGACCGGTCGAGACGGTCGAGTGGAGCGCGGGCGAGACCGGCAAGGGAGGGTACGATCACTTCATGCTCAAGGAGATCGAAGAGCAGCCGACCTCCCTCGCCGACACCTTGGAGGGGCGGGCCGATCCGGCCGGCGGGACGATCGAGTTCGAGTCGTTCCCGGACGGGTCGTTCGCCGACGTCCGGGAGGTCCACTTGGTCGCCTGCGGAACGTCGTACCACGCCGCGATGTACGGCGCGAGGGTCCTGAACGAGAGGGGCGTCCGAGCGACGTCGTACCGGGCGAGCCAGTACGGAGATACCGTCCCGACGGACGAGGAGACGCTGGTCATCGCGGTCACGCAGAGCGGCGAGACGGCGGACACGCTCGCCGCCCTCAGCGCCGCGAAACGTGACGGGGCCCGGACGTTCGCCGTCACGAACGTCGTCGGATCGACCGTCTCGCGGGAGGCGGACTCGACGGTGTACATCCGGGCCGGTCCGGAGATCGGCGTCGCGGCGACCAAGACGTTCTCCTCGCAGGTCGTCACGCTCGCGATGCTCGCCGAGGAGTTCGCGGACGACATCGAGGGCGCGACCACTCGAGACGACACGCAGGAGTTCGTGGAGGCGCTCTCCCGGCTCCCGGGACAGATCGACGACGTCGTGTCCGCCTCGCGCGTCACCGATCTCTGCGAGCGGTACACCGACCAGGAGGAGTACTTCTTCATCGGTCACGGGCTCGGGTACCCCGTCGCGCTCGAAGGGGCGCTGAAGTACAAAGAGATCACCTACGAACACGCCGAGGGGTTCACGTCCGGCGAGCTGAAGCACGGCCCGCTCGCGCTCGTGACCCACGGCGTCCCGGTGTTCGCTCTCTTCACCGGAGAGAACGACGAGCGGACCCGCATCAACGCGACGGAGGCCCAGTCGCGGGGCGCGCAGGTGATCGCCGTCGCGGGCGAGGGGATCGACGTCGACTTCGCCGACGAAGTCGTTCGCGTCCCGTCGACGCACCCGGACCTCAACGGCCTGCTCGCGAACGTCATGCTCCAACTCGTCTCGTACTACTCCGCGAAGCTGCTGGATCGCCCGATCGACAAGCCGCGCAACCTCGCGAAGAGCGTGACGGTCAACTAACAGTGAGCACCGACACGACCGCGGGACGCGGCCGATGACAGACGCCACGGCCGGGACGTCCCCGTCTGACGTCGAACCGACCCGATCCCGAACGGGCACTCCAGCGTCACCGAGCGACTCGGGGCTGATGAACGACGAGCTGTTCGGCGTCTTCGGCGATCGCGAACGCCTCGAAGCGAGTCGACCGACGACGGAGTTCGACAGGGTCGTCGCCGGAGAGGCGGTGACGATCGGCCTCCGCGGGAGCGAGAGCCGCCACCGCGAACGGTGTCACGTGTACGAGGGCCCGGACGGCTGCTGTGTGGTCTGGGGCGAACTGTTCCCCCCCGAATCGACGGATCTCGGCGCGGCCGAGTGGGTCTGCGAACGGTTCGCGGCCGTCGGGACAGACGCGTTCGACGAGCTCAACGGCGCCTATCTCGTCGCCGTGGAGCACGACGGGACCGCCGCGATCGCCCCGGACCTCCTCCGATCCGTGGAGTGTTACGTCGCGGACCGAGACGGGTACCGGGCGTTCGGAACCGACCCGGTCGGCGTCGCGCGGCTCGTCGAGGACCCGTCGGTCGACGACCGCGCGCTGAACCAGTTCGTCCACTTCGGCGTGAGCTTCGAGAACAGGACGCTGCTCGAACGACTGCGGCGGCTCCCCTTCGACGCCGCCCTCGGCGAGCGGTCGACGACGGAACTGGAACGCTTCGTGTATCGACCGCGCGACGGCCCGCAGACGGACCACGCGGCGGACCTCGCGGAGCGGCTGGAGCGTGCGGTCGCCCGTCGCGACGGCGACGGCGCGCCCGCGGGTGCGCTGGCGAGCGCGGGCTTCGACTCGCGGCTGCTGCTCGCGACGGTGTCGGACATCGACGTCAGCTACACCCTCGGGACGCCCACGGCGCCCGAAGTGCGGGTCGCCCGCGAGGTCGCGACGCAGCACGGCGTCGACCACGAACTGCTGCCGGTGACGGACCGCTACCTCGACGCCGACCCGGACGTCGTCCGGTACACCGGCGGGATACGCGAGTCGCTCCACATCCACCACCGCGGCAACCGCGACGCGCTCACGCCGCCGAAGATGTACCACGGGCTGTTCCTCGACACCGTGTTGCGCGACATCTACGTCCCGTCCCGCACGATCGACGGCTTCGGACACTCGCTCCCGATCGGGGGGCTGGAGTCGGACCCCGATCCGGTCGACCACTACCGGACGCGGCTCGGCTTCTGGGGCGACGCGGGACCGCTCGCGGCCGGCGACGACTGGGACGGGAGCGTCGAGGAGCTGTTCGAAGAGTCGGTCACGACCGCCATCGAGAGCTACGGCCAGCGGTGCGACTCGAGGTTGAACGCGATGGCGATGCTCGGGATCGAGCTCACGCCGGCGCTCCCCTTCCGAACGCAGATCGCCGACAACCACGTCGAGAGCCTCGTCGCGGCCGACGCGGAGATCGTCGACTGGCACCTCTCGACGCCGCCCGAGGACCGGAACGGAGAGACGTTCCAGCGGGCGCTGAGGCGCATCGACGACGACATCCTGACGCATCGTCCGCCGGACCGGCCGCACGAGTCGTACGTGCTGAATCAGATAGAGGGGTTCGTCAGGCGAACCCTCCCCGGCGTCGAGGCGCCCGGAACGCCGTGGCCCGACCGAGACGAGATTTACGACGCCGCCGGGATGGACGAGCGGCTCTTTCCGGACTCGCCCGAGGTACACCGATTCCCGCCGCGGGTCAAGCTGCGGATCAACGACGCGCTCGTGTGGCTCGAGTGCGCGACGGGGACCGCTCGCGATCCGGAATCGCTGTTCAGCCTGGACTGAGGCGGCCTCTCCGGACCGCCTCTCGACCGCCGCGCGACGCCGTTCTCAGATCTGAGGCGCCCGTGCGACCCGATCGCCCGGTGGTCGCGAGTGGAGCGGACCCGTCGTAAAACGCCGCACCGCTTCGCTCGCCACCCTCGAGTTGCCGATCGGACGGCCCCTGTCCTCGTTGTCGTTTAAGCGGTCGATAGCGGAGAGGCCCGCGGGGCGAAGAAGTCTATTCCGAGAAGACCACCGTCGTCGCTCGTGGTTCCGTCATCGTCCGTTGCGTTTCCGCTATCAGTTGTGTTTCCGCCGTCAGTCGCGTTCCCGGTGTCTGTCGCGTTCTCATCGTCTGTCGTGTTTTTGCTCTCTGTCGCGTTCCCGGTGTCTGTCGCGTTCCCGGTGTCTGTCGTGTTTCC
>Ga0207753_1000149_pt1 | contig 27916 bp, 27 predicted proteins | sample PonA233FremontCA_2_FD_187273 | JGI IMG/M metagenome (GOLD analysis project Ga0207753, IMG submission 187273) | Salt pond sediment microbial community from Fremont, CA, USA - Pond A23 Sediment 3 (SPAdes) | ecosystem: Environmental > Aquatic > Non-marine Saline and Alkaline > Saline | place: USA... | reverse complement strand
CGTTCGATGAGCGATCATCAACGGAAGAGCCTGGTTCGGTGTCGACGACGCTACCAGGCATTCCAGACCATCCTGCTGACGAATCGTCTCGGCTGCCGTGGATCCACCGTCGCGATGGAGTGAAAGACGATCGGGACCACAAGACGATCCACTACACAGAACACACGGTAAAGCGGGAACGTCGGGAGCTCCAGCCTGCGCTTGAAGAACGACTTGGTGACGATGTCGAACTCACTGACGCCCGAGAGGCGGCGTATCTCGTCGGAATGGAACATCTAGACGAAGTCGCCGATGTCCTTCGAGAGTGGGGCTACGACATCGAGTGACCGGTATCAGTACGGCCCGTGCTATCACTCTAGAGGGATATCACCGAGCGCGCCCCAATTGGGGACGCCGAACAGTTCACAGATCAACAAGGCAGATGCCACGGGGCTTGACCCCGAGGCTGTTGACCTCGCAGGGCTCACAAGGTGGAATGTCCCACCGGTGTGTCATCAATCGGCTTGACAGCAGGTGTGCTCGGCGGACAGCCCATCTGAAACGGCGTGGTCACGCCAGAGTATAGCGTCGGTACCGCCGGAGCGCATAGCGGTAGGAACCATACGAAACGCCGCCTGTCAACAGTAGATACGTACCGAAGAGCACGCCGAATACAGGCGTCAACACGACGTTTCCGGTGACTGCGAACCACGTCACGAACAGCCCAAGAACCGTTCCGCCCCCCACAACGAACAGGTACACCATCATGACGAGCGTCGACGGGACGACCGTTTCCGTCCCCCAGAACTCGCGCTCCTCGTAGATCGGATACGCCGAGCCGATACCGATCGCGAACATCGACGCAGCGAGACACATCGTGGTGCCGACGGCGGCGGTCGCCGCCGCCTGAAGCACCGTCATCCTGAACCAAATCGAAACGAGCGAGCCGAGAACGGCGACCGGCACTCCGATCGCAACGCCGGCGAGGAGTCGTCCGCGGACGAGAGCCGCGGATGGTGTCTCAGTAAGAAGGAGGAGCGGTAGTTGCGGCCGCTCGTCACCAAGCGGGTTCAATCCGAAGGTGGCGCCCGAGAGGTATGTCGCGAGAGCGACACCAGCCCCAGCGATGAGGGGTCCGAGAGCGTCGCCCGAGAACTCGAGAAGCATCGTCGCGAACGGTGCGATAAAGAAGACGGCGATCAGGAGGTGACTCAACTCCGCCGGATCACGACGACCACGCACGAGGACTCCCCACGCGATACGACCGGCTTTGATCCATGCGAACGGTCGCGGGGCGGAGAATCCGCCGCTCGATCGCCGCACCCGTGTCGACGCGTTGTCGTCGACCGGATCGGTAAACCAAAGCGTGGAAGCCTGTCTAGTCGAGACGGCGAGGCCGATCGGCGTGAGTGCGATCAACGCTGCGAGTACCCCTACCGCTTCCGGTGAGGTCGGTCTGGATACCGGCGTTCCGACAAACGCGAGTGCAACGTATTCGACGAGGGGATCGAACGCCACTGTCGAGAACAGCCGCTGCGCTGAGAGGTCGGATTCGATGATGAACTGCCCAGCGAACTGCGACGCGACGACGAGTCCGACCATCGCGAGGATACCGACCGCCTTCAGGAGACGGCGAAGGCTGGAGAGCTGCCGCAGGAGTCGCAACACGGCAATCCCCCCGGCGTACCCCCAGACCGCGGCACAGCAGACGAGCGGCAACGCGACCGCCCCGCCGGAAGCGACGAGCAGCGGTGAACCCATTCCGAGCGCGAACGTGACGACCACCGTCCCGACCGGGATCCCGAACCACAGAGAGAGCCGCCCCATTTCCGCTGTGATGAGACCGATAACGACAGCTCGCGGGTGAACCGCCAGCAAGACAAACTCCGCGGCGTCGATGTGTCCGACCCGCTCGAGGGTCCGGAACACCGATAGCGACAGGAGCCCGAGGGGAACGAGCGTCGCAGCGGGCGCGAAGAACGGGACCGCCGTCACGGACCGTGCGGTTTGGCCGAGCACATACGCCGTCGGTAGCGCGAACAGGAGCGCGCCGCCGAAGAACAGCGCCGTGATCAGGAGTCCGAGGACGCGACGCGGATTTCCGAGGTACCCGCGGAAGCTTCGGATGAACTCTGCCCGCCCGATTCGGAGTCCGTAGCGAACGTCTTGTCGGAGACTCATTCTCTCCGAGAGGCTGCGCCCGTTTCAGGTTCGCTCGTGACGGCGAGGAATGCGTCTTCGAGGGATCCGCTCTCGTCAGTCTCCGCACGGGCCTGTACTTCGGCAGGCGTCCCCTCGGCGACGAGTCTCCCGTCGAACAACACGCCGACTTCGTCGGCGACGGCTTCGACGACCGGGAGAATGTGTGTTGAGAGGAACACGGTGGTCCCTGCGTCGGCGAACGCAGTGATCGATTCGCGGATGCTGCGCGCCGCTCGGGGGTCGAGTCCTGATGTCGGTTCGTCTAAATACAGGACATCCGGGTTGTGTAGGACGCTCTGGATGAACGCGGTCTTTTGTTTCATACCCTTCGAGTACCCGTCGATCCGTCTGTCCGCGTCACCAGCTAACCCGAACTGGTCGAGGTACTCGCCGATGCGATCGCGGGCAACGGACCGCGAAATATCGCGAAGGTCGGCGACGTATTCGAGCTGCTCGCGGGCGCTGAACTCGTCGTACAGCGGTGGCGTCTCGGGGAGATAGCCAACCCGACCAACGATCGCACGCCGGTCGCTCGCGTCGACGCCACAGACGCGTACCGATCCGCTGTCCGGATCGCTGAGACCGGTCAGGAGCCGCATCGTTGTCGTCTTCCCCGCGCCGTTTGGGCCAAGAAAGCCGTAGACGGTTCCGTGCGAGATATCGAGCGTGAGGCTGTCGAGAGCGACTTCTGAGCCGTAGCTCTTCCGGAGATCGGTCGCCAGAATGGCGGATTCGTCGTCGGTGGAGGGCATACGCAACGGATGTCAATTCTCGGACCGGTCGTCTATGCGTTTCGGAATCATCTCTCGGTCACGTATCGGGGGTGATGCCGCGGATGTCGCCAAGCGCGACAACCCCGCGCTTGCGCCCGCATTGGGCGGATATCTTGCGAATACGACTGAGAACATCGAAGAGTGACTGATCGTCTACTCAATCAGGTTAGCACTATCATCCGAACGTATCCGCTATCGCGCCCCCGGCAACGGTTGCGACCACGGGGATAACGACGCCGAGGTCAAGAGTACGTAGTTTGCGATCGGAGTGGCCGCCTTTGCGGTGTCGAGTGAGTAGGACGCACTTGTCACCGGTTCGAACGGGCGGATCCCCATCGCAGTACCCAACCACTTATTATTGGACTTCTAACCTTTATCGGCCTGACCCACGTATTATCACGTGGTACGATCACATGAAACTTGCACTAATCGGGGTCGGACAGGCAGGCGGGAAGGTTGTCGACGAGTTCCTGGCCTACGACGCGCGAACCGGCGCGGACATCGTCCGTGGGGCTCTCGCCGTCAACACGGCGAAAGCGGATCTCCAAGGACTCGATCGGCTCCCGACGGATCGTCGGATCCTGATCGGGAAGCCGCGAGTGAAGGGGCACGGCGTTGGCGCCGATAACGAACTCGGCGCGGAGGTTGCCGACGAGGACATCAACGAGATCCATGGCGCACTTGACTCGGTGCCGGTCCACGAGATCGACGCGTTCCTCGTCGTTGCGGGGCTCGGTGGCGGCACGGGGTCGGGTGGGGCGCCCGTGATCGCCAAGAACCTCAAACGCATCTACACCGAACCCGTGTACGGGTTGGGGATTCTCCCCGGGAGCGATGAAGGCGGGATCTACACGCTGAACGCCGCCCGGTCGCTCAAGACGTTCGTCGATCAAGTGGACAACCTCATGCTGTTTGACAACGACGCGTGGCGCAGGTCGGGAGAATCGATCGAGGAGGGGTTTGACGCGATCAACGAAGAGCTCGTCCACCGGTTTGGCGTGCTCTTCAGTGCGGGCGAGGTGACGGAGGGAAGCGATATCGCTGAGAGCGTTGTCGATTCCTCGGAGATCATCAATACGCTCAAAGGCGGCGGCATCTCCACGCTAGGGTATGCGGATGTCACGGTTGACGAACCGGAGCGGAAGGGGTTGCTCTCGCGGCTCCGCGGCGACTCGGAGACCGGGGTCGACAGCACAGAGGCCACGAACCGGATCACGAGTCTCGTCCGAAAGGCGACGCTCGGTCGGCTCACGTTACCGTGTGAGGTGAGCGGGACGGAGCGGGCGCTGCTCGTCGTCGCCGGTCCGCCGGAGTTACTCAACCGGAAGGGGATCGAGCACGGCCGCAAGTGGCTCGAAGAACAGACCGGCTCGATGGAAGTCCGCGGTGGTGACTATCCGCGACGCGGGAGTGGGACTGTCGCAGCGCTCGTGCTGCTCGGCGGTGTGACGAACGTCCCCCGGGTGAAAGAGCTCCAGCAGGTCGCGATCGAAGCCCAACAGAATCTCGGGGAGATCACTGACGAGAGCGAGGACCGCTTTGCGGAATTGATGGATAGTGACGGGAAGCTGGAGTCGCTGTTTTGAGGGCGAGGACGATATCAATTGCCACATCGGCCTTCGATGGATACGAACGCACCCCTCCCGCGCACTCGCTTCGATCGTTCGTTGAGGAAGGGAAAAATGCGCCAACCGTTTAAAATAGCCGTTCAGAAGACCCACAGAATAGCCAACTCACCCTTGGGTTCATCGCTCACGATCCTTCTCTCGACGGCCGTCGATCTCCGAGGACGTCGAACGACTCCTCGATGTCGCCGAGCACGAGCAGCGCGTAGTACCGAAAATACGTCACGACCGGAACCTGTGCAAGCGTCCCGACAACGAGCATCGACAGTCCGAACAGAATCGCGGGTGCGACGAGGACGACAGCCCCGACCGTCGACACCAACGAGACCGTCACGTGCGCGATCGCGGCCACGATAAGCGTAGGGATGAGAAGCAGGATTGCGACGATCCCGACCGCGATCGCGGTGATGATCCCGGCCGCGACCGTCAATAGGAATGCGATCACGACGTAGGCCAGATACTGTTTCCACGCGGTCTTGATCGACCGCCAGAGACCACGCCATGCCGCAAGTACATCCAAGTCTGCCTGAATCATGAGCGGTACGACGAACACGGTCGTGAGTCCCGACGCTAGCGCATACACGACGCCGATGAGAACACTCCAGAGGCAATATTCCTATCCGGATGGATAGTACTCCGGTCTGTGCGCTGTTCTTTGGGACGGTGAGAGCGTGGCGACTCCGACCATTCGTGGTCGTCCCACTCGAACCGCACGGGCTGTGCCATCAGCCGTACTGGAGCATATGTTTAACGTTCCAGTAACGTCTTTGAGGCAGTGAGGTCCGCGTTACCCTGAAAGCCACACGAACAGGTGAGTGTGTCTTGTTGTCGTGTCGTGAGGTCCGTAGACCCGCAGTCTGGACATTCTTGACTGGTCCACGCTTCAGACTTGATACTGACTGTGATACCGTACTCTTCAGCGGTGTAAGCCAGCCGGTCGGTGAATTTCTTGAACGACCAGAAGTTGTGAGTCTGAAACTAGCGCCACTCCTATTTCCTCTTTCTCAGACCAACCAGTAGCCATCCCGAGCGAAACCTTCGACGTAGACGGCGTGCTCACCGAAGAAGTCGTAGCCCGACGCTGCCGGTCCCCGTCGAATCCGAAGCCCCGATCGACGCGGACTCGGATGTTTCGCCCGCCACCGATTCGGACGCCTCTACCGGTGACGGACGAATCAGAGGTGATCCGTCGGTGGGCATGAAACGACGGGAACTCCTCAACAAAGCGCTGGACCGAGTAGCGCTCGGGGTCGTCGCTTCTTCGGTCTTCGAACTGTCCGACCTGTGGTCTGCGGCGCTGTCTCTTTCTGCGAGCGAACCGACGCGGCCGACACCTATCGACGCGAGAGATTCGGTCGCTCGGGAACGGACCGCGGACGGCTACGCCATGACGTATGAGTGGACGGACCGGTCCGGGCGTGAGTGGCGTCTGGAGTTTCCGATCGAACGGTCCGCGTACAGAGAAGCGGCCGACGAGACGCACGGATATCTGAGTGGCTTCGAAGCGGCGAAGGCGAGCGCTCATGCCGAGCGGCTCACGGAGGCGCTCGTCAACGCGAGCGCGACGGGCAAGTGTACTCGGCGGTCGCTCCCTGAGTCGGTCCTTCTTGACGGGGCGATCGGACTCGTACACTCGCTCGAATACGCGACGGATGCGGAATCGATGGGAGCGCCGGACTACATCCGAACCGTCGAGGAGACGCTCGTCGATGGCTGTGGTGACTGCGAGGACCTCACGTATCTGCTTGTCGGGATGCTTTCGCAGCCGGCGATCGGCTACCGGACCGCGATGGTGATCCTTCCCGGTCACATGCTGGTCGGCGTTCACAGGGATGACCTCCCGGCGGTGTACGCGGACGCGCCCACCCTCCCGGGAGGGACGTACGTCGCAATAGAGTGCACCACGTCTCGCCCGATTGGTGAGTTCAAAGACGAGCCCGTGCTAGCGGTGTACGGCGACGGCGTCGGATACATCGACCGGTCGGCGATCGCCAACACGGGCGAGGAGTTCCTCCAAGACCCGACGCAGTTTCAGACGATTGCCGACGCGTCGGCGAAGCGCCCCCACTAACCGGAGCAACTGTGGTCGACAACCCCATCTTAACTCACTCAGTCTACCGACTTCGCTCGGTGGGGGAGGTTGTTATCCGTGAGCTTAGCCTCGAAACCGGCCAAGTAACGGTGAATTTGCCGCTCGGCGTCACCGTTAAATGCTTCAGGGCGAGTTTAATACGGACGGTTTCCATTATGTCCGGATGTTGGGACTGAACGCAGCAAATATGTCGGACCCTCAAATATTACATATTAGTATATATAACTATTGATCGGGCTTCTTGTAGTTAGCGTAGCATCTGTAAGTCATGGAATCGGCTGTGCTCCTCAGGTGTCCAGTTTGTAACGCCGTTCGCGCACTCGAAGGGCGACGAAGCGAGTATTCGAAACAGGATCTGTACGCTCGCGTGAATCCCCATCTAGGTAGGCACGATCTCAACGAGCCCAAAATGGCGATTCGAAAGTACGGGATCATTTCTAACGCTACTGAAATTGTCATCCCCTCAGAGACTACTCAGCGACTTCCGATCGGGGAGTGGATGGAACGCGACAACACATGGCTCCCCGATGGTGCTCTGTCCGGTAGCGGGAGGTCTCTGTCAGCACCCGAACCGTCAGTCGAGATCTCGTCCCGCTAACTCGATGTCGAAAGGTAACCGATCACAGTCAGGTGAACCCGGAAAATGAGTGCTACTCTCTCATTTGTAAGGTGTCGTTTCCGCTGACGCAAAAATGATAGGAATCTTTCAGTTTGACAGATACAGGAGCCGCGTCACGGTATCCACGTTCTCCTTGCGGGTGATTCTGTGACCGACAGAGACCTCACAGACCCAGAGTACTACCTCAACAGGGAACTCTCCGAACTGGCGTTTCAGGAGCGAGTTCTTCAAGAGGGAATGGACGATCGGAATCTGCCGCTCGAACGGCTCCGATTTCTCGCGTTCTTCACGAAAAATACCGACGAGTTCTTCATGAAGCGCGTCGGCGGACTCAAACAGCAGATCGACGCTGGTGTGACGAAGACGACGCCCGATGGACGGACACCGAAAGAACAGTGGGTCGAAGTACTCGACACCGCACGCCCGCTCTTTGCGCAGCAGTCGGAATACTGGCTGTCTGTTCTCAAACCGACGCTCGCTGACGAAGGGATCGAGATCTGTACCCCTGACGAGTTACCCGAAGGAGATCAAGAACAGCTACGGACGCACTTCGAGGAGTCTATTCTGCCAACACTAACCCCGCTCGCATTCGATCCCGCTCACCCGTTCCCGTTCATCTCTAACCTCTCGCTTTCGCTCGCTGTGCTCTCGTCGAACAGGGGTGACGAGCTGACATTCACCAGGATCAAGATTCCGCCGAATCAACCCCGCCTCATCAGCGTTTCTGGCGAGGCTGACAGGTACGTTCTCATCGAAGACCTCATCGAACATAACCTCGACCTGTTGCTCCCCGATCTCGATATTCGTGACGTATCGAAATTCAAGGTGACGCGAAACGCCGAGGTGAGGCGGAACGAAGAGGTCGCCGAAGACCTCGTCGATATGGTTGAGGAGGTCATCGAACAGCGACGCTTCGCGACGGTGGTCCGGCTAGAGGTTGACGCTGATATGCCCGACGGGTCACTGGCGATTCTCAAAGATCATCTCGGGGTCGACGACCGAGAAGTGTTCCACCGCGAGGGACCGATCGACTTCGAGGACTTCTTCGAGCTTATCGATCTCGATCGTCCCGACCTCAAGCCGCCGGCGTGGTCACCAAAACCTCATCCCCGATTAGGCTCACTGGCGAGTGATACCAGCGACGAGACGAAGAGTATCTTTGACGAAATTAAACACGGGGACATTCTCGCGCACCACCCGTATCACTCGTTCGAGGGGACGGTTCAGCGATTCCTCAACTCGGCCGCGACCGATCCCGACGTGCTCGCGGTGAAGGCGGCGATCTATCGAACCGCGAGCGACTCGAAGGTAATTCAGAGCCTTATAAATGCCGCCGACAACGGCAAGCAGGTCGCAGTGATGGTCGAACTGAAGGCTCGGTTCGACGAAAAAAACAACCTCGAATGGGTTCGGCAACTCGAAGAGGAGGGCATCCACGTCGCGTACGGGACTGTAGGGTTGAAGACGCACACGAAAACGGCGCTCGTCGTGCGCCGAGAGGACGATGGCGTTCAGCTCTACTCACACATCGGCACCGGAAACTACCATTCAGGAACCGCGAAAGGGTACTCCGACTTGGGGTTGTTGACCGCTGATCGAGACATTGGGTTCGATCTCACGAAGGTGTTCAACTTCTTCACCGGACCGACGCTCGACGACCGCTTCCGAAAGCTCTTGATCGCACCCGTAACGATGCGTGAGCGGTTCACGGAGATGGTCAGACGAGAGGCCGAGCATGCTCGTGCTGGTCAGCGGGCACGGATAGTGGTCAAAATAAACGGGCTTGAAGACCCGTCGATGGTCGAGGAACTCTATCGTGCTTCGATGGCCGGCGTCGAAATCGATTTGATCGTTCGAGATATCTGCCGGCTTCGTCCCGGTATTGAAGGACTAAGCGAGAATATCACCGTCCACTCGATCGTCGGCCGATTCCTCGAACACGCTCGGATATTTTACTTCGAGAACGGAGGCAGTCCCGAGTGGTACATTGGCTCCGCCGATTGGATGACCCGGAATCTCGATTATCGAGTAGAAGCGGTCACGCCGGTCGAAGACACGCAACTGCGCGAACAGCTCAGATTCATTTTGGAGGCGTCACTAACAGATAACCGCCGTCGATGGGTGATGCAAAGCGACGGAACCTACGAAGCGGTCTCTTCCGACGACGACCCGGTTCGAGACATCCAAGAGATATTGATGGCAGCGACGGAAGCAGCACTCAACCACGGCTACGGTCCGGGGATAATCGTCGACACGGATCTGATCGAGGAAGCGCTTCTCGTTGAGGAGGCCACAGAGAGCGAGACGGACGCTAGATCCGAGGGGTCGGACGAAACCGGCCTCGATGCCGATGAAGAACAGACCCACTCGGATGGGGGGGACGTGTCTGTGTTCGACGCGTACTCTGATCGCTGGTACCGTCCTGATAGCGAGACGTACGACTGGGCTGTTCGGACGGCGGAGGGCGACCGACGATACTTCAAAACGCGAGAGGGAGCACGGGATCGTCTTCAGACCGAGTACGAGTAATTCAGCTCAGAGTGGCGTTTAGCACGGTGTCGATTATTCACCGCTAACAGGTTTTCGCGTATCGGGAGGGAGGTCCGAATGGAGTCACTCAGGCCGGATCGACAATTTTCGAGTTGGCGCGTTCTTGATGCGTCTTCGCCTCTACGGTGAGAAATTCGTCTTTCCGGTAGTCGTACGCGGTGAGCGTTCCACCGTAGACGCAGCCGGTATCGAGGCCGACGGCGTGTTCTCGCTCCACCGGGTGGTCATGAACGGTATGACCGAAGAAGACGCGGTAGGGTCCGTCGTAGTCGTCATACCAAAACGGTCCGTCATACCCGTTGCCGTGCGGGGAACGCATCGTCAACAGCTCCTCAACGGTGTGGTCTGAAAGCGATTGTTGGGGATCAATACCACCGTGAACGACAAGAACGTCGTCGAAGGAAATCACGACCGGAAGCGATTCGAAGTACTCGCGGTCGCCCTCGCGGAGCCAGTCCGGGTGCTTGTCACCGCGCACGATCTTCTGCTCGTTGTTTCCGCGGATACTGACGAGACGCGGATCCCCACGGACGAGATCGATAACACCGGGACTGTCCGGCCCTTTTCTGACGAGGTCACCGACGAAGACGACAAGATCGTCGCCCGCTAATTCGAGGTCGGTGAGGAGCCGTTCGAGAATCTTTCGGCTCCCGTGGACGTCCCCGACAATGTAAATCTCCCCGTAGCTGTCGGGTTCGATCCGTTGATGTTGTGCTTCAACGCCGTTACCGAACTGTGGTTTCGTGTTCATGTGGGTCCAGAGCCGAAGCAGTTCGTCTGAGTATCGGACTCAAATGAAGATATTATGCTCCCGACTTAATCAGTTTGTATTAGTAGACTATACTGCTATGTAGCTCTCGATGGCGAAGTGCCGGGTTGACTGACCCTTTCTCGATTGTTCTATTACATTTTGAACCGGAGGTCGGTCGTCCGTCCACAGGTTTGACACTCGAGTTCCTGTGTCGGTAGCGCCCCCTCCGAACGCCTGCGCCAGCGGTCGGGAGAGAGCGCTGAACACAGACGGAGTTCGAAGGGGAACCCGAGACGAGCGGTTGCGCTTGAGAGGGCGTAGCGCAATGAGCTGCCCCGAGAGGTACCCCCGGTATCCTTACTGCTCGCTGTATAGTGACGGTACCACACCATTTATTTAGGCACGCCTAAAATAATACGTGATGACGCAGTCCGACGCTGACGCTCAAGACGAGACAGAGAGCGACCTGACCCTCATCAGAGAGGGTCGGGACTTCGAACAGGAGTACCGTCTGTCCGCCGCTGAGGCGGGACGTTTCTTAGTTGAAATCGGTGAGCAGCTCCAGGAGAGCGATGAACTAAGCATAACCGGTGACGAGTGGAAGCTCCCCTTCAGTTTCGGTGAACCGGTCGAGCTTGAAGTCGAGTACGAAGGCTACGGCGAACAAGAGCTGGAAATAGAGGTCGAAATCCCTGGACGGACCGACGAGACGGCACCGTCCGTTGAGTGATTGGCTCTCTCGTGATTGACATCCTCGTCGCGCTAAAGCGCGAGGCTGGCCGTTCCACCGCGGCGTCTCCCACTCGCTCCTGACGCTCGTCGCGTTCGCCGCGGTCGCGGCCGCCCTTTGGTACGCGGTCGGCGCCCTCGGAGATCACCGGACTACGGGCGCGACGGTCGCCATCGCGTACGGATCGCACCTCCTCACCGACGTCACCACGCCGGAGGAGATCCCCCCGCTGTCGCCGTTCTCGGACCGAATCGTCTACGTCGCGCTCCCGACGACGGGTCACTCGCCGGTGTCGACCGCGATCTTGTGGATCGCCTGTCTGGTCGTCCTCGTCTGGACGGGCGTCGTCGACCGCCTGATTGCGCCACGATCTGCGTCGAAAGAGTGAGGCGCTGGCGCGCACGCGTCTCCGAGGTCGGTTCCGCGAGCCGTGACCGATTGTGTTCCGCGGGCGGGGACCGACTGCGTGAGGGGTGGGCGATCGACCGTCACGGCCGCCCGCGTCGAGTAGAGTTATTACGCCCAAGCGAATAACATCGCGTATGTCACCCGGAAACGTCACCGGCCGCGTGCTGCGGAGGTCCAGCGGCGCGTTTGTGCAACCTCTGGTCCGGGGGGCCGCGCCGTCACGCACGTCGCCGAGCGCCGGGTGAGGCTCGTGACTGCCAACCGCTCGCTCAGGCGACGCGCGTTCCTCGTCGGGACGGCTGGCGTCGCCGGGGCGGGCCTGCTCTGGATCGCACGCGACGACGAAGCGGAATCGCGGCTTGACGACAAAACGGTGGTGCGGCACGACGGTACCGACCTTCACACGCCCTTCGACAGATCAAGCATGTCAGAACTCACCGTCATCGCACACCGCGGATTCGCCGGCAAAAACCCCGAGAACACGGTCGCCGCGGTCGCGGCCGCAGCGGGAGTCACGGAAGACGGAGAAGACGTCGACTCAGGAACGTCGAGTGGCGACAGTTCGGCGGCGCGACCCGCCGACCTCGTCGAGATCGACGTCGTTCCGACGGCCGACGGCGACGTGGTCGTCTTTCACGACGACCGGCTCGCCGGACGCGCGGGGGGACTGCTCGGACTGACCGACGCCGAGGGTATCGTCTGGGAGACGGACACCGAGACGGTGACGAACGCGGAGGTCCTTGGCAGCGGCGAGACGGTCCCGCTCCTGCGGGAGGTTCTCGAGGTACTCCCGCCCGAGGTCGGCCTGAACGTCGAGCTGAAAAACCCCGGAAGTGCCGCCATCCGGCCCGGCGAGGCGCTCTCGTCCGACGACCTCGACGAGCAGACGGCCCTCTGGCGCCCTTTCGTCGAACGGGTACTCTCGGTGATAGACGACCACGACAACGAGGTCCTCGTCTCGTCCTTCTGTGAGGCCGCGATCGCGACGTGTCACGAGCTGTCTTCGTACCCGACCGCGCCAATCTTCGGCGAATCGATCGACGACGGCCTCGAGATCGCCCGGCGATACGACGCCGACGCGGTCCACCCGTCGATCGATTCGGTCCGCCGGACGCCGTTCGCTGACGACTCGGGCCCATCGGATGTCGACGTCGTCGAGGCGGCCCACGAGGACGGTCGCGACGTGAGCGTCTGGACGGTCACGACTTGGCACGAGGCGGCGTGGCTCGCTTCCGTGGGTGTCGACGGAATCATCGCCGACTACTCTGGACTGACGGGCCGGTGGCCGTAGCGCCCGGGCCGGCAGGGGGACTGGCCGTGGCTCGCGCATTCGTCTGCTTCTCTCTGGAGCGCTACGTTCGACTTCGTAATATCATATATCGAGCAGAGCGATAGTGCGACCTCTTTATTGATACGTTCCGCAGAATAACCCGACGTATGGCTCATAGCAGACACTTTTACTGATCATTTGGTTGCCCTACACGAATGGAACCAAACGACACTACGGGACACGAACTTTCGCGCCGGACCACGCTAACCGCGGCCGGCGCTGCGCTGGGGCTGACCGGAATCGCGGGATGTATCGGCGGCGGTGGGGGAGCCGAGTTCTCCCCCATCTCTGAGGAACTCACCGCGTGGCACGCGATGGGCGGGACGAACGGCGACACGCTCGATTCGATCGCGGCGGACTTCGAAGCGGAGTCCGGGATCGAGGCGAACATGGAGTTCAAAGACTCCTACGAGAACGTCCTGACGGACACGCTCTCGGCGTTCGACTCTGGGAGCGTCGCCGACATGTTCCAGGTGGACAGCCTGTTCGCTCAGCAGGTGTTCGACACCGGTAACGTCCGGCCCGTCGCGGAGATCCTCCCCGACGACTTCGACACCGACGTGTACCTCGACAACGTGGCCGAGTTCTTCACCGTCGACGGTGAGCTCGCCTCGCTCCCGTTCAACAACTCGAACGCCATCATGTACATCAACCGCGACGCGTTCGAGGAGGCCGGCCTCGACCCCGACGACCCGCCGAGCACGATCGAAGAGGTGCGGTCGGCCTCGGAGACGCTCGTCGACGAGGGCGTCACCCAGTTCGGGATCACCTGGCCGAACCACGTCTGGTTCGTCGAGACGTGGTACGGGTTCGAAGGGGAGCTCATGACCGACGGGGAGAACGGCCACGCGGGCGACCCTACGACCTTTTACACACCAGATCCTGTCTACGACCTCTTCGACTGGTGGAAGGGGATGAACGACGACGACCTGTACACGAACCCCGGGATCGAGGCGTGGGGTGAGGCCACCACGCTGTTCATCGAAGAGGAGGTCGGAATGCTCCTCACGAGTACCGCGTCCGTCGCGGGGCTGATAGCCGACTCAGAGGGGTTCACCGTCGACGCTGCCCCGTATCCGGGTATCAGCGACACCCGAGTCGGCCCGGTTATCGGCGGCGCGTCGTTCTACGTTCCGGACGGGCTCTCCGAGGAGCGGTACGAGGAAATCGGTCAGCTGCTCCAGTACATGTCGGAGCCGGAGGTCCAGACTGAGTGGCACAAGGGGTCCGGATACTACCCGATCACCCAGCCCTCCGTGGACTCGCTCCGCGAGGAGGGGTGGTTCGAAGAGAATCCGAACTTCGGCGTCGCCCTCGATCAGCTCCAGTCCGGTGACGCCTCAGACCCCGCCACGAAGCGGGCGCTGCTCGGTCCCGCTCGGGAGGTCCAGACGGTGATCCAGGACAAGTCGGTCGATATCATCGGCGCCGACGACATCGACTCCGAGGTCGAATCGATGAAATCCGAGGTCGAGTCGGTACTCGAAGGCTACTACGAGTAATCGAGGGCGCCACATGTCCACACGCGAAATATTCGACAGCCGGCTGGAAGCCCTCCTGCTTCTGGCGCCGACCGTCGCCGTCTCGCTCGTCTTCCTCTACTATCCGACGGCGCTCGCGTTCCAGACGAGCTTTTTCGACTCCGGGTTCGGTCAGGCCCCGACCTTCGTCGGGTTCGAAAACTATGTGTCGCTTCTGACGAGCTCGGCGTACCACTCCAGCGTGCTCATATCGGTGCTCTTCGCGGCGTTCGTCGTCGTCGGCGTCATTACCAGCTCGCTGTACCTCTCGTTCCTCATCCACGAGGTAGACACTGGGCAGGGCTGGTACCTGATCTCCGTCATCTGGCCGTACGCGCTGCCGCCGGCCGTGGCGGCGCTCGTCTTCCTGTTCATTTTCCACCCGACGCTCGGCGTCCTCACCGGACCGATAGAGTCGCTCGGGATCGAGCTCGACTGGTTCAACGACGGGCCACAGGCGTTCGTCGTGGTGATGCTCGCGGCCATCTGGAAGCAGATCGGGTACAACGTGATCTTCATGATCGCGGCGATGAACAACATCCCTGACTCGCTGACCGAGACGGCCCAACTCGACGGAGTCGGGCGGTTACGACGGTTGGTCTCGGTGTACGTCCCGATCATGACGCCGACGCTGTTTTTCCTCGTGATCATCAACACGATATACGCGTTCTTCAGCACGTTCGCGTTCGTCGATCTGCTCACCAGCGGCGGCCCGTCGAACGCGACGAACATCCTGATATTCGACCTCTACCGGGAGGCGTTCTCGTATTTCAACTTCGGTGTCTCCTCGGCGAAATCGGTTGTCTTGTTCATCGTTGTGGCCGTCCTGATGCTGATTCAGTTCAGACTGACCGAGGAATACTCGCACTACGGGGCATGAGATGACGGAACTACTCCAACAAGCGAAACGTCGGTACGAGTCGGCACGGGAAACGGACGAGGACGCGGACGAGTCGGAGGCGACAGGAACGTTCGGCGGCGTGAATCTAAACGTTATCCATCCGCAGCTCTGGTTGTTGGCCGGTCTCATCGTGTTCCCGATCTTCGTCACGGTGATCGTGAGCACGAAAGAGACGGGGATCGTCACGAGCCTCCCCGACCTGCTTCCGGGCACCTACGCGCTCGAGAACTACCGGGAGGCGGTCGTCGATTACGGCTTCGGCCGGTTCATGTGGAACTCGCTCCTCATGTCCGTCGTCATCGTCGTCGGCAAACTCACCATTTCCGTGTTCGCCGCGATGGCGATCGTGTACTACCGCGTTCCGTACAAGGACGTGGTCTTCCTGTTCATCCTGTTCACCCTCCTGTTGCCCGTCCCGGTCCGGTTCGTTCCCCTGTATCAGCTGATCAACGACCTCGGCTGGAACAACAGCATGCTCGCGATTACCGTCCCGTACCTCGCGAGCGCGACCACCGTCTTCATCCTCCGACAGCATTTCCTGTCGATCCCGACGTCGATCGTCGAGACCGCGAAACTCGACGGCGTCGGTCCGGTGAAGTTCATGATTCAGGTGCTCGTCCCGATGTCCAAGAGCGTCCTCGTTGGCGTCTCAGTCATCATGTTCGTCTACGCCTGGAACCAGTACCTCTGGCCGCTGATCATCATCGAATCGGAGGCGAATCAGGTGACACAGGTGGGGCTCCAGTTGCTTCAGGGCGACGTTCAGGGCGGGAACCTGTCGTGGTCGCTGGTGATGGCCGGCTCGGTGCTCACGCTCCTCCCGCCGCTCGCGCTGATGATCCTCTTCCGGAAACCGCTCTTGGAGACGTTCACGATTCAACAAAAGTAACAATGACGACGCTAAAACTTAAAAATCTACGAAAGGAGTTCGGCGACGTGGTCGCAGTCAAGGGGCTGGACCTGTCCGTTCGAGACGGGGAGTTCCTCGTTATCGTCGGTCCCAGCGGATGCGGCAAAAGCACGACGCTCCGGCTTCTCGCCGGGCTCGAAACTGCGACCGATGGCGCCATATCGATGGACGACCGCGAGGTCACGGATACGGAGCCGAAAGACCGGAACGTCGCGATGGTGTTCCAGAACTACGCGCTGTACCCGCACATGACCGGGCGCCGGAACATCACGTTCGGGATGAACTCCAGCGGGTCGTTCTCCGACGAGGAGATCGACCGTCGGGTCGCCGAGGCCGCCGACACGCTCGACATCACCGATCTTTTGGACCGCAAACCGCAGGCCATGTCGGGCGGCGAGCGCCAGCGCGTCGCGCTTGGGCGTGCCATCGTTCGCGACCCCGACGCGTTCCTCATGGACGAGCCGCTCTCGAACTTGGACGCGAAGCTCAGGATCCAGATGCGGGCTGAGCTCACCCGGCTCCACGCCGAGCTCAACACGACCACAGTGTACGTCACGCACGACCAGACGGAGGCGATGACCCTCGGCGAACGCGTCGTCGTCATGAACGACGGGGAGATCATGCAGGTTGACCCGCCACAGACGCTCTACGATTACCCGAAAAACCGGTTCGTCGCGGAGTTCATCGGTGACCCGGCAATGAACATGCTCGATGTCGTCGTGGAGGACGGTGTCGCCGTCCACGACGCGTTCCGGCTTCCGCTGCCGCGTGAGGGAGCGGACCGGAGCAGTGCCGAGCTCGGGAAGGCCCGCAACGCGGTTCTCGGCGTCCGACCCGAGGACCTCTACCTCGCGTCCGAACGCCCCGATCTCGGCGAGACCGATTTCACCGCGCGGATCGACGTGACCGAGCCGCTCGGCGACAACCTCCTTGTCCACTGCTCGGTCGGGGATGAGGTGATCAAGATGCAGGCCGCCCCCCGTTCCCCGCTCGAACCCGGTGGGACGGTGAGCGTGACCTACGACCCGGCGCGGCTCCACCTCTTCGATCAGGAGACCGGAGACGCCTTCTACCACTCCACGGAAGCCGTCCCGCCGGACAAGTCAGTCGAACGGACCGCGAGCGATTGAGTGATCTCGCTACCGACAAACTCACCCTCACCTTCCTCTCTCTAACGGTTCGCTCTGCCCCCTCACGAGTCTACAAAAAATGCCGCCTCCCAGCACCTGAACCGCCTTCCGCCGAAGGACGAATCACGTCACGTCTGAATATTTGAACTAAAATATATTATTTGAATGAGGCGGTCTAAGACCTAGTCGAATGACGGAATCGAATCCGGGATTGTGGACAGAGACAATGAGCAGGCGTGAGCCCGTCCGGCACGTCGTGGAGCTGCTGGACGGGCCGACGCCGGTGCCGGAAATCACGGACCGGGCAGATGTCTCGCGCGCGACGGCCGACGACGAACTCCAGCGGCTGAAGTAGGCATCCCGGAACAGGTAGCGTTCAGTTCCCCTGTTTTGAAGGTACACCAGGTCACCCCGACCAGGGATGAATCGCAGCCCGAGAGCCGGTGATACCGGGTCCAACAGTCGCTCAATTACTGAGCTTTCGCGCTCCAGCTGGTTGTCCGAGTTTTCCTCTGCTGTGAACTCGTCGAGACGAGCATTCGTAGTCACGGAGCCCACCGTCCGAGTGAGGACTGTTCCCGCTCAGACTCAGCAGGAACTTCACAGAGGAACCGCCACTTTGGTCGCTCTCGGATTTGCTTGTCGGGTCGGTTACCTGCCTGTCCGGGTTCCGTTTTCCCGGCACAGTGCCAGCCCCTGTCTCTGAGCGCTTTAATCATCGAGCCGTCGAAGTCAGCTCGCACGAACGTCAGCAGAAGGCGAACGCCTCGCCGCCGACCGTGCCGACACACGAACCGTTCCATCGACCGGGCGAGCGCGGCGGAGGCGAGATTTGGGAAGTCGACGCCGATACAGATCCGTGCTGCCTCGACGATCTCGTCACCCTCGGATCGCGTCCCGTCGTACCCCAGCGAGCGAATCAGCGGATAGCGCCACGTAATCGCACCCAGTAGCTGGTCCTGGTAACAGAGCCCGTGATGAACGAGGTTCGTCCGCGGGACACTGTCCATATAGGAATGATGGGCTTCGTAGATCGCGCCGGCGACGTGCCGCGGGATCGATTCGATATGGACGCGCTCTGCGAACCGCAACCCGAGCGGCGCCGTGACCGGCTGGCCGTCGCGATGAATGGGACACGAGCACCCCTCGGGAGTGCGCGTGTACTGGAACCCGGTACTCCGCCGCTGGCCGGGAGAACGTGTCTGCGTCATGAGTCGGTGCCGTCAGTCTGCTCTTGCCGGTCGTTGTACCGCTCCAGTTCGCGACCGATTTTTTCGAGCGCCTCGACTCCGCGTTCGAGCAGCTGGTGGGTGGCTCGTGACAGCCGAATTGTCTCCATCAGCACTCCCCCTCCGGTGGCTCGATGAGGTTGTTGCTCTCGTCGACCAGGGCCCGGATGGCCTGCTCGACATCGGCATCGTCCGAAACCGTCCGGCTCGCCAGGGGTGCCGGATAGGCGCGGTCTCCCTGACTGCAGAGGACGGCCAGCCAGCCGTCGGTTCCCTCCCCGAACACGATGTAGTGGTCGCGATCAGCCCGCTGGAAGACTTGCCGGTCGGGGCGAGTGACCGTTCGCCAGTTCTCGGGGAGTGTCGGTGACGGCCCCCCGCCGTCGGGAAGGGCGACGACGTCGTCGGCGATCGTCGCCATCGCCGCGTCGATTTCTTCGCCGGTGAGGTGCCAGCACGCCGCCGGGCAGTCACACTCGAGCTGGCTGATCACGCAATTCTGGAACCCGATGTAGTGTTCTCTCGCGACCTGGGCGTCGTTGTAGTAGTCGAGGAGGAACCCACAGGCGAGCTGTGCGGGCCCGCTTCCAGCGTATCCCCACTCGAAGCCTGTCGGGCTGTGGTTGACCAGATCGAGACTTCGATCAGGAGTGAGACGCTGGTGTTCGGAGAGATTCAGAACGACGGCCTGGCCGTCGATGCGAAAGCCGACGTATTCGACGGAGTCGTCGCGACGGTTAGCGAGCGCTTCTGTCTGGATTCCACTTGACGTGGGACGTCGTGCGTTCCCGTTCATCGGTACGTCGCGGGAGTGGTGACCCCCGCACCCCTCTCGGGGACAATAAACACTACCGACCCGAAATCGTAGTTGAATTTCAGGCCGATAAATAGCCCTACCAATGTACCACGGCCCTTTCTATCAGATCGTAGTATCGTTCCGCCAGTCGTGCTGAATAGAGGGCGCGTATCGATCACTAACCAAGATCGAAGTTAGGTAACTCAACGACGGGGATACCCTTCGGCTAGGAGGATGTCTCGTACTCTGCACGAAGCCGGGCGCGGGCCCCGTCACGCGTCTTAAAGTACCGACGGTCGCCGTCTCCCGTTCGAACTGTCCATTCGTACGTCTCGCTGTCGGGATGATACCAGTGCTCAGCGTATCTGTCGAAAGCCGACGCAGTCCCGCTGTCCGAGTGATCTCCCCCGTCCCCATCGGAATCGTCGATGGTGGCTGATGAGTCACGGTCACCTTCGACACCCTAGTCGGGGATCGACTCAACGAGAAGATCCTCTTCGATCAGGTCCGTGTCAACTTCCATACCCGGTCCGTAGCCGCGTTCGAGGGCGGCCTCTGTAGCCGCCATCAGCATCTCCTGGATGTCCCGTACTGGCTCGTCGTCCGGTGTGACACGCTCGTAGCTCCCGTCGCTCTGCATCACCCATCGGCGGCGGTTGTCAGTGAGTGAGGCCTCCAGAATGAACCGGAGCTGGTTGCGCAGTTGCGTTTTCTCAACGGGGGTGACGGCCTCAACGCGGTAGTCGAGGTTGCGCGTCATCCAGTCTGCGGAGCCGATGTACCAGTCGAGGTCGCCGGCGTTCTCGAAGTAGAAGATACGGGCGTGCTCAAGGAATCGCCCGATAATCGAGTGCACGGTGATGTTCTCGCTGACATCCTCGAGGCCGGGCCGGAGTCGACAGATGTCGCGGACGATGAGGTCTATTTCGACGCCGGCCATCGAGGCCCGATAGAGTTCTTCGACCATCGTTGGGTCCTCAAGGCCGTTCACTTTCACGATGATTCGCGTGCGTCGACCAGCGCGGGCGTGATCGGCTTCGCGACGAACCATCTCCGTGAAGCGCTCACGCATCGTCACCGGTGCGATGAGGAGCTTCCGGAAGCGCTCATCGAGCGTCGGTCCGGTGAAGAAGTTGAAGACCTTCGTGAGGTCTTGACCGACGTCGCGATCAGCGGTCAGCAGTCCCAGATCCGAATACCCTTTGGCAGTCTCGGAGTGATAGTTGCCGGTGCCGACGTGTGAGTAGAGCTGGACTCCATCTGCCTCTTGACGGACGATGAGTGCCGTTTTCGTGTGCGTCTTCAGCCCGACGGTTCCGTAGGCAACGTGAATGCCCTCCTCTTCGAGACGACGCACCCATTCGAGGTTGTTTTTCTCGTCGAAGCGAGCCTTGAGTTCGACCATCACTGCCACCTGTTTCCCGTTGTCCGCAGCGTCGATGAGGCTCTGAATCACCTTCGAGTCGCTCGCCGTCCGATAGATCGCGGCCTTCACCGCGAGGACGTCCGGGTCATTCGCGGCCGCGTCGAGGAACCGCTGCACCGTGCCCTCGAAGGTGTGATAGGGGTGATGGGCGAGGATGTCGTCCTCGCGGATTTCGTCGAAGATCGTCGTCTCGTTTCGGGTGTCGCCAGTTTTCGGCAGTAGCCGCGGGTGTGGCTGTGGTGTCCAGGACGGGAGTTTGAGGTCCGGTCGCTCCAACTCGAGGAGAGCGAAGAAGTCCTCGTAGTCGATCGGGCCCTCTCGGTAGAAGACCTCCCGGTCGTCGACGTCGAGGTGCTCCGTCAGAATCGAGACTGACTCCTCGGACATATCGGCGTCGACTTCGAGACGGACGACTGTCGCGAACCGCCGCTGTTCGAGGACATCCTCGATGATATCGACGAGATCCTCGGCGACCTCTTCGTTGCGCCGCACCTCGGCGTTCCGCGTCACTCTGAACTTCGAGACGTCGAGGATGTCGAGACTGGGGAGAAGCATGTCGAGGTTGGCCTCGATGAGCTTCTCGATCAGAACGTACTGTTCGGAGGTGTCCGGGACGTCGACGAGACGCGGCTGATTCGACGGTATCTTGATTCGCGTGAACGTCGTGTCCTCACCCGTCTCCGTAGAGAGGACGGCGAGCGAGAGGGAGAGGTTCGAGATGAACGGGAACGGGTGGATGGGATCGAAGGCGAGCGGCGTGAGAGTGGGGAGAACGGACTCCTCGAAGTACGTCCGTAGCTGGTCGCGCTGCTCTCGGTTCAGGTCGTCGTACTCGCGGATCGCGATACCTACATCCGCGAGCTCGGGTTTGAGTTCGGTCTGCCAGTAGGTGTCTTGGCGGCGGAAGAGTGGTCGTGCGGCATCAACGACGTCATGCAACTGCTCGCTGGGTGTGCGGCCATCAGGTGTTGTCACGGTAACGCCGGCAGTGATCTGTTGTCTGAGTCCGCCGACGCGTTTCATGAAGAACTCGTCGGTGTTCTTCGTGAAGAACGCGAGAAACCGAAGGCGCTCGAGGGGTGGGTTGCGCTTGTCCGTGCCCTCACTGAGAACACGCTCCTGATAGGCGAGCTCCGAGAGCTCTCGATTGAGGTAGTACTGAGGCTCCGCCAGATCTGATTCGTTCATTTGTTCCCTAAGACCGCAACCATATTGGTAGTTTTTCATACTTCTTAAAAAGGGGCGGTCTCTTTGAGGTCGGGAGACTGAATCCGGAGTGAGAACTCGCAGGTAGCAAGCGTCTGCACAAGCAGAGCCGAACTGCTGCATGTTTTTTTCTATGCAGCAATCCAATTCTGGTGAACTGCCTCGGGGTCAAGCCCCGAGGCACTCGCCTTGCTCATCTGTAGAATCTCGACGGTCTGATACTGCTGTATAGAGGGTGCGTATCAGTCATCGGGCCAGTATCGCACCCTTAGCCACCGGGGGTGGTGTCGTACCTCGGAACCGATATACCACCGTCGGCTCCGAAACACACCACGTGTCGGCGGTGGGAGAGATCACGCACACGATAGCGAGAGATGCAGTATCAGCCGCACCTTCGGCCCTTACTCCAGTTCGATCCACGTCAGTTCCCCTGATATCCACGGTTCGCCCTCTACGGTGGACCGGCGTGTTCGCCGGTCGTCTACCCGGACACCGCCGCTCGGGGAAGTGGCCGGCCGTTTCGTGGAGGGAGAGAGTTATGTACCAGTATCATTGATAGTTCTACATGTACGCATCGATGACCAGTGGTGGAGACGAGGAGCGGTAGCTCCGATGACCGAGCACCCGGTGTTACCGGCCGAGGAGTCCGTGCTGACCACCATGGATGAGGACGACCTGTACAAGGGCAGCGGCAAAATCAAGAAGAAACACTACAAGCGGGAACTCGAGCGCCTCCAGGAGGAGCTCGTCAGGCTACAGATGTGGGTCAAAGAGCAGGGACTGCGGGTCGTCGTGCTCTTCGACGGTCGAGACGCGGCCGGCAAAGGCGGAACGATCCACCGAATCACCCGGCGGACGAGCTCCCGGGTGGTGAAAGTCGTCGCGCTCGGCAAACCCACCGAACGCGAGCAGAGTCAGTGGTACTTCCAGCGGTACGTCGAACACCTTCCGGCGGCCGGTGAGATGGTGCTGTTCGACCGGAGCTGGTACAACCGTGCGACCGTCGAACGCGTGATGGACTTCTGTACCGACGAGGAGTACCAGGAGTTCCTCCGGTCGGCCCCCGAGTTCGAGCGGATGCTCATGCGCTCGGGGATCATCCTCATCAAGTACTGGTTCTCGGTTAGCGACGAGGAACAGGAACGGCGCTTCCAGCAGCGCAGCGACGACCCGAAACGGCGCTGGAAGCTCAGCCCGATCGACCTCGAAGCCCAGGAGCGATGGGTCGAGTACTCGCGAGCGAAAGACGCGATGTTCACCTACACGGATACGAGTAACTCGCCGTGGCACGTAATCAACGCCGACGTCAAGAAACACGCCCGACTCAACTGTATCAGTCACCTCCTCTCACAGATCGACTACAAGGACATCATGCCCGGACCGACCGAGTTGCCGGACCGACAGCAGGATCCCAACTACGAGCGCCCGGCGATTGACGGCCAGAACTGGGTGCCTGCGCTGTATGGGTCGAACCCACCGACGGCCGACGTCGAACAATCCTGATCGCCCCGGTCTTGTGCCGTGCGGTTGCCGCTGTGCAGCTTCGTCCGATTCGGGCGGGGTTTGCTCAGCTCATCTTTTCGTTTTCGATGCGCTGTACCACGTGTTCGATATCGTACCGATTTCGGGTTAAGGGAGATTCCTCACTCGATATTGAGGTCTCCAGTACCGGTTCCGTCTTCGTCCCACTCCAACTCGAACTCGAGTTCTATCTCCGCTGAACCCCCGGACTTCGACGTTTCGCGTTCGACCTCGACCTCGAACTCAACGCGTCCCGGTGGAGTGAGCGTCACCGACTCGGTACCGGATTCGAGCGTGAATTCGTCACCGGACTCCAGGTGGTCTGCGACCGTTCGAAGGTACTGTGCGACTTCACCTGTGTCCATGTCCCGCTCGAATTCGAACAGTGTCTCTTCGGGCATGCCACTACCTACGATGGACAGGCTATTGACTGTGCGTATCTGGACAACCCGTGACACAGCTGTCGCACCCATCTAATAACAGTACTATCGCCAACACACAGGAACGATGACGATAGGTTGCTGAATACACTCCTCTATATTCAGCACCGGGTTCCTGACTAGGACTAGGTAGCTCCCGGCTCGGCGTGATACAGGGTTCCTCTGTACTATTGATTCGACACTCCCCATTCACGGAGTATGAAAGTGTTCTATGACAGCCTCGCAGGTACTGCGCGAACTCCTTTTGACCTCCTCCCACCACTAATGGGTGGGATTCCCCGAAGGGGATATTCGGGTTGCGCGTTTCCTCGGCGGCGAGGTACGCTTTCGCGTCCCGCGTCAACGGTCGCCGTCCGGTTACCACCCCGGACGTGCTTTCCAGCGCGTACAGCCGGGTCAAAGCGGCCTTCCTCCCCGGTCATGCCGGGCGTCTGCGAAGCAGCCGGTGGAGTATTCAGTCCACGAGGCCGCACGGTTCGCCTCAGCCGAACTGTTAGGCCGTGCATGGTTCACCCTCCCGTTGACGGATATTCTCGGCAGCGTTCAGATCGGCGTGGCGTCCTCGATCGCAGTCTGAACACTCAAAGTGGTCGCCGGCTCTCGTCCCCTCAGCACCACAGTCAGAACAACGCTGACTTGTTTTGAATGGGTCAACTGTCTCAACGCGAATCCCGACTTGTTCAGCCTTATAAATAATAAACTCCTGCAATTGGCTGAAGTGCCACGAGTGGATGCCGTGCCAATCGCTTTCGCCTCGAATATCCTCTAATTCCTCGATTTTCAGCACAGGGTCTTCGAATTGTTGTGCCCAGTCGATGAGGCGACGGGAGGCTTTGTGGTTCAGATCACGAATCCGGCGCTCCTCTTTGTTACCTATGCGACTGCGTGCGCGAAGCGCACCCGCTTCTTGGAGCGACTCGCGTAGGGAACGATATTTGCGCCGGACGTATTTTGCCTCACGACCGGACATCAGCATCGACTCGCCGCTTTCGGCGTCTGCCGCGAGCAGGTAGTTGTGGCCGATGTCCACGCCGATTGCTGTTCCGTCACCCGTCTCAGTGTCGTGCTCGATGGTAAACGTACAGTACCAGTCGTCGTCCCGACGGTACACCTGCAACCGGGACTTGTCACCCTCACCCTCGACGAGGTGGGCAACGTCGGCGGCGATATCGTCGTACACGTCGATAGGGGTGTACCACCACCTCGAGATGCAGGGAAAGCCGACGACGACCGACCCGTTCTCGGTGCGGTCAATCTCCCAGTTCTGGTTATTGACCGCAAAGGGCTGGCTGGCGTGGTACTCCACGAAGCCATCCTTCCTGTAGTCGGACTTGGCTTCGCGGATCGCCTGATTCTGGATGACCGAGTACAGCGGGTTGTCGATGCTGGCCGTGGTCACGCTCAGCCCCAAGTCACCCGATTCCCACCCGTCCATGCAGAATTGCTTAGTGTCGCGGTACAGGTGGGTGGCACGTTGCCATTCCCTGCGCCGCTTACGCGAGGGGTTATGGAATGTCGTAGTAATCGTCGTCGTGACCACGATTGCAGCAGTTATTTTGTCTCTGGAAGTTATTCAAACGTCGGAAGTTCGAAACATCCGTAGCTGGTATTTCATCCGAGTTGCCTGCCTCAGTCTGTGATCGGGCCGCTGGGTTTCACCTCACCACGTCTATTTCGATCGAGCGCGATGTTCTTCGTCACTGAATCGGCCAGCAGCGCGATCGCGAGTTGATCGATGCGGGCCTCGTCAGCCTGTGGTCCCCAGTCGAACCCACCAGGGGCACGGCGGAGGACGTGGAGGTGCTTGTCCAGCACGTCGCCATCGGGCGTGTACACTAGGTGTCCACCCATCTTTAGACAGCGAGGGAATCTCGGCCTTCAGGCCAGACGGGAATCGTGTCACTTTCTGGCGCAACTGCCGTTAGTCGGCATTGCCGGATTCCTCTCGTTTTGTGTCGATACACTCTCTGACGAGGCTCGATAGGTTGATGTGATTCTCGTCTATCCACTCGGCCTGTTCTTCTGTGATGGTGATGTTCTTCCGTTTCATCACTACGTTTTGTGTGTTCGATGCGCACAAGTGTGTATAGTGTGTATTCGTTCGTGTGTCCGAGTCGGTGACGAAAACGCTTCAGGCTACACTCGTGCCACCCACAGCAGGCAAAGAGCAGCGCCTGTCGCGTCTGCTGGACACATATCGTGAGGCACTGCACGACGCCTTCGACGCCGGGGCTGAGACAATGTCTGCGGTCAACGATATTGTGACATCCTACGACCTGCCATATCAAGCCAAAGACGCGCTCAAGTCCTACGTCCCCAAACTTCGGGACACGTACAATGCTTCGGAGTTGGACGACGAGCATCCGCTTCGGCTTGTCAACCGTGCTGCGAAATTCGACTACTCCGACGAGCGCGAGTACGGCTACGTGTGGCAGGTTCCCCAACCCGGTCGCGGGACGAACTTCTGGATTCCACTGCGTATCAACCCCGAGCAGGAGTCGCTGTGGAACGATCTGTTGACCGACGATGGGGCAGAACCCGGTGAAATCCAGCTCCAGCGACACCGAACGTCGTGGGAGTTGCACGTCACCGTCGAGTACGAGGTCGAACAGACCAATTCGGACTATGCTGAACCGACGTACATCGGCTTCGACGTTGGTGAGAGCGCGTTGATTACGGGCTGTGCCCTGAAACGCGACGTGCCACGGGAGCCGATTATTGTCAGTGGCAATCGAGCACGGCATCTGCGGAAAGAAATGTACACGACGCTCAGGCGACTCCAAGAGCGTGAGGCTGCTAAGTGGCGGATTGACGAGCGCTTCGACTACTATCAGAACGCGCTCACTGATATTGTCGAGAAGGTGTCTCGGCAGGCCGTCGAGTATGCCTGCGGGTTCGAGAACCCTGTAATCGTCATGGAGGATCTGACCTACATCCGCGAATCGCTAGACTATGCAAAGTGGATGAACAGGCGACTCCACGCATGGGCGTTCGCTCGATTACAGGGTCGTATCGAGGATAAAGCCCGAGACACCGGTATCCCGGTCGAGTACGTCAACGCCGCTCACACGTCGCAAACGTGCCATGCTTGCGGCCACATCGGAACCCGGGACGGAGACGACTTCCGGTGTCAGAACAACGGTTGCCACATCACAGTGTTCCACGCCGATCTGAACGCGGCGGCGAATATCGCTGGCCGCGTTGACTCGTGGGGAGAGAGCCTGTCTTGGGAACCGACAGGCAATGACTCGCCTCGGGATGGGAGCGCCCGTGACAGCGCCACAGTCCACCGTGAGACGAGCGAGAAACCCTCGCAAATGAGACTCACGGCGTATACGGACTGAAACCTCTCCGGGCTTGCCACGTCGATGGCATGGCCGGAATCCGACCGTGTTGGAAGCCCCGCCGTTTCCCGCGGGCGAGGATGTCACACAGCGTTCGCCGCGGCACGCTCGGCCGCCGGTCATCGGAACCCACCCTCCCAGTGACCCATACCTCGTGGTCGTTCTAGGGGCTGACGGGGACGGGAGTCCAACGGTCGACGGGCGGTGTCTGGACCGCGTCCGGCTTCTTGATTGCTCGCACTCGCGGTCCCGGTTGGTCGGGACCCGACGTACATCGGCTTTCGTGCTTGACTTCGCTCTGTGACGACCTCCCGATTGAGCAGCGTACAGAGCTCCATGACGCTCTCGGCGAGCGCGAATGCTGCCTCTCGCGACCGGAGGTCGTGCTGGCTGAAGAGGATCGTCCCATCGGCTCGATCGACCCGGACCAGCCA